>ERZ808240.2-NODE-2-length-367697-cov-25.867156_pt1 | contig 367697 bp, 333 predicted proteins | sample MGYA00521084_ERZ808240 | MGnify/ENA primary metagenome ERZ808240 (study PRJEB31516, sample SAMN03275571) | gut metagenome | biome: mammalia-associated habitat; material: feces | host: Papio cynocephalus | place: Kenya | collected 2012-08-06 ...
CTTGCTCCTTTCTTTATGATATTTTTATCAATTTATAAAATACATTTCAATGGCTACCAAATAAAAAAGGTTAATTCCCTATCAGAGCTAAGATCAATCTAGTAAGGAACATTTTATTGTCAATTGCTTAAATAATCAAATTAAATATGTCTTTTTTAGAGACCACAAAAATTCTTGCTTTAGACTCTTTTTTATGTGTCTTGGTGGTCTCATTAGATTGCCTTTCTTCAGTAAGCTATAAATTGGCTTTTCTTTATTTTTTTCTTATAAAAGCTTTTTTAGTTGACACTGCTGATGGAAACCATCTTTTTTCTGAATTTATAAGAATAGATAATTAGTAAATAGATTAATGAAAAATTTGAACAAAATTTTCTATCAAAAAATATAAAAACATGAATGAAAGATGAATTTTAACAAGTTCTTTATTGTTTAACTAAAAACAGCCTCAGAGGAGGGGCCCCAAGCAAAAAACAGCATCATATGAATGCTTAGAGGCTATTTTTCTTTTGGCAGGAACTTCTTACCGTTTTCCCTTGCCTCTTTTTCCTCTTTTGATAAGGTAATGCCACTCTTAATTTCTTCAAACAGCGTTCCGTCTAATTTGGTATAAGTCCTCTTGTCAAAAAGATCTTTTCGATAAAAATAGGTATCTCTCCTCGCCCTTTTTCTTCGATAGCGTTCAATGATTTTATGATTTCCGCAGAACAGGATTTCCGGAATCTTTTTTCCCTCAAAATCAAGAGGATAGGTATACTGAGGATATTCAAGAATCGTGTTAGTAAAAGATTCTTCCCTTGTTGAGTCATCCGCAAGAGTGCCCTTTAATAGGCGGATGATACTGTCACTGATAAGCCTAGCCGGAATTTCCCCTCCGGAAAGGACATAGTCTCCAACGGAAACCTGTTCGTCGACATAGTCCTCAAAACGGGCATCTACTCCTTCATAGTGGCCGCAGATAAAACAGATTTCCTTCCTCTTGGAAAAGCGGACCGCATCTTCCTGGGTGTAGGTATGGCCTTTTGGAGAAAGAAGAACCTTATAGGTATCGGAAGAGGTGTTGTCCCGGAGACAGCTAACAAGCGGCTCCCTGCGGATAATCCTTCCCGCACCCCCACCGATAGGATGTCCATCCACTCTATGGTTCTTCCTGGAATACTTTTTTAAATCAATGGTCTGAAAATCGGCAATGCCATTTTCGATGGCACGCCCGACGACAGATGTTTTCTTGAATTCGTTATAGAATTCAGGAAACAGGGTCCTGATTTTAATGACCATTATTTCCTCAGTTCTTCGCCCTTTTCGGTCAGAACAATCTTCTTTTCCTTACTATCGACATGGTCGATAAAGATTTCCCTTTGGAAAGGAACGTACTTGCCATCGACAATCAGATAGTCAGCGGCAGGCATCTCCGTCACCTTTTCCACTTTTCCGAATTCTTTCTTTTCATCGAAAGACAGTAGGGACATTCCGACTAAATCGTCGTAGAAGAACGTTCCTTTCGGAGCACGGACGTTTGCATAAATATCCTGTCCGATAAAGGCCTGGATATCATTGATATCATCATATCCTTCAAGGCCGATGATATAAATCCGGCCGTTCTTTTCCCGGCTTGACGAGATGGTGTAAGCTTTTTTCTCTCCGCTTGGGTCATTCAGGTAGACTTTTTTTCCCTTTGCAAAACGGATATCGGCAGTGGAGGTCAGAAGAGAAACCTTCAGTTCTCCTTTAAGACCAAAAAAGTTGACAATATGTCCGATTTTCTTCCTTGCCATTTTTTCTCCTTTCTAATAAGTAAAGAAATGGGGAGCGTAATATGCGCTCCCCTTTCTTTTATTTTCCGCCTACTGTCTTGTAATGATCGAAGGAATCAAAGCGAAGATGGACTTTCTTTCGCCTGTTCTTGATGGAGACATTGAGAATGGTGCGGAGCGAATCGGAAATGACACCATGCCGTCCGATGAGCTTTCCTAAGTCATCCTTTTCACAGAGAATGAGATAAGTCTGTTCCCGGCGTCCTAAGTCTTCTTCCTTGTCGAGGCGTTTGATTGTGATCACTTCCGGTTTGCTAACCAAAGGCTCGACAAGAGAACGGATATCGTCAGTCAAATCAAGGTTAGTGCCGTTGACCATGTTTACTTAGCCTCAGTCTTAGCGGCTTTTTTGGCAGCAGCCTTGCTGTCGGTGAACTTCTTGTAGATACCCTTCTTGGTTAAAAGGGTACGGACAGAATCAGAGGCGATGGCGCCATGATTGAGCCAGTAGAGAGCCTTTTCTTCATCAAGAGTGAAGACACCGGAAACAGAATCGAAAGTTCCGAGCTGATCTAAGGCTTCGGCATGCGGAGTACGACGGGAATCGGAAACGACAATACGGTAGCTAGGGGTATGAACACGTCCCTGGCGGGCTAAACGAATTTTAACCATTGCAATAATCCTCCTTAAATGGACGGAATAATTATAAAACCATAGTTTCTTGCTGTCAAGCCTTTTTGCTTGACAGAAAGGAGAAGAAGGGGAAGAAAAAAGGACCGCCGAACGGCGGTCCTTGATGTCACTTTTAACCTTTTTTGAAGAGAGGATGGAACAGACAGAGAATTTACTTTGCTTCTTTCGGAGCTTCGGCTGCGGCAGCCTTGACTTCCTGTGCGACAGGAGTGTCTTCGGCTTTGGCAACGGTGGCCTCGACAAGCTTGGCGTCCTTCTTATCGATGACACGGGTAAGACGGGCAGCCTTTCCAGAGAGGGTGCGTAAGAAGTAAAGCTTCTTACGACGGACCTTGCTGTGCTCTAAGACCTTGATGGAAGCGATGATAGGGGAGTTCCTTAAGAAATTACGTTCGACACCGACACCGGCAGAAACCTTACGTACTGTGAAAGTTTTGCTGGATGCGGCACCGCGGATAGCGATGACGATACCTTCGAAAGCCTGCTGACGTTCCTTATTGTTTTCACGGATGGAGACCCTGACACGGACTTTGTCGCCCGTACGGACATCCGGAAGATCGGGACGGATCTGGGTAGCATTGACTTGCTGAACTAATTGCTTGTTCATGATTTGTTCTCCTTTATTAGTTCTGGAAATAATTTGGTTGTCCCCTAGCTCATAGAAGAGTGACGCTTCCAGCGGAGCAAAGGTAGAGCTTCTGGTATCCAGAAGCAAAAAATAAGATAGCATATAAAAAGCCAAGTTACAATGAAAAATCAAAAAACTATTGCATGGATGGGGTAACGTGAGTATAATTTTCAAGGTTAAGGGCGTAGTATGCTCTTTTTGAGTTAGTGTGCCCGAAACTAAAGTGGGAAGTTCAGTGACTGACTGATAGTACCACACTGGTAAAGGAGGAATAAACAATGCCAGCAAAGAAAGTCACGAGAGTGATGATTATCCGTGCAGAAGGCGGAGGAGCCAATCCGGCCAAATTAGGACAGAAGCTTGGTCCTTTCGGTATCGGTGGTAAGTTCTGCCAGCAGTTCAACCTTAAGACTGCAGACCGTAAAGGTGAAGTTGTTCCCTGCGTTCTCACCATTTATGAAGACCGTACGTTCGACAGGTCCTTCAAGACTACTCCGGTCACCTTCCTTTTATTAAAGGCTGCCGGTGTCGAGAAAGGCCGTAAGGGCCCTGATCATGGCGGAAACAGCAAAGATGTTATCGGCCGTGTCAAACGGGAAGACGTTAAGAAGATTGCCGAATACAAGAGGCCTGACCTTAACGTTGATTCCTTAGAAGCCGCCGAACGCTGTGTCGAAGGTTCTGCCCGTTCTAGGGGCATTGCCATTGTCGACTAAAGCAAGGAGAAAGCATCACCATGAAAAAATTAGCAAAGAAATACGCTGCTTCCTTAGCTCTGATCGAAAAGGGCAAGAAGTATACTCTCCAGGAAGCCTGCGAATTAGTTAAGAAGACTGCAACTGCCAAGTTTGATGAGACCATCGATGTTTCCTTTAATCTCAACATCGATCCTAAGCAGGCTGATCAGCAGTTACGTGGCACAATTGTCCTTCCTCATGGAAACGGCAAGACTGTCCGCGTCCTTGCTATCACTGATAAGCAGGAAGAAGCCAAGGCTGCCGGTGCAGACTATGTCGGCCAGCAGGACAGGCTTGAGAAGATCCAGAAGGAAAACTGGTTCGAGTTCGACGTCATTGTCGCAACTCCGAACAGGAGGCCTTTCTTAGGCCGTAGGGGCCGTGTCTTAGGCCCTAAGGGCTTAATGCCGAACCCGAAGTCCGGAACTGTTTCTCCGGATATCGGTGCCGCTATCAAGGCTATCAAGAACGGTAAGATTTCCTATCGTAACGATAAGGATGGAAACTTAGCTATCAACTTTGGAAAGGCTTCTTTCGATGCCAAGAACTTAGCTGATAACTTGAAGGCCATCGTTGATACCGTTTCTAAGGCCCGTCCGGCCGCCGTCAAGGGAACCTATATTCTCTCCGCCACCATTTCCTCGACCTATGGTCCGGCTATCCGCTTAGCTATCTAGTTTTCTATTTATCCGTTTGATTCGGGTGTCTCAATATACCGAAGACAGTAACTGCCCACGTTGAGTAGGCTTAATCCGTTACCCAGGATATGTGAGGAAGAACCACAGTCATAAAGTATATTGTCCAAATACACCATACCTAGACAAAGGAGGTGAAAGAATGAATCAGCAGATCTTAGCAGAGAAGAAAGAGATTGTCAGCAAGATTAACGAAACCTTAAAGGTCTCCCATTCTGTTGTCATCGTCTCTTATTCCGGTTTAAGCGTTGCCGATGTCACTCAGCTCCGCATCGACCTTAAGAAGGCAGGTGCCCGTTTAAGTGTCCACAAGAATTCCTTACTGAAGAAGGCTGTCGATGAAGACGGTCTTTCTCAGCTCGACGGACTTCTCAAAGGACCTAACGCACTGATTGTCTCCAAAGAGGAGGGTGATGGTCTTTCCGTCATCAAGTCGTTTGCCGAATCCCACAAGAAGAATTTCGCCATCAAAGGCGGAAGGATCGGCGGTGGCTTCTGCGATGCAGACAAACTGAATGCCCTTGCTGCCATTGGCAACAAGAACAACGCAATCGCTATTCTTCTTTCTACGCTCACTTCTCCTCTTACCCAGCTTGCCCTTACTCTTAAGGCTCTGGCAGAGAAGGATGGCGCAGAAAAGGCGAATGCCTAAAACGGATTTCTGAATTTCCGGGACGTAAAAACCATTATTTGGAGGAAAAAATACAATGGCTAAATTAGTTAAAGAAGATGTCATCGCCGGTTTAAAGGAGATGAACAGGGCTGAAATCAGGGATCTGGTTTCCGCTATTGAAACTGAATTCGGTGTCAAGGCTGCTGCAGCTGTCGCCGCTGCTCCGGCTGCCGGTGCCGCTGCTGCCGAAGGACCGAGTGAAGTCACTGTCACTTTAAAGAGCTTTGGTTCTGCCAAGGTTCCGGTCATCAAGGCTGTCCAGGCTATCACTGGTCTTGGCTTAAGGGATGCCAAGAAGCTTGTTGACAAGGCTCCTGTTGCCATCAAAGAGAAGATTTCTCCTGCTGAAGCCGAAGAAATCAAGAAGCAGCTTGTTGCTGCCGGCGCTGAAGTCGAAGTTAAGTAGTTCGATTATCGCTTACGTATCACTGACCCACCCTGCTTTTTAAGCGGGGTGGGCTTAGTTGTCTTTAAGGAAGACCGAAAACTGCACGATTTCGGTCCTTTATTCAAACCCTTATTACAACTTATGTCCGGTTGTGCACGGAAGAAAGACACGAGGTAATCCTATGGAACAATTCGATTTGAGTAAGTACAAGAAGACCGCGAACGGACGTATTGATCTCTCTAAGACCTTCTCGGCCGTTCCCCTTCCTAATCTTTGCGATGTCCAGCTGGAATCTTTCCGTTGGTTCAAAGATACCGGGGTCAATGAGGTCTTCCAGGACGTTTTCCCGATTTACTCGAATAAAGATTCACATGGCCATGAGACGGACACGGAGAATGTTGCTGAGTTAAGCTTCGTCAACTCCGAATGGTCTGCCCCTGAACATGATTATTTTGAGTGCAAGGTTTCGGCTTTGACTTATTCTGCCGCCTTGCATACGACTCTCCGCTTAAAACATCCGAACGGAACCATTCAGGAAGAGAAAATCTTCATGGGAAAGTTCCCTTGGATGACTCCGGCGGGAACGTTTATCGTCAATGGCTCTGAAAAATGCGTTGCCAGTCAGCTTATCCGTTCTCCTGGCGCCTATGTTTCCCGTGAACGTGACGAAGTCAGGCCGAAGAAGAACGAAAACGATATTAAGAAGGAATATTCCGAAGTCTTTGGATCGGATATTATTCCTGCCCGTGGTATCTGGCTTGAGTTCTTGACGGATAACCGCGACCTTGTTTCTGTCCGTATCGACAAAAAGAAAAAGGTTCCTGCTTTAACCTTCTTACGTGCTCTGGGACTTGTTTCCGATTCCCAGCAGCTTGTCGATGATTCTTTGCCTTCCGGACGTGACGGAAAGCCTTCTAGGCCCTCCACTGGTGTTCTTGGCCTTTTCGGTGAAAACGATAGGCTCAGCAAAGCTATTTTAAAGCACCCTGTTAAAGCGGCTAAGTCCTCCCGTGAACGGGAAAAGACTGCTGTCGTCTCTATCTTCCACAAACTTCGTCCGGGTGAACCTTGTACGGATGAATCCGCAGCTTTGACTTTAAAGCAGCGCTTCTTTGATAATGAACGTTATGATTTAGGGCGTGCCGGCCGGTTTAAAATCCAGGAAAAGCTCGGTGTTTACAATCGTCTTCCTGGACAGAGGCTTGCCGAAGACTTAATCAACAACGATGGAGAAATCGTCTTCGAAGAGGGTCATGTTCTTACCGTCGATGAAGTCCTTAAACTGAAGAAGGACCGCTTCTTCGAAGGAAACGAAGAGTATACCTTCACCATTTCCTGCAACCAGGATTTAGACGATCATAACCATGTCACTATCGTCAAAGTCTATACTCCGAACACCAATAAGGAGAAAGTCACCAATATTGTCGGTACTGATTTGACGGTTGATCTCCGCTACATCACCATTCCGGATATTGTCGCTTCTCTTTCTTATAGGCTTAACCTTACAGAAGGCATCGGCGAAATCGATGATACCGACCATCTTGCCAATAAACGTGTCCGCTGTGTCGGCGAACTGATCCAGGAAAAGTTCCGTGCCGGTCTTGCCAAGAGGAAACGTACCATCCATGATCGTAGGTCAACGAATGATCTGAACACGGTTTCCATCTCTTCTTTGATCAATGTCAAGGCTCTGACTAGTGCCGTCAACCAGTTCTTCAATTCCGATGCTCTTTCTCAGTTCATGGATCAGACTAACCCGCTTGCCGAACTGACCAACAAGCGTCGTCTTTCCGCTCTCGGACGGGGCGGCCTTACCCGTGACCGCGCCTCCAGTGCGGTCCGTGATGTCCATCCTACCCACTACGGCCGTATCTGCCCGATCGAGACTCCGGAAGGCCAGAATATCGGTCTTATCTCTAACCTCGCCTGCTATGCGAAGATTGACCAGTATGGCTTCCTTCAGACTCCGTACCGTTTAGTCAAGGATGGCGTCGTCGACAACAACCCTGACCATGTCCTTTGGCTTACTGCCAGCGAAGAAAGCTATCACGTCATCTGCCAGGCAAACGTCCATGTTGATGAAAAGACCGATAAGATTCTTGATGACACCGTCTCTGCCCGTAAAAACGGAGAGTACATCCTTTGCAAGGCCACGGATTGTGACTTGATTGATGCTTCTCCGAAGCAGATTGTCTCTATTGCCGCTGCCTGTATTCCGTTCCTTGAGAACGATGATGGAAAGCGTGCCTTAATGGGCTCCAACAGGCAACGTCAGGCTCTTCCTCTCCTTCATCCCGAGGCTCCGTATGTCGGAACCGGTAGGGAAGACAAGATTGCCCATGATTCGGGCGAAGCTTTAATCTGTCTCCATGACGGCGTCGTCACCTATGCCGATGGTACCAAGATTGTCGTCCACCAGGACGCCTACCAGGACATCGACGAATATGGCACTCCTCTGTCCGTCAACGGAAAACCGGTAAGGAAAGAAGAAGGCGACATCACCTATCATCTCCATAAGTTCGTCCGTTCCAACAAACGTACCTGCATCAACCAGACTCCGATTGTCAAACCGGGCGATCATGTCAAAGCCGGTCAGATTATTGCCGATGGTTCTTCTATGGATCATGGCGAACTTGCCTTAGGACAGAACGTTCTTATCGCTTTCACAACCTGGCATGGCTATAACTACGAGGATGCCGTTGCCATTTCCCAGCGCTGTGTCAGCGATGATCTCTTTACGAACCTGATTATCGAGGAATATACGGTTGAACGGCGGAAGACCAAGGTTGGTCAGGAAGAGTTCACCCGTGATGTTCCTAATCTTGCCGATGAGAAGAAGGCTTATCTTGACGAGCATGGCTTTGTCCTTCCGGGAACCGAAGTTTCCGAAGGCGATATCCTTGTCGGTAAGACCACGCCTAAGGGTGAGGATGACAATGTCAATTCCAACGATGCCTTACTCCGTTCTATCTTCTCCTCTAAGAGCGAGGATGACAAGGATACCTCTTTGAAGGTTCCTCACGGCGGTGAAGGTATTGTTCTTGACGTTAAGACTTTCAGCCGGGAAAAAGGTGATGAACTTCCACCGGATGTCCTTGAATCTGCCACTGTCTATATTGTGCAGAAGCGTAAGATTCAGGTCGGCGATAAGAGGTCCGGCCGTCACGGAAACAAGGGTGTCATCTCCCGTGTTCTCCCTGTCGAGGACAGGCCGTATCTCCCGGATGGAACTCCGGTTGACATTCTTCTCTCTCCTATGGGCGTTCCTTCCCGTAGGAACATTGGTCAGGTTCTTGAAGTGCAGCTCGGATATGCCTGCAAAAAGCTTGGCATTAAGGTTTCCACTCCTGTCTTCGATGGTGCCTCAAATGAGGAAATTGCCGATTTCAGGCAGAAGGCCGGAATTGACAGCGATGGAAAGACTGTCCTTTATGATGGACAGACCGGCGAACCTTTTGATTCCCGTATTGCCGTCGGTGTAAGGTACAGGATTAAGCTCGACCACATGGTCGAAGATAAGATCCATGCCCGTGCCATCGGTCCTTATTCTCTTGTCACCCAGCAGCCTCTCTCTGGAAAAGCCCAGAAAGGCGGACAGCGTTTCGGTGAAATGGAGGTCTGGGCCTTGGAAGCCTATGGTGCCGCTTATACCCTGCAGGAAATGCTTACCATCAAGTCTGATGATAGGGTCGGCCGTAACCAGACCTACGAAGCTATCCTTAAGGACGAGCCGATTCCGCATCCGAACAGGCCAGAATCCACCCGTGTTCTCTTTAAGGAACTTCAGGGTCTTGCCATCAATGTCTCTCTCTATGACGATACCAATAAGGAAATCAACCTCAATACGATTGCCGAAGAAGCCGAGAAGACTTCCCGCAGGATCCATCACCAGATTAGGACGATGGATACTAGCAAGGACAAGCAGGCCGAGAGGGAGGACGCCCGTAACGGAGTGGTCCGTGATATCGATATCCCTGCCAATGAACCCCTTGAGGACAACCAGCATCCGGAAAGCGATAACGGATCCTCGGATGATGACGAGAATAATTAAGGAGGGTGCCGAATCATGTTTGAACTGAACAAACTTCATTCGATCAAGATTGGACTCGCCAGCCCTGAGCAGATTAAGGGCTGGTCGGGAATCCAGAAGCCCGGCGATGACAAGAGCAAGTATGAAGTCACCAAGTACGAAACCATCAACTACCGTTCTCTTAAGCCGGAGCCGCAGGGACTCTTTGCCGAAGAAATCTTCGGTCCTGTCAAGGACTATCAGTGTCGTTGCGGCAAGTACAAAAAAGCCTCCTACGCCGGTAAGATCTGCGAAAAATGCGGCGTCGAAGTCACCGTCAAGGCCGTCCGCCGTGAGCGGATGGGTTATATCAGTCTTGCCGTTCCCTGCGCACATAGTTGGTATGTCAAAGGAACTCCCTCTAAGATGGGTCTTGTCCTTGGCATCCCTCCTAAGCAGCTTGAGGAAGTCATTTACTTCGTTTCCCGTATTGTCATCAATCCTGGTATTTCCAAGATTCTGACTTCCCGCAGGGTCCTTGATGAATCCACTGCCCGTAAGATCTTCCCTGATGTCATCCGGGAGGAAATCATCAGTGCCGGTCTTGTCAAGGATGGCGATCCTGCCTATGTTGATGCCAACCAGTACATCCACGTCAGGAATGATCTGCGTCAGCCTTTTGATTTCATCACTGTTGCCCGTTTTATCACCCGCTATCTTAACTGTGAATTTGGAACCGGTGCTGAAGCCGTCCAGAAGCTTTTGAGGAACATTGACCTCGATAAGGAAATCGCCAATGTCGAGGAAGAGCTCCGCGCTTCTACCGGGGAAAAGAACCAGAAGAGAATCAAGGCCATCAAGCGTCTTGACGTCCTTGAATCCTTTAAGAAATCCGGACTGAAACCGGAGTGGATGATTTTAACCGTTCTTCCGGTCATTCCGCCGGATCTCCGTCCTAGGACCATGCTTGACGGAGGACGTTTTGCCCTTTCCGACAGGAACGATCTTTATCGTTCGGTCATCATCAAGAACAACCGTCTGAAAGACCAGATTAAGCAGCATGCTCCTACCGTCAGGTTAAGGAACGAAAAGCGTAGGCTTCAGGATGCCGTCGATGCTTTGATCGATAACGAGCATCGGTCTAAGCCGCAGACCAATATTAACGGAAACGTTCTTCAGTCCTTAAGCACCAAGCTGAAGGGCAAACAGGGCCGCTTCCGTCAGAACCTTCTTGGTAAGCGTGTCGACTATTCCGGACGTTCCGTCATTGCCGTCGGTCCGACCCTTAACATGGATGAATGCGGTCTCCCCCGTGAGATGGCTGTCCAGCTCTTCCGTCCTTTCATCGCCAATTATCTTAGGACCAAGTGCAAGAATCCGGTCTCTTCCCAGCGTCAGGCCGATGATCTTATCACAAAGAGAGATCCACGTGTCTATGATGCTATCGAAGAGGTCTGCAAAAACCATCCTGTCCTTTTAAACCGTGCGCCTACCCTTCACCGTCTTGGTATCCAGGCCTTTAAACCGATCCTTATCCAAGGAAAGGCTATTCGTCTGCATCCGCTTGTCTGCCCTGGATTCAACGCTGACTTCGATGGCGACCAGATGGCCGTCCATGTCCCTCTCTCCCGCCAGGCCCAGGCAGAGGCAATGGTTTTAAGGCTTGCCAGCCGGAACATTCTTAAGCCGAGCGATGGCCAGCCGATCTGTGTCCCGTCGCAGGATAGGATTTACGGAAACTATTACCTTACCCTCGAAGACGACATCAAGAGGGATGAAAGGTACTATAAGTATTATAGGAAACGCGGCCAGCAGGATGTTGCCGAAAAGTACCGCTCCTATGAACAGTATGAAGGAAAGGTCTTCTCCGATCCTTCCACTGCCATTCTTGCCTACCAGAACCATAAGATTTCTCTTCATACCCGTATCTATGTTCCTGGAAAGAGTCTGAAGAAGGTCGGCTTCTCTGCCCGCCAGAATTCCTCCTACCTGCTTACCACGGTCGGAAAGCTTATTTTTAACTCCATCTTCCCGGATGAATTCCCATTCATCAACTTCCCGTTTAAGGACAGCGAAACTGCCGATAAGGACTACTCTTCCAACTTTGATTCCACACCGGAAAGCTTCTTTGTCACTAGGAAGGAAGCCTATGACTTTGTCATCAAGAATGGCGGATTCAAGGAAGGCGATGATTTTGATCCATTAAAGGAGTACTGCCATCTCCAGCCTCTCCGTTCTCCTATTGACAAGGGACGGATCAAGAAGAGGATTGCCAAGATCTTCCATCACTATCATGAAGACGCGCTTCGCACCGCTCATATTAGGGATCTCTTTAAGAACCAGGGCTTCGACTACTGCACGAAGTCCGGTCTGACTGTCTCGCTCGACGATAGGGTTCCTTTGAAAGGACGTGAAGAACTCTATAAGCAGACTCAGAAGAAGGTTGACGAGCTTGACGAAGCCTATGATGAGGGCTTCCTTACCGATTCCGAACGCCATCAGGCCGTTGTCGATACCTGGAACTTCCTGACCACCAAGAAAGGTCCGAGGAGGAAACTTCTTAAGGACCGTAGGGCTCAGTCTCCTCGTAACCCGAGGTTCAGGATGAGGGAATCCGGAGCCCGTGGTTCGACAAACAACTATAGGCAGCTTATCGGCAGGAAAGGTCTTCCGCAGAAGGCTAACGGCGATGCCATCGAGGTTCCGATTACCTCCTGCTTCTCCGAAGGCTTCTCCGTCTCCGAGTACTTCTCCTCAACCCATGGTACCCGTAAGAACGGCTCCGATACCGCTTTGAAGACTGCAGACTCTGGCTATCTTACCCGTCGTCTTGTCGATGTCGCCCATTCTGTCGTCATCCGCGAAGAAGACTGCCACTGCGATCATGGCAGGGTTGTCGAGGAAATCAAATCCGAGGATGGAACCCTTATTGCTTCCTTCTATGATCGTCTTGTCGGCCGCTTCCCGAGGCATGATGTTGTCAATAAGGAGACCGGCGAAGTCATTGCTTCAAAGGACGATTGCATTGACGAGGAGAGGGCCAAGAAGATTATTGCCGCTGGATATACCTCATTGGAAATCCGCTCCGTCCTTACCTGTGAAGCAAAGGATGGCATCTGCGTCAAGTGCTATGGCCGCAACCTTGCCACTGGTAAGCTTGCTACTATCGGTGACACTGTCGGTATCATGGCGGCACAGTCTATCGGTGAACCTGGCACGCAGTTAACGTTGAAGAACTTCCATAACGGCGGTATTGCCGGTCAGCAGGATATCACCACCGGTCTTCCTCGTGTCCAGGACCTTCTTGAGGCCCGTCATCCGAAGACCAAGGACTTAGCCTTAATCACCAATATTTCCGGCGTCGTCACCAAGGTCGAGGCTGTCGGTTCCCGTTCTCAGTTCACGGTCAAGAACGACTTGGAAGAGCAGACTTATCTTTCTTATCCTGGTGCGACGAAGATTGTCGCCGAAGGCGATAAGGTCAAGGCAGGTCAGCCTCTTACCAAAGGTTACATCGATACCAAGGATCTTCTTGCCTGTTCCGACCTTTCCACCGTCCGGAAGTACATCATTTCCGAGGTCAAGAAGGTTTACAAGAAGGACGGAGGTTCCGATATTTCCGATAAGCATCTTGAGATTATCGTCCGCCAGAGGACTAACCGTCTCTCTATCGTCAACCCTGGCAATTGCTTAGGCCTGCTGCCTGGGCAGAAGATTACCGATGTCGACTTCACCAAAGCTAATGCCAATGTCCTTGCCCATGGTGGGAAACCGGCGGTTGCCCATCCGATCATTCTTGGCATCACCAAGGCTGCCCTTGAGGCAGATTCCTTCCTTTCTGCCGCATCCTTCCAGCAGACGACTGCTGTTCTGACCGATGCTGCCATCAAAGGCAAGGTTGACTATCTCCATGGCCTTAAGGAAAATGTCATGATCGGTAAGCTTATCCCTGCCGGCACTGGTATCAAGCCGCTTATTCCTCTTGATGAAGACGGAAACGACATTCCGGAGGAAGCTCCGCATGTCGATGATGAAGAATCCTATCCGTTGAATCAGGACAACAAGTAGAAAATATGCTACAATAGGGAAGGCGTTTTCCGCCTTCCCTATCTCTGCGGCCATTGTTCAGTGGCAGAACCTCACCTTCCCAAGGTGAAGACGCGGGTTCGATTCCCGTTGGCCGCTCCAATTGTTTATCTGCCCGGCTCTCTGGCCGGGCTTTTTTCTTTCCGAATATTGCCGAAAACGGTTGGAACAAAGGGTTTTCCTCTCTGACCTTCCTTAGGGTATCCCCCCTTGGCGGATTCCCACTGTCTTATGGTTTATCAATTTGCTAAATCATAAAAGTGCAAGAACTTGCAAATTTTTAATGAGGAATCAATTCTATGCTATCCGGTGATAGGATTCTGGTTATCTTCTTTTGCTTTTAGGTGCTTGGTGACTTTCCCTCGTGCCTTTTATCAGTGCCTTTGCTGGATCAGACGGGAATTGATTGGGAAGGATGTCTTTTCTCCCTTTTGGACAAAGTGAGAGAAATTAATATTTTTACAATTCTTTACAATTCATATTTTTAAACTTTGTTAAAATAAGGAGAACAGAAATAAGGTGGATGCATGAAAAAGAACCCGATTGTTTTGGATAGTCATAACTATGTAGACCGTGACGTGTCTTGGATGTATTTCAATAACCGTGTACTTAAGGAAGCCGGAAACAAAGCCGTTCCTCTATATGAACGTCTGAATTTCCTTGGGATTTATTCGAATAACCTCGACGAATTCTACCGTGTCCGGGTTGCTTCCCTTAAGCGCCTTGCCACTTCTAAAGGGACTGAATTTAAGGCGGAAAGAGAGAGAGCCAAGGCAGACTTGGCCAAGATTCTTTCCCTGACCTCCCTTTACGACAAGGAGTATATTTCGATTCAGAAGGAAGTCTTTGCCCTTTTAGGAAGGAAGAATATCCATCTGGTCAATGAGAGGGAGCTTGACGAGGAACAGCAGAGCTACATCAAGAACTACTATCTCCGCAAGATTGATGGTTACGTCAATCCAGTCTTTATCAATAAGAAAGTCGCGGTCGGTGATGTCAACGACTCGAGAATCTACCTTGCCTGCAAACTGGAAAAAGAGAACGCTACGAAGATTGAGTATGCCTTGGTTCCTATTCCCGATGATATCGTCGGACGGTTTGTCGTCCTTCCGAGCAAAGGCAAAGATCATTATGTCAGGTATCTTGACGATGTCCTTCGCCTGAATCTTGACTTTATTTTCAAAGGACAGGGATATGACCATATCTCTGCCTTTGCCTTCAAACTCTCTAAGGATGCAGAAAGGGAAGTGGAAAGCGATCCGGAGGAAGGAATCTTCCGTTCCCTTTCGGAAGCCATCAAGACGAGGAAAAAGGGTAATCCTGTCCGTGCCGTATTCGGCGAGGGTATTCCTCTCGACCTTAAAGGCAAACTGAGGAAGACCTTCGATATCAAACCGGACGATTTGATTCAGGTCGGCGGACGGTACCATAATAATAAGGATTTAAGGAAGTTCCCTTACTTTGGAAACAAGGCGTTGAAAAACGTCCCCTGGGAAAGCAAGGAACTCTCCGAGGTGGTGAACGGAGAGTCTTTGCTCGATGCCATCGAGAAAAAGGATAGGCTTATCCATGTTCCTTATCAGTCCTTCGATGCCTTCGTGAAGCTTCTCCAGGAGGCCGCCATTGCTCCCGATGTCGTTTCCATTAAAGCTGCCATTTATCGTGCAGCCAATCATTCTAAGGTGGTCCGCGCCCTCTGCCAGGCTGCCCGCAACGGAAAGAAAGTGACTTGCAGGGTTGAATTAAGGGCTCGCTTTGATGAAAGCAGCAATAGGCTCATTTCCAAGAAACTGAGAGATGCCGGCGTGGATGTCCTTACCGGACTTGAAGGATTCAAGGTCCATGGCAAGGTAGTAGTCATCAAACGGAAAAAGAAGAACGATATTGCCGTTGTCTCTACCGGAAACTTCCATGAGGGGAACGCCTCCCTTTATACCGACTGTCTTCTTTTCACGGCGAATAAGAAAATCACCGAAGACGTCCAGAGCATCTTCAAGTTCCTTGCTAAGCCCTTCACCCAGCCTACCTTCCATAAGCTATTTGTCTCCCCGAACGATAGGCAGAAGCCCTTTGAGAAGCTTATCGATCAGGAAATCAACAATGCCAGAAAAGGACTCCCGGCATCCATCTGCATCAAGATTAACCACATCACGGATGAAAAGAGGGTAGAATGCCTCTATCGGGCAAGCCAGGCAGGAGTAAAACTGAAACTTCTTGTCCGCGGAAACTGTTCGCTTGTCCCTGGCATCAAGGGACTAAGCGAGAATAGGGAGATCCATGGCATCATCGACCGATATCTTGAACATTCCCGTATCTTCATCTTTGAAAATGGTGGGAAGCCTCTTTATTATAGGGGTAGTGCTGATTTCAGGCCGAGAAACCTTTATAATCGTGTAGAAGTTGTTACTCCGGTCTACGATAAGGAATGCCAGCGACGGCTACAGGAGATTTTCGACCTAGGATTTGCCGATAACACCAAGTCTTTCCTTATCGACGGAAAAGGCACCAATGAGAGATTCCTTAAAGGACCGAACAAAGTCGAATCACAGAAGGAACTTTATCTTGCCCTTTCTTCGGATAAGAAATAAATCAGAGAAATCTCGTCATCTTTTCTCTACACCTTTATAATGAAGAAAAGAAGGGTCAGCCTATGAGGAAACCAGGTTATTATGCTGCCATCGATGTCGGCAGTAATGCAGTCAGAAGGATTATCAAGGATGTCTACGGCAGGAAAAAAGATAAGATACTTGCCTCTACGGTACAGGAAGTCCGGATTCCTATCCGGCTTGGTGCTGACGTCTTTTCCACTGGGAGCATTTCCTTCCGAAAAGAGCAGCAGCTCATCGACACAAGGATTTGTTTCCGTTCGCTAAGGAACATCTATTCGGTAACGGCCTATAAGGCCTATGCCACCTCCGCTAGGCGCGAAGCAAAGAACGGAGAAGAAGTCATTGAGCGGATCAAGAAGGAATCCGGAATCGATAGGCAGATTGTTTCCGGAACAACAGAGGCAAATACCATCACCTATATTCTAAAGGATCTTCATCTGGATAAAGGTGTCTTTGTAGCCGTGGATGTCGGAGGAGGCAGCACGGAGGTCTCTTTGATCGTCGATGGAAAGGATATCAAATCCGACTCCTTCCCTATCGGGACCCTCCGGATTCTTGCCGGCAAGGACAAAAAGGAGACCTGGTCTGCCTTTAAGGATACCTTGAAACGTTACCATGATAAATATGGTGACATTAATATCATCGCGACCGGGGGAAACATCAACCGGTACTGGAAACTCTCCGAACACAAGTCCAAGCAGAAAGTCAATCTTCTTGATAAGGACGAACTTTTTGAGATCTATGACAAGCTTTCTTCCTTAAGTACAGAAGAACGGAAGGAAAAATACTCTCTTAAACCGGACCGTGCCGATGTCATTGTCCCTGCAGGGGAGATCTTTATTACTGCCTGTAAGTGCCTAGATAGTGACTATCTCTATGTCCCGATGACCGGACTTGGCGATGGGATTGTCAACGACCTGATTCTTGGAAGTAATATCAATCAGGTTATCTAGTCCTTTTTCCCTGCCTGCCTTGCTTTTTTCGGTTGCTGGTTTTTTCTTTGGTCTTATTGAAACCGGTCGTCTTTCCACAAATTAGAAGAAAGGCTACGTTTGTTTCTTCTCCTGGCTGTGTCCGTTCCTTAGGTAAAGGCTTTCATCTTTTTTCCTCTTTTCCTTTTCCGGATTGTCCCTATAATATTTGTTCGTATGCTAACTAATGTAAACAGCTTAGAAGAGGAAAAGACCTTAGGAAGAAGGATCCATCAGACCTCAAGCAAGCTGGCTGCCTATATCAACCAGCGGAGGAAGGAGAAAAACCTCCCGACGAAAGGATATGAAGGAAACCTGCTTTTCTTTATCTTTTCCAATCCTGGATGTCTTGCCAAAGACATCCAACGGGAGTTCCGGATTTCTAAGGCGACCGTCTCTTCCTCCATCCAAAACAGGGAGAAGAAGGGCTGGCTGATTCGGAAGGACGGAAAGGACAGACGCTACAAGGTGCTCTGTGTCACGAAAGAAGGCAGAAAAGCCTGCCATCCTTACACAGAGTTCTTCCGCGGCATCACTAAGGAAGTGGAAAATCAGATTTCCAGGGACGATAAGGAGACGACATTACGTGTCCTGAATCAGATTCTGCTGAATCTGGAACAGGCAAAAAAAGGAGAAAACAATGAAAACCATTAAGCGACTATTAACCTATAGGAATGGTTACTGGAAGGATACGACATGGACGTGGATATCCGTCGCCTTGGAAGCGGCACTTGAAATCCTTGTCGCTTTCTTCCTTCAGTATTTATTAAAAGGTGTGGAAGAAAGCTCTGCCCCGATGATCGGAAGGTGGGCAGGGATTATCGGCGGTCTTGCGATCCTTGCCGCCGTCAGGGGCATCTTTGCCGGATATTGGGCCTCGTCTGCCGCAGCCGGCTTTGGAAAGAACCTCCGTCAGGCAAGGTATGAGAAGGTGCAGACCTATTCTTTTAAGAACATTGATAAGTTCTCCTGTCCTTCCATTGTCACCCGAAGGACGACCGATAGGGCAAATATCCAAAGGTCGGTCATGAGGATTCTCCGCATGGTCATCCGTGCCCCCTTAAGGATGATTTTTGCTAGGATCATGGCGTTTGTCACCGCTCCCTCCTTAGCCTGGATTTTCCTTATCATCATTCCGGTTCTTTTCGTTGTCTTAAGGGTCATTGCCAATTCCGCCCACAAGCTCTTCATTAAGATTTTCGACACCTACGATGATTTGAACCAGGATGTCCAGGAGGATGTCGACGGCATCCGTGTCATCAAGTCCTTTGACCGGAAGGACTATCATACAAAGAAGTTCCATTCTGTCTCGGAAGGCATCTATAAATCGTATATCAAAGCCGAATTCCGTCTTGCCTTCAATGGCCCTAGGAGGAACATTGCCGTCTATGGTGCTAGGAGGTTCATCTCCTATTTCGGCGCAAAAAAGATTATTGAGAGCGACAACGGAAAACTTCATGGAGTAGCCGGATTAGAAATCACACAGCTCACAACTCTCTTCACTTACATCAGGATGATTATGATGGCACTTATGATGGTTTCCATGATTTATGTTAGGATCATCATCTCCCGGAATAGTGCAGAGCGTTGCATCGAAATCCTGGATGAGAAATCTGATATTGTATCTCCGGCTAATCCGCTAAAGAAGGTGGAGAACGGACAGGTCGATTTTGATGATGTCTCCTTCTCCTACGGCGGAGGGAAGAATGTCCTTGAGCATGTCAACCTTCACTTCCTTCCTGGGGAAACCGTCGGCATCATCGGACCAACCGGTTCAAGCAAGACCACTCTTGTCTCCCTTATCGCGCGGCTCTATGATGCGACTAGTGGCGAGGTGAAAGTGGGCGGACATAACGTTAAGGAATATGATGTCGCCACTCTCCGTGATGCCGTCGCCGTCGTCCTTCAGAAGAACACTTTGTTTACCGGGACTATCCGGGACAACCTCAAATGGGGAAATGAACAGGCAACCGATGAAGAAATCAGGAAGGCCTGTGATATTGCCCAGGCCAGCGAATTCCTCAATCGGTTCCCTAAAGGACTGGATACAAGGCTTGTCGAGGGAGGAAACAATGTTTCCGGCGGTCAGAAGCAGCGTCTATGTATCGCCAGAGCCCTATTAAAGAACCCGAAGATCCTGATTCTCGATGATTCGACTTCCGCCTGCGATACCCATACGGATGCTTTAATCCGGGAAGGGCTAAGCAAGGAGCGGATGGATGTCACTAAGTTCATCATTGCCCAGCGTGTCCTTTCTATCCGTGACTGCAAGACGATTATCGTCAGGGATGCCGGAGGTAAGATCGTTGCAAAGGGCGACAACGATGAACTGAGGCAGAACTGTCCGGTTTATAAGGAACTCTATGAGTCCCAGCTTGGAGGAGGTGACTTCGATGTCAAAGCAGATTAATAAGAGGAATGAATCCTCGATTGTCATTAAGGAAAAGCATCCGGCAAAGCGTCTTCTTTCCTATGTGTTTAAGTACTATCCTTGGAGGTTCTTCGGCGTCTGTGTTTCCATTCTCTTTTCCGCCTTTGCCACGGTCGCGGGAAGCTATTTCGCCGGTAATATCCTTATCGATAAATTCCTTACTCCTGCCATTTATGTCAGGGATGGAACGACTGGTAATCCGCTTAGGAATAACGGCAGCCCGGTAAGGCAGGCTGATCCTAAGGCAACCTTTGCCTCCCTTACCTTCGCCGGCAGGCACTTTAATGGAGTCAGGCTTGTTCTTCTTGCCATCTTCGTCCTTGGCATCCTAGGCGGATTCTTCTATAACTATGGCAGGGCCAAGATTGCCCAGGGCGTACAGAAGATCATCCGTGACGAGAGGTTCTCCCATAGGCTTGACCTTCCTGTCTCCTATTTCGACCAGCATACCCATGGTGACATCATGTCCGTCTATTCCAACGATGTCGATGCCCTTCGGGAAAGGCTTGCCCGTGCCATCCCTAGGTCTTTTTCTTCCCTTGTGACTAGGCTCCTTTGCCTTGTGATGAGGATCGGAACGGATATCTATAGGACAATCCTTGTTGCCTTCTTCGCTGTGCTGATGTTCTTCCTTACCCGGTACTTTGCCGGACACTCCGGAAAATATTTCGCTAAGCAGCAGTGGGAACTTGGAAGAATCAATGGTTATATCGAAGAGAGGATTTCCGGCCAGAAGGTCATCAAGGTCTTTAACCACGAAAAAGAAAACATCGAAGGCTTCCGGAAGCATAACGAGGAGCTCTTCGATGATGCCGTGAAGGCTAACCGCTATGCCAATACCTTAAGGCCGATGATTAACCAGCTCGGCAACCTTCAGTATGCCATCATCGCCTTCTTCGGCGGTAGGAGGATGATTTACAAGGTTCCGGCCGTCCATCTTTTCTCTTCCGTCAGCCAGGATGGTATTCTTGGCTTCTATACAATCGGTATCATCTCTTCCTTCCTTAGGTACAGTAAGGCCTTTGTCCAGCCGATCGGACAGATTAGTCAGCAGCTTAACTCTATCGCCCTTGCCTTAGCAGGCTCGGGACGTATCTTTTCTCTGATTGACGAGAAGAAGGAAACCGATGACGGCTATGTCGAGCTGGTCAACGCAAAGATGGATAAGGACGGCAATCCTGTCGAAACTATTGAACACACCGGAAGGTGGGCATGGAAGCATCCGCATAAGGATAATTCCCCTGTCTCCTACACTTGGCTTAAGGGTGACATCACCCTTGACCATGTCGACTTTGGCTACACAAAGGAAAAGATCGTCCTTCACGACATTACCCTGTATGCTAAGCCCGGACAGAAGGTGGCTTTTGTCGGTCCTACCGGAGCCGGCAAGACGACAATCACCAACCTTCTTAACCGCTTCTATGACATTGCCGACGGAAAGATCCGGTATGACGGAATCAATATCAATAAGATTAAGAAATCCGATCTGAGAAGATCCCTTGGCATGGTCTTCCAGGACACGAAGCTCTTTACCGGAACGGTAAGGGAGAATATCCGCTACGGAAAGCTTGATGCCACGGATGAAGAAGTCAAGGCTGCGGCTAAGCTTGCCAATGCCGATAGCTTCATCGAGCAGCTCCCTGAGGGCTATAACACCATGCTCAAGGATTCCGGCTCCGGACTCTCCCAGGGTCAGAGACAGCTTCTTGCCATCGCAAGAGCCGCTGTCGCCAATCCGCCTGTCCTTATCCTTGACGAAGCCACTTCTTCCATCGACTCCCGTACGGAAGCCTTGGTCCAGAAGGGCAGGGATGCCATCAGGAAGGGACGCACTGTCTTTGTCATCGCCCACCGGCTTAGCACCATCAAGAACGCGGATGTCATCATGGTCCTTGAAAACGGAAGAATCATCGAACGGGGCAACCATGAACAGCTTCTTGCCCAGAAAGGCAAGTACTATCAGCTCTACACCGGTAACGCCATCACTTCTGCCGAGTAGTTTAGAAAAAAGAGACCTCTGTCTGAAGAACTTCGGACAGAGGCTTTTTTCTTTGGCTCTGACTTCCTTCTTTTTTGAAACGATGGGACGGATTTGGACAGTTTTCCACATTTATGGCTTATATTCTGCATGAATGTTGACTTGAAAGCCCTTTTCTCTTATTCTAAATTAGATTTGAAAGGGGTCGTTTCTTAAATGAACAAGAAAACAAAATTCGGTCTGTCTTTGTTAAGCCTTATTCTTCTTGCCTCCTGCCATACGAACAATTCTAATGCCTCTTCTTCTGCCACAGAGCCTGCTTCTCCAAGCCAGCGGGTTACTGAGCCTCAGCCTACGGAAAAGCCGACCGCTAAGCCGACAGATGGATCTTTATCCAATAGCGAAGAGCCTTCGGAAACGACAAAGCCTTCTGTGTCTGTCGTTGAAGAGTTTGCTATCATAGTCGATGCAGGCGAAGGGGCAACGATAATCGGTCTTCCTGCTAAGGCTAAGGAAGGGGAAACGGTTTCTTTTACGGTTACCTTGGCCGCTGAGAAAGAGCTCTCCTATGTCACCATCGACGGGGAGAATACCTTAGATTCTAATGAACAGGGAGTCTATTCCTTTGTCAGGCCTAAGCATGCTCTGACTGTCTCTGCCATCACCCAGGATAAGCGGTATAACAATACGGTCACTCAGGTCGAAGGTGCCACTATCGCCCTTTCTTCCACTTATGCCAAAAAAGGGGAGAAGATTGATGTCCGTGTCACGATCTCTGACCCTGCTAAGTCTACCCCCACGGTCAAGGTTGACGGAACGGATGTTGAGATGGCCATCACCGGCGATGAGGGAAGGAAGACCTTCACAGGAAGCTTCACCCAGCCTGGGAAAGACGTCTCTGTTGTCGTTACTTTAAATGATGCACCGGCAGCCCCGGCAAAGTATGCCATCGAGGATGAGACCGGTGACGGAGTCATCGTCAAAGGTCCTTCTTCTGCGGCAAAGGGAGAGAAGGTTACCTTTGTCCTCGGACTTGAGGAAGGATATGAATTCTCCGGCGATGTCAAAGTCTATAAGAAGGGTGAGGAAGCCACTCTCGTCGACGTGACAAAGGAAGAAGACGGATCCTATTCCTTCACTAGGCCGGATTATCCGGTTGTCATCACCCGGGAGACGAGTGCCTCTATCTTCCAAATCAATGTCGAAGGGGAAGAGGGCAAGCTTGGAAAAGAGAATGTCAAAGCTCCGGAATATGCTGTCTATAACACGAAGGTCACGTTGACTGCCAAGGGAAATGAGACCTATGACGTAGGGGATATCCTTGTCGACGGACAGCCGGCGACAAAGGAAGAGGATGGCTCCTATTCGTTCACTAGGCCTTCCCATGCCGTCACCATCAAGGTTGTCTCTGCTGTCCACTACTATCCTGTCAAACTTGTTAACTCTGACCATGTCACCCTTTCCGCCTATACCTATGATGAGAAAACGAAGACCTATAGTCCTATCGCAAAAGAAGGAATCAGGTATTCCGACCACCTTTATATTAAGGCTACCGTCAATAATCCTGAAGGAGAGGAATATGCGGTTGATTCCGTTAAAGTCAAAAATGCTACGGATGGGAAAGCATCTGATAGGACACTCAATGCCGATGGCTATTATGAGTTTAAGTCCCAAACTATCAGTTCTGATTTTGGACTGGAAGTCGTAGTAACAGAAGATAAGGTGCTACTTGCTGCAGATAGCCCTTTGGTTGGAACACATGCCGGCTTTAAAAAAGGATATAGTGGGTTAGCCGACGGAAAGCTCATCTTGAACCGCTTTGGAAAGGGTTATTTTGACGATGCTGCCGTAACTAGGCAGAATTACGATTCATCGGCGAAGACGTTTGAATTACAGAAAGGAACCGATACGTATAAGGCCGGCTATTTTGACTCCGGTCTCATTTACGTCAATACTAGTACTTCTTCCTTCGCATTAGACAAAATCTATTTTTATCTATCCAATGCTTCTTCTCTGAAAACCAAATATGTTCTCCTTGATGGAGGAACTTCTTTGTATAGTTCAACTAGGATGCTTATCGAAATCGGTGACGGAAGTAAGACTGTCTACGCCCTTGTGAATAAAACGGAAGAGTCAGTTAAATCCGTCAGCCTTACCTTGAAGCAAGGACAGGGAATCTCTTCCAATGGCGCCGTCTTTGAACTTAAGGAGGGGGAAACTTCCCTTGGATACTATCAGAACGACGGAGGGAAATTAGCAAAATATACGCTTATTACCGGAACTTATACCGGAGACTTCGGCTCGATTACGATTGACGGCCTTGGCAAGGCATCCGTAGTTAAAGGGGAAGAAACCAAAGAAGCAACCTACACGATGACTTCTGACGGAAAATACATTTCCCTTGTTCTTGATAATCAGACCTATTTCCTGGCACTTGAAGATAAAACATATAGTTATGTCCGATATGTGTCTGGTGATTACTATGGTAGGAGGCTTGGAAAAAATAGTAGCAGCTATGCCTTGGAATGGCACCTTTCTGACAAGTTCACTGCTGCGACAGGTAAATATGCCGATCCTGTGGAGGGAACGTTTGATGCAAGCGGAAACTTCACTGCTTCCGAATATACATTAGTTTCGATTTCCCCTGATCAGAAAGGCATTGTTGTCCGTAAGGGCACTGGCAGCAGCGCTAGCTATTATGTGATGACCTCTGATGCAACTGGTAAATATGATCTTACTTTCGCCTCTATCGGTGATGCTACTTCCTTTGTCGCCACCATTCATGGTCCGAAAACCGGAGCCATTACTTCCTCTGCCTACTTCGATGGCAAAGACTATCATTGGGGAACAATCTCTACCGCTGATTTTGCTACAGCTGGGACTGCCTTTACCTTCACTGACAATGATAAGAAAGTCTATAATTTGGTGAACAAGGACGGAAAAGTTGTTGTTGCTGACGGATTAAATGGGACATATGCATTCGGTGGGACGGAGGCTGGTCTCGGTGAACTTGTGCTTGATGGCGATGGAACTGGCACTCTGAATAAGACAGCAATCACGTATACCCTAAATGAAGATAAGACACTCACTGTCACTAGGGGAGAAAAGACTTACATCATCACTTTAGATTCAGCGAAGAAAACCTATACCTATACTGAGAAAACTTCTCCTGCTGAAGAAAATCCGACGGAAGTCACTGTTCCTGCCTGGCTTGCCGGAAAGACATTCTATGGTGAAGAAGCAGCTCAATCCTTTGATGAAGATGGCAGTTCTTATCCCGAAGATGTCGGCATTGTCTTTGCTAAGGATAAAATGACTCTATCTACTTCTGCTGGATATGGTGTTAGTAAGGAAGAGCCCCTCGCAGGTGGCTTTAGGAAAAATACAGATGTCCCTTACACAATTGAAGAAGCCAGCTTAAAAGTTACTTTGAATGGTGTGGAAGTGAGCATCGATCTTGATGAAAAAAACAACACCTTTCATTTCAATAACACCTTTGATGTTGATGACCTCACTTTGATGCGAAGTGCGAAATTCGCTTTAGTCGAATAAGTCCTCGGCCTTGCCTAAATAAAATGAAAACCTCCTGCGGATGCAACGCAGGAGGTTTTCTTTCAATTAGGAGCGGAAGAATAATCGGTTCTATTCTTCGTATTGTTGGAAGTTATGGTAGTCTAGTTTTGGCCCATTATAGTTTCTCGTTTCGTAGTCGCCTTGGCTGAAATCGTAGTAATTCTGTGTCTGAATAATCCTTTGTGCCTCATTGTTTAATAGCATGGCTGTGAGCTTTGTCACTGAACAGTGGGCGATTTTCCCGTCCTTGAAGGCTATTCCGGCATCAACGGCGTAATAGGTTGTCGAAAGATAGCCTTGGGATGTTGTGTCTGATATGGCATAGGCGATTTCGAAATGGCCGCCCTGTTTTCCCCAGGGATCAATGATGGTCGGGTTAACGTTGTTAAAGTAATAAAAGTCGCCTTCCTGATCCTGGTTTGTCTCGTCATTCGAGGCCTTATAGAATTCATGCCCTTCCTCCATGCTACTTAGCAGTTGCTTGGGATAGCCAAGAAAGTAGCTTGCAAAGGAAATATCGAGATAATTGTTTGCGGAGGAGATGTCGACTTTCGCCGATTTATTGTAGCCATCTATGTTGGAAGATGAGTCATAATCTGCGTGCTCTTTGTTGTATTCCGTTATGGTATAGACACAGCCATCTGAATAGGAGTCTTCGACAAGGGAGAAGAAGTTTTCCTTGTTTACCTGTTCGGCCGTCTTTCCGCTGTCTTCTTCTTTGACCACTTGATCATCTTCGGCATAGTAAGGGGAATAGTTCTTTGTCTGGACAAAGTTGTCGGAATAACGGTCTGCTGTGAATCCACTAGTCCCCGTCAGTACGCGGTCTGCTATCGCATATTGGATGGAGATTTCGATTTCTCCTTCTGTGTGGCTGACTTTTCCTGACCATGAGGTCAGCTGAGCAAGGAAGGCGTCTAATTTCTCCGTATCCTTCCTTGCCGTGAAGTCTTTCCAGTGGGCATAGAGCTTAGAAGGTCTTTCGGGGGATGAGAAATCCCATTTTTCACCGCCTTCCGGCGCTGTATACCAGCCTTCAAAAAGAAGTCCATCGATGACGGGATGACTTGGGTTTAAAGGATCGGTTGATATATTCGCATAGGTCTCATTTTCCCGTCCCTTGGCATTGACGATGAATTCCGTTTTTTCTTGAGAAACAGAACTTCTATTTTCTGAAACGTTAGGGATTTTATTGCAGGATACCAAAAGAAAGGAAAGGACGAAAAGAGTAAATCTTGTTTTCTTCATGGCTATTTTGTGGCGTAAGAGACGTTGGCTTTGCAGCTATTCTTCCAATCGTTTCCGAAGTTCATGTTTACGGTGTTCTCATCCCAGGGGAAGCTAATCTTTTGGGACGACTGCCAGTTGCTGAAGGCACGATATCCAATGGAGGTTACCGAACTAGGTATAGCAAGGGAGGCTACTTTTGTTGAATAGGCAAAGGCCTCCTCTCCGATTGTTTCCAGCCCTTGGTTAAGGGTAATGGCCGTTAGATTCTTTGCACCGGCAAGAGCATATTTGTCGATTGCTTTAACCGTCGATGGCAAAACAAGGCTTGCCGAATTAGATGCGGAAGGATAGGCCTTGAGAATTGTTTTTTCCTTGTTATAGAGGACGCCATCATCTTCTGCAGTGAAGTAATTATTGGCGGCAGCGACTTTGAAACCGGTTATTCCGTTCTCAAAGCTATTATAGCGTCCGGTAAATGCCCCAGCTCCGATATTCTTGACCGTAGAGGGAATAGTGATTTCCCCCTTTAAAGTGATATTGCCAAGGAAGGCTTCCTCTCCAATATCTTCAAGCCCTTCGTTTAAGGTGAGAGATGTTATTCCGGCTGAGAAGAATGCCTGTTGTTGAATTGTTTTTAGTGTGCTTGGGAAGTTGACAGCACCAAGGCTAGTCCTGGTAAAGGCCCCTTCGCCAATGGTGGTTAATCCTTCATTAAAGGTGACACCGGTAATATTGGAAAAATAGAATGCACCATTTTCAATGGTTTTTAAAGAGGATGGAAGATTTAGGGATACTTTAGATGAATAGTCAAATGCGGATTGGAACGCCCCTTCGCCGATAGATTCGACGCTTGTTCCTAAATCAAGTCCGGTTGCCTTTACATAAGCGTAGGCATAAGCGGAGATCATAGTCACACCCTGAGGCACGGCAATCTTACCAGTAAAGGCAGGAGAACAATAGAAGACTGTTTTTCCGTCCTTGGAAATCAGGGTCTGATTAATAATCTTTGGTCCGCCTTCTCCGCTGACTTTCCTTTCGGTTGGTTTTGGACGGGAAGAACTATCGCCTCCGAAGACATTCAATCCGAAATTCGTTAAACCAGTTCCGAAAGTGATACTCTTGACGCCACTGGCACCAGAGAATGCCCCGTTTCCAAGCGTAGTTAAACTATTCGGGAAGACAAGTGAGGTTAATCCCGTATCACCTTTGAATGCCGATTCACCGATTTCTTCAAGCCCTTCGCTAAAAGTGACCGAGGTTAAGGATGAGCAACCGAACAATGCTTCTTTTCCGATTTTCTTTATGGCAGAAGGGAATTCAATTTCGGTCAGCTTTGGACATTCGTAGAAGGCAGCCTCTCCTATTTCCTTTACCCCTTTTCCGAATGTGATGGAAGAGAGCTTCTCCCTCATCCTGAATGCTTCCTTCCCAATGACTGTGACACTGTCTGGTATATCGATGGTTGTAATATTCAAATTGTAATGGAAAGCATCGTCTCCGATTATCTTCAGGGAAGAAGGGAAGGTGACGTAAGTAATAAAACGGGCATCGCTTAGAGAATGGGGCCTAAGTTCTTCAACACCATTGGGAACATCGATGGCATTACCGGAACCGATTTTTGCGGCTGTGTCACTAGGTACCCAATATAGCTTCTTTCCGTCTTTGCTTAATAGCCTGTTGTTGACAACCTTAAAATTCGGATTGCTATCGGAAAGAGTGATTGTTTTGATTCCATATCCGTAGAAGAAGGCTGCATTACCAAAATATTCCAAAGATGCGGGAAGGTTGACGGCAGTGATTGCACAGGGAGTATCCTCCAAGGAGGTAAAGGCATAGTCTCCGATTTTTTTCAGGCTGTCCGGTAGAGTCAACGTTCCTTTAAAATAGCAGCCGATAAAGGCATCTTCATCGATTTCTTCAAGACCCTCATTCCATGCTACGGTAAACTGGGTAGTCGTTGCCGTTGTCCGGGCGAAGGCTGCCTTTCCTATCTTTTTCAGACTATCCGGGAAGGAAATGTTATTCCTTGCATAGCATTCATAGAAAGAGCGTTCTCCGATTTCAAGCAGCCCCTCATTAAAGATAATGCTGGATAGACCGACGTCTCTTTGTGAATAGAAGGCATAATCACCGATTTTGGTAAGGGTGTTTGGACAGGTATAGACTGTCTGATTTTTGATCGTTAATGCTTTCTGGGGGCAGTAGACAAGGGTTGTTCCGTCTTTAGTGAAAAGGATGCCATCGCTATCATTCTTATAGGCGGGATTTGCGGAATCTACCTTTATGGATTGGAGCTTTGTTGTTCCTAAGAATGCCTTCGGTGATATCGTCGTGACAGTCTTAGGAATGCTGATTTCTGTGATATTGACGCGATTTTGGAAGGCATCCTCGCTGATGGCAGTGACAGGGTGGCCATTAATGCTTTCGGGAATTTCGACAATGGCAGCATTAATATCCATGATGCCTGTAATCGTTACCGAACTATCCGTATTTACTTCGTATTTAAAGTTGAAGGACTGCTTTTCGTAAAGGGCATATAATGTCTTTCCGGCAAGATCGCTGGTGACATGGCCATCCCATTTTTTATCATATTCTCCGTTGACGAACCACCCAAGAAAGACCCTTCCGTCTTTTTTTGGATTCGGTACGTTTAGATAATCACCGATGAAAGTATCCCTAGTGAAAGTTTTCTCGCCGTTGCCCGGATTAAAAGTAAGCGTGATTTTCTCTTCTTCATTTACCTGCCACTTCGCGATGAGATTGACGTTACCATAGATTCCACTATTGAAAGAAAACTTCGTATCATCAAGTGAGTCATACCATCCAAGGAAGGTACAATGATCTTTTTCCGGATCGAGAAGAGGCTTTTTTGCCCATTTTCCTTCTTTTACTTTCTGTGGTTTGACTAATTCCGGATCACTGATTGTTCCACCATTAAGGTCAAAGGAAACCGTGTAATAGACACTTTGATCCACAGAAGGAGAGGGAGAATCCGAATGGTTAGGGCCGCTTTCCCCTGACGATGGCTTTTCACTCGGACGATTGGTGACAGCAGGCTGGATTTCAGAAACGCTCGGCTCTTCTGATGGTGCAGCACTTGTGGATGGTTTCTCTCCGCATCCGGCCACCAAAAAAAGGAGGGAGGTTAGCACTAATAGGTTTTTTCTTGTTTTCATCTTTTTTCCTTTACTAAGTAGGCATCAGGATTCAGCCTAATCCACGCGGATAAAAGATAAAATGCTTATCTTTCTTTCAGACGATTCCTGTGTTTTTGGCTGTTTCCACTACCGAAAAGATTATAACCTTTTTCACATTCTTATACAACGAATGGAAGGCTGTTTTTTAGAAACAATGAACAAGGCGATGACAAAGACCAGTCTAGGATTGTTTGAAGAAAAATTTTCTTGACGTGTATTCTTAATGTTATCATCTGGCTGCCTTTGAATTGCGGAAAAGCATATGATATTTGAAAAACCGAATCACTTTGTCATTATGTTATTTTCTTCCTTTTTCAAAAAGAAACGGGGAAGGAGGAAGGAAATCCCTAGTCTGTCTGCCCCTTTCTTGAGAGAAAAGACAATGATGCTTCCGACGACTAGGTTTACGCTTAGCTCAACCCCGAAATTTGCCGCGCTTGAAGCAAAGGCTGTAGCGAAGAAGACAACGGCATTGGTATCCGTTCCGTTCCTAGAGAAGAAGAACAGGGCATAGAAGAGAAGGAAGAAGACGGTGTTAAACAGGGAAACAGAGGCAGAGGCTACCATGGAAGAAATGATTCCCCGCTTTTCAAAGCGGTGAATCAAATCATAAAGAAGCCCGGCTAAGAACCCGGCAAGCCTTCTTGCCACATAGACCGTGACAAGGAAGCCGATAGGTGAATACTGGAAGAGGACAGGGCCGCTAGGATCCCTTCCGGTCAGTCCCTGAATCAAGGAGAAGGTTCCCCAGACAAATCCGGCCAGTGTCCCTCCGATAGGGCCGAAAAGGCAGGCAATGATGGCGACAGGGATTCCCCTTAATGTGATATTGAATAAGCCAAGATTAATGGTAGAAAGTCCGGGAACGAAGGAAAAAATGGCCATGATGGCAATCCTGATTGCCCCAAGGGACATCGAATATACGGCATTGTTTCTCCGTTTCATTTGTTTTCCCCCTTTTGATTCTTTTTATAGATTTCGGCAAGTCCTTCAAAGGTCAGATCCGGATCGTAGGTGAAATCAAAGAGCCTATCCTTGATTAGTCTTGCGCAGCTTCCCGTAAGGATAGGGATTAAATCGGTTCCCCTTTCGCTTTCCCTTTTCTTCTTCCTCTCCCGGCATAGCCTTGAATAGCCAAAGAGAATTCCAGAATTCCTGCTTTCCTTTGTGGATTTCCCAATCAGACGTTTCGGCTTCTCTAGTTCAATGTCGCATAACTGAGCAGAATTCTGCCACCTATAGGAGGAAGAGGACATCCTTCCCGGGAACAGGGCACCGCCATAGAACTCTTTTTTCGAGGTGCAGACGATAAAGGAGCTGACGGAGGAAAGGTCGGCAATGAAATAATTATCTGTTCCTTTTTTCCTCGCACCGACGCAGTCGGCAAGAAGGTCGCTTCCGACTTCAGAGGGATTATCCATCCGGATGGCCAAGCCGATCTTGAGCGAGTGGTTGACGACAAGGCATTCCTTGCCTAAAAGACGGGAGGCGGCATTTTTTATCCGGTTTGTCCTCGATGGGACGACGGAAGAGAGGATTGCTCCTTCTATTTCCTCCGGTCTGACTGACTGGTAGGCAAGGTACTGTTTCCTAAGGAGTTGATACTCCCCTTCCGACTTCCTTTTGTCACAGTAGGTTCTGTACTGTGCCTTTGCTTTCGTATCGAAAAGACACCTATCTAGGGAATCGTTCCCTAAATCCATGATGAAGATCATGTCCCCTCCTTCTACAGTCCTTTGATAAGGTACCGTGCGAGCAAGTCATTAAGACGGCAAGAAGTCTATTCCTTCCTTTCTCTGATGTCAAGAAGGAAGATAATCTCCTTGAAGATACACTATCCTCCAGGGCGGGGAATCAGAATTAAATGCATCGAACAAAAAAGAAAGAATAAAAAGAAGAGCGCTTTCATAACGATGTTATCAGACTGGAAATCAGATTAAACAGAAAATAAAAATCAATTAGGGAAGGAGAATAGAGAAAACAGGAAAGTCCAAGCACAGATAAGGATTGCTATTTTCTTCCCACTTTCTTAAAATAAGTGACATGAAAAGAATAAAAAATCTACTTAAGGACAAGCTGTTTCTGACTCTGTTTAGATGTACTGTCTCCCTTCTTTTCGGAAGGATATTTTTCCTCTGTTATTATTTTACACATGAAAGCACTTACAGTTCGTTATCTACGGCATTTTTCATTCCTGGTGCCGTCCTTCTTTTTATTGGTGTTTTCTCCCTGATCAATCATCTTGGCGGAAGGGATTTTGTCAGCTATGCTTCCATCAATACCCTTTCGTTTCTGAAAAAGAATCCGGAAAAGCCTTTCGAGGACCTTGTCGCCTATAAGGAATATAAGGAAGGCAAGCGGGAATTTGAAGGACCGGTCTATCTTCCTTATCTGATTTTCGGCGCGGTTTTTACTGCACTGGCAATTATATTTTACATACTATACGTCAAAAGCTTTTAGTTGAACTTCGCTTTTCTTCCTTCTAAATTATTCCCACTCTTTTCGTGTAGGCATTGCTGCGGAAAGATATTTAGGAGGATTGACTCATGAAAAAACAAAAGCAAGGCTGACTTCTCTTCTTTCTCTTCTTCTTCTCGCTGGATGCAACGGCAAGACATCCGGCAGTGGTTCTGCGACGGTCCCTGGGGGAGATAGCACACCCGAAAAACCCTCGACCGAAACAAAGACCGAGTCGTTTACCGGTACGGCAAACCTCACCGGTCTATCCGCAGACGAGAAGACCGTCCTTCTTGGACAGATGGAGGCCTATGCACAGAAGTATCACCTTACCGGTATACCTCTTTACGGATCTGGCGGTTATACGCTGATTAACGAACGTATTTCTCTTCCGGTGGGGAAGAACGTCCCTAATTACGGATATGGAATCCTGAGAGAAGGATATATTAAAACTGGCAGGACTGCCGAACAGGAACCGGTTGAGGCATATCGGGGCTATTACCACACTGCGGTTGCCAGTGTAATGAATAATCTCTCGACAATCGATGCCTCGGATACCGGTACCTCTTCCCTGGTTGAATATATTTCCTCTGGACTTTACAGCACGCGGCTAGTCAAAAACAAGGATGAACAGAAAAGCTACGATGACCAATATGAATGGTATGGTTCTCTTGCTAAGGAGGATGCTCCGGAAGGAATCGATGATGATTATGCCACGACTCATTCTTCGAAGAAGTGGAGAATCAAGGTAAAGACCGGCGCGAACAGCGGACTGAAATATAAGACTCTGTCCACGAAGTCGATTGACGGAACGAAGATTTCCTCGTTCAATGACACTCCGGTGACGGTTGACGACTATATCTTTGCCCTTAAAGTCATGTCGACCTATAAGTACGGAAACTACTATTATTTCCAGTATTCTTCCGACACCTCGGAGATTGTCGGACTTGCCGACTATGTCAACGCCACTGCCGAAGTAGGGCTTACCAGCGATGCCGCTAAGACGGCATGGAACAAGGTCGGATACAAGAAAATCGATGATGAGACTATCGAAGTCGAATTTGCCCATCCGACAGATGAGTTCGGGGCCAGGTACCGATTAAGTGGCGTTCTGCTCTCTCCGATTAATGAAAAATTCTATACCTTAGTCACGACCTTGGATTCCGACGGAACAATTGACGGCGATGATTTCGATAACGGCCGATATGCTAAGACAGTCAGCGACAAGGATAAGGGAGTCGACCTTACGCCGGCCGATACCACCCTGTCCTTAGGCGCCTATACCATCCAGAGCTATGAAAGCGGAACAGGAACAGATAACCGTATTGTCTTTGTCAAGAATCCGGACTGGGTCGATACGGTGACCGAAAAGGCGGAAACCGGATATGACATCTACCGGATTCCCGGCATCGTTGTCAATATCAATGCGGCTAGGAAAACCGATTCGACCGCAAATTACAATAACTTCAAGGCCGGCAAAACGGATATTTCCTCTATTCCTGCTTCGGAAAAGGAAGCAGAGGCGGGAGACAAGCCCTATAAGTATTATGAGGAAGGCGATTCGGTCTGGAAACTCCAGGTCAACAGTCTGACGCAGGAGGAATGGAACAGCATCTTCAAAAAAGGCGGCGAAGTCATTGAGGACTATCAGACCGAGAATCCTTCCGACTACTATCAGTGCAAACCGATTAGGAGCAACGATGACTTTATTAACGGCTTTTATACGGCAATCAATCGTGAGGCCTTAGCCAATCTGGTATCTGCCGATATTGGCGATTCCTTCTTCTCCGACCTTTATGAAATCGATCCAATCAACCATGTTTCCTATAACTCGACTCAAGCCCATAAGGACGCAAGGAAGAACTATTATCCCGATACCCACGGCTATAACCTTGAGGCATCCAAACAGCTCTTCTCCCGTGCTATCGATTCCGAAATTGCGGCTGGACATTATACGGCCGGAACAAAAGAAAAACCGACAGAAATCCATGTCCAGGTCGCCTATCAGACCGAAAGCCAGATTACCCAGGAAGGCAATGCCATCAAGAAGTATGTCGAGGACTCTTTCAATGCGGTTGGACTGGACAAAGGTGTCAAACTGGTAATCGATAACTATGCCCCATCCGAATGGAGCGATATCTATTACAACAGGACCCTGGTCGGGAAATTCGACTTTGCCTTCGCCGCTATCTCCGGCTCTACCCTCGATCCAATCAGCTTCAGGAATACCCTCTGCTCCAATTCCCGTTCCACCTTTACCCTTTCCTGGGGTGCCCATACCAATGAGGATACCGGGGAAATCGTCTATGACGGAAAATCCTACTCCTTTGATGCAAGGTATGAGGCTCTTGTCTTAGGCGATGCCGAAATTCAGGATGGTAAGCTAGTCTACTAAGGATTCTGTTTCCTCTTGAAATAAGCTGAACCGGGTTTTTATCCGGTTCAGCTTTTGTCTCAATTGAGTTATAAAAACAAATTTATAGAAGGGAGTGCAAAATGGTAAAATATGTCATTAAGCGTTTACTGCTTGCTATTGTTACCCTGTTTCTCATCTTATCGCTGACATTTATCCTTATTCAGCTTTTACCGTTTGAAAAACCTGTCGGAACCAGTGCACAGCAGGTCGCTTATTATACAAAGCAGGCTACCCTCGGGTATCTTGTCCGGACAAGCGAAGTGAACAATAAGCTCGGCACGCCCTTGTATACCACTACAATATCCGATACAACCTACTATTTTTACCAGGCTCCGATTCTCGGGCAGTATCTTTCCTGGCTGAAGAATATCTTCACGGCCTGGGACTGGGGACTGAGCAAATCGGTTCAGGCCAACGTTCCGGTCATGACCATTATTGCTAAGGGCCTTCCGGTAACTATCGAGGTTAATGTCCTTTCGGTCGTTCTTTCTGTCCCTCTTGGTATCGGACTTGGAATCTGGGCTGCCTTGAAAAAGAACAAACCGACCGACCATATTATTTCTACCCTGATTAGGATTTTTATTTCCGTTCCGAGCTTTGTCATCATCACCTTCCTGATTCTTACCTTCGGCTACAGGTGGAAAATCCTTCCTACCGAGTGGGCAAAGTCAACTTCGCCTCTCTCGGCTAAGGTGGCCGCCTTTGTTATCCCCGTCCTCTCCCTATCCTTCTCCAGTATCTGCGGATACTGCCGGTTTACCCGTGCCGAACTCTGCGATGTTCTCTCTTCCGACTATCTTCTTTTGGCCAGAACCAAGGGACTGACAAAGAAACAATCGGTTATGCGCCACGCCTTACGCAACGCCATGGTACCGATTCTTCCTTCCATTCTTGCCGAGGTTGTCGGCATTCTCTCCGGGTCGATGATCCTAGAGACACTTTACAACATACCCGGAATCGGGAATCTCTTCTATGAGGCTTTACGGGCTAAGGATTACAACCTACTTATGGCCGATAGGGCTCTCTTTACCAGTATCGGCCTTCTTGCCGGAATTGTCCTAGACCTTTCCTATGGATTCCTTGATCCGAGAATCAGAATGGGGGAAAAGTAAAATGGAAAAGTTCAACTATTGCGATTCGTCCGGAAAATCCCATTCCGTCCTGCTTGATGCAAAGGAATTTGAGTTTGCCCAAAAGGATAAGGCGATAACCGATGTCAAATTCAAAGGCAAGCCGGTCACATTTGCTAAGGATGCCTTTATCCGGTTCTGCAAGAATAAATCCAGCATTGTCGCCGCTGTTATCCTAGGACTGATTGTCCTTCTTTCCTTCATTCTTCCCTTTGCCATTCCCTATGATGTCTCCAATACTCATGCCGAGGAAACTTTCCTGGCCCCGAAAATTTTCCGTACCGGAACCGGTTTTCTTGACGGAACTAAGCAGTATAAGGATGTCGTCTATGATGAATCCACCGGATATCCTTCTACCTCTTCCCAGCTAGACAACGGATCGATTCTGATGGATACAAGGAAGATCTATGACGGATATACGGATACTGCCTATTCCTTTGCCCATAACGGATATGTCCGTATCGGAAACACTTCTAGCGAGGCTTCCTCCTACCTCAGCACCAAAGTTCTTACCCTGACGGACAGGAAAAACGTTACGTTGGAGTTCGGAATCGAATCCGGGCTTGATCCGGAAAACTTTGACAATTCCTCCTACAATGTGACACTGGAATACCTTGACGGAACGGAAAATAAGTCAATCAGCGTCCTCAAAAACTCCTATCGGTACGGAAGCGTATCTCTGTCCCTTGACGGCTTTCTAAAGGATGTCTCAAACGGAAATCTCTCGGTTTCCTTTTCTGTCGATCCGATTAAGGAAACCGGTAAAGCCGTTTATCTAAAGTCTCTCACTCTTAAGGATAACGGAAATACGGTTTACTCCTTCAGTGATGCCGCTCAGGCTATTTACCATAAGGAACTCTCCCTAAACGGCAACGGAGTCTCCCTTTTCCAGGGTGTAATTAAATACTGCTCGTTCTCCTACGATACCTACAATGCCAAATACGGGGACAGAAGCAGGTCTATCGGCGAATCGGAAAGGAAGGAATATATCGATAAGGGGTATCTCAGCTATGACTTTTCTGTCGGCCCTTCCTCTTTTAAGATTCTAAACGAGGACAAATGTCCGATTAAGTCCGTGTCTAAGCAGAATACCGTCGAGGGCCTGATTACCGTAACGACACTTGACTGCGTCGTTACCTACTATAAGTACCTTGGCTATAGCAGAAGGCCGATTCATCTTTTCGGAACGAACGGACAGGGAAAGGACAGGCTGAAATATGTGGCTGAGGGAACCAGAAACTCTTTGGGCATCGGCATCCTTATCTCCCTGATTACCTTCCTCTTCGGCCTGATCTATGGTGCTATCGAGGGTTATTTCGGTGGTACAGTCGATTTGATCAGGGAACGGATTGTCGATATCCTCGGCTACATTCCCTGGATTGTCGTCGTTACTCTCTGCGTCCTTCACTTTGGACAAGGATTCGGTGTCTTTATCCTGGCGAGGTGTCTCACTGGGTGGATTTCGACTTCGTCGATCACCAGAACACAATTCTACCGGTTCAAGAAGCGGGAATATGTTCTTGCCTCAAAGAGCCTAGGGGCTAAGGATTCGCGTCTTATCTTTACCCACATCCTTCCCAATTCCCTAGGAACGATTGTCACCTCTTCCGTTTTAAGGATCCCTTCCGTTATCTTCTCCGAGGCGAGTATTTCCTATCTCGGAATCGGACTTAAGGGGCTCTCCTCATTAGGCGTCATCCTCAGCGACAACCAGGTCTACATCAATTCCTATTCCTATCTTCTCATCTTCCCTTCTGTTGTCTTGGCCCTGATGATGATCTGCTTCAATCTTTTCGGTAACGGATTGCGTGATGCCCTTAACCCATCACTGAAAGGAAGTGATTGATATGGAAGAAAAAAAGAAAGTACTGTCTGTCCATAATCTCCGTGTTTCATTTAAATCGGATTACGGGATCGTCCATGCCGTCCGCGGCGTCTCTTTCGACCTCTACAAAGGGGAGACCCTTTGTATAGTCGGAGAATCGGGAAGCGGAAAATCGGTCACTTCAAAGACCATCATGGGTATCCTTCCTCCATCGGCGAGGATTGAGGAAGGAAGCATTGATTTCGAGGGTGAAGACCTGACTAAGGTGTCTGAGGAGGAATTCCATAATATCCGGGGGAAGAAGATAGGAAGGATCTTCCAGGATCCTCTCTCTTCCCTAAACCCAATCAGGAAAGTCGGAAAACAGATTACGGAAGCAAGGCTCATCAACAGAAACAGGCTTGACCGTCTTTTCGAATCAAAGATTCAGAAGGAAAGGACAGCATTGAAGAACGCCCAGTCAAAGAGAAGCAGCGAGAAGGAAAAGACCTATGCTGCTGAGGAGTTCTTCCTTTCCGACAGCAAGAAGAAACTCGCAGATCTTCTCTATTCCCATCCCGAATGGTCTAAGGCGGATAAGAAAGAAGTGATTCGGGAAGAGAAGAAAAAGCAAAAGGACGGCTATAAGAAAATCAAAAGCGAGGGGAAGAGAAAACGAAAGGAAATCGATCGTGAGTACCATCAGGCTGCTCCCTCCCTTAAGGCAGCCCTCAGCCAAAAAAAGAAGATTGCCAAGAAAGAGGTCTCTCTTTACTATGCCAAGCTGAAAAAGGAAAAGAAAAGGAAACTGCTCAGCCTGAAGAAAGAGAGGGTGCTATGTGACAATCTTGATATGGAAAAGAAGGATTTTGCCGCTAAGAAGAAAAGGATTGAAGACGAATTCATCTCCAAGACGAAGATCACAAAGGCAAGGGCTAAGGAAAAGGCTCTTTCAGTCAGGAAGGAAGTCGGTATTCCTCAGCCGGAGCTCCGCTTTAAGCAGTATCCCTTTGAGTTTTCTGGAGGAAGGCGGCAACGTATTGTCATTGCTATCGCCCTTACGGCCAATCCGGAAATCCTTATCTGCGATGAACCGACTACTGCTCTGGATGTGACGATTCAGGCCCAGATTCTCGAACTGATCAATAAGATTAAGAAGGACCGGAACAGGTCAATTATCTTTATCACCCATGACCTTGGCGTTGTTGCCAATAGGGCTGACCGGGTAGCGGTCAGGTATGCCGGTAAGATTGTCGAAGTCGGTACGGTCTATGAAATCTTCTTTGAACCGAAGCATCCTTATACCTGGGCACTTCTCTCTTCCATTCCGGACATTGACTCTAAGGAGAAACTTGATGCCATTCCTGGTACTCCGCCTAATCTTGTCCACCCTCCGAAAGGGGATGCATTTGCCGAACGGAACAGATATGCCCTTAAGATTGACTATGAATATGAACCGCCTGAATTCACTCTCTCTCCCACCCATAAGGCCTCTACCTGGCTACTCTATAAGAAATTCGCACCTAAGGTAACGAGGCCCCCGATTATCGAGAAGAGAATACAGCGGGCATTAGAGGAGGAAAAAGAATATGAACAGAAACAAAAAGAACAAGGAAAACCTTCAGCCTGATCTGACGGAGAATGCGTCATTGACCGGACGGTTTTCCTCCTCCGACCCTGCCTTAGACGATGAGGAACATGCCTTTAACGAAACTAAGGACGATCCCTGGAGGACAAAGGAAATCAATCTTGCCCATCATGGTAAGGTCAAGTTCCGTCAGGATTATGCTGATGACCATGTCCTTCTTTCCGTCAATCACCTTAAGGAATTCTTTACCCTCGGCCATTTTCCTCACAAGAAATGGCTCAAGGCGGTCCATGATATTTCCTTCCAGATTCATGAGGGGGAATGCAGGGGACTAGTCGGTGAATCCGGTTGCGGTAAGTCTACTACTGGACGGACCATCAGGCGTCTTTATCCTGCCACTTCCGGTTCGGTCTACTATAAAGGCTTCCGGATTCAGGCCGGCTCCCGGTGGAATAAGAAGGAAATCAAGTGGAAGACGAAGAAAGGAAAGGAACAGATTGAGAAAATCAAAAGTGATGCTTCCCTTCCGGACAGCGTCAAGAAAGACAGAATCCACGATATCAAGCTGAAGATAAAGGAGATTAGACAGATTCAGAAGGAAAAGATCAGACAGATAAACTACGATAACCGGCATGTCGATGATAAGCTGCTAAATGAAATTCAGAGGATCTTCCAGGATCCGATTGATTCCCTTGATCCTCATAGGACTGTTGAGGAGATTATTTCCGAGGGTCTTAAGATTCAGGGCTTCCGTAATCGGAAGGAAAACCACGAAAAGGTTGTTTCCGTGTTAAAGGAAGTCGGACTGATTGAGGACTATTGCTCCCGTTATCCCCATGAGTTTTCCGGTGGGCAGCGTCAGCGTGTCGGTATTGCCCGTGCCTTAGTCAGGAATCCTAAGCTTCTTATCTGCGATGAACCTATCTCCGCCCTTGACGTCTCTATCCGTGCCCAGGTGATCAACCTTCTTAACGAACTGAAGGAAAAGAGAAACCTTTCCATTCTTTTTATTGCCCACGACCTCTCCGTCGTCAAATACTTCTGCGATAAGATTGCCGTCAGGTATTTCGGAGACAGGGTTGAACTGGCTCCCTCTGATGAGCTCTTTGCCCATCCTCTCCATCCCTATACCCGTTCTCTTCTTTCCGCCATTCCTAAGCCGAATCCCTTTACGGAGAAACGGCGGGAGAGAATCCACTACGATCCTTCAAAAGCACACGACTATTCAATCGATAAACCCTCCTTCAGAGAGGTAGAGAAGGATCACTTTGTTCTCTGCAACGATGCCGAATTCCGAAAGTATAAGGAAGAAGTGAAGAAATAGGAAAAACCGTCTTTCATCCAATCTATGATTTGGAAGGAAGACGGTTTATTTTTCTTTTGAAAAACAGTCGAGACTCCTATTTCTTTTTATCATCATCCTTTTTTGACGTTGACTTATCTTTCTTGTCGTTTATTTTCTCTATGATGGTATCGGTAAGAAGGGCTAACGAATACCTTAGAGCGCAAAGAATTATGGAAATAGGAAAGCCTGGAAGGACAAATTCATTATCGCAGAGAGCAAGTACAAAAGCAGCACAGGCAAGGATGATACTCCTAATTTTGACAATTGTGGTTTTTTTCATATTTAATACCGGTAAGTGACGTTCCTTGTGTCCCAGTTTGCAATGTGATTGATTTTGTTTCCTAGGAATCTGGCATATGCGGATATATTAATGGATGCGACTCGGCCGGTTGATGCCCATGATGTTCCAAACGAGAGCCTTTGATTATTAAAAGTTGATCCGAAAAACCAATAGCGACTCACTTTCCAGCTGACAGCATGATTGGCAGAATCGTATGTTGTATGGATTGTCGGGCCTGCATCTGTCTCAAAAGAAATGCCGATATTCGCACTGGCTGAAGACCCAAGGTTTAGACTTGCGTTTACGCTTTTTGCACGTTTTGTGTCTTTTGGAGAATAATCTATGATATTGTCAGATGAATAACAAAGCTGATTCTTGATTTCCATCAAATCACAATTTCCAGTTGTTTCACACTTATTATTTACCGCAGTCGCATTTGTTTTTAAGGCAAAGTAGTCATACGTCGGATCGGTTTCATCATTGTTTTTGTAAAGCAGGTAGTCCAAATTTAGATATAGTCTTGGACCGTACGCTATAATTTTGTGCTGAAAACCGCTCTGCACTACCGATGATTTAGAAAACATAGTGGCGAAAGTTTCATTATACTGTTGCACAATTAATTCCTGCTGCTCTAATATGTCCATTTCGTTTCCAGAGACCATTACACATGGATATCTGGTATTCTTTGAAAAACAAATGATTTGCCTCTTCTTATTTAAGGCTTCTGGGGTGTCGAACTCCAGCGTTCCTGTTGAGGTGAGCTTTTCCAGCCCGTTGTATTTTGGAATTTGAACAGAAAACTTATTTAAGTTAAAATATTCTTTATAATGCGATATTGTTGTGTCACCATAGACATATATTCTTGAATCTTCTAACATGGTGGAAAGAAATTCGGCAATTCCTGTGGATTTGCAATTGAGAGTGCTTGATGAGATGGCGTAGGCGGCATGTTTCTCGGATGGATTGAAATTTTTTAAGCTTACTACATCTGTGTTTGCAAATGAAAGACTTGAAAGCGAGCTTTTTTCATTTTCATCATTTGTAATAATTAAAAGATTTGGATTGACTTTAGTATCTGGCAATAAAAAGGCGGAAAATGTGTTCGGTACCAGCCACAAGAAAATAGAAGCACTCTTAAATAATGATTTCATACCACTTTCTTCCAGAACATAAATTTTATAATAAAAAAAGTAAAATGTCAAGAATACCAAATTTGGTAACGCAAATTCTGTGTAAGGAGGAAAGGGCAACGATATATGGGGACTTCCTAGAAAGCGACCTTCGCCATTCCGAGGAGCGTGGCTTGCTTTTGTTTTTGTTTCATGGCTAAAAGAAATCCTATCCGGATATAGGCCTCATTGCAATTCCTGCTTCAGAAAAGAGTAACAAAGATTTCCTATCCGCATAAATCAGATAAGTCCTGTCATGTAAATTGGAAGATAAAGTATTCCGTTTTCCACTTTCAGATCCTTTGTGTAGATGATGATGGGTTGTCCAATATTCTTTTTCCCTTTGTTTCTTTCCAGAAACAGATCAAGGGAAATGTGTCTGTTGTAGGAAGACGATTTTACTTCAATAGGAATTATTTTTCCTTTTTCCTGAACCAGAAAATCGATTTCATATTTTTTCTGCTCGCTATCGAAAGTGTGGAAATACAAAGCGTGGCCACTTGCACGAAGAGCCTGACTTACAGAGTTTTCGAAAAACCTTCCTTGATTAATTGAAAGCTTATTCAATATCAGTTTTTTGTAAATATCGTCTGTAGTAATTTCATTATCACTCAGGACTTGGCTGATAAGCAAGCCAGTGTCTGAGTTATAGATTTTAATGTCGCTTGGGACTGCAGTCAGACTGAGTCCGATTGACGGATCGGATGAGTTCTGACAGATATTTCCCGTCATTGATTTTTCTATGCCGTCTAAGGAAGAAGCGAGACTTGCATATCTACCGCCCTTTCGGATTGCACTGAATTTGATTAATTTATTCCGTGCGGACAGAAAAGAAGGAATATGGGAATAAAAGGAGGAAGTGAAGGAACGGTATTCCTTTTTGGCAAATTCTTTAATGACAGTAGTTTTACCTACACGTCTTGCCCCTTCAATTAGAAGTGCAGTTCTACCATCTGAATTACTTTTCCAGTTAAAACTATGAATAAGAAGGTAATTGCTTTCAACTAAAAAATGCAAAAAACGTGAAATCTTTTTTGCTAAAAATGACAAAAATCAGCAAATCTTTTTAGCCGAAATATACAAAATTCAGCAAATCTTTGATGTCTTGCCCTCTGAAAGAGGGAGTAGCATTAAGCCTGTGTAAGGAGGGCAGGACAACGATAGTGGTTTTTGGATGTTCTCATTCACAGGAAGGGGGATTTTCTGGAGGGTGCGCATGGCAAAGTGATGAAAGGAAGAAAGGCCGAAAATCCTAATAGAATAGTCAGGAGGAATGGCAGACAACCTGTACGCGAGAGTCTTCTCCGCTGACGGACCGGAACGTCTCGGAGTTCAGGCTCTCTGGTGGAAAGCCTTACCTGCCTCATGCCATGGGCCTTTCCTCGATGATATCCCCGCATCCCGACTTTGCGCAGATAGGGGAGAGGATGACGAACGTATTCAGAGAAGGAGTGAGGAGTCCGGGGAAATCCTAGCGGGATTCTTGATGGTCCAGTCGATGGCGTGGAAGAGTAGCTGCCACGATAACCTGGTCTTGGAGAACTTCTTCGGACGGCTGAAGGTCTGAGATATTTATGGCGAGGAGAAATGCTATCCAGACCACGGCAGCCAGAAGAAAGCCGTCGAGGACAATATCGCCTGGTGCAACTTAGACCGGCTGAAAGAGTATCTTCATTGGAAACAGTCTTTGGAGGCTCTTTTTAATTTAGGTACTCTTTGATAGCATTTCTCTAATCGGTCCGGATTTCGGGTACGGAACCTATCCGTGAAACAAAAAGCCGGAAGACGCAGAGCGTCTTCCGGTGTTCTTCTATTTTCCTTTAGAGTGAAGATAGCCGCTGATTTCCGAGACGGTCTTAAACTGATGGAGTCCGTCTTTTTCCTCGATTAGGAGGGTAGGGGCAATCTGGATGTGATGTTCTTTGGCAAACTCGAGTCCACCCTGGTCAGCGACAATCAAATCATAGTCGATTCCTGCCTGGGCGAGGAGTCTTTTCGCCACTTTGCAGTTCGGGCAGGTCGAAGTAGTGACTAGAATTGGTTTTGCCGCCTTTATCGATGGGGTGCTATTTTTTTCACGGAGAGGCCCTGCCGTTGAGGGAATATCCTTATTTGGCGTTTCCTTTCCGAAAAGCTCGTCCGGTTTATAAGTTTTTCTCGTCCTGAATTCACTTGCCTTCCCGTCATTCCAGTTTTTCACCGGACGGTAGTAGCCGGTGATACGGGAATAGACTTCCGCTTCCTTGTGACAGATCGGACATTCGAAGTGCTCTCCGGCAAGATAGCCATGCTCCGGACAGACGGAATAGGTCGGAGAAAGGGTGAAGTAAGGAAGCTTGAAGTTGTAGGCAATCTTCTTGACAAGGCTTGCCGCAGAGTGCCAGTCAGGCAGACGCTCCCCTAAAAAGGCATGGAAGACAGTTCCGGAGGTATAGAGGACCTGGAGGTTGTCCTCCCTCTCTAAGGCCTTAAAGGGATCATCCGTATAGCCGACAGGGAGATGGGAGGAGTTGGTATAAAAGGGAGCATTCCCCTTCTTTGCTGCGGTGATGATATCGGGGAAGTCCTTGACGTCGTGTTTGGCAAAGCGGTAAGTGGTGGATTCTGCCGGTGTCGCTTCCAGATTGAAGAGTGCATCGTACTTTTCCTGGTAGTCTGAAAGCTTAGAGCGCCTGTGGGTAAGAATCTCAGCGGCCAGGGCATTTCCCTGTTCTGTGGTCAGATCCCCGCCTTTGAACCAATGGGCGTTTAAAAGAGCCTCGTTCCTGCCGACCAGACCGATTGTGGAGAAGTGGTTCTTGAAGGTTCCAAGATAGCGTTTTGTATAAGGATACCTCCCTTGGTTCCTAAGTTTAGTGATGACCTTCCGTTTGATGTCAAGTGAGCGTGCGGCGATATCCCTGTATTTGTCTAGCCTTCTATAGAAGTCTTCTTTGTCCTTGCTTAGATAGGCGATGCGGGGAAGATTGAGGGTGACAACACCGATGGAACCGGTGGATTCACCGGAACCGAAGTATCCTCCGCCTTTTTTGCGCAGTTCCCGTAGGTCAAGCCGCAGACGGCAGCACCTCGAGCGGACATCGCTCGGCTTCCTGTCGGAGTTGATGTAGTTAGAGAAGTAGGGGGTTCCGTATTTGGCCGTCCTTTCAAAGAGCAGGCGATTGTTCTCATTGTCCGACCAGTCGAAGTCCTTGGTGATGGAATAGGTCGGAATCGGGTACTGGAAGCCTCTGCCATTGGCATCTCCTTCGATCCTGATTTCGATAAAGGCCTTATTGACCCTGTCCCTTTCCTTCTTGCAGTCTCCATAGGTGAAATTCTGCTCTTTTCCTCCGACGATGGCCGGAACGTTCTTCCTGTCCTCCGGAACGGTCCAGTCTAAGGTGACATTGGAGAAAGGAGCCTGGGTTCCCCATCTCGAAGGGGTATTTACGCCATAGATGAAGGACTGGATGCACTGCTTGACTTCCTTATAACTGAGGTTGTCGATTCTGACAAACGGAGCAAGGTAGGTGTCGAAGGAAGAAAAGGCCTGTGCCCCTGCCCACTCGTTCTGCCTGATGCCAAGGAAGTTGACCATCTGGCTGCAGAGGGTGGAAAGATGCTTGGCCGGGGCCGAGGTAATCCGGCCGACTACTCCGCCAAGGCCGTCCTTGATGAGCTGCTTTAACGACCATCCTGCACAGTATCCGGAAAGCATCGACAGGTCATGAAGGTGGAAGAAGCACTGCTTATGGGCATCGCTTATCTCTTTATCATAGATTTCACTTAGCCAGTAGTTTGCCGTGATGGCGCCGGAATTAGACAGGATAAGCCCGCCAAGACTCCTCGTCACGGTAGAGTTCTCCTTCACCCGCCAGTCCTTTTCCGTTCCGATATAGCCGTCGACCAGTTTCTTGTAGTCGATGAGGGTGTTCTCGGCATCGCGGACCTTCTCATGCTGATTCCGGTAAAGAATATAAGCTTTGGCAGTCTTGGCATAATTGCACTGCCTTAAGGCTTTCTCGACTTCGTCCTGAATTTCTTCGACCGAGGCTATCTTCCTGTTCTTGGCATTCCTGGATGCCTCGACGATAAGCTCGATTGCTCTTGCCATCGTGGAGACGTCCCGTGCCGGAATTTCCCCAGTGGCAATAAATGCCTTTGCCACGGCGTTTTCGATTTTTTCTGCTTCAAAGGCGACCTTTTCGCCGTTCCGTTTAATAATGCTTTCCATTCTTCTTTCCCCATTGTCTTCTTCCCTTATAGACCATAATTTAGCGAGGATAATTCGGTGGCCTGTCCGTCTTTTAGTGATTTCTTTAAATCAATCAGACGTTGGTTGACTGACCCCCGGAAAAGGCAGGACTCGCTTCGCTTTTCCCTGATAAAGGGACCATCCACGAGAACGTCAAGGTAGGATAGTACTTCCTTCGCCTTCCCTCCTGCCTTACCGTCCCTGATTTGTTCATACGTCCATCCGGTGTAGCACCAGAGGGACACTTTTTCTTTTTTCAGCTCCTTTGCGATTTCCAGCAGGGCATCTGCCTGATAGAAGGGATCGCCGCCGGAGAAAGTCACTCCATCGATGTATTTGGTTGTGCGGATATCTTCAAGAAGCTTTTCGACGCTGACGATGTTTCCTTTATCCCTCGGCCATGTCTCCCTATTGTGACAGCCCTTACAATGATGAAGGCAGCCTTGAAAAAAGATGGTATACCGGATGCCTGGACCATTAACCGAAGAGTGCCGTTCGATTCCGGCAAGGCGGATAGTTTTTTCCATGTCTGACGCCTCCCGGAACGATTGACTAAGTACTATTCTGTGGCTCTGCGGAAGATTAGTCAATGAATATTTTTTAGGAAAAAACTAGGATTAAAAGAAAGAAAAAGAAACAATCCTACAAAGGAAAACAGGTTGAAGAAAACAAAAGAATGGTTTCCTTAGGCGTAATCAAAACAATGTGAAAAAATTTTCAATTTTGTTTTTGTAAGAAAACAATGTTGAATCTAATTTCTTATAAAATTTTTTCTGTTTTTTTCCTGTCTTTGGTATACCGCTTTCATAATAGACAGAGGAATGAAAAAATGTCCAGAAGAAAAAACTCTCCCGGTTTTTCCGGGAGAGCGCTTAGTTTTTGTTTGTCCGTCTCTTTCTTTTTCCGATTAGTGTGAGGAGGGCATGGATTAGGAAGACAAGAAGGAGGATGCAGACCGACAGAGTGACGATGGTCGCCCCGGGTTTAAGGTTGAGATAATAGGCTGCGGTTAGGCCGAGCACCATGGATGCGATAGAGAAAACGACAGAGAGGATTAATGTCCATTTATATCCTTTCTTGAACTGAAGGGCTATGGCGGTGGGGAGGACGACGAGCGAGGAGACGACGAGGCTTCCGACAATCTTGCTACCTACCGCGATAGTAATGCTGAGAAGAAGATCCCTGGTAAAGGAGACAAGGGAGACTTTTATGCCGTTCACTTTGCTCTCGCTTTCACTATAGAGGACGGAGAAAATCTGAGGGTAGAAGATGATGGAGAGAAGGACCACGACAAGAGTAAGGATAATGGTGAAGATGAGTTCCCCGTTTGTAATGAGAAGGATGGATCCGAAGAGATAGGAATCGAAGTTTGCGGCTTTCGTATAGCTTGACAATATTCCGGCTAGACCGATTGCCCCGCTTAGTACGATGGCGACACCCCTCTCTGCGTATTTGCTGAACTTCTTCCGCCTCAGATCGATGATGAAGAAGGAAACAATACAGGCAATGACTGCTCCGATCCTAGGAGAGAAACCGGCGGCAAGTCCGATGGCTACTCCGGCCAAGGAGGAATGGGCCAAGGCATCCCCTGAGGAAGAAAGACGTTTGAAGACGGCGGTCGATCCGACTAAAGGGAGCAAGATTCCAAGAAAGATTGCAGCGACTAGGGCAATCCGCCTGAAACTATAGGTCAACATGGTGATGGCCTCTCTTTAGTTCGTCCTGGTAAGGCATCCTCTTCCCCTGTTCGATGAAGTAGATCCGGTCTGCCCTTTTGAGATCTTCAGGGTGATGGGAGACAAAAAGGATGGATTTCTTCTTTTCGTGTAGCTTATCGATTGATTCAATCAGGCTTTCATGGGATAAGTCGTCCCTTCCCGCATCCGGCTCATCAAGGACGATGAGGTCCGGATCCTTGACTAGGGCTTTGGCAATCTTCACTCTCTGCTGCTGTCCCCCGGAAAGCTCGTTTATCCTACGCTTCTTGAGAGGGATAAGATTAAATTCCTCAAGAATCTTTTCCACTTTTTCCTTTCTTTCCTTAAAACGGAAAGAAGGAAGGGCTCCAACCAAGCCTAAAGAAACAATTTCCTCCACAGTGGCAGGAAAGGAACTGTCGGAAAGAGATGTTGTCTGGGCAATATAGCTGACCTTTTTTGCTTCTAAGGTCACTTTCCCGCTGACTGGCTTAAGAAGCCCAAGGCAAAGCTTGAGGAAAGTTGATTTTCCTCCTCCGTTCGGTCCTAAAATACCGACGAAATCCCCCTCTTTCCTATCAAAACTGACATCGTTCAGCACTTTGACGTCGGAATAGGAAAAGTAAACGTGTTCAAAAGTAATCACTGATTCTCCTTCTTTTCAGTATCTGCCGCTACAATCTTGTTCAGGTTGTCTTCCCTGACGGAGATGTAGTCCTCAGTATTTTCCTCTTCTTTGCTTAAACCTTCAAGAGGATTAAGCGTTTCCGTCTTCACTCCTGTCTCTTTTTTGATGGCATCGGCAATGTCCGGTCCGACGGCATCCTCATAGAAAATCGTTGTGATGTGATAGGTGTTCACTGCATTGATGATTTTCTCCCTGTCCTTGGCAGTAGGAGTTGCATCCGGCTCAAGTCCGGAAACATAAATCTGCGTCATTCCATAATCATGGCAGAGGTATCCAAAGGCAGCGTGAGAGACCACAATATACTTATTGTTCAGTTTTGCGGTCTTTTCCTGATAATCCTGGTCGAGCTTATCGAATTTGGCAATGGCAGTATCGTAGTTCTTTTTGAAGTAATCCGCATTTTCTTTATCCCTTTCGCAGACAAGGTCAAGGATGTTCTTCCTCTCCTTTTTGGCGTTCTTGACGGAAAGCCAGACGTGGGGGTCAAGAGTATTGTTGACATTCCTTGTCTCGATTCCTTCTGTGACGAGGTGTGCCTTGCTCTTGTACTCTTTAGGAAGAGAATCGCTCCATTTGTCGAGCCCTAACCCATTGAGAAGAAGAAGCGGACTATCCTTCCTTTCGGCAATCTGTTTGGCCGTCGGCTCATAGTCATGCGGCTCCTGTCCATAGGGGGTTAGATTCTCAACCTGATATTTGTCTCCGACAATCTTTTTGGTGAAGTCATAGATAGTATAGAAAGAGGTATAGATGGTGTTTTCCGCTGTATGCTTATTCCCGCAGGAAAAAAGAGCAAGAAGCGAAAAGACGACGGTTGATTTTCCTAATTTCATTCTGCAATCCTCCGATTTTCTTTTTTAAAATGCAAATGCAAATCATTTGCGTTTCATAATATACTCCCCTCCCCTTGATTTGTAAAGCGGAAAGATAGAAAATAGGAACAAATGAAGAACGCGACATTTGAATCCCTTGGGATAAAGACGACGAAACATAGTCTTGCTATCTATGACTACCTAAGAAAAAAAGACTTCCCTGTTACGGCAAAGGAGATTTTTTCTTCGCTAAGGAAGAGTGGAATCGATTTGTCCACCATCTATCGCACCTTAAAGACATTCCAGGACTGTGGGCTAGTCAAAAAGGAAGTCAACGAAAAAAAGGAGAATGTCTTTTCTTTAGTCAAGGATGAAGATAATCATATTCTTGTCTGTACGAAGTGTCATAAGCGAGTCCTTCTCCACGGATGCCCTTACCATGAAGTGAATGAACAGATTGAGAAAGAGACTGGATTTCTTGTCAACGACCAGAACACGGAAATCTATGGACTCTGCCCTGACTGCCAGAAAAAGCTGAAACGGAAATAACTGGATCCGATTTACCGATAAACGACTGGCAGAAGCGGACAGGTTTTCCTTTCTTCCTCTTAGGTTGACATAATTTTGGTTTATGAAATTTCAAAGGAGCAGGGACTTTTAAACCATGGATGAAAAAAGGTCATAGGCTTTCTCTTCTAGAGATAGTTCCCTGGCCATTTTTCTTTCCTTTGGATTCTGTCCTTTTTCGAGGAAGAGAAATCTATCTGACGGCCTCTAAGATCGGCTTTAGGGAATCAAAATCGACAAAGTCTACTTTTTTTCCGTAGCTTTCCCTCAGCCCTTTGTCCTCCTGTTTCAGGCATTCAGCCGGCTTGTTTTTCAGGGAATTATAGACAATCTTCATCCTGGTCTTGTGAAGAAAATTTAATTTGCTGTAATCGATTCCTCCTCTAAGGTGAAAATAGGATGAATTCTTTAATAGTTGCTTTGGGACCTGGTTTTGCACAAGATTTCTGATCTTGTCAATATTTTCCTTATCTGATACATCTGCCAATCCTACCGTGGCGATAATCAGCTTTGTATCCGGAGATACCTTTTTCAGCGTCTTCTTTAGCCCTTTGATGCTCCTTGCATAGAGGGCGCCAAAATAAACGATTTGATTGTAACCGGACAAGGCTTTTGCTTCTTTATAGCTAACAATAGGAAAATGGGTCGTTTCGGCGAATTTTTCCGCATATCGTTTCGTCGTCCCATATTGGCTTCCATAGATGATTAAAGTATTCATTTGTCGTTCCTCCAAGAACTTGACTATTGAATCGGAAAGAGAAAGGGCGGAGTAAGGAAAGTAGGAATCTATTCCGTGAAAGTAGGAAATAAGCCTTCCCTAAAAATCTTATCATCCATCATGTAAAGAAGACAAGACACAGGGATAAAAATGAAAGGATAGGCAAGGGAGCATCTAAGATTCTCATCTTTTGTCTAGCCTCTCTGGCCTTTTCTTCTCTAATCTTTCAGATTGGGCAAGAAAAAAGCTATGACTTATCCGGCTTTGTCGGCTAAAGCCGGACTTTGACGATTCGTCCTAGGACGTTAGTCCGGGATATGCCTAAAAGCAAACCCTCCGATTTTCTATAGCTTAACCATAAAATTCTGTTTAGGAAAAGAAAAACGGTTTTTTATCTTTTCTAATAAGAAAACGCCTCCTTTCTTACCAAAAGGAGGCGGATTGCTACTCAACTTCGATATTCTTAATACTCGCTTCGTTTCCGCTGACTAAGTAAGTGTCCTTACTATGACAGTATGGGCATTCTCTTCCTGATTCGGTGGTGGAATAGGTTTTCTTGCAATTATTGCAGTAACTAATTGCCTTAATGACCTCTAAGGAAAGGGCACAGCCTTTCCTATAGGTGGAACGGTTGTCTACCGCCCATTTCCAGCAGTCTTCCCTATAGGAAGGGACAATTCCGGAAACTTCCCCGATTTCAAGAGTCACCTTCGTCACTCTCTTGACGTTGTTCTCCTTGGCAATCTTGTCCACTTCCTTGATGATATGGAAGACAATGCCTAGCTCATGCATCGTAGTTGACGGAATTGCCAGTATGCGGATACTTCTTGGTGAATTCCTTGTTCTTCTTAAACGCTTTCCGCTTCTTGCGCCTTTCCCGCGCTTCCTTGGAGCCGGAATGGGCGATAATCTTAAATCCGCGTTTGATGGCATAGCCGGCAAGACCGGTAATCTTGTCTTCCGCTCTTCTCCTGTCTGTCCTTTCCGGATGATCACGGACAAGGTGGATGGCATCAAACTGGCAGCGTGTCGTGCAGATACCACAGCCGATGCATTTGTTTGGATCGACGATTGAGGCTCCGCACTCAAGGCAACGGGCCGTCTCCTTCTTGACCTGTTCCTCGGTGAAGGTGCCATGTCCGTCACGGAAGCTCCTCTTCTGGTCGAAGGAAGTATCGTTGTTCTTTACTTCCTCTCTTCCGGCATGGTCATAGTCGTCAAGCTGAATGTCAAACTTATTGAATTCGACAAAATACCGGCGGTCCCGCCCAATCGTCCTAGAGGCATTCTCATGGACATGGCGGTGAAGACTTTCTGCGGCTTCATGCCCTTGGGCAATGGCGTTGATGACAAACTTCGGACCGGTATAGACATCTCCCCCGACGAAGATGTCCGGATCAGCAGTCTGATAGGTGAACTTATCGGCAAGAGGATAGTTGCCATGCCAATAGGTGACCTTTGTCCCCTTTAATAGATCTCCATAGACAATCGTCTGACCGATGGCGAAGATAAGATGTTTGCAGGGAAGTGTCCTTGTCCTGTTTTCGTCATAGAGAGGAGAGAACTTCTTCGTCTCCGGATCGATGACCCGGATGCACTTCTTCAGGATGATTCCGGAAACATGGCCGTTTTCATCGACTAGGACTTCCTTAGGACCCCAGCTAGGCTGAATCCTGACATTTTCCTCTCTTGCTTCGGCAATTTCCTCTTTGCTTGCCGGCCTGATGTCTTCACTTTCCAGGCAACACCTGGTAACACTTGCGGCATGGAACCGATGAGCGGTACGGGCGCAGTCGATGGCGACATTTCCTCCGCCGATGACGACGACATCCCCGCCAAGGACTTGGTTCTGGTTTTCGCTGGCCTGATGGAGGAAGTCGACGGCAATCCTTGTGCCTTCTGCCCTATCGTTCTTTACGCCAGGACGTTTGCCGCCCTGGCAGCCGATAGCCACATAGAAAGCCTTGTAACCCTGTTTCTTTAATTCGTCAATCGTCACGTCTTTTCCGACTTCTGTGTTGCAACGGATTTCAACGCCAAGTTTCTTCAGAACATCGATTTCCGCATCGATGACATTTTTCTCAAGCTTATAGGAAGGAATTCCGTATCTCCTCCTACCGCCAGGAAGCTTTGCCTTTTCAAAGACAGTCGGGCGGTAGCCCATGACGGCAAGATAGTAGGCGCAGCTAAGTCCGGCAGGACCGGCTCCGATGATGGCAATCTTTTCCTCCCATTCTCCGTTCACCTTGGCAATGACCTTATCTGGGATATAACGGTCCTTTTCATTGATTTCCTTGTTGGCGAGGAATTTCTTTACTTCATCGATGGCGACAGCCTTATCGATGGTTCCTCTCGTACAGGCGCTTTCGCACTTGCGGTTACATACCCGTCCGCAGACGGCCGGGAAAGGATTCTCCTTTTTAATCAGGGCAAGAGCTTCTCTGTACCGCCCCTGGCTAGCCCTCTTTAAATAGGCTTCGACTGGGACATGGGCCGGACAGGCAACCTTGCAAGGTGCCGTTCCGCTCTTGTAGGTGTTATAACGTGCGGTATCCCGGTAGTTCTCATCCCAGGCATATTTGCCCCAGTGGATTTTATCCGGAAGTGGAGCCTTAGGATATTGCCTCGGCCCTTCCTTGGTGCAGAGTTTCTGCCCTAACTTGACGGCACCGGCAGGGCAGGACTCAACGCAGTAGCCACAGGCTACGCAGTTTTTCGGATCGACCTTTGCCGTATAAGAGGAACGAGACCTGTTTGGAGTGTTATATAAAAGGGAGGTCCGTAAGGCATTACAGATTTTCACATCGCAGTTGCAGATATCGAAAATGTGGTCTTCCCCATCGATATTCGTGATTTGGTGAACAAAGCCGTTTTCTTCTGATTTTTTGAGGATGTCTAATGCTTCTTCTTTGTCGATGTATCTTGCCCGTCCTGTTTCCACGGCATAGTCGGCCCTGTCACCGACCTGGATGCACCAGTCTTTCGGATCATCAGCACAGCCTTCTCCAAGCCTTGTACGGGAATAACGGCAGGAGCAGAGACCGGCCGAAAGATGACCATCGTACTTTTTCAGCCAGTAGGAAATCTTTTCCAGTTTTACGGCTTCGTTATTGCTGTCGATTGCTTTTTCCACTGGGATGACATGCCTACCTATGCCGTTGCCGCCAGGACGGACCATGGAAGTAATCTTCTCGAGTGGCAGGAAAGTCCTCCGTTCGAAGAAAGAGGCAACTGCAGGATTCTTGTCTACACGGTCTATTGTGGAATTGAATAGTTCAGCAGAGCCGGGAACGAAATAAGAGACACGATATCGTTTTTCTTTCGGTGCATCCTTTATCGGACCATCGTCATTATAATGGTCTCCATAGTCGTATTCGATTAAGCCATGGGTGCAAAGAAGTTCTAGATTTTCCTTGAAATCAAGAGGGGAGAATTCCTTTTTATTTTTTTCATAAAGCTGTTCGAAGGTATACCATTTTCTTTGCTTCCTTCTAAGGACGATGTCAGCCTCTTTCTCCGTGATGATTTCCCGTAATCCCCAGAATTCCGGATCCTTAGTTTTTACGCCAGGGATTTTCGTTGCGACATTATCGGTAATCCTTCGTCCGAGCTTACAAAGCTTCTTAAAATAACGTTCTTCATCCTTGTTCTTCGGCTTTGCATTTTCGTACTTGGATATCGTCTCAGGATTAATCTTATATTGTTCAGGCATAAGTTATCTTTTCCACCTTTCGATTTTCTCTTCCCTGAATTTAGCTAATTCATCCCTTCCTTCTCCGGTTTTTGCCGAAATCTTCCTGATTACTGATTTTGGATTGCGCTCTTTAATCCATTTTTCAGCATTCTCATAGGAGAAGTCGAAGTAGTCCTTGGTATCCCTTTTAGTGATGACGACTAAGTCAGCCTTCTGGAACATCAGCGGATATTTTTCCGGTTTGTCATCTCCTTCCGGCAAAGAGAGAAGAGCCCTGTTATAACAGGCACCGGTATCAAATTCTGCCGGGCAGACAAGGTTTCCGACGTTTTCCAGAATGAGGAAGTCGAAGTGTTTCCCTTCTAAGGAATCCCTTGCCTCTTTTGTCCTATCTGCATCAAGATGGCACCTTCCGCCCGTATGGACCTGAAGGGATTCGCATCCGGTTTTTTCCGATACGGATATGGCATCGATGGAGGAATCAATGTCCGCCTCCCTTACTCCGATGGAGTATTTCTTTTTCCTTCTGTTTATCAGGGAAATCAGTAGAGTGGTTTTCCCTGCACCCGGAGAAGACCTGACGTTAAGAAGGAAAGTCCCCGTCTTTTTTAGTTCAGTCCGAAGTGAATCGGCTTCTTTGCTATTTGGTCCAAATACGCTTTCGTGGACTTCAATTACCTTTGGTTGATTCATTAAGGAGCCTCCATTCCATAATTTCCTATTCCCATAATCATAGCAGAAGTTAAGAAACTTCACTAGTAGAATTAACAAAGGAAGCGATAATTAGCTAAGGCTAACATAATAAATAAAGTGTCCATCACAATTACGTTATAGAAAATGCTTCTTGTTTTCTAAAGCCTTCTCTTTAAGGGAATGTGCTGGATAGTGTCCCTTATTGAATGAGCCAGTATGGAAAAGATAGGCCCATATTTGATATTGCCGCTATTGTCTTTTAGGCGGAAGGTCGGCATTCCGACAAGCCTTCCCTTTTCGTTGAACAGTCCTTCCCTTCTGTTTCCTTTGATTATCGTCATATCGGATTGCATGACTACTCTCTCTTTTCCCTCAATAAGAATGCGGACAGGAGGAATACCGATTATTCCTTCCGTAGAACTTAGGCCATGGTTAAGAGCGTTTCCTATGGCGAATACTTTTTTCCCGACTGCAAGTCGCTGACACGCTTGGTGGCTTCCGGGCAATCTCCTTTGTGGGAGCCTCTGTTCCCTTAAGGGCTGCCCTGGACAATGATTGCCACCTTTTAAGTCCGCCCCTTTCACGCCTTTCTCAGGGACCCTTGGGTCCGCTTTCCACTTAATGAGGGAGGGTGGCTATCCCCCCATCTTTCGGAAAGCATGGTCTTTCCGTCGGCTTTCCTTACGCATAATAGAAGGCTGTGGCAGTAACGGAGGAATGTGTTCTTGTTCTCACCTGCCACAAGCGGGAGCCCTATCGTCGTCCTGGCGAGAATCAGATCAAGGAGCTTCTGGAACTCTTATATCTGTCGGCGCCTTTTTTCTAATATTAAAAATCCATCATAAGATGACCGATAAAGTAAATCGGTGTTTTTAAGTAGGATAGGCCACCGGTCCTGGCCTATCCGGGAGCCAAGGCAAAGCCGTTGTTTCCGTCAAAATCCATGTGGATGCAATTGCTATTATCATCGATGTCAATGGTCTTAACTACTTGCTCTATAGATGTCGTCTCCCAATTCAGACAATCGGGATTATTCACTTTTTTCTTTGATTTTACTCACGGAATTATCTTCAACAAAGCATGCACAGTCGTAAGAATCATCCCCGCAAGGGTAATTCTGCGGATACGTCCTGCCCAGCAAAAAGCAGTGAAAAAAACTTTAAATGAGCAGAATTCCTCGGTAATTGCTTCCGTAGGCCCAGCTTTTGTAAGAACTATAATGTATCATCTCTTCTCCTTCCGTATCGATCTTCTGAATCCTTAGATTCCATATTCCGATGTTGTCCTGATCTTTATCGTCAATATCGCAGATATAGGCACTAACATAATAATGGGAAAGGGTAGTAACCAAGTCGTCTGCTACTGTTGGAATAAAACGTATGACTAATCCTTCGTCGAATTCAGACTCATCGCCGACTCCACAGGAAAGACTGTAGAAAACAAACTCTCCGCTATAATTTCTAATCAGATTTCGGACATCGTCCATAAAATCCGGAATTTCAAAAGCAATGTTTGGGGCAAACATGCCATAGACTCCTTCCTCATCTTTGGTCCCAACCTTTTTGAAAAAAGAAGAGAATGTTTCTACGATGACATCCTCCAAACGTTTCGTATATTAGCAGAACGTTGAAAGGACTAGCCTAGGAACTGCCCGAAGAACAATCAGGGGTTTTGCCTTATTCATATTTGTCCTCCGTAATAAATTTTAACCGAAAAACGGAATCAGAGGAATCGTATATCCATCTTTCGCTTTCTACCACCCATCGTGAGTGAAACTTCTGTTCTAACATTTCATCAAAGGAGTCCCCATAACCTAACGTGTCGGATCTGACCGTGTAGACTTCCTTCAGCTTCGTCGCATCGCTTAGCGTCTCATGGGCATAATCCGGGTCAAACCCGGTAATCCACCACGGCTTTGACAAGTAGCCGGCTGCCTTTGAGGGATCCCAGTTGATGATCTTCTTCCAGTTTTCCGAGTAGACCGATGTCCGGGTAGTAGACTTGAAGGGTCCTGTCTATGGCCAGCACTTTGTTGACGTACCAAAAGCTCGGAATTTCCAAGTCTCTTGTAGATTCCCCTTTCCCCGTCGTATCCGATCTCCCAATAGTTTCCCTTCCATCCCTGCATTCCCCTTTTTTTTAGTGTATAGATGAAACAGGGATAAAACAATTAGCAATAAGACAGAAAGTGGCATCTATGTATTCTTTGATACGGAATATGTGCTTAAAAAGGGGGCGGTAGTTTTGTCAGCCTCTGAATGATATTAGGCTGCCTGAGCGTCCATTGCCGCAAAGGACTCCTTCTGCCTGTGGAGGATGACGGGAATATAGATTAGGCAGACGATGACCCAGGAAATCGGGAACGTGGCAAAGAGCCAGAAGATGGTGTGGAAGAAATCCAAAGGGAAGAGCGTGTAAAGGAAAAGAATCCGGCTCCCGGTAACGCCAAGAAGGATGATGACTGCCGGGGAAACCGAATGTTTCCTTCCGCGCAGATAATTGCTGTCGACTACCCTAAAGCCATCAAGAACCTGGGAAGTAATCCTGATTTTCCTTCTTTCCTGTCCGGCGAGGATGGCGCTTTCCTGGTTGACGACCTCTCCTTCCTGTGTTTTGGTCAGAAACACCTGCAGGAGTTGCTTGGAGAACACCATGGAAAAAAAGGATGCCGTTAAAGTGAATATCCTCATCCAGATTTGGCTGTACCAGAATACCTTCTTGATGTTCTCCTTTTTCTTTGCCCCAAAGTTCTGTCCGACAAAGGAGATGCAGGCTGATGCACAGGCATCGCAGAGGGCAAAGATATAGTTTTCAATGGTGTTGGATGCGGCAGAACCGGCCACGATTTCATCATCACTGATGACCACGCCACCTAAAGTCAATCCATGGATTGTGTAAAGCGAGGATTGGATAAGGACGTTAGGGATTCCAAAGCCTAAGCCCTGAATTCCGGAAGGAATACCGATTTTCAGAATCTCTTCAATCGTTTTTCTGTCTGGCTTAATCTCGCTGAAGGTAAGACGGGCAAAGCCTTTCTTGTTGAAATAAAGAATGACTGTGACAAGGATGGCAGAAAGTGCCTCGCTTAAGACTGTGGCGTAGGCAACACCAGCCACATCCCTTTTTCCGTAAATGACAAAAAGAAGGTCAGCGACGATGTTGATTACTCCCGATGAGGCAAGGACATAGAGAGGACGGCGGGAATCGCCAAGCCCCATCCTTAACTGGGAACCAAAGTCGTAAATCATCAGGAAAGGCATCCCGATAAAATAAATATGAAGATAGGTAATCGAATTCTGCAGAATGTCAGCGGGCGTATTCCTCCAGTTTAAAAGGACAGGGGTCCTAAAATATCCGACTATGGCAACAAGGATTCCGGTGACAATGGCGAGGAAGTAGGAATTCCCCATGATTCTGTGAGCCTGTTCCTTGTTATTTGAGCCACGGGCATTTCCTATTGCCACGTTTGATCCAAGGGTCATGGAGACGAAGACAGTGACGACAAGATTGATTAAGGCGGTATTGGAACCGATGGCGGACATCGAGTTAGAGCCGCCTCCGAAATTGGCGACGGTGAATAAATCGACGGTGGAGAAAAGAAGCTGTAAGATGGTCGAAAATGCCATTGGCAAGGCAAAAAGAGGGATTTTCCAGAAAAGGTTACCAGTGGTCAGGTCCCTTTCGGAGATAGATTTCTTCTTTTTAGTAAGTTCCATAAAACAAAGTTCTTTAATGACTTAAATACTCTATTCCTTTTGTTTTCCTTTCTTCTATAAAAGTGCTTACACGTTTGGACTAGAAATGGCACGGAGCCGATTCATTCCTTGTCTCTGTTTTTTGATTCTCGCCTTCTCTTGCTAAAGTAGGAAAACAAATAGACTTTTCAGAAGAATCCGTAATGAAAATTAAGCAAATTGTAAATTAATGTAAAATACATTTATTGGGACAAACTACCGGAATATAATTAATTGTAGACATTTTTTCTTTATTTGCCTACAGGAGGGATAAATGACAGGAATAATCGAAATCGAACACCTCTCTAAGTCTTTTGGTTCAGTCAAGGCGGTCGATGATTTAAGTCTTTCCGTACGGAAGGGGGAACTTTATGCTTTCCTTGGCGTCAATGGCGCAGGAAAGTCGACAACCATCAACATTCTTTGCGGTCAGCTGACAAAAGACACGGGAAAAATCTTTATTGACGGACATGACCTAGATTCCGGAAGGGCAGTGATTAAACGGAAGCTTGGGGTCGTTTTTCAGAATTCGGTACTCGATGCCCATCTATCGGTGTATGACAATTTAGCAAGCCGTGCCTCTCTTTATGGAATCAAGGGGCAGCAATTGAAAGACAGAATCGATGAACTTGCAAAGAGGCTTGACTTCTCCTCTCTGAGGAAGAGAACGGTTGGTAAGCTTTCCGGAGGCCAGAGACGGAGAATCGATGTTGCCCGTGCCCTTATCCATGAGCCCCAGATTCTTATTCTTGACGAGCCGACAACGGGACTTGATCCGCAGACACGGGTCAATCTTTGGAATGTCGTCCAGAACCTACGGCAAAAGAAAGAAAGGACGGTCTTTCTTACCACGCACTATAGGGAAGAGGCTGCGGATGCGGACTATGTCGTCATACTCGATTCGGGAAAGATTGCCGCTGAAGGAACGCCGGTGGAACTGAAGAACAAATATACTGGCGACTTTATTACCCTTTATAATCAGAAGGAAGATTTGGTCAAGACTCTGAATCTCCCCTATGAAAAGAAAAAGGATTCGTTCCGTATCAGGGTTCCTTCGACTAAGGATGCCCGGAATCTTTTGATTGAGCATCCCGAAGTTTTCGATGATTTCGAAGTCACGAAGGGAAAGAGGGATGATGTCTTTCTTGCTGTGACTGGTAAGAATCTGGAAGGAGGAAGGAAATGAATACACTATTTTCTTTGACGAAGCGAAACGTCAAACTGTTTTTTAAAGATAAGGCTAGGTTCTTCACTTCGCTTATCACTCCTGTGATTCTGCTCGTTCTTTTTATTACCTTCTTAGGCGATATCTATAGAGATGGATTTAAAAACAATCTTGCTCAATTTCAGATTTCTGATAAACTGGTAAACGCCTTCGCCGGAGGACAGGTTGTCGCCTGCATCTTAGCTGTCTCCTGCGTGACCGTTGCCTTCTGCTCGAACTTCCTCATGGTTCAGGACAAAGTGACCGGAACAATAAAGGATTTCACTTCTTCTCCGGCAAAGCCTTGGATTATTGCCCTGTCCTACTTCCTGGCCACGTTGATTTCTACCCTCTTTGTCTGTTACTTAGGCGCTGCCGCCTGCTTCATCTACCTCGCCGTCGTCGGATTCTATAGGACTGCCGTCGATGTCATCCTTCTCCTTGTCGACATTTTCCTTCTTACTCTCTTTGGTACGGCCCTTTCCTCGTTGATTAACTTCTTCCTTTCCACCCAGGGACAGATCAGTGCGGTAGGAACCATTGTCTCCGCCGGGTACGGCTTTATCTGCGGTGCCTATAGGCCGATTAACTCTATGGGAAAAGGATTGCAGGTTTTCACTTCCTTCCTTCCCAATGTCTATGGGACCATCCTGACTAGACAGCACTGCCTTAACGGTGCAAGGACTGCCCTGAAAGACGAAGGCGTCCCCCAGGTAGCAATCGATAAAATATCAGATTATTTCGACCTGAATTTCTATTTCTTCGACCATAAGGTTCCTTCCTATGCAAGGTACATCATCCTTATTTCCTCTATCCTTGTCTTAATTGCTGTTTACGTCGCTCTCAACTATATAAAGAGGCGTAAGAAGAAGTTTATCCGGCTGAAAAAATAGTTTTGCTTCCTTCATTAAAAAAGGAGACCGATCCGACTGACGGTCTCCTTTTCCTTTGCATAGGGATTTCGTGAATCCTTCCTGTTCTTCTGAAGTCAGGAAAGACAGGGATTTCCTTATTGATTCCATCTGATTTTGGTAATCCGGTTTGGAACCTCGGGAAAAACGGGCTTAGTCTCACTAAGGGCAGGGATTTGGACGATGAAATAAAACGAATAGGTCGGGCTGTACCTATCTAAAGAAGAGACTTTCTCCAAATCGCTAGGATTTGATGGAAAAGCCTTGGCGACAAGATAGATCCTCTTTTTCGTCTTTCCGCTCTGCGGATAGCAAAGCTTTAAAGACTATATTTCCCTGGAATGTTTGTAAAACTGGGATTCCCATGAAAAGAGAAGAAGGTGGCTAGTGGTAAAGTCCCTGTGGGAAAGGATCAAATCTTTTCTTTCTGTCCTGAAATCCGGATAAGTGTCCGACAAGGACAAAAAACTCTCTTTAGAGGTGATAATCCTCGCATCAGGGAAGGAAGTATAGCTACAGGTTGTCTTAAGCCGGTCTGTGTCCTCCTTTTCTTCGGAAAAAGGATAGTCAATCGTGATGGTATCAAAGCGGATTTCTTCTGTTTTCCGGAAACCGTCGCTTTTCGGCCTTTCCTGGTTTAAAGAAGGGGAAACATCTTTAGTCGGTGAATCTGAGGATTTGAGACTGGTGATTGAACTCTTGCCAAAAGGGTTTTTGCAAGAGCCGAGAAGGAAGAAAAAACCGGAAAATATCAGGAATTTCTTTTTCATTGACCAAACATATTTTTTTAAGCTTAGCGTGGGGAAAAGAAAATATCCTATTTTCCCATAAAGAATAATATTTCTTCTTTATCCTGGACTCTAGGAGAGGATAAGAGCTTTTATTTCGACTATCTTAGGCCGGGCAGAAAATGATTTTCCAATCGACGATAAGCGTTCCGAAACAAAAAAAGACAAGACTGAATGAGGAAGAAAACGGTCAATATTTTGTGTAAATAGGGTCATGCGACACCCTCTTTCCTTTACACGGACTATTCATATCAATCTGGATTTATTTTTTACCCAATGCATGTAGCCCTTTTAGAAAAAGACCTTCTTTGGCAAGATAATCCTTGGAAGAAGGGATGTTTACGGCCGTTAGGAACACTATTGTTTATCTTTTTTTATAAAAAAATGACACCCTGTTAAAGAGTGTCAAGCCTTGATGGTGGCCCTGAAGGGACTTGAACCCTTGGCCCCCTGATTCGAAGTCAGATGCTCTAATCCAACTGAGCTACAGGGCCGCTTCTTTTTATTATATAGCAAACAGAAAAGCGGAAGAAGGGGAACGAAGCGTCTTTTCTCTATCAACCTATATCATTACTTCCAGAGTATATCGATTACATTTTCATAGTAATCGGTTAACCTAACCGGACGTTGTCTGATTTTCGGAATCTGAACAAAGTAGTTTGCCTTGCCCCAGAACGTACCATTCCGCCAGGTCTCTGTCGGGTAGCTCTCTTTGCTCATTTTGAACGTAAGAAAATAATTGCCGATAAGGACTTTTCGATTTCTGTATCGTGTCGGTTTCCTCTTGCCAATAGTTGGACACAAATCAGATTATAGCGAGTGAAATCGATATCAGAGGCAATCCAAGCCTCGTTCCGGCTAAGAAATTCCTGATTGAAACCTTTCCTTCCTGCCTTATTTGTCAAAATAACGGCCTGACAGGGAAAAGAGTAGGGATTGCAGCTTTTTTCTTCCCGGTTGCCGTCACTGTCTTTATAGGAGAAGAGATATTCTGGTTTTCTAATCTGAAAAGCAGATTCTGTTTCACCTTCGAGAAAAGCAGGGAATTCTGCAGCGCTTAAAGAAGGGGTACTAAAAGCAGAATGTTCCCTCTCTCCTGGATCAGAGTAAAGATCACGTCCTATGTTGTGACAGCCAAAACCGCTTAAAGCAATAAGACAAAGGAATATCCTTTTAATAGCTGATTGATTTTCTTCGCCATTTAATACCTCCTTCCCACACAAACAGAAGAAACCAATGGATAATGTCTGTCTTTCCCTTGCTCGAAAGTTGGTGCGACCAGAAAAGAGAAAAAAGACAAGAGAACGGAAATCAATATTTGTTTTTTCATTATTGCTATCTCCAATCGTTTTTTTCAATGTCTCCTGGCGCCTCTAAAAACAATGGCTTATTGGTAAGTGTTTTCGGAATCTGCAGAATGAAATAAAAGTCATTGAACTCATGAAAAGGATAACTATCGCTTTCTGTCATACTTAGGTTAATGACTTCATCGGAGATGTTTCTTGCGGTAAGAAAGGCGTTGCTAGTGTCTTCTTTTCCATTTGGAACACATAGATTAAGAACGGCTGACATGGAATGCTTAGAATAAGGGACATGAAACGAAAAAAGAATGAGACTGTTTAAATCAAAGTCCGTTTTTGAAAGAATGATGTCTTTTCTTTCCAGGAGAAAATCAGGGTAATCCTGGGCAAGGGAATTTAGTCCCTGCCTAGAGGTGAGAAGAGTGGCTTTCGGAAAGTCGGAGTAGTGGCAAGTAGGACCTTTCTCCCCTTGATTATTTTTTCTGTAAATGGATAGTCGATTTTAATCTCTTTAAAAGGAACATTGATGATTTGATAGAGCTGTTCACCACTACTTTGGCTATTCCCGTTTTCCGATGACTGAGAATGGCTTTCAGGCAATGAATCTGACTCCGTTTTCTTTATTAAAGAAGGATCGCTGCTTTCTTCCTGAGGCAAGCCATCGCTGTTGATTTTTGTACAGGAAAACTGAAAGGCAGGAAATAAGGAAATAATCTTTTTTCATAAAATATCCCCCAATAGTATTTTAGCAACCTATAGGTTATTTAGTTTTCTAGGTATAAACAATTTTATCGGCTAATCTTAATAGAACACCTAGCAAAAGAAAAAGTTGGTAATTAACGGAAATAATGAAAACATTTAGTTTATCTTTTAAAAATAGGAAAGGCATAAATAAAAAATATGAATAGTCCAGATTAAAATGAAACGCTTTTAACAGGCAAAATGAAAGAACCGGAAACTTGACGGAATCTCAACGAGTATATATAAAACGACATATTCAGCAAATGCGTATAAAGATGAGCAGAAGATCCTAATTCTTATTCATTTGTATCAAGGGATAATTCTGATGGACAAATCTGCCAAAATACGAGGAAGGAATAGCTTCCATTCCTAACTATCCTTTTCTCTGCTAAAAAATGATTGCACAGAAAAAAGAGTTAGACCGATAAGCAACTATAAAATGCTATCGGTTCTGTTTTATTCTGCAGCCTTGCGGTAGTCGATGCCCTGGAAGGTGCAGAGATCAGCATATTCACGGGCAATCTTTAGTTTCTCTTCCGTATCGATTGTCCAGGCGTTGAGGAGGTGCTTCTTTCGGTAGGAAATCACTTTCTTTGTTTTGAGCCTGACCCATTCGATATCAACGGAATCGAAGAGATGGCGGAAAAAGAAGACATCCCTTCTTTGCTTTGCGATAAGTAGGGAAGTATGGATGCCGGTCTTTTTCCTTCTGATCAGGGAGCGGGGATCAAAGGCGATGATCCTGTACTTGCTCTTGTCCTTGATTTTCGAAAGCTCTTCTCTTGCCTTTCTAGCCAGCGGGCCGTTGTTTCCTTTGTAGGTCTTCAGCTCTACGACAAGAGGAACCTGCTCATTGACTAAGGCTAAGACTTCCTGGAAAGTCGGAATCTTCTCTCCGTCGAGAAGCCGATAACCGTCTTGGATTTCCTTGACGGTCCTCTCTTCGACAATCCCTTCTTTTCCGGTCACCCGTTTCAGCTCGGAATCATGGACGACGACAAGGCGGTTATCCTTTGTCAGATGGACGTCTAACTCAATGGTGTAATCGTGGTCGATGGCATTCTGGAAGGCTTTCCTACCATTCTCCGTAAACTCTTTATTATGAAGACCCCGGTGGGCGATCCCTTTGAAAAAGCGGGGGTCAAGCTCCTGAATCTGTTTTTCTTTCTTTGTCATTTTAGTCATCCTGGTCTAACGCGGCGAGTCCTTTCTTGAACGAAGTCTTTTTCGACTTTATATTCTTGACGAAGAAGAAGACGGCAAAGGAAACCAAAATGCAGACTAAGGCATAGACGGGGAGATACTGCCATCCGAAGCTCGGATGGAGAAGAAGAAGGCCAAGAAGGCAGGGAGTGATCGTCTGTGCTGCCCTAGAGGAGGCATAGTAATAGCCGGTGAAACGGCCGATCTTCTTACTTGTGCAAAGCTCGACGACCATTGGGAACGAGTTGACGTGGACAAGGGACCTGCCAAGTCCCTTGGCAAACCAGACGGCATAAATATAGATGGGGAAGGAATTGTATCCATCGGTAGGTACTTTGATTGGAAGGGAGAAGGTGAGGATGACCCAGATAAGAAGGGAAAGTGCGGTCAAGGATAGTCCGGAGACGATTGTCCATTTCCGGCCGATCTTCTCGGCGACTAGACCCCCTAAGGCAAAGCCGATGACGCTTCCTAGTCCTCCGAGAATAGTATTGATGCTTAGGCTCTTTGTGGAAGAATGGAGATAGTAGAGTGTATAGTTCGACATAAAGGTTCCTATTCCGTTGTCTGCCCTGAACCAGAAGAATTCGGCGGCAAGGATAAGAATCAGCCTGATTTTGTTTGCCGTTGGCCTAGGCCCGTTATCCGTGACTTTGTTTTCGACGGCTGCTTCTTCTTCTCCCCGTTTCCTTTCCCCTTCCCTTTCTTTCTCAATCTTGTTTTCGTCGATGCAGAAGAAAAGGACTAAGGCGGAGATTATCCTCAAGACGGAAGCGATAAGGAAGGGAAGCTCCACTGCCCAGATATTGCCTGTCGCCCAGGTTTCCTTATTGTTAGCCCCTAAATAGTCGGAGAGGACAAAGACCCTTCCGACGATCGTGGCAAAGGCGCCGCCGATATAGCCCATGATGTTGATAATCCCATTTGCCTTTGAACGCAAGGGCTTTGGTGTCCTATCCGGCCTTAGGGCAACCGCAGGGTTCCGATACATCCTCATAAAGAAAACGACAATTGCCATCATGGCAATCATTCCTCCAATATTGTTGTAATGGTAGAAGAGAGGAATGAAGGGGAAGGCGACGGCAGAGACAAAGGTTCCTACGAGGATATAGGGCCTACGCTTTCCTATTTTCGTATGGGTCTTATCGGAGAGATGACCGAAGATAGGAAGCCTAATCAATGCGGCAAGGTTATCAATCGCCCTCCTTAATCCGACTAGGTACTGTACTTCCTCGCTCTTGTCCGTCTTTAGTGCTTTCTTAAAGGCCTCAGAAAGAAGAGGGGAACACCAGGAATCATAGACCTGCCAGAGAAGGAGGATTCCGAAAAAGGCAAAGCCGATAATCCTCGTCCGTCTGTAGTTCAGTTTCAGCTTCTGCGGCTTCTGACTGCTTTCGATTGGTTCAGCCATGATAAGCTCCTTTGAAATATACATCTAAAATTATAATGGTTTTTCTTCGGAAAAGAAGAACCGTTTCTTATCAGGAGAGTGACAAAACTACTTTGCAAAGACTTCTTTGGCTTTCTTTGGCAACTCATCGATGGCAGAGATAGGATTCCTGTCGTCCTCTATCTTTCCAAAACCATAGGCGGCATGGATGAAAAGAACCCCGGCATGAAGGGATTCTGTCCTGTCTTTTTTGGTGTCTCCGATATAAATGACACGGTCGATTCTTTCCTTCTCTTTCCTGATTTGGATATTTCTCCATTTGGGAAGATTCGTGTCCCCGGCACAGAGATGTCCGGCGAAAAGAGTATTGAAGTGATAGGAATCTAGATAACTTTCAATGTATCCGACATCCGCATTGCTGATGACATAGAGAGGGTATTCTTTTCTTAGCTCCCTTAAAACCTCCTTTTCCTTCGGATAGAGCTTCCCCGGCATTTTGTAGAGAAACTTCACTTCATCTCTCACGCAGGTCCGGAAAGTCTCTAACGCCTTATCCCTCTCCCTTCCAGGGAAGGCGATGGGCGCCGTCTCTTCCGGAGTCAGCCCCCTATGTCCTTTGATATCCTTTTCCGTAAAGGAATAAGGAAGATTTAGACGTTTCCTTGTCCTATTCCAGCTCTTTGTGATGGAACTGACGGCATCCCATAAGGTGCCATCTAAGTCAAAAAACAGTGCTTTTTTCATTGCTTGTTCTCTTTTCGGCTTCCATTTTACACGAAAAGGACAGGACAGGCCTATCCTGTCCTTGCCTTATCTTAGAAGGAAATCAAAGAAGCTCCTTCTTCTTTTTGCCGAAAATTCCTCCTACGTTATCGGGCCCTGTTCGGGAAGACCTTAAAGGTTTTTAATAATTCACATTTATCCCTTTCCGATAGCGTTTTACTTTTGGAGTTAAGCAAGTTTGCTGCTTTGAACTCCCAAGTTCTTATCGGTTTCCTCCTAAAGAGAGACGGACAGGAAGTTGACAAAGAGAAGAAAGGTGATGTTGTGGGTTAGGTTGATCAGGGAGGCGCTTAAGATATCAGGGAGGCTTTTAAGATAAGGAAAAGGAAACCAAAGAAGAGAGGGGGCAATCCTGGAAACTACGATAAGGATAATCTTTGCTTAGACGGAATAGCCTTTAATAAGTAGGCATAGGCAACAATATAAAAAAATAAGATTGGTATCATAGAGGGAAGTCAAGGCAATGGAAGAGTAACTCATGATTTTCTTGGCGGATGTCTGTTTTGACTTAGTTTAAGCCGGATAGAGGGCCAATAAAGTAACTAGTCCGATACAGACTAGCCTAAAGAGGAGGGTGGTTATGCCAAGCCTGCCAATGGGGGCAGCGACTTTCCCTATGCTGAAGCTGACAATGCTGACGATGGAAAAAGCGATGAACATCCTGGACGGAAGATAATGTTTTTTGTAATTCCTGTTTTCCGCCTTTATGGCTAAATGATATTGCAAACGCGGAAAGAGAGAAATAGGAATCATCTGTATGACTGGAACCATGGGTCTATGTCAAAACTGGGAGAACTATGGAAGAATTTAAAGATATAAGGCAGAGGATAAAATGTAAATTTTTGTAAATTTTATAGTTGTCTAAATAAAACAAACTATAATTTTGGGCGGAAATATTGTAAACACGGAGGACTATTTATGAAAAAGGGTTTCATTATTGCCATTGCTGTCTTAAGTACGGCTGTCTTGGGGACTTCTATCGGCCTTTCTGCTTCTGCTCTTGCTATTGCTTCAAATGCTAAGAATAATGCATCAGTTGCCGGTGAAAAAGGCGACAAAGGAGACACTGGCGCTACTGGTGCGAAGGGAGACAAGGGAGACAAAGGTGATAAAGGCGACACTGGTGCTGCCGGTGAAAAAGGCGACAAAGGAGACACTGGCGCTACTGGTGCGAAGGGAGACAAGGGAGACAAAGGTGATAAAGGCGACAAAGGCGACACCGGTGCGGTTTCCTATTCCAACACTATTCTTCCTTCTGAAAACGGAAAAGTCATTCCGAGTGTCGGCAGTGCGCTTGTTGGAAGCGATGTAACCTTTACCTTCGTTCCGGATGAGGGTGCAAGACTCGTCACTGCTGATATCTATTCCAATGGAAAGCTGACTACCTACCATGTCGGTTATGACAAAGAAATCGTTAATGATACAATCACTCTTCCTAGGATTGCCGGCGGATATGTCGTAAAGGGCAATTTCGATGCCAGCAAGGCCAGCGTCTTTAACGGCGGTGATGGCAGTGAAGAATATCCATATCTAGTCGGAACAGAGGATTTCGGCAGCATTGAGGGCTATGTCAGTGCTGAACCGGAAAGATATACTTATTTCAAGGTTGAAAAGCCGAATCAGAAAATTACCGGTTGGTCAAAGTTTATTAATCTGAACGGCAGCTTTGATTTTAATGGTGCTTCCCTCGATAATTCTAAACAATTCTTGTTTAACAAAATCATTGGAACAAAGGACAATCCGGGCAAGGTTTCGAATCTGACCATTAATAATCCGTCTATTTCGACCGGTGGTTTTGGTAGTGCCCTTGCGTTTTGCCCGGATGGAAGTGTGACACTTGAGAATGTCCATATTAATGGTGGATCCGTGACTACAACTAGTGGCGCCGGATCTTTCTTTGGCTTTATCCAGGCCTCCGATCATAGGGACTGGGAAGGAGCGAACGAAATCAATTTTGTCAATTGTTCTTCCAGTAGGTCCATTACCGGCTCTTTAAACAGTATTGCCGGTTTTGTCGGCCCGGTTCGCTTCTCAAATGGAAGCATTAAATCCGGCTTTAAGATTAATATTCATGTCGATGAAAAATCCAAATATACGGGCAATCTTATTTTTGTGAATCCTGATAGTTCGAAAGTCTTATCGGATGAGTCGGATTATGTTATTGCCGATGATTGGTATGGCATGGTTCATAATAACTGCACGGTTACTGTCGATGGCGCCGATCAATTAGCTGATGTAACGAGCAAAAAAGCAACCGATAACAATTCGTATACTATATACAATTATAAGAAGAATAAGACTAGGGCTAAAAACACAGTGTACAATACTACCGACGGGAACGAAAACTCTGCTTATAAAACTGATATCAGCACTTTTAAAGTAGCAAAGGTTTCTACTGCTGTAAAAGCGGTTTCTTCTATTGTCGTCGGTGTGACAGAGGCGAACTATGTTGCTAATAGGACCATGGATGACTCCCTGACATCCACAACCGAAGACGGAAAGGAATACTTTGTCACTTCCAAAGCTAAGTCTTATAAGATTGGTATCAATGGTCATTTCTATGATCAGAATGGAAATAAGATTACTTCCGGAACTCCGAACTGGACATTAACAGCCTCTAATGCCAATAGTTTTACTATCAATGGGGATTATCTGATGCTTCAAGGTGCTTCAGCTACAGAGGAATCCTGGAAGAAGGCTTTCGGCTTATATGGAGCTAAGGCTGTGGTCACTCAGTATGACAAAGATGGAAATGTTGTTGGATTGACGACTATTGCTTTTGCTAAAAAGTCTGCTTTTGAAGATCTTCAATAACATAGCGACGGATAGGAGGATTTTACTTTTGGTTCAATCTCTATTTAGTTGAGAATCTCTTTCCTTTTTGATATCATTTTGAAGTTTTCCGTCACTTGAAAGGGTTAACGAAAATCATGAAGCTAAACTTGAAAAGTAAGTCCTCGTCTGCCTTTGTCTGGTCTCTGATTTATGGTGTCTGCGTATTAGTTTCCGGCTTTCTTCTTGACACTTCCTTTTCTAATTTTAAACTAATTTCCAGCGCCAGAAGTGTCCTGAAAATACCTGCCATCAACGCAAGCGCCCGCTCCTGGCTTGTCTTAGTTGTTACAACGGCGTGGCTCCTTCTTTCCTTCTTTACTATCCTTCTGGAAAAGAATGCTGCTGAGAAGAGAGGGAAGAGCCTTTCCGATAACCGCTGGTTTGCTATTAGCCTTTCAACGGGAATCGGTCTGTTCATCCTTAGGATTCAGCTAGATATTCTTGCCCTTGTTCCTTTAAAACTCAGCTCTGTCCTTCAGGCCCTGATTTTCTTAGGAAGCTGCTATTTGTTTGCTTTGCCGATTTTTGTCATTTCCGCCGTTATTATCGCTGCCCTCTATTTCTTCTTAAAAAAGGCAATCCATGATGGAATCACCGATGAAGAAACCTCTCTTGATTCTTTGATTGAAGGTGGCAGCAACACGACAACAGAAGGAGAAGAAACTATGCAAACCAAAGAAGAAGTATTCCCTGGTCTATGCTTTGTCGATACGAAATTCGAAAATGCTAAGCCGGCTGTTATCCAGGATACCGACATTACTCTGAAAGACTTTGTCACCCGTTTCAGACTTTATCTCGCCCAGGAAGAGAAACTCTATTTTGATGAACTTGTCCTTCGGGAATTTGTTGCCGGAATGGCTTCCAGTCATCTTCTGATTCTTGAAGGCCTCTCCGGAACAGGTAAGTCTTCTCTTGCCCGGTATGTCTCAAAGTTTATCGGAGAACAGTCTTATTTCGAGTCCGTCCAGGCTTCCTGGCATGATAATACCGCCATTCTCGGTTATTACAACGACTTTTCCAAAAAGTATAAAGAAACTGAGTTCCTTAAACGGTTATATGAATTCACTTATCGTCCCAATGATGTCAACATCATGGTTCTCGATGAGGTGAACATCTCCCGTATCGAGTACTACTTTGCCGATTTCCTTTCCATCCTCGAATATCCGACCGACCTATGGAAGGTGAAGATCAGGGAGCTTCCTTTTGGCTTTGTTCCTCCTTCTCATCTGGAAAACGGATTTGTGCAGATTCCTAAGGGTACCTGGTTTATCGGCACTGCGAACAAGGATGATTCCACCTACACCATTACCGACAAAGTATATGACCGTGCTATTTCCATATCCTTCAATTCCATTAATATCCCGTTCGAAGTCAACGAAAAGATTGATCCTATCCATATCTCCTATCCGCATCTTGTTTCTAGGTTTGAAGAAGCTAAGGGCAATATGGCTAACTGTCTGAGCAAAGAAGACATTGGAACCTTCCAAAAGATTACGAATTATATTTATCAGACCTTCGATATTGCCTTCGGCAACCGTGTCTGGAACCAGATTATCACTTTCGTTCCTGTCTTTGTCGCCTGTGGCGGAACCAAGCTTGAAGCATTGGACTTCCTTCTTGCAAGAAAGTACCTCTATAAACTCCAGGGACGTTATGAGAGTTTTATCAAGCCGGGACTTTTAAACCTTCAGAATAGGATTGCCAACACTTACGGCGAAGGAAACTTCAAGCAGACGAATCGTCTGCTGGAGAACATGATTCATAAGCTTTAATTATGATTAATGACTTTTTAAAGGAAACCCTGGACAAAAGGAAGGACTCGTTAAAGAGTTCTTCTTTTCTTGAATCCATTAAAAACGGTTCTATTCCTCTTTCGGTCATTTTCACGAAAGTCGAACTGGAAAGCCGTCTTGATGATATCGCCCTTTGTCTCGAGAGAATTTTAGGAATTGCCACAAAACCCCATTTTCAGTCCAGTACACAAGAGGTCATTAAGCTTAGTGAGACGACCTCCAGTATTTCCTCAAACCAGTTCAGGAAGACTAGGCAGCATCCCGCCCTTTGGAAGCAGAACGATAGCGGGAGTTATCCAGAGAAGGTCTATACTTCGGAAAAGACAGAGACAATCAATATTTACGAGAACCGCTTCATCATTCTTCTCCTGTCAAAGATTGTTGATGAGGTGTCTCTCATTTCCCAGGAATATGTTTCCCATCATCCCACCCTTATTTCAAATACTTCCTCCAAGTGCCTTACCTTTGAGGGGCCTGGCCCGTTTAACTCTTTTGACTTCCTGAAATTTCCCTATGAATTCAAGGTGTCTGCTCCAAACGAAGATGACAAGCTTGAAAACAGGTTCCTGAAAGTCAAAGGTAGGATTTCGGTCATTAAGCAGACTGACTTCTATTGTTCTTTATCTAAGCTCCCTCCGATAGACTTCATCAGTCCGACCAATATTCTGATTCATGAGATTTCCTACAATTACTGCTATAAATTCTACATTAAGAACTTCCTGAACAAGTCGGAAGACAGGAACACGCTCTACTATAATTTCGTCATTCTGACTCTGCTTAGTGTCCTTCCATTCCCTCTAGAGGATAAGAGAGCCCATTTAAGAATCGATGAATACAGCCGTTTACGTTTTGATCCTTCCCGGATCAAGATTGGAAATGTAGTTCTCCGTCTCTATGAGGACGTTCCTGATCTTGGCTTCGTCCTAGAAACGAGGATAACGGATGATCAGGAGAACGTCCTTGATTCTTCCTCCTACTATCTATTGACGACGGAGAATTACAACGAGGACAACTCTCCTCTTATCCAGGAAGCCCTGAAGAAGAAACTAGGGCAATATACGGATGCTTTTGTCGTCACTTTGAACAACACGACAAGTGAATTAGACCATATACTCAACATCAAGTTCTCCAACGATAAATTCAAGTCCATATGGGAGAATTTTGCTAAGCAGATGACCTTTTTCGTCGATTTGCATGGCGACTCCTACTATTTGAACAACTGCCCAGTCTGCGGAAGTGATCTTATTGTCCACAAGGATAATGACGCATTCTGTGACAATTGTAAGAGCCATTTCCATCTTGCAAAAGTCAACGGAAAAGAAGTCCTGTGGATTAATTCTGTGTTGCGAAAGGAATAAGATTCTTCTCCTCACTCTTGGTTTTGATCTTTTTTAAAAGGGTTTCCTTTCTTTTATGGGAAGCCCTTTTGTTTTCATCCTTTTGATCTGTTTTCCATCTGTCTCTGCTATCTCCAGCCGAGTCCAGAAGCGGAGGAAGAATTTCCTGCAAGGTCGAAACCAAAAATGAAAGTTCTTCCTCATCCGTGACGGATGAAGTGTTCCGCGAACTAGTTGGTAGATGGTGACAACAAAAATGCCTTGGGTTTATCGCCCAAGGCATCAACGAAAATCAAGTGCTGATTCCGACCTACTCAGATTAGGCCTTTAATCAGTCTGCCTGCTTTAAGAATCAATCAAAACCAAATCAAGAAAGTTGTGGACACAATAAGTGTTCTCGCTCTCCCCTTAATTTTCGTTTTATTGGTTGTCGACGAGTAATAGAATCCCAGCAATAAGATTCAGAAAAAGTAAGACGCAGACATTAAACCCAGTGGACAATTCTTTCTCGCCTTTGTATGCCTTATAGACACTGACAGTCATAGGAATGCACCAGATTAGTGGAATCAATAACCAACCTATCGCAATTGTCGACAGAACACATAAGATAAATGCTGCTAGTTTCATTGAGAAACCCCCTTTTCCAGTTCATTTTACCCCCCCCGCAAAAAGTCAAGAAAAACATAATAATTCTTTCTTTAAATTGATAGAACATAGAACTTTCTGCCAAAAACTTTGTGCTTAAAGGATGGTTTTCTAAAAAAGAATAAACGACAGCCTCCCGATTTCCGTGTGCAGTCGAAACTTTCGGTTATATCGGATGGCTTCCTAAATTAGCAATAAGCCAATCTATCTGATTTTCCCTTTGACAAATGTAGGAATTTCCGCAAAGGCCCGATTTATATGCACCAAGGACCTATTTGTCGATTTCCGTACTTTGGATTTGGCGGCCTTGTAGCTATTTACAGATAAGCTCGGCTTTGGAGGACTGCCGAAAACGGCCTCCTTGCTTAACGACATGTGCATGATGGGACTGAAGAAGCTCAGGGGCTGGATTTATCTGCACTGTCATTCTGGGAGTAGAAAGACGGTAGAAGACTTGTGGATACGCCGCAGATTCCTGCTTTCGTTGGCTGTAGCAGATTCCGTTACGTTGTTATCCGCGGCTAGGAACATCTCGGCAACGCCTCCCTACATGCATATGGGGGTGGAGGTGAACGCATTATCAGCATGGGGTATATCCATCCCCGATTCAATCAAAATGCTTTGCTTGTGGAAAACGCGGATTTTCTCGGCTCACCTATGGAAGACACAGAAAAGACGAAAGCTTTGTGGCAACAAGGAACGCTTTTGATTATCCTTTTCAAAAGAACATATATATGTGCAAAAAAATGGAAAGAGTTAAATGAATGAGAAGAAACTATTTGTATTGTGTGAAAGAAATTCAACGGAAAACTCAAGAGAAGATATAGGTTTTTGAAGAAAGAAAAAGAACCCGCACGATATCACGTACGAGTTCGAATTATAGTCAATGGTGACCCCAAAGGGATTCGGACCCTTGAATCCAGCCTTGAGAGGGCTGTGACTTAAACCGCTTGTCGATGGGGCCAGGAACAAAGCCTATTTACTATACAGGTTTTCATTTCGTTTATCAAGATGAAAAATGACGAGAAACACAACTTTGCATATAATTTTGCTTATGATGATAAAGACAAGTAAGCCTTGTAAAAAGTATTTAGTGTAGTATATAATTACCTTTGCGCCATAGTGCGTTATAACCATAGGTGCGGATCTTGCCGACTAGTCCTCTATGTCCATTATTGGTCAACCACAAAGCGGGACATATTGGGTTGGCATCTTGAAACATCTAGAAGTTCAACAAAAAGGAGGCTCAAAATGAGCGAAGAAGAGAAGAAAGTCGAAGTTGCTCCGGCCGAAGCCGAAGCCAATGTCAGGCAGAGCATTGAACATAAGCCTGATGACCCGGTCGTTTCCCCTAAGGCACTGCTTGCCGCAGGATGCCATTTCGGACACCGTGTTTCCCGTTGGAATCCGAAGAGGAGCAAGTATATCTACGGGAAGCGTAACAACCTTCATCTTATCGATTTGAACAAATCTGCTGCTCAGAGGCAGGTTGCCTACCAGGCCTTAAAGGATATTGTTTCCAAAGGCGGAAAGGTTCTCTTTGTCGGAACTAAGGCGTATGCCCAGAAGGCTATCACCGAGGAAGCCATCCGTTCCGGTTCCTTCTATGTTGCTAAGCGTTGGCTTGGCGGCACCCTCACCAACTTCCATACTATTTTAAAACGTATCGGATTACTTCGTACGATCGAGCAGGAAGAATTATCCGGCGAATTAGAGAAACTTCCGAAGAAGGAAGCTGCCGAACGTCTTAAACTGAAAGCTAAATTATCCGCTAATCTGGAAGGCATCAAGGAAATCCGCAAGCTTCCGGAAGCTGTTGTCATTGTCGATCCGAAGACTGAACATAATGCCGTTGCTGAGGCCCGTCTCCTCCACATCCCTGTTTTTGCCTTAGGCGATACCAACACTGATCCCGATTTAATCGACTACCTTGTTCCGGCAAACGATGATGGGGAAGCTTCCATTCGTTTGATTGTCGGCTTATTTGCCGATGCCGTTGTCGAAGGAAAAGGCGGCGAGCCGGTCTATGCCTATAAGGATGCTGATGCTGCTGCCCAGACGAGGGCTGACAGGCTCAAAGGTGTTGACCAGACCGAGCAGATTAAGTCTATCCGTGCCAAGCTCCGTGATGATGCTATCGCAAGGCGTAAGAACGGAAAACGTAATGCCCGTAAACGTTTCATCAAGAAGAACTTCCATCGCTTCGGTGATCAGAATAAGCCGGAAGGGGAGAATAAGCCGGCTGCCGATGGAGCTGCTAAGCCCTCTGATGCTGCTGCCGAGACCCCTGCTGCTCCTGCTACCAATGCTGAGAACAACGGAGAAGCCAAGTAATGTCTGAGAGGATTGAATTAATCAAGCAGCTCCGTGAACGTACCGGAGCTGGACTAAGGGACTGCAAGAAGGCTCTTCTTGCCAACGGAAACGACATCGATAAGTCAATCGATTGGCTCCGTGAGAAGGGTATTGCCAAACAGGCAAAGAAGGCTGCAACCCGTATTGCCGCAGAAGGTGTCGCTTGGTTAAGGACGGAAGGAAACAAAGCTGCCAGGATTGAAGTCAATTCCGAAACTGACTTCGTTGCCAATTCTGATCCTTTCCGTGCCTTGGTCAAAACCATCAATACTCTTGTCCTTAAATACAGGCCGAAGACTGTCGAAGAAGCCAAAGAGCTGAAAGACGAGAACGGCAAGAGCATTGCCGACCTCTTTGTCGATGCCGGCGTCAAGCTTGGAGAAAAGCTTGATTTCCGTCGTCTTGTCACTGTCGAAAAGGGTGCTGATGAAGTCTTTGGCCCCTATATCCATAGGAACGGAAAGATTGCCACCCTTGTCGTCTTAAAGGGCGGAAATGCTGAAGTGGCCAATAACATCGCTCTTAATGTCTGCTCCAATAATCCTTCTTATCTACATGAAAACGACATTCCCGAAGAAGTCATCAACAAGGAAATGCAGATTCAGCTCGAAGCGAGCGAACAGGATCCGAAGTTTGCCAGCAAGCCTGAGGCAATCAAACATAAGATTGTCCGCGGACGTGTTGAAAAGACTCTCTTTGAGTCCGTTCTTGATGATGAACCTCTTGTCACCGATGATCAGAAGACCGTTGCCCAGTATTTAAAGGAGAATGGTGCTTCCCTTGTCTCCGCTTATCGTTATGCTGTCGGCGAAGGCATTGAAAAACGGCAGGATGATTTTGCTGCCGAAGTTGCTGCCCAGGCGGGCGGAAGCAAGTAGTTTCTCTTGCTGATATGGCACTCCGTAAGGGGTGCCTTTTTTGATACAATAGAAGAAGGAGATAAATGAAATGCCAAAGTATAAACGTATCCTGCTGAAGATTTCGGGTGAAGCCTTGAAAGGCAAGGGAGATATCTATGATAAGGAATATCTTGAATCGGTCTACAAGATTGTTTCCCAGATTGCTTCTGCCGGGACAGAGGTCTGCCTTGTTGTCGGCGGAGGGAATATCTGGCGTGGAAGAGAGGCCGAATCCTTAGGAATAGAAAAGACAACCGGAGATTATAGGGGAAGGTTGGCTACAATCAGGAACGCCATGTGCCTGCAGTCTTTTTTTGAAAACCGGGGGCTTGTCACCCGTGTCATGAGCTCGATTCCTGTTGCCCAATGCTGTGAACCCTACATCCGCCGAAGAGCCTTGCGCCATTTGGAAAAAGGCCGCGTAGTTATCTTTGCCGGCGGAATCGGGTCTCCTTTCTTTACCACGGACACCTGTGCCGCGCTGCGGGCAAAGGAGAGGAACTGCGATGGTATCTTTAGGGGAAAGAACGGCGTGGAAGGGGTCTATGACGATGATCCGAGAACGAACAAGAATGCTAAGCTAATCAAAAAAATCAGTTATGCCCAGCTTCTTAGCGAGAACCTTAAGGTCAGGGATAATACCGCTGTCGGTCTTCTCCTTGACTCTTCGGTCGATGTCCGCGTCTTCAATAGGAATGATCCGGAAAATGCCGTTCGGGTCCTCGACGGAGAAGATATCGGTACTATTGTGACTAACAGAAAATAACCCATTCTTTCTCTGCTGCTCTTTTATCCTTATGTGTTTTCTTGTAGAATAGTGAAAGAATAATCTTCTATGGAAGGAGGAGATTTTATGTCTACTATTGATGCTTATACGAAAAAGATGGACCAGTCCATCGCTTCTTTGAAGGAAACCTTCGGTACCCTTCGTGCCGGCCGAGTCTCTGCTGCCCTTCTTGACAACGTGAAAGTCGATCTCTATGGTGAGAGGTCTCCTATCAAATACGGTGCAACGATTTCCGTTCTTTCGCCGACAGACTTGCAGGTCCGTCCTTTCGATGTTTCCACCCTTAAGAACAGGGTTGGCGGAATTAATAAGGCCGATCTTGGGTGCACGGTTGCCCAGAACGGCAATGCCATCATCTTAAAGTTCCCGGCACCGAGTGAGGAACGTCGCCAGGATCTTATCCGTCAGGCAAAGAAGTGTGCCGAGGAAGGAAAGGTTGCCGTCCGTAATATCCGCCGGGATGCGAACAATGACATCAAGAAGGATAAAGACCTTTCCGAAGATAGGCGGGATAACAGGCTTGACGATATCCAGAAAGCCACGGATAAGCATATCGACGAAATCGAAAAGCTTCTTTCTGCAAAGGTAAAGGATATCGAGACTATCTAATGGCCAATCCGCTTTCCGAAAAGAATAAGGCTTCTAGGCTGACACGGACAATTTCCGGTATTGTTTTTGTCTGCCTTCTCATGCCGGCCGTTGCTCTTGGGGGATGGTTCTACTTTCTGCTCATTCTTTTCTTTGTCACTGTTGCCTGCCATGAGAGGCTTGAGGCTCCCGGGAAAGGACGGTTTCCTCTTTACACAAAGTTAATCGTCTATTTCTTTAGGTATCTTTTTGCCTTAGGCGGACTGATCAAGTCCTGGGCGAGTGGGAATAACCCCTTTACGGATCCTTGGTACGGCTTTGCGGTTGACACTCTTTTCGTATCCTTGTTCGGCCTGATTGCCTTCCTTCTGATTCTTTTTACTATCTCCATCTTCTCCCGGAAGGTTTCCCTTAATGATGTCACCTATCTTTTTTCCATGACCTTCCTCATCGGATTCGGTTTTCAGTGCATCTATTTTCTCCGGTTCTTTGGAAGGTCTGACCAGTTCAAAGAATACTATCTTTTACATCCTAAGCTTGATCAGCGCTGGTCAACCTGCTATTTAAGGGTCTTTACGGCGGTAGGAACCTGGATTGGCGATGTCGGAGCCTATTTTACCGGCAGGCTGTTCGGCAAGCATAAAAGGAACCCCCGTGTCTCTCCGAATAAGACCTGGGAAGGCTTCTTTGGCGGAGCCCTTTTCTCCATGGGATTTACCCTTGCCCTTGCCGCATTCTTTGAATTTGTCCCCTTCTTTTCCTCGCCTCTTCTTCCTGGGCTCAGGCAGTTTGGTTATTCTGAGACACTAAAGATACTTGGCCTTTTCTCCGGACAGGCATGGCTTTTGCTTGTCTTTGCCAGCCTGCTTTCCCCGGTAATCGGAAATATCGGAGGATTCCTCTTTTCTTTGATTAAGCGGACTGTCGGAATCAAGGACTTTGGCAAGATTAGGCCTGGCCATGGCGGAATCATCGATCGCTTTGATTCCCTTCTGACTAACGCAGCAATCATGTCTCTTTTCGTTCTTGCCCTGTCTCAGGGGTTTAAAGTCCTTCTATGAGAGAGAACATTGTCGTCTTAGGGGCCACAGGAACAATCGGAAGCCTTACCTTATCCCTTCTTCGCTATTCCTTCGACTATTCCTTGGTCGGTATTTCTTTTTCCTCGCACTATGAAAAGAGGGAGGAATCCCTGCTTTATTTCCCTGAGCTTAAGTATGTCGGTATCGTCGATGAAAAGGCCGCCGCGGCCTTTTCCTCTCTCCACCCTTCCTATGTCGTCTTTAGCGGAAAAGATTCATCCTTAAAGGTAATTGAGGCATGCAAGGGTGCCACTGTCTTTAACTCCATCATGGGTAATGACGGCCTTCTTCCTTCTTTGAAGGCCATAGATTTAAACCATGATCTTCTTCTTGCCAATAAGGAATCTTTGGTTATCGGCTCTTCCTTAAGGAAAAAAGCCAGGGAACACTCCTCTTCCCGCCTTTTCCCTGTCGATAGCGAGCATGTTGCCTTGGCTAAGCTCTTAGAAGAAGTCAAGGAACGGGGAATCGGCAAAAAGGCCATCCTGTCCCTAAGGATTACAGCCTCCGGGGGAGCCTTGAGAGATCTCCCTCTTAGCGCAAGGAAGGATGCCACACCGGAAAGGGTTCTCCGCCATCCTACCTGGCAGAGGGGAAGCAAGATTACCGTCGATTCGGCAACTATGGTCAATAAGGCCTTTGAAATCAGGGAAGCGAAAGCGCTATTTCCAAGGCCAGGGAAGGTATCCTACCATGCCGTGGTTTGTAAGGAATCCCTTGTCCACGCCTTAGTCAGCTTCGTGGGCCAAGGAGGCAGAACGGAAACAATCTTTGAATATTCTCCCTGTGATAGGCGTGTTTCTATCGCCTACGCCCTTTCCAAAGGCACCCTTCCTAGGCATAGAAACAGCCAGGAAGACAGGGAAAAAGTCAAAAAACTTCATTTTCTTCCTCTCGACCCTCTCCGCTATCCCTGCTTCCCGCTTGCCTTAAAAAGGAACTCCCTTTATGGAAACGAAGGAAGGATCTTCTTTAATGCCGTCGACTCTTTGGCTATCTCTTCCTTCCTGAAGAAGGAAAGGGGATACCTAGACATCGGAAAATGTTTATCCTATACTTTAAATCACTTTCCCTGTGTGGAGGCTCTGACGAAAGAGAACCTTCCCCTTCTTCTCTCAAAAGCGGATGCCTTTGCCAAGGAAGTCATCGAAAAAGAGAAAAATAACACATGCCAGAATTTTTAAAGACAATTTTGTACATTATCCTTTTCCTTGTCTGTCTCTCATTGGTCGTCTGCGTCCATGAGGCCGGACATCTTGCCGTAGCAAAGTTATGCAACGTCTATTGCTTTGAGTACTCCATCGGCTTCGGTCCTGCCTTTTATAAGCATAAATTCAGACACAAAGTGAAAAAGGACGGTAAGCCGGTTTTCGATGCCGACGGCAAGCCGGTCTATCGGCTTGGAGAGACACAGCTTTCTTTGCGCTGCCTTCCTTTCGGCGGATATGTCTCCATGGCCGGAGAGGACAGGGAGGCGACGGAAGACGGAACCCGGATTGAGGAAAAGAGAACCCTTAATGGGGCAAACCATGCTAAGCAGATTGCCATCAGGCTCGCCGGCATCGCAAGGAACTTCCTTCTTGCCATCCTCTTGTTCTTTGTTTCCTACCTGATGCCTCATAAGGTGAATAACTATGCGACAAACAGGGTGAACGTCGTGGAAGGGAATGCGGCCGAAAAGTATGGAAGGAAGTCCGGAGATAAAATCGTTTCCCTTTATCAGACTTACCACGTCTATAGCCAGGAGGAAAACCGGTATGTCGATATCGACTTCCCAAAGGAAAGCGACCGGGAAGAACTGACGGCCTATCTATCCTTTAACGAGGGGAAGGACACGGGTTCCTATAACGATGTCACCCATTCCTCTATCTCCTATGCGAGCCTCAACGTCTATTCCGCAAGCGAGGCAGGACAGTTCACGCTTCCTGACGAATTCAAGTCTACCCTTATCGACGGGAAGTCGACAAGAACCTTCCATGTCACCTACATTCCTAAGGAAAACAATCCGAATAATGAAAAGAAAACAATCCTTGTTCCTGTCGGTGTGACCCAGAACGTCGAGGAAGGGACTTACTCTTTTGACTATCTTGGCATCACCAATTGGCAGGATACGATCCATTATTCCTTTTCCCAGTCTTTTGTCGGCGCAAACAAGACCTTCGGACAGAGGTTTGTCGGTATTTACCAGGCATTAGGATCCCTTTTCACTCCTGAAGGATGGAAGAATGTCGGCGGAATCGTTTCTGTCTACCGCCTGACGACAAGCGGAGTGGAGTCCGGATCCCTTGCCAACGTCCTCTTCCTCTGGGGATATATCTCGTTGAACCTAGGCTGTTTTAACCTTCTTCCCCTTCCAGGCCTGGATGGCTGGCAGACGAGGATCGCCCTTGGGGAGTCTGTCACCCGGAAGAAGGCACCGACTAAGTTCAAGGCAATCGCAAACGGCATAGGAAGGGCCGTCCTTCTCATTCTTGCCGTTCTTCTGGTTGTCAAAGACTTCATTGTATAAAACCGCTGTTGCTTCGAAAGAATCTGAAAAATCATTCCCCACAAAAAAAGGAAAACAAAAAGGTGCCTAGGGACTTCCCTAGGCACCTTTTCCTTACTTCACTTCGATGTACTTCTCGGCATCGCTTTGCTGGACTGGTTTCTTAATCCGGACGGTAAGAAGACCATTGTTCACACTGGCATCGATGTCCTGACGTTTGATGTCGTTTCCGACATAGAAGCTACGGGTGAAGGAACCCTCGTACCGCTCACTATGGAGATATTTCCGTTTTCCGCCATCCTGATTGCTGTTCTTGACGATATGGGCATTGATGGAAAGATATCCCTTATCCAAAGAGATGCGGATGTTCTTCTTGTCTACTCCCGGGACTTCGACTTCAAGCTTGTAGCCTTGCTCATCTTCAATGATATCGGACTTCCTCACATTGGAAGGCTCTTCGTCACTGAAGCAGTCATTCAAGAGAGACCAGAACGGATGATAGCTGTTTAAGCCATAACCTTCGTTTCCGTTTCTCTGGACATGGTTCTCCTTCTGCTGGATCTGAACGTTCTTTTTTTCTTCGTTGTTCTTGAATTCCTCAGACATGGTAACATCCTCCTTTATTCTATTTATTAGCACTCCTTATCTTCAAGTGCTAATAGTATTATAGAATAATCATTAGCAAATTCAAGCGCTGAGTGCTAAAAATATTTTTAAAAACTCAAAAATGCCCTTTAGTATCGGAATATTTCGAAAAAAATATTTTTTATTCTCCTGCCTTTTGCTTTGTCTGTTTGTTTCCTAATGGGAAAGTCTTAAAATATTTAGGCGAGGTTTGACAATATATGGATGATCTTCTCCGCCGTTTCCTTACGAAAATCGGAATATCTGCTCTGGACTCTTTTTCCCAGGGTTCTTTTTTGGACTGCCATGTGGAAAAAGAGAGCAATCGGGTGGTCGGCACTATTCTCTTCCCCCATTATCTCGACTATGCTTCCTATACTAGGCTGTTTGACACGATTTCCTCTTTTACGGCCAGAGGGGGCTTTGGCATTGCCTTAACCTTTAAATATAAGGATGAAGCCTTCTATTTCCCCCGTCTTCTTGAGGAAGTCAAGGAAGCGAAGGGCTTCTCTAGGTTAGACGACGTCATTCTTTCCGACGAGGAAAAGAAGGCCGTCTTCTTTTATTCTTCTGCCGCAGGGGCAAACGAAATTGACGAAGAGACGCGCTGGCTAAGAAATTTCCTCGATTCCATCACTTCTTCCTATCATATTCTTACCCAGGAAAAGGTCGACTATAATGATGACTTTGAGAAGAAGCAGGACGAAAACTACAAAAAGAGTGTCAGGCAGGCTGCGGAGAGAAGGGAACGGAACAAGGAAATCAATAGGAACTATCAGCCCTGCAAGTTAAAGGATATCACCAACTTCCGCAAGGTCATCTGCTGCGGGACAATTTTCAAGGTCGAAGACCGCCAGACAAGAAAAAGGACAACCATCCGGAAAATCGAATTTTCCGATGGTTCCGATTCGATATCGGCTAACCTGTTTGAAGGAAAAAGAAGGGGTCTTGAAGAACTGAGGAAATACGACGTCGGTGTCAAGATTGAGGTCAAGGGCCAGCCGACCTACGATAAGTTCTCCCACAACGAGCTCGTCCTTTCCGTCGATGAGATTAAAGTCCTTCCTCCCGACGAGCCAAGAAGGGATACCTATCCAAGAAAACGGGTCGAGCTTCATCTCCATACCAGAAGGTCCGCTTTTGACGGAGTCGCCTCTATTTCCGATTATGCCTCCAGGGCGAAGAAATGGGGATGGAGTGCTCTTGCCGTCACCGACCATGGTGTTGTCCAGGCCTTTCCGGAAGCTCAGAAGGCCAGCAAGAAGACAGGGATAAAGATTCTCTATGGAAGCGAATTATATAGGCTCGAAGACAAATTCCGTTATATCTATAACCCCTGTGACCGGATTCTGAAGAACGAGACCTTTGTTGTGTTCGATACCGAGACCACAGGACTTTCCTGCCGGTATGGCCGGCTGATTGAGTTCGGTGCCGTCAAGAGGGACCCCTCCGGACAGATTCTCGACACCGTCGATTTCTTTATCAATCCGGACAGGAAGCTTTCCTCTTTTTCCATTAATGTCTCCCATATCAGTCAGGAACAGGTCGACCACGGCAAGCCGATTAAGCAGGCTTTAAAGGACATCAAGGAATTCTTTAAGGATAGCATCATCGTCGCCCATAACGCCTCCTTCGACTTCGACTTCATCAATGAGGCATTGAAGAATAATGGTAGGGCAACCCTTACTAATCCTGTCATCGACACTCTTCCTCTCTCCCGCTATCTTTATCCGGAAAGGCGAAGCCACCGGGAGGAGGCCTTGGCAAGAAGGCTGCAGATTGATTTTGATTCAACTGGTGCCCACCGGGCAAACTATGATGCCGGACATCTGGCTACAATTTTCTCTTCCATGCTTTCCACTCTTGCCATACGGAATCCGGAAATAAAGACACACAAAGATTTAGCAAACCTCCCTGTCACAAAGGAAATGCTTTTGTCCTCTCATCCATACCATTGTACGGTCTATGCCAAGAACAGGGATGGTCTGAAAGATTTGTACCGGATTATTTCTGAGTCCTCGACGATTTATATCGGTAAGGACCAGACTCCTTATACCCCAAAGAGCTATCTGGCCAAATACCGGAAAAACCTTCTGATCGGTTCCGCCTGCCTAAACGGAGAAGTCTGGGAGGCGGCAAGGAACAAGTCCAAGGAAGAACTGAAAAAGAAGAGGGACTTCTATGATTTTATCGAAGTCCAACCTCCGGAGAATTATATTTACCAGGTCCATAAAGGGGAAATCGATTCTCTTGAGGAAGTCAAAAGGATCATCAAGGATGTCATTACGACCGGAAAGGAAGAAGGAAAGAGGGTGTGTGCCACAGGCGACTGCCATTATCTTAATCCCCAGGACAAAATCTACCGGGATGTCTTTATTTCCGCCAAGGGATTAAAGGGCGCACGCCATCCTCTCTGCCTTCAGCCTTATGACAATGCCTCGGAGGAGGCAAAGCAGAAATGGTACCGTAACCCTCTTCCTAATCCGGACCAGCATCTGCGGACGACCGACGAAAGGAGGGAGTGCTTTTCCTTCCTTGACGATAAGGCATTAGAAGAGGAGATTGTCATTGATAATCCCTGCAAGGTTTCCGATAGGATCTCCTCCGACATTAAGCCGACGAAGGATAAACTATATCCTCCGTCCATGCCAGGGTGTGAACAGAGGCTGATTGACCTTACTTACAAGACCGCCAAGGAAAGGTACGGGGATCCTCTTCCTGAAGTCATCGGGCAGCGTCTGAAGACGGAGCTTGATGGTATTGTCTCCAATGGTTATTCCGTTATTTACTGGCTTTCCTCCCTTATCGTCCGTTGGTCCAACACCCAAGGGTACCTGATTGGGTCGCGAGGTTCGGTTGGATCCTCGCTGGTTGCGACAAGGTCCGGGATTACCGAAGTGAATCCTCTTCCTCCCCATTACCGCTGCCCAAACTGCCACCATTTGGAGTGGATTAGTGATCAGAGCGTAGACTCCGGCTTTGACCTTCCGGCGAAGAAGTGTCCTAAGTGCGGGGAAGAGAGGATAAAGGATGGCCAGAACATTCCTTTCGCCACCTTCCTCGGCTTCCATGCCGAGAAGGTCCCCGATATCGACCTGAACTTCCCTTCCGACTTCCAGTCGATTGCCCATGAGCATAGGAAGGAAAGGCTGAATAAGACCGGAAACCACTGCTATAAGGCAGGAACAATCCAGACTGCGCAGGAAAAGAATGCCAGAGGCTATGTCCTTGGCTATTTCGAATCCTTAGGCAAAGATACGAGCAAAATCCGCAATGCCGAACTTGACCATATCGCCAACGGGTGTGTGGGGACAAAGCGGTCTACCGGACAGCATCCGGGAGGCGTCATTGTCATTCCGGCGGGAAGGGAGGCCTATGACTTCACGCCTGTCCAGTACCCTGCCGACGACCCTAATTCCACCTGGAGGACGACCCATTATGACTTCCACGCCATCCACGACAATGTCCTAAAGTTCGATAGGCTCGGCCATGTCGATCCACAGGCCATCAAAAGGCAGTGCGATTTCTGCGGTTTTTCCTTCAGGCAGCTGAAGGAAAAAGTCCCGATTTCCGACCCGGATGCCCTCTCCCTTTTCTGGTCAGCCGATGCTTTGCACCTCAAGAAGAACGTCCTTCAGCAGCAGACCGGTGCCTTAGGCCTTCCTGAGTTCGGAACTGAAAACGGACGCCGGGTTCTCATCGAGACAAAGCCACGTTCGTTTGCCGACCTTGTCCGTATCTCCGGCCTTAGCCATGGAACGAATGTCTTTGCCGGCAATGCCGAAGACCTCATCACCGAAAAGAACTTCGCCTTGAAGGATTGTATCTGCTGCCGTGACGATATCAGGACGATGCTTCATGACAAATGGGGAGTGGAATACACCGATGCCTTTGCCATCAGGGAATTCACCCGTAAGGGTTTCTACGGTAAGCCGGGAAACGAAGAGAAGAAGGAAAAGTTCGATAAGATCAGGAAGGAACACAATGTCCCTGCCTGGTACATCGAATCCTGCCACAAGATTGCCTATAGGTTCCCTAAAGGCCATGCCGTCGCCTATGTCTCCATGGCCGTCCGCTGCGCCTGGTTCAAGGTCCACCGTCCTTTGGCCTACTATGCGACCTATTTCACTCTCCGCTGCGACGGATATGACATCCAGACAAGGAGGAAGGGACTTCAGGCTTCCTTGAATAAGCGGAACGATATCCTAGGCCGCAGGCAGAGAAGAGAGAACGTCCCTAAGCCGGAACAGGATACCATCAACGCCTTCGAACAGACGGTGGAAAGGTATGACCGAGGCTATTCCTTTGCTCCTTTGCATGTCAATACCTCCGATGCCATAAAGTTCACGCCGGACGAAAAAAGTGGAAAGATCATTCCTTCCCTAACGAGCATCGATGGTCTTGGCGCCTCCGTCGCCAACCAAATCGTCGAGGCACGGAAAAAAGGCGGTCCTTTCCAGTCTGTCGAGGATCTTGCTATCCGCGGCCATGTCGGGGAAAAGCTGATTGAGACTTTGCGGGACTTAAATGCCCTTGACGGACTTCCGGAATCCGATCAGATGTCTCTGTTCTGATGAAAAAACCGTCCTTAGGAGCATGGCTCCTAGGGACGGCTTTCGTTTTTGCAGGGTCTATTTCCGGATTAACGCATAAACTTCCTTAGCCGTGGAATAGGAATCATCCGAGTACGGCAGGAGGATGCTTTCCTTTCCGATATGGGCAGAAGAAGGAGATACGTTATTGAAAGCGACATTATAGTAGTGTTCACCGGCGTGCTCTAATGCACCGACTGCTTCCCGGATTTCCGGTATCGCGTCATAGCCTTTTAAATCACTGCTTTCCCTGACCTTTGTCTGTAGCGAGGTTAAAGGGGTAAACAAAGAGGTGTAGCCCTTGCCTTCTTCCAAAGGAAGAGTGAAGAGAAGGCTGCTTTTCCTCTTGGACGCTTCGGATAGGGAGGAGACGGCTTTTACGGACAGAGAATCCTGTCCCAGCTTTTCCGCAAGAGAAGATAAATCCTCCCCTGAGGAATCAATCGGCCGGTATCCATCCTGTGTTTCCTTGTACTGCTGGTTCCTTAAAAGGATGTCATAGCAGTTGCTCGGAAGATGGCTTCCGCAGTTTCTGACACTGAGAATGGTATAGGGGGAATTGCGGTTATTTTTTAACGTGACCCTCTTGCGCTTTCCTTCCTTGTCGGGAAGGGTATAGACGCTTTCTTCGATTCCCTCATCGCTGTCGATGGAGTAAGGGGCGATTCCGCTTTGCCCATCTTCAGTTCCGCCGATAGGATAAAGCAGATAGTCCCCTTCCCTTGCCTGATTGAGGTCGATGTAGGCGATAGAGGAGGAAATCTTTGTGGAAAGGTTTGAATTGTAGCTGTAGTTTACATCGGAAGAAATAGAGTAGAGAGCAATATCTTTCCCTTCGGCCATTGAGACTAGGTTGTCTTTGTACCTTGACGGAGTAAGCTTGTTTTCAGAGACGAAGAGCTTGGAACCGATGAAGTAATAATCCTTGATTTTGTTTTTGTTGTCTTTAGAGAACTTCAGATTCCCGTTTTTATCGGTCTGGTTAAAGAAGTCGCGTGTTTCGTTTACGTTCTTTCCCTCGAGCACGATGTAATCCTCTTTGCTCTTGCCCCCGCCTGTCCCCTGCCGGATAAGGGAGACTAAGGAATAGACAGAAAGAGCGAGAAGGGAGAGACAGATAAGGGAACAGGCGATTTTTCCTGCCAAAGGAAAACCTTCCTTTTTCTCTTCCTTTTTCTCCGTCTGCCTAGTCGGCAGTGAGGGAGAGGGAACTTCTTTCTTTTCTTCTTCCTTCTTCCGGTGAAAGAACATTTAGAACCTCATGTCTTTGTAGCAGCGAGGATAAGGCAGGGTATCCCGGATATTCTGCCTTCCGGTGACAAGCCTTACTAGACGCTCAAAGCCTAATCCGAAGCCGGAATGAGGCCTTGAACCGTTTTCCCGCAGATCCAGGTACCATTCATAGGCCGGCCTATTCCTCTTCAGCTCTTCCCTGCGGCTCTTGAGCTTTTCGAAGGAGCATTCACGTTCGCTTCCTCCGCAGAGTTCGCCGATTCCGGGGACAAGAAGGTCGCAGGCCCCCACCGTCTTTCCGTCCTCGTTCTGCTTCCTATAGAAGGCCTTGATTTCCTTTGGATAGTCGGTAAGGAAAATCGGTCCCTTGAAAACCTTCTCGGTCAGATAGCGTTCATGTTCGCTTCCAAGATCGAGTCCGAACTTGATATCGCTGACTTCAAACTTCACGCCAGACTTGGCCGCATCCTGAAGAAGCTTGATGGCTTCTTCGTATTTGACGCGGACGAAGGGCTTCTCCACAAAGTCCTTCAGTCTCTGCTCTAGGCTTTTGTCGACAAACTGATAGAGGAAGTGCCTGTCCCTTTCGCATTCCTTCCTTGTCTTGCTGACGACATATTTCAGGAATTTCTCCTCGATGTCGCAAAGGTCGCTTAAATGAGCCCAGGCGATTTCCGGTTCGATCCTCCAGAACTCCGCCGCATGGCGTGTGGTGTTGGACTTTTCTGCCCGGAAGGTCGGACCGAAAGTATACACCTTGCCATAGGTTAAGGCGAAGGGTTCGACATGGAGCTGACCGGAAACGGTAAGGTGCACATTGTCCTTGCCGAAGAACTCCTCCGGATGTTTCAGGTCGCTTGCGACCTGGAAGGTCTGTCCCTCTCCTTCGCAGTCGTTTGCAGTAATCAGCGGAGTATGGATGTAATAATATCCGTTCTCATGGAAGAACTGGTGGATGTAATAGGCAAGAGTCGAACGGATGCGGAAAACGGCGTTAAAGGTGTTCGTCCGCCTTCTCCACTGGGGGAACTGACGGAGGTATTCAAACGACGTCTTCTTTTTCTGAAGGGGATAGGATTCGGTCACCTTGCCGACGATTTCCCTTTCCGTCCTATCTATTTCGAAAGGCTGCTTAGCCTCCGGGGTAAGCTTAAGGGTTCCTTTGACTAGGATGCTTGATCCCCTCTTTGCTTCCCTTGCCTGTCTGTCACTGGTCTGATAGACAATCTGAAGGTTATCAAAGCAGGAGCCATCGTTTAACGTGATGAATCCGATTTCTCCGAAGGTCCGGTTGTTCCGGACAAATCCGCCGAAAGTCCTTAAGCTCCCGTCATAGGGGGTAAGGCTTCCATCCTTGGCTTTGGCGAACAAATTCTTTACGGTAAGTTTCTCAGTTAAATCCATGATTATTTTCCCTCGTTTTCCAGTCTGCGGTTAGGCTCTGTGGTGAAGGTAAGGGGAGTAGTGATTCCCCTCTCAATCCTATGATGGGCGACTTTGGCAATCCTTGCGGCATTGTCGGTCGTGCACCAGAGAGGAGGGACGACGACTTCAATTTCCGTATCGGCGAATCTTTTGGCTACTTCGCTACGGAGATAGGAGTTCGCACTGACTCCACCTCCGACGACGACCTGTCTTACTTTATAGTCTTTTGCGGCCTTAAGAAGTTTGTCCAGAAGCTGATTGACGAAACCGACTTCCGTCGACCGGGCATACCGCTTGACGACTTCTTCCGGAAGCTTCCCATCCTTGTCCTTTGGTTCTTTTTCAATCCTTCGGACAAGATGCGACTTCAGTCCGGAATAGGATAGATTGTATCCTTCGACTTTCGGCTTAGGAAGCGGGAAGGTCTTGATTGTCTCATCCCGGCTGACTTTGTCGATATAGACACCGCCTGGATAAGGAAGTCCAAGTTCTCTTGCCACCTTGTCGAACGCCTCTCCGATGGCATCGTCCTCGGTTTCTCCGATAATCTGGAAATCAAGAGGCTTCTTAATCAGGACGATTTGGCTGTTTCCCCCGGAGGCGATTAGGGCAATAAGGGGATAGTGGAAATCGGCCGCATACTCATTGGCATAGATGTGTCCGGCAAGATGATGGACCGAAAGAATAGGAACATTGAGATAGGTGGCAATCGTCTTTGCGGCCCTGGCACCGATTTGCAAGGCTCCGGGAAGTCCGGGGCCTCCCGTTACGGCGACATGGGTGATGGAATGGATGTCGAATCCTTTCAGGGACAGGGCGTAGGCGAGAATGCCGGTGATGTTTTTCAGATGAAGGCGGCTTGCCAGTTCCGGATAGACGCCGCCGAATTTCTGGTGGTCCTTAATCTGGGTGTTGACCGTATTGGCTAATAATTCGTTTCCGTTTCTGAGGATGGCAATGGCTGTTTCATCGCAGCTGGATTCGATTGCCAGAATGCATTCTTCTTTCATGATGTCTTCCCTCCACTAAATCTTCCTTGCGTATTCGGGCAGGAACTCCTCTTCCTTGGAAGAAAAGTCGGTGAAACCCTTCCTGTCCTCCCTCCTTAGGGAGATGACGGAGGCTAAAACAAGCCGATGTTCTTTTAAAGCTTCGATGGCGGCCTTATCGCTTTCTTCTACGACGATAGGCTCTGGATAGGCAAAGGAAGGAATCTCCTCTTTCCTTATCCGGATATGGCTTTCCTTCCTCTCTTTGTCCTTATAGAAAAGGTTGCCGTTCCGATCGGAAAGGACGGCGCAGTTCCCGGCCGTAAGAAGAAGATCCCTTGTTTCTATGCCGAAAATCTTAATCGTCGGATCAATGGCGTAGACAGTGCGGGGAATCGTCAGTCCAAGACGGATGCCGGTGTTGCTTCCTGGCCCTAGTAGGCAATAGTACTCTCTGACCTCAGAAAGGGTAAATCCCCTCTTTTCGCCAAGAGACTTGATTCCTTCGTGGGTCAGTTCAAGAACCTGTTTCGGATTACCTAAATCCCTTGTCCTTTTCTTCCCGTCTACCCTTGCCCCTAAGGCAAAGGACTTTGTTGCGGTATCGATAAAAAGCCGAATGTTTTTAGAATCGTTCATCTTTGATCACAATCTTTCTCTTCTCTTCGTCCACGTACGTCCTTGTGACTTCGATGCGCGGATGATATTCTTTCAGCCAGCTAGAGGCATACATCGGCCATTCGACGTAGGTGATGATGTCCTTCTCCCCGACGATTTCATCTAAGGAGAGGTCCTTCCTCTCTTCTGAGCAGTTCTCCAGCCGGTAGCAGTCGACATGGTAGAGCTGGCAGTCTTTTCCGTCGTAGACCTTGATTAAGTCGAAGGTCGGGGAATTGATGATTCCTTTGACCCCGAGTGCCTTTCCTAGGCCTTTGCAGAAGGCCGTCTTCCCTGCCCCTAGAGGGCCGTAGGCGAAGACAACTTCTCCGCCTTTGAAGGTTTTAACAAGCTCCTCCGCGATTTTTTCCGTCTCTTCCTTAGAGGTGGATAGATACTCTGATGTTTTCATTGTTTAGGCCTTGTTTTTCCTTTCGGCGGCGGCATCGAAGAACTTAAAGGCGGTTTCGACTGCTTTCTGGTAGGTGTCAAAGCTGCCTAAGGATTCGATGCGCTTCTGCGGGCACTGCCTGACATCGTCGCAGAGGTTGAAGCCCGCCTTCCTTCCATAGGAGTTCAGGGAGAGGAAGCAGGATTCGACGACCGTCCCTATCGGCATGGAGTTAAGGATCCGGACGTTCTCTTCCGTGAAGAACTTGGCGCTCTTGACCGGAGAGGCGACATAGACGATGATGGTCTTCTTTAATCCGGGGACCTTCCTTGCCTCAAAGCCGGTCAGATAAGTCGGAAGCACGGTGAATTTCTTATCTCCCATGAAGGCGATAATCCTGCTTTCCTCGGAAGAAAGCGTTGCTCCGTAAGAGAAGAAACGGCCGAAGAAGCCGGTTGTGGTGAACTTCTGTTCACCCTTTTTGGCCTTCTTTTCGTCCTTCGCACGGTTTTTGGCGTTTTCCTTGCCACTAAGCTGGTCGGCTATTTCTGTGTCAATCCTAGTCACGCTCGAGGACCTTTCCTGCGTCCCGAACATGGTCGTCGTTCCGTTTGTCCCGCTTTCATCGATATAGGGAGTCCCATCCCTGTTGAGGTAGTCAATCGGAGCCTTGTTGGCATCCTCAATCGACCTTTGGGGGATGACGATGGCGACTTCCGCACAGGTGAAGTTATATTCGTTCCGGCTTGCCCTCACTACGGCACGGGATTGGATGGAAGTGATGGTGCGGAAGTAGTGGGCTTCGATGATTTCCTTGTCTTCGATTTTCGCATCGGGGGCGATAAGGGCATTATCGAGTTGAAGGTTGGAAAGAGTATATCCGTTGACGGTGTTGACAAAGTCCACCCTATAGTTGCCGGTGATTTTCGTTCCCTTTTTGTTGAAGTAGAAGGAGAGGGCGAAAGTGGCCACTAAAACAACGACCCTAAGAGCGAAGGTCGTCCACCTTAGAAAGCCCGGCACGTTCTTTATCCTCGAAGTGGCGATAAAGGCGCCGAAGCAGACAATGACGATGATCAGGGAAGCGATATTGAATGTCTTTCCGGGAGACCTTTTCTTCCTATAGCTGCTCCGGAGGTTTTCGATTTCCTTGTCGATGGAAATCGTCCCATCGTTGATGTAGTGAATCGGTTTGAAATAAGCGGCATCGGTTCTTTTTTCCGTTCCGTTGTACTCCCCTTCGATGCTGTCGGCCTGTTCCTTGTAGCTCTCTTTGACGGCCTTTTGCCTTTCCTCTTCCCCTTCCTGGGCTTCCGGCTGTTCCAAAGGAGCCTCCGGCTTAGAGAATCCGTCTTTGGCTGAAACCTCTTTTCCGCCCTCAGAGAGGCCGGTCTCTTCTATCTTTTTTTCTTCGTTTTCCATAAATCAATCCTCACCATTGAAACACATATAAATTATATCAAACATATACATTCATTGGTAGAGAGAAATCCACCTGGTTTTCCCTCTTTTTTGCCTATTGCCGGGAAAAATAAGGAAAAGAAAAAAGCCGCCTACTCTCCTTTCTGCGGAGGATTAGGCGGCCTCTGTTTTTCAGGATAAGGATTTTAGTACAGAGGAGAGGGAAGAAGAAGTCCGTAATAGAGCAGGGCAGAAAGAAGGCCGGCATAGCCAAGAAGAATGCTTACCGAGAAAAGATGGACCCCCTTTCCTTTCTTGGTGAACAGCCTGCCGATCCTTCCGATGGCGACAAGAAGGGAACCGATGACGGAAAGAGCGATGCCACTAGGGAAGAAGGAAATCGGGTTGACCAGTATGGCCCCCGCCCCATAAATCAGGAAGGAAAGGGCAAGAACAAGGATAAGACAGACAATGTTTTTCTTCTTTCCCTTGAGGATAAAGGAAGAAACAATAGCCAGAAGGACAAGGACCCAGGCGATGATTAAGAAGACAAGATACATTTCTTCAAAAAAGTTGGAACCAGATATATTGATTTTCTCAATGACGGCCTTGCGGATAACCGAGAAACTATAGGCAGTATAAAGAGTTCCAAAGGAAAGGTAGGAAGAGATGGTGGACAGAGAAGAAAATAGTTCTTTCTTTGTCCAGCGATGATAGAAAAGGAAAAAGACGGATAAGGCGGCAAAAAGGGAAGTCAGGGATGCAAAGAAAAGGGGAAGGACCCCGTATCCATTGGCTGAGGAATACCCATCGTTCCTCCTTCCGAGAATGAAGGTGGTAAGAATATAGGCTAGGCTGAGGGAGAAGGAGAGAGCGGTGAAGACGATAAACGAAGCCTTCTTTTCCTTTCTCTCGGCTGCGGTTTCCTTTTCCTCCGCGTTTTCCTTCCTTTTCGGGGCATAGGAGGAAAAGGAAACCATTTCACTGACGTCGACGTCTTTTTCGTTCTGTTTTTCGGACATTGAGCTAGGTATCCTTTCTTTTATTTGTCTTCTTCTTTCTTCGGCTTATAGAAGGCTGTGTTGTTCATCCAGATGATCTTGCCGGTAAAGGCACCTTCCTTCGTCCCTTCATAGGCCATCTTGAGGCATTCCCTCTTGGCATCTAGATCATCCAAGGAATGGAGGACATAGGCTTCGGCCGTCCTTGGGACTTTCGGAGATCCGAACTCAAGTTCACCGTGGTGGCTGAGAATCCTATGGGTAAGCACATCAAGTTTTTCCTTGTCTATTCCAAGCTTTTCCCCGGTCGAGTAGACAATCCTCGCCCCTAAGGCGATGTGTCCGATAAGGTTTCCTTCCGTCGTGTAGTTGGCGGCCATCGACCCGGAGAGCTCCTTCGTCTTGCCGATGTCGTGAAGCAGGGATCCGGCAATCAGATAGTCTAGACTAAGCCAGGGGTAGTTCTTCTGTACGGCAATGGCGTTTCGGCAGATAGACAGGGAATGATAGAGGAGACCGTGAAGATAGGCGTGGTGGACGGTGACGGCGGCAGGGTAGGAGAGATAGTCCTCTAGGCGGTCCTTTAGGACGGCAAGGACGAGGTCATGGAGTTCCTTATCCTTAATCCTGGCGATATCCTGATTCAGTTCAGCCTTCCTTTCTTCTAAGGGAGTCGGTGCCGCAGGGACGAACTTAGCTAAGTCAGCGTCTCCTTCCCTGACCCCTTCCAGTTCCGTGATTTTCCTTTGAGGATGGCCCCGGTAAACCTGCATCCTGCCGTTGACATGGACAAGGTTCCCGGCTGTGGCAATCCTTAAGTCGTCGTCGTCGATTGACCACCTTTTGGCTTCTACCGTTCCGGTATTGTCCTGCAGGGTCAAAGAAAGATAGGGGGAACCATTATTGGAGACCGCACGGGTGGCCTGCTTGACCATAAAAATCTCGTTCACCGGCCCTTCGTAATTGAGCAAGTCCTTAATCATGGAATTTATATCCTCTTTCATTGAGGAAGGAATCGATTTCTTCGCTCGAAAAACCTTTCTGAATCAGTTTGCTTCTGAAGGAGGCTTTCCGATGGTAATCGTCGGTTTTCTTCTTCCTGACCGCATTATAGCATTTTTCTGCTTCTTTTTTGAAATATTCTGTCTTCTTCTGTCGTCTTTCTGTCACATTCTCTTCCGGCAGGGAAGAAGAATAGTCTTCCAGTAGTGAGGAGGCCTCGTCAAAGGAGAATCCACGATAAAGAAGAAAGGAAAAAAGAGCTTCCTTCCGCCTTTTTTCCGGCTTGGCGGCGAGGGATCTGTCCTTTTTCGAAAGCAAAGAGAACAGGATTTCTCTGTTAGGCTCTATTTTTGCCGATACACGGCTGATTGTTTCCAAAGAAACCCCTTTCCTTCTCAACTTTGCCTCGATGTATTTTCTTCCGTATCCTTCTTCGCTTTTCCTTTCGGCAAAGTCTTTTGCAAAGCTTTCGTCATTGAGGATTCCCTCTTTTCGGTAGGGAGAGAGAAGCCTTTCCCTCTCCTCCCTAGAAAGATGAAACTTCTTTTTGAGCTTGTCTTCCACTTCTTTTTCGCAGTAGCTTTTCTTGCCCAGCAGGGAACTGAGATAGTCCTGTGCCTTTCTTAGGCGGCTTTTTTCCTCAAGGAGTTCCCTTTCAAAAGGAGAGAACTTCTTTCCTGGATAATAGTATCCGGAAAGATAGTCCTCCGTGGAAAGGACGACTTTCTTCTTCCCAAAGAAAAGAAGCCTTTCTTTTCCTTTCCTCTCCACCTGAGTCAGGGTAAAGGAAGAAATTCCGTTTTCAGTACTGATGTCGGATTGCTTTTTGATAGACATGGATAATTCTTTTGTAAAACCTTTCCGGGGAGCAATACAAGGCGTTCCTTTTCTCTGCCTCATCTCTCCTTTTTTCCTTTGCCTTATCGTCCAGAGAAAGACAGGCGTGGATCTTCTCCGCCCTTGTTTCCACGCTGTCGAAAAAGAAACCGGTCTGCCCATCCTTGATGTATTCGGCTAGGTTTTCGTCATAGTGGGCAAGAACAAGAGTCTTCGATGCCATAGCTTCGTTATAGGTCAGCCCCTGTGTTTCGCTTGTTGATGCCGAAATGAATGCATCGGCAAGATGATAGAAAAACGGAGTGTCTTCATGGGGGATGGCACCATAGAAGAGGATATCCTTGGCATAAGGAAGAGAGGATGCCTTCTCTTTATATGGGACAAGAAGAGGACCTGTGCCAACAAGAAAAAGAACTGTATCATTGTCGTTGAATTTCTCCTTATACAGACAGAAGCCTTCCCTCAGTTCGAGAATGTTCTTTTCCTTGGCTATCCGTCCAAGGTAAAGAAGGATTCTTTTCCCTTCTAGCCCATGCGCTTTCTTAAAAGCTTCCCTTTTCTCCTTTTCCACAGGCTGAAGGAAGGGTTGAAGGTCGATGGCATTTGGGACGACGTTGACAAAGCGCCTAAGCCCATAGCTTTCAAGAAGGCGCCGGGATTTCTTGGATGGAGTGATGACCTCTCCCTTCCTGGAGACGATTTTCTTAACCAAGGAAATAATTGTCTTCTTCGCAAGAAAATCAGGAATCTTCTTCCCTCCGGAAAGATAGTTTGAGTAGTCCGGATAGCAGGTGTGGTAGGTATAGACAAGAGGAACATGGAAGAACTTAGAACAGATCCGGCCGAAAATCGAGACACCGAATTCCTGTTGGATGTGAAAGATATCGAAATGGAACATGGAGAGGGCCTTAAAGGCAGCGGAATTATAGACAAAGCTCCTTCGATATCCGTAGAGGGAGGAGAGAATCTTGCCAGGGATCCGCCTGATTCCTCCTTCAAAAGTGAACTTTTTCTGGTGGGGCAGCCCGGTAGTGACAAGAATGACCTGATGGCCATGGCTGATCAAAGTGTCACGAAGCCTCTTGGTCGCATTTGCCACACCATTGATGTCAGGTTCATAAGTGTCCGAAAAAATACCGATGACCATTATCTCTCCTTTGGGTCTTGCGTCGGAGAAGTCAAAACCCTTTCTTCTATATCCGGATTGTTTTTTATTTTGCTCCTCTTTTTTTCAAGCTTTGCAACCTTTTTCTCCTGGCGCTTCTTTGCCCTCTTTTCTTGGAAGCGAAGTTCTTTCTCGGCTTCCTTTTTCACTTCCGGATCACTTGTGCCTTCCTTAAGAAGCGCCTCTGACTCTTTTTCAACCTCGGCAAGATGACGTTTTCCCTGCTCGAGAATGGCGGCAAAGTCCGCATCTTCGACTTTTTCCCTTTCGGGCGTTTTCTTTTCCCTGTCGGAATATCGTTTTTTCCTTTTTTCAAAGGACTGACCGACTTCTTCCTTGCTGAGCAAGGCAGGGTTATTCCTCTGTCCCTTCTTCTTGATTTCGCTTAGATAGGCTTTTGTTCCTTCGTCAAGCGAAGCAAAATCCATCCTGTCCCTGTCGTAGATTGTCCGAGTATCCCCGATCCTTGCAAATCTCTTCTTTGTTCCTTCTAAGGTCAAGGTGGTGATTAGTCCGATAAGGAAGGGCGTATAGAAGGTAACCCTTCGCCAGAGAATATTGCTGGCCGAGACGATGCCTTTGAGGTTTTCTAGGCTGGTAGAAGAGAGAAAATAGGTGAAGGTATCCTGGAAGACGATCTCCGGTCCTCCTACATTGACTAAGGAGCCGATGATGTTAGTATAGCTAGTTCCGATCAGAGTCTTGAAATACCTCTCCGAAGTGCAGACATTGTTTCCGGCGACTGCCCTTAGGGCAAAGAAAGGAATTGTGCCGAAAATCCATTGCTTGATGAAGTTGTCCAGAAAAAGATGAAGCCTTAATCCCTTGTTTCCGAATAGTCTTTTCCTTTCTATCCGGTAGGAGGCAAACTTCCTTGTCCATCTTCTTCTAAGTCCTTCTCCGTCCCGGACAAGCTTCATCTTGATTAAGGCATTCACTCCACTGTTTAGGATAAAGCGGTGCAGAGGACGGAAAAAGCCAAGCGTCAATGCACCGAGAAGCCACCCTATCTGGATGGAAAGACCGAAAATGATGACATAAATTAGCTTCCTTCCTCCAAAAAGATCAAGAGGAACTTCTTTCCTCGTCTGATAGCCTAGGAGAAAGAAAAGCAGGGAATAGAGGAAAAGGGAAAACTGGAACATCAGGAAATTCCTCGTCAGGATTGAGGCCGACTTTTCCCTGTTTACTTCCTGCTTGGCGAAGGTCTGACTTTGGATAAGAGGGGCCGCCGATTTCCTATAGACGCCTAAGGTCTGTCCGGAAAGGACGTTGACAAAGGCATCTTTATATCGGTAGTCCTTTTTGTACCTTCTTGTCAGGGAGAGGATATTCGTTCCGTCAAGAAGAAGCGTCACGAAAAAGGCGAGGAAGGCATAAAGAAGAGGGAGAAAACGAGCCTTTCCTAGCCTTTTGAATGTGCTGGAAGGATCATCCTTGAGAACATAATAGATGGCAAGAAGAGTCAAAGAAACAAAGAGAATGCCGTTGAGGATGACTTTGACGTATTTCTTTTTAAAGGACGAAAGAGAAGAAGGCACTTTTCCTTTTTACAGGAGAGCAAGAACGGAATCAATCCGTTTCCCGATCTCTTCCTTTCCTAGGATCTTCAGGACATCGAACAGCTTCGGAGACTGATTTGATGCACATAAGGCAATACGGACAATGGAGATGCAGTCGGCATACCATCCGTTATAGGCTTTGGGATCTTTCTTGTAGAGCTTCCGGTCATTGATGAAATTGTGCCGCCTTCCTAAATCCTTCCTGGACTGGAACCAGCTATTTTCATCCTGGTGTTCAAGATCGAGTGAGGAAACAAAGTCTTTTAGAACCTCTTTGATGACGTTCTTATCCCTGTCTTGGTTAAAAGGCAGAGGGGAAGCAAGTAATTTTTTGTACTCATCGTCATAGAAGAACCGAATCTTAGGATAAACGTCGGAGAATTTCTCGTAATCTTTCCGAGGCTTCTCCTGGTCACGCTCAATATTAATGATGGCCTCGAATTTCTCTCTGTTTTCTTCAATCTTATCGGCAAGGACTTTGTCGTTGTCCTTTGCCCACTCAAGGCAGTTGTCGGTGAATGTCTTCTTATCGTAGTTAGCCAGAACTTCCTTAGAGATGTTTTCCAGCTTCGGCCTGTCAAAGAGGGCACCATCGAGGGAGAACTTGTCGAAGGACAGCATGAACTCTTTATAATCCTTCTTCGGATTTTCCCTTAACCATGCTTCGAAATTGGAATTGGCAATCGTCCTTAAGTACTTCAGGACGCCATCCTTAGGATAGCCTTCCTTAAGGAAGAAACTGACTGCTGCTTCCGGATCCTTACGCTTTGAAAGCTTGCGCTTATTTCCGGTTTCCTTGTCGTTGACCATGATGACCGGCAGATGGGCGTACTTCGGTGCCTGCCATCCCCTAGCGGCAAATAGTTCCAAATGAATGGGAAGAGAGGAAATCCATTCTTCTCCCCGGGTGACAAGAGTCGTGTGCCTATAATGGTCATCGACTAAGTGGGCGAAATGATAGGTGGGAAGGCCATCGGATTTGTAAATGACAATATCCTGGTCGTTTTCCGTCAGTTCCCTATCTCCCCGGATTTCATCGTGTGCCTTGATGTGGTTGAGGTGGTTTCCCTTCGACTTGAAGCGGATGACAAAAGGCTTTCCTTCCTTGATTAGGGCAATGTCCTCATCGACGGAAAGATGACGGCAGCGCGCATATTCCCCATAATAACCAGGGATGACTTTGTTGGCTTCCTGGACTTCCCGGAGCTGGTCAAGCTCTTCTTTCGTGCAGAAGCAAGGATAGGCCCGGCCCTTTTTGATTAAATCCTTGATGACGATTTTGTAGATGTCCGCCCGTTTGGACTGGACATAGGGGCCATAGTTCCCTTCTTCGTGGTCACCGAAATAACCTTCGTCAGGTACAATGCCGAAATTGGCTAACTGATTGACTAGGTCAAGACCAGTCCCTTTGATTTCCCGTTTCTGGTCCGTATCCTCTAGACGCCTAAAGTACACGCCGTTTGTCTGCTTGGCGATTTTATAGGCAATCCTTGCCGTAAACAAAGAACCGGTATGGAGGAAGCCGGTCGGAGAAGGGGCAAAGCGGGTGACTTCGGCACCATCGGGAAGATTGCGGGGAGGAAACCTTTTATCAAGATCTTTGACTGTCTTTTTGACATCGGGGAAGATCAAGTCGGCTAATTCTTTATTTGTTGCCATTTTTAGGACTCCTTTTTTTTATTCAAGCGGTTTGATGAAGAAACGGCCATAGACCTGGTTGAGGTCGCTGACGGTGAGGAAGGCGGTTGGATCAGCTTTGCGGACAAGGGCGATAGCCTTCTTTTCTTCCGGTTTTGATATGACCCTATAAATAACGAGCTTTTCCTGTCCGGAATAGGCACCTCTTCCTTGGACTACGGTAGCCGTGTGAGGGAAGGCACGGATTAGGATTTTCGGCCTGTTGGGATTGTTGGTGAATATTGTCAGCTGTTGCTTGCGGTTTCTTACATTCCTTAGATCGATGGCCTTGGTTGCGACAAAATAATAGACAATGCTATATAGTGCCATCGTGATCACATCATTGGAGTTACCTTTGTTCCATTCCGGCTTAGTTTTTTGTCCGATGACTGTAAACAAGGTATAGCAGATGATGATGATGCCATTGATGACAAAGGAAATCTTTCCGACCTGGGAATGCTTCTTTTCACTGAAATAGATGCTCAGAATATCCGTTCCTCCGGCGGAAGAGTTGATGACCATGGCTAGGCCGGAAGAAATTCCTGTCGTTATGCCTCCGAAGATGCAGCGAGCCAAAGTGTTGCTATAAAGATTGACGATGTTATATATCCAGGCGTCAGGAATGACATAATTAAACAAAGAGACAAAGCCGACATTGAGAAGGGTGAATGCGGCAAAGCTTTTACTGATTTTGAAAAATGCAAGGACAAGAAGCGGAACGTTGATGACGAAATAAAGAATGGAAGTAATTGTCTTTTCGTTTGCTTTAATGTTCACAAAAATTTCCGAAAGACGGATGATTGCCTGGGAGATACCGGATGCACCGCCTGCGATTAAATGGGTCGGATCGATGAAATCGTTTTGTGTGATGCCGTTATACCATGTGGATATTCCGCTTTGACCGAAATCCAATTCCGGGTTGTGTTTTGGAAACCATCCTGCAACACACTGAACCGTCGGGGCAATGAAGGCCCGAAAGCCATAAGCAAAGATGATGGCCGAAATGATAGTGACGAAGACTTTCCAGGCCCAGGCAAAACCTGTCTTCGTTTTCGGATGATCATAGAGGAAGTCAGTGTAGCGTTCTTTAAGCTTGTTGATTTTGACCATACAAATATGATTATTCTTTCTTTATCTTCTTATTATCCTTAATATTCTAGTGTGTTTTTTCTCTTTTGCAACGAGAGAATAAAGAAGGAATGAAAATCCCTGATATTTTGGTTTGGATGAGGGATTAAGCCGGATTTAGTGACAGACGTTTTCCTGCTTTCGATACCCCCTTGAAATGCATCTTGTGATTTTCTAGAATAAATTTAACTTAAAAAAGTCTTATGGCTATTTCGATTAGGGAGAACACGTTTTCTACTCTGTTTGGCTCTGACGGAGACATCCGCGGATATTTTGCGCCTGGCCGAGTCAATCTTATCGGTGAACATATCGACTACAATGGCGGTCATGTTCTTCCCTGTGCTCTTATGGCAGGGACTTATTGCCTTGCACGGAGGCGGAAAGACAGAACTTGCCGGCTTTTCAGCATAAACTGCAAAAAGGCAGGAGTAGGGGTGCTTAGTCTTGATGACCTTTCCTTCCGCCGGAGAAACGGATGGATGAATTATCCTCTTGGTATAAGGTGGACTCTCTCCCGGTTTGGTAAAAAGATTCCCTATGGTTTTGATATCCTTATCTCTGGCAATATCCCTGGCTCAGGTTTATCTTCCTCGGCGAGCAGGGAAGTGGTTATTGCCACGATGCTTAACGACAGGCTGGGATTTGGACTGACACCGGTCAGGATTGCCAAGCTAGCACAATATTCAGAGAATAACTTCAACCGGACAAACTGCGGAATCATGGATCAGTTTTCTTCTGCCATGGGAAAGAAAGACAATGCCATCTTCCTAGACTGTAAGACGTTGGAATATAAATATGTTCCTGTTATTCTCACGGATTATTCTTTTGTCATTGCGGATAGCAATAGACCTCATTCTCTTTCCCATTCTCATTACAATGAGCGGAGAAAGGAATGCGAGGAAGCCCTTAGACAGATTCAGAATGGGGTTAAGGTGACGAGCTTATGCCAGCTTTCCATTGTGCAGTTTGAACAATACCGCTCTTTTATCCAGAATCCTATCCTGCAAAAGCGGGCAAAACATGCCGTTTATGAAGAACAGCGGGTAAAAGACGCCTTTGCGGCCTTGGAAAAGAAGGATTTACACTCTTTCGGAAGGCTGAGGAATGAGTCGGGGGATTCCCTGCGTTACGACTATGATGCAACATGTTTTGAAATTGATGTCCTTGTCGATGAGGCACGGAAGGTGGAAGGTGTACTTGGATCCCGGGAAACCGGCGGAGGATGGGGAGGAAACACCATCAGCCTGGTGAAAAACGAATCCATCCCTGACTTCTTTGCCAAGGTTTCGGAAAACTATCATCTTCGGACCGGACGGAAGGCGAAAAGGACGGTCAGGAAAATCGGCAGCGGGGCCGGGAGACTCTTCTGAACCTGCCTCTTTCCTTATCCTTTTCTTTTAACGAATCTTTCTCTTTTGGCTTTTGCTTTAACCTACTTTATTTATAGCTATGATATAATTTTATTCAAACAGGACCGGAAAACTTAGCGAACATGAACAAGGAAAAACAGACTGCCGATGCCCAGATGACTAGTCAATCCGAAACGAGGAAATGGGTGAATGGCACTATTGGTGTCTTCCTCCTGACGAGGAGGATTACCGGAGCAACTAATAGGACGGTCATCGGACGGTTTCTGACCTATTCCTTCGCCTATCTTTTCGGCCTTTTCTATCCTTTGGCTAGGATTGTCATCGGTTTTTACGGGCTTTATAGGATTTACGCGAAGAAGCCTCTTCCGCTGAAAAAATATGCCTTAGGCTACCTAGGCACGGCCCTTCTTTTCCTTTCCATTCTTGCCTTTGGCTCGATTTCCTTCTTTGCCGAAAGCGGGAATCTCTCCCTTGCCAGCCTTAATCCATCCTATAACGACCTCAGGCTCTCTTTTGCAAGAGAACCTTTCTATGTCGATAATTTCAGCTCGTTAAGTAGCTTAGGGGGAGGATATATCGGCCTCTTCCTAGTCACGGTCTTTGGTGCCATCTGGAAAGTGCCTGGAGATATTGTGTTTTTCCTTCTGCTTCTCTTTCTTGCCCTCTTCCTTATCCTCTTCCGCCCGGTAAGTACAGAATGGGAGTACAGGAAAAGGAAGAAGGCGAACCGTGTCAGTTATTCTTCCCCCTACAAAAAGGAAAAAGTAAAAAAATCCTTCCTTCATCGTTCCAATGAGCAAAGCAAAGAGCAGGAGGAAAACGGCAGAGAGGACAAGCCTCTTCCCCGTTTTGATAGGCAGCAGGATTCTTCTAAGGACGATGTAAGAAAAAATGAGACACCGGATCTGTCTTCCGGGACAAAGGAAGAAAGGAATCCGATTCCACAAGCGGGGAAGAAGTCTTTCTCTCCTACTGAGAGGGATGATGCCAGGGAAAGAAGGAAGCGGGCCGAGAGCTTCCGGCAGTCTTTTAGCCAGAATAAACAAGACCTTGAGTCTGTGAAGGCAAAAGAAGCACCTCTTCCCTCCCCGAGGCAGAAAAAAGAGGCGCCAAATCCTAGTGCGGATTTTTCTCCTTCTTTAGCCTCTGTCGGACAGAAAGAGGAAAAGCCTAGGCACGAGAATCCCTTCCGTCCCTTTGCCTTTCGTAAGTTGGACAAGAGTGAAAAAACAAGGGACACGAAGAAAGAAACAGAGGAATCCCTGTCTTCTTCCCCTTCAATGGAAATGGCGGAAAAAGAAGAAACGGCTTCTTCTTTCTCTCCTTCTTTGGCTGTCCAAGGAAGAAGCAATCCTTTGGAAGGACCATATGAGGCAAGAAAACAGGCCTATAAGGAAACCCCTAGCCAGGAAGTCATGATTAATGCGGATGATCTTCCTTCCCAGGATGCTCCTGAGTTGACAAGGAATGTCTCTCCTTCGAATCCGAATCCGGAAAAGGAAAGGACGGAGGAGGAAAAGGAAGACATCGTCGTCAAACAGTACTTCGAAAAAAAACATCGCCGGGAGAGCGAAAAGCTCAGGCAGAAGAAGCAAAAGGAAAGGAGGAAAAAGGCTCAGTTCCAGGAGTACGCCAAAGAGACTCTTGCCTATAATTACCCCTTCCCGACGGATGATCTGCTCGATGAGCATGATGACTCTGCCAAGATTCAGATTAACCAGGAGGCTGCCCAAAAGAAGGCGGTCATTATTAATAATGCCCTGAAGGACTTCGGCATCCGTGCCCGGGCGACAAGTTTTACAATCGGCGCATCCGTCACCCGCTTCAATGTCCTGACCGACTCCGGCGAGAAAGCCGATAAGATTGCCTCCCTTACCGATGACCTCCAGCGCTACCTTAACGGAGATAAGTCCGTCCGTGTCGAGACAGTCGTCGAAGGGCGGTCGACTTCCGGTATCGAAGTCGGAAACCAGGCCCCTAGGGCCGTTTCGTTCAAGGATGTCTTCCAGAAAGTGGAAACGAACACCACCGAAAACCTTTTGCTTCCTATCGGCAAGGATATCTCAGGCGAAATCGTCACCTATCCCCTGAATAAAATGCCCCATCTTCTTGTTGCCGGATCCACAGGTTCGGGAAAGTCTGTCCTTATCCATTCGATGATTGTCACTTTACTCAGGCGGAACTATCCGAATCAAAGGAAGCTTAGGCTCATTGATCCAAAGCAGGTTGAATTCAGTCTGTACAAGGACTGCCCTCACCTTCTCTGCCCGGTCATCTCTAATCCTAGCCAGGCTATCCGCGCCCTTTCTAAGCTCTGCGTCGAAAGGGACCGCCGTTTCTCCCTCCTTTCTACCTGCCATTGCATGAACTTAGGCGAATATAATGCTCTCCGCGTCTCTGAACCCTCCAAAGCCCTTGAGGAGAGGCCTTCCATTGTCTGTATCATTGATGAATTTGCCGATCTGAGGCAGACCGGCGGGAAAGAACTTCCCGAATATGTCTGCCGTATTGCCCAGAAGGCACGTGCGGCCGGTATTTACCTTATCATTGCCACTCAACGGCCTGACCGGGATGTTGTCCCTTCCCTGATCAAATCGAATATTGCCTGCCGTATCGGCCTTAGGTGTGCAAGCCGTGTCAATTCCCAGGTCATCCTCGACGAGAACGGAGCAGAGACTCTTCTTGGCAAAGGCGATCTTCTCTTCAAGTGCCCGGGTAAGAAGTCTATGGTCCGCTGTCAGTCTGCCTATCTCTCCAACGAGGAAATCACCCGCGTGCTTGACTATCTGAAAAAGAAGGCAGGGAAGCCCCACTACAATCCGGAATTCCTTGACCTGGAGCCTGCCGAAAAGGAGAATTCCCTCGGCACTGACGGACAGGTAAATGATCCGGATGAATTCAGGTATAATTCCGTCAAGGACTTTGTCTGCCGGACAGGCAGGTGCAGCAAGGCCTTACTTAGGCGCACTTTCTCCCTTACTACCCAGAAGGCGACTGATAGGATTTCCCGTCTTCTTATCGAACGGATTGTCGAAAGGGGCCCAGGAGGCACCTATACACTAGGTCTCTCTGCCGAAGAATATCTACAGGAGCATGATAACTAACCATGGAAAAGAAAGCTTACTTCTACACGGATCAATTCCAGGAGCGGCTTATCCTTCGCCGCATATTCCTCAAAAAGGAAGAAAGCGATAAGGAAGCCCTTCTTGTCCTTGCCGACATCAGGAACAGAAAAAGGAAGGAAGCAGAGAAGAAACAGGCCGTTCCTTTCGGAACCCTGTCTTTTTCTGTCGAGAACGCCTTTGACGGTTATTTCTTCTCTGTCCTTTACACCCAGAGGAATGTGACTGTTCTTTTCTCCAATCCTTTTAAGTCCGGAAGGAAAACTCTTCTTGGCAGGATAAAAAAAGAGAGGAAAGTCAGCGAAAAAAGGCTTGCTCTCTCTAAGGAGCATCTTCTTTCCCTCTATGGAAATAAAGCCTCTGACCCTCTTTTCACACTTTCCTCTCTTCTTCCTTTGCCGGGGACAAAGGCTCTTCCTACCTTAAACCTAAGGGGGGAAGTCACCCTTCGTCAGGTCAGGGAAAGGCATAGACTTGTGTCCGCTTCTCTAACCGGTGAGGATATCTATCTTGGAGAGAAAAGGAAGAAAGATCCTCTTTCTTTTCTTCCTGCCTTTTCCTCTGCCACAAAGCCAACTTCCTTTCCTTTTCCTTCGGACAGGGAATTAAGGATTCCCTCAGGCAGAAATGATCTTCTTGCCTTAGTGAGGGAAACAAAGCCGGTGGAGAGCGAAATAAGGCGCAAGCAAAGGGAAGCTTGTGCTTCCAGGTACACTTCTTCCCTGGAAAAGAAGCTTTCGTCCCTTTTCGGGACAAGAATAGAAAGGGACAGGAAGCTTCTTACCCCTTTTGCCTCTCTGCTCCTTTTCTCCTGTCCGGCAAAGAAGAGGACGAGGTTCAGAGAGAAAATCCTTGCTGCCGTTTCAGACGGGAAGGCGATGGATTCTTCCCTCTTCCTTCCTGCCTATAGCTCGCTGGAGACCCGACAGGTCCTTTTCAACGAAGAATCCCTCTTCCTTCTTTCCCGCATTGCCGAAAATGCCCTCTATGGAATAAAGGACAGCCTGGAAGATTATCTTTCCCCGCTGAAGAGGGAAAAAGAAGATGTCCTTCCTCTCTTAAGTGGGAGGAAGCCTATCCGGGTCTACTCTCTGCTATCTAAGGAGGACTAAGGATGATTAAAAACGATTTCGGACATCTCGGATGTCCTTATTATGAGGAAAAACTGGAAAACGGGATTACCTTGATTGTCGTCCCCCGCAAATCCAGACTGAAGTCTGCCGGCATTTATATTGGAAAAGGGGCCTTGAACAATACTCTGGAGGTTAACGGCGCAAAGCTAGGCAAGGGAACCGCCTATCTGACCAAGGAGAGGATAAGGAGCAAGGATTTCCAGGATGCTCTTGCCACAAGGGGCATTGTCGGTTCTTCCTCGATGGATTATTCTTACACCTATTATTCTCTTTCTTCCCTTGATGACGTCCTTCCCGGACTAAAAAGGCTAAGGGAGAGAATCATTCGCCGCAACTTTACCGAGGAAGGCCTTGACAGGGTCAAACAGGGACTTTCACCTTTGCTTAGGGATGAGGAAAAGAAACCGGCAAACATCTGCCTGGAACGCAGGCTCAGCCATAGGTACGCCTCTTCTCCTCTTAAAGATTCTCTTCTTCCGAAAAGGGAGGAAGCAAACAACACCCACGTCTCTTCTTTGCGCCGGTTTGTCGAATCCTATTATGTGCCAAGAGACAGGGTCGTCTTCCTTTCTATGGACGAAAAGCCATCGACAATGGTTTCTCTTCTCTCCTCCCTTCTCTTTCCTGCGGATCTCACTATCTATGAAAAGAAAACAACTTCCGAGGAATCCAGCGATGTTTTAGATAAGCTTTCCTTAGGCGTCTTTGCAGGAAGAGGGACTTATCTTGGATATGGTTTCAAGTTCCCTCACCGGAAGGATCTCTATGAGCATTACGGAAGGAGTCTCTTCCCGAAGTACGAATTAAGGAGGCAGTCCTATTTCTCTGCCCCTTCTTTCCTTTCTTCTTTGGCTGACAGGCAGGGCGAGCTTCTCCTTTCTTCCTTTAAGCAGGGCGGGGAAGAGAGCTATGTCAGCCTCATCCTTAAAGTAAGAGACGAAAAGCCTGTCCTTGCCTTCCTTAAGGACTACTTTGCCAAACTAGACAACCATCTGAGAAAGGATGACTTTGCCCTTGTTAAGAGGGAATATGAGGCGAAAGCGCGAAAGAACCTTGCCCTTCCCCACCTTGTCCTTTCCCATTTTGCCCTCAATTTCCCGAACCATATTCCCTATCCTTCCTTAGTCGCCCTGACGAAAAAGGAAGGCTATACCGGCTACCGCCGTTTTGGCGAGGATATTTCCTCTTTCTCCCAGTGTGCCTATATTCTCAAAGGAAACCAGAATGGATAGCCAGCTACTCTTTTCCCTCGCCTTAGACAACCAGAACAGGGACCTCTACGTAAAGAAAAGCTTTACCAGAGCTTTGATTACCTCTTTTTCCCTCTATGTGGATAACACTCTCTCCTTCCCTTTAGGCAACATCCGCCGGGAAGAGAACGATGACTATAGGATTTATCATTTCCTTCTCCCGGATGGCTTTTCCTTTGTTCCTGGGAAGCGGTACGAGATTCTTACACAGAACAACTTCTTTGTCCCTGTCGACATTTCTTTCCTTGCCAGAAGCCCGTCCTTTGAGGAAAAATACCGTTTCGACGGACAAAGGGGTGCTATCTATACCAAGAAGAAGACTATCTTCCGTGTCTTTGCCCCCTTTGCGACTTCCTGCCACCTTCTTCTGCTGACCAAACAGGGGTCAAAGTCTTTCTCTAGGAAACACAACCTGGAGAACGGAATCTATGAACTGGTTCTTTTTGGCAACTACGAGAAGGAAGGATATCTTTATGAAGTGGAAACCTTCGGCAAGATTGTCCGCGTGGTCGATCCTTATGCCTTCTCTCTTTCCAGCAACGGCAGAAGGGGATACATTGTCGACCTTAACAAGGTCAAAGCCTTTCCTAGCCACGATGAATGCCTGAAGAAGTTCTCTAGTCCCGATGAGGCCATCATCTATGAATGCCATGTCCGGGACAGGACTTCCCTGACTCAGCTTAATGACAGAGGGACTTTTTCCGCCCTTGCCCGGAGCGGGGAGAAAAATAAAGAAGGCAGGGAGAGGGGAATCGACTATATTTCCGCCCTAGGTTTCACCCATGTCCAGTTAAGGCCTGTGCTTGACTATCAGAGCGTGAACGAGGATGACGTCTTCTCCCAGTACAACTGGGGATATGATCCCTCTTTCTACTTTGCACCGGAAGGCTCCTACTCTAGTAATCCAAGTGATCCCTATGCCCGGCTTAGGGAATTAAAGGAACTTGTCTCCGCTTTTCATGAGAAAGGAATACGGGTTAACCTCGATGTAGTCTATAACCATGTCTTTTCCCATGACTTCAATTCGCTGAACCTATTATGTCCGAACTATTATTTCCGCTACAATGCCGATGGTTCCCTTTCGAACGGAACCGGATGCGGAAACGATTTAGAGAGCCGGAATTATAGGGTAAGAAAATTAATTGTGGACTCCCTTCGTTTCAGGATCGATGTCTATGACGTAGACGGCTTCCGTTTCGACCTTAGGGGAATAAGGGATATCAAGACGCTGACTAGGGCCTACCAGGCATGCAAGAGGAAAAAAGCCGATATCCTGTTCTATGGGGAAGGATGGGATTTATACACAAACCTTCCGGGGAGCGAAAAAGCCAACAGGAGGAACGGGGAGAAGCTGCCTTTCTGCGGTTTCTTTAATGATCGGTTCCGGGATATCGTCAAGGGAAAAAGCGGCCAGGACTCTCTTGCCGTGAAAGGATATCTGCTTGGGGAAACAAGCTACCGGGACGGTTTTAAACATGTCAGGTTAGGAAGCTCATCCTTCCTTGCCTTCCCTCCTCTCTTTTCCTCCTTCCTTCAGTCGGTCAACTATGTCCAGTGCCATGACGACGCCTGTCTCTATGACAAAATCCGCATTGCCCTTCCTTTGGCAAGCGAGGAAGAAGTCTTAAAACGGATTAAGAGGATAAACGTGGCAGTCCTTTTTGCCTTAGGAATTCCTTTCTTTTCGGAAGGACAGGAGATTGGAAAGAGTAAATCCTTCCACTTCAACACCTATAACGCCGGAGACAGAATCAACGGGTTTGATTACACTCTTGCCTATAAGCGGAAGGATAGGGTGTCCTTTTTAAAGGATGCCATAAAGAGGAAAAAGAGGGTAAGGGCAAAGACCTCTCTTCCTAAAAACGAGCTAACCAAGCGTATCCATTTCGAAGATCTCCCTTTGGGGGGATTGCTTATCGATGCGGCGAGGGAAGACTATGACCTCTATCTTCTCTTCAATCCTTCCAAGGATACGATAAGGTACGACTTCCCTGAGGATGTCAGGCTTCTTTTCAATGAGGCCGGAGATGTGTCCGATAGTAAGTTTATGGTTCATCTTGCCATCGTCCCTGGCTGCTCCGTCTCCCTCTATCGGAGAGAGAAGGCGGTCGGCAGAATTTATAAGGAGGAAGAAAAATGAGAAAATGGGTTCGGTTGGCTCTGTGTCTGTATCCGATTCTAGGACCTTTGGCCAGTCGAGGAAAAAAACAGGAAAAGCATCCGACTAAAAGTCTAAAGGAATGCTACGAGGATGTCAGGTCCTGTGCGGACAGAGCAAACAGAAGAGGTTTCCATGCAGTCTTTTATGAATCGGGGAAGGAAAACCTTCCTAAGGGACAGGTTCTTTTTGTCTGCAACCATGTTTCTGACTTTGACCCGATGGCTGCGTTAATCGTCTCCGACCGTCCTCTTGCCTTTTTGGCCAAGAAGGAAGTGAAAAAGATGCCTCTTTTCGGTCATATCGTTTCTTATCTCGGATCGACATTTATCGACCGGGAAGACCTCCGAAGTGAGATAAAGGCTTTTAAGCAGATTCAGAAGCAGCTTAGCGAAAATAAGGACCTCTCCTATTTTGTCTATCCGGAAGGGACGAGAAGCCAGGGACCGAAGTTCTCTCTTGCACCCTATCATCCCGGAACCTTTAAGATTGCTGTCCATAGCCAGATTCCGATTTGCCCTGTCGCCAGGTATTTCCCTGAACGCGTCTTTAATCAGCATTACCATTATCATCGATATCCGATTCAGGTCCGCTACCTTCCTCCGATCTATCCTCAGGAGTATAACGAAAGGACGAATCAGGAACTCGCAAAGAAAGTCCATGATGAGACAGAGGCTGCCCTTGAAGAGAGGAAGAAGCTTGACCCTAGGTATGTGAAAGAACTGAACGGTTATTCCAACAAGAAGCTGAAAAAGGTCCTCCATTACAACAAGGCGACGAAGAAGTCCTAGTTCCGGTCATTTTTCCCTGTGCCTATTTTCACCCACAGTTCCAGCCACCATTCCTTATTCAGCCTTGTCGCCCCTTTCTGCTTCTTCCTCTGAGGTGCATTGGCTCTGTATTCGTTCCTTGCCTGCCGGATCGGCATGATGAATTTTCTGTAAATTGCGATTGCATAAGGAAGGACAAAGGACCATGTGAAAAAGGCAAACAGAAGGAAATTCAGTTCGCCTTCCCTTACGCCCTGGACAACATTATACTGAACGGTGGGTGGATAATGAGCAAAGAAAACCGAAGACGGTCATCAGGGTATTCCTGATGAGAAAGAGACGGTAGCTGTTATTTCTGTAGATTGGTTTACTTGATTCTATCCGTACATTCCGGATTAGTTTAATGAACCAGATAGCTAAAACCAAAAGAAACAGAGAGGGCAATATAACTAAGTAGACACCTTGAAACCATCGCTTATATCCTGCGGTCATTGCGACAACGGAAGCTGCCTCAGACCACCTGAGAAACGAATAGTTCTTTCCCCTTCTTGTCTGCCTTTCCTTGCCGGTAAGGCTAGACACGCTTCTCCTTTCCAGTGTTCCGTAATCCCTGTATTTCATATTTGCAATTAATACTCTTCGTTAACGAATTCCCAATTCCAAAAACTATAGACTATCATTCCCAAACGTCATCTATGTTCCCGAAGGCAAACAGAGGAAAATCCGATAACCGATCCGAAAATCCGTTTTGGGCGGCAGAAAGAATTTTGTCCGCTTTCTTACTTAGACGTTCCACGCTTCCGCCGGCAGTGTAGTTTCCGTTGCCCATGGTAAGGCAGGAGAAAATGGTCAATATCAATGTTAATTCCATAATGTTCTCCTTTGTGATTAAAATAACATGCGGAATTTCTTTGTACAATATATCCAAAGTTCAGCTGTTTCCGGTACCTAAAATAAAACACGCTTGCTTAACGACTGTCTTGCCAAGCCGAGTTAGGGATACGATTTCTGGAAAAAAGTATTTCTTTTTCTCTTTTCGAATGAAAAAAACCACAAAAAAGGCAATAGCCGGGAAAAGCATTTTTCTATTTTTACCTTAACCCATTTAATGCCTGCGGGAAGGACAGATGATGATTCTAAGAATCGGAGTGAATCTTAACTATGGTGTCTGTTGTGAATAACGGATAAAGGAAGAAATCTGAAAGCGGTTACAAATCTTTGCACTATTCGGAAGCAAACCAAAAGGACATCTTCCGGTCAAAGGAACTGGCAGAGAGCCTTCGTATCGATCTCCCCTTTGTATGTCCGAGGGAACCGAGGATAGACGGAAATGCGTTTCGGTATGGAATAGTACCTCCTCTTATCCCCGAAACGGGCACGCAGTTCCTTGAACAGGACTTCGTCGCTATGGTCTCTGTTTTCGATATAGAGATGAAAATAGGGGATGTGGTTGATGCTATGATCGAAAAAGACCTTTGCGGAAATCACTCCGGGAATGGACAGGGATAGGTTCTCCACTAGGTTGAGGTAGACCGGATATCCGTGGAAGCGGACGATGTTTTCCCTCCGCTTCACGAAATAATAGTTTCCTTCCTTATTTACAAGGATGTCATCCATGATGAAGAAAGGACGTCCCTCTAAGAAGATGGTGGATGAAGAGAGGCTCTTCCCCTTATAGCCGAGGAATCCTTTCGGAAGGGAAAAGGCAAGTCTTCCTTCCTCTCCTCTATTCACCCTCGATGTTCCCTTTAAGGGAAGCAACACGGCCTGAAAGGGAGGAAGAGGATTTCCAAGACAGGAAGGATCGCTGATTTTGTTGTCTCCCCCAAGAAGGAAGCCTCCTGCTTCATTGCAAAGGTAGGCCTGTTTCCTCTCGTAGGTTTTTCCTTCCTTCACTAGCTCAAAATCCGGCTTGTCCCTGGTCAGGATGACGGACTTAATCCGTTTTTCCTTTGCCTTTGTCCTCTCCCTAAGCCTTTCCTTATACCTATAAGGAAGCCTAAGAAGCGTATCTGCCTTTTTTCTTCCTAGTAGCGTAAGGGCGCTCTTCACTCTGTCCTTGGTGACTAGGCTGATGCTCCTTCCAAGGGAGAGAGGGGTGAGGATTCCGGAAAGGGTTCCGGCTGCGCTTTCAAGTGGGATAAGGGGGAGGAAGTAGCCCTTCCTGGATGCCGGGGTGACTTCCTTCAGGAAGGAAACCGATGTGGTATCCCTGATTTCATTGCTGAAGGCATAGCTCTTCCCTGGCCTTGTATCGCCAAGGCTATGGAAGAGAAGGACTTCCTTCTTTTCGTTCTGGAATAGAGGGACTTCCTTCCTCTTTTTCCGGGAGCGGAAGGAAAGGTAGGAATCCGTGAAGCCATCCTTATGGGCAAGAGTAAGGCTTTCCTTGTTTTCCTTGATGTAGGCTTCGCGCCGGAAGAAAGACAAATCCTTTTTCGGAGAAAGAAGCACAAGGGGAACGTTTTTCTCCTTTAAGGCAGGCAGGTAACTTTTATAAAGGGAATCCTGAAGGAAAATGACGTTCTCCTTTCTCTCTTTGGACAGGGAAAGAAAGGCTTGCGGAGGGAGAAGAGGAGAAAGAATCGATAGGGAACAGCCGATCTTCAATAGGGCGAGAAGGGTGATGATGCTTTCCGGAAAATAATCGGAAATCCTTGTCACCGTAGACTTTTCGTTCACTCCTTGGTTGAAGAGGAGAAGGGCCTGTCTTTCGGCCTTAGAATAAATCTCCGCATAGGAAAATCTTTTTCCCTTGTAATAAAGCGCGGTTTTTTTTGACTTCCGGTGAGAGGCAAACCGACTATAAAATGTTTGGTTTTTCATCGTTTATTAGTATAGCAAGCACTCAGAAAAAAGGATATTGCTATTTTCCCCTCTTAGGTGGGACTTGCGTGAAAAAACGGTTCCGTTATTCGACAAGAAAAAGAGACAGAAAGCATTGAAGGAAAGGATGGATTTAGATTATAATTTTTATTGTCGAGAGTCAACGAAGGATCAACCGCAATTGAATCGTTTATTTGATAAAATCCCCGAGGAGCTCTTTGCACCGCTCTCCCGGAAGTATAAGACAGTCTATGCGTTCTCACTGATTACTTTATATCACCTTTTGCGCAGCCAGAAAACAGATGTGCGGCGCAGCGATTTTGCTCTGTCCTTAAAAAGCCAGGGCGAAGAGAGGAGGAAGTTATTCAACATCGAAGCCGACCGCCTTGACGACAAGGACGAAGAGGAAAGCGTCGATGTCGAACAGGTGAAGGATAAGGACGACGAAGCCGCCCTGCTTTCCCAGAAGGTCAGCTATATCATCCGCAAGCTTTCCAAATGCGGATGGTATATCATTTCCCGCAACCCGAAGACGAACGTCGAGTATCTTTATCTCCCTTCTTTTTCCATCCAGAGGCTTAAGCTCCTCAATGATTTGGCCTGTGACACTTCTTCCTATCTTCCCTTGGTCCATCAGACCTATGCCGAACTGAAAAGGGAGGATGAGAAAGAGGACGACTATAGGTACCGCTCTTTGGAAAACGCCAAGAACAATGCCGATACTTTGGATAGGTCGGTCACCCTCCTCCGCCAGCAGATTCTTGTCTATGGAAACCGTCTTTCCAAGGTCTTTGATCCCAATACTGCCTTAAAGCAGCATTTTGATGAATACCGGGAGGATATTGCCGACAAATATTATCATCCAAGGAAGACCTATGATTCCTTAGGACTTTATGCCCAGCCGACTATCTCTATCCTCAAGAAATGGATTAAGTCCGAGCGAATCATCACCCGCCTTGTCCGTCAGGCGAAGGCGGAACCGGGGAACAATGAAAAAGACCTAGGCAAGCTCACTTCCTCGGTCATCAAGAAAATCCAGGACATCATCGACATCTTCTCCCGTCTGTCCTCTGCCTTCGATGAAATCGACCACGCCAATGCCGACTATACCGAGGCTGTCCAGCGGAAGGTCAACTATCTTTCCAGCAGCGATAAGACAAGGAAAGGCAAACTCACCGCAATCGTCCGTTCCTTGGCCGGGGAAATCAGCAAGAACCCTGCCCTTTCCTATGATGAAAGGCCGCTTCTTGCTAAGGCCGGAGAGACGATTTCCCTTTATCGCCAGGGCTATCTTGATTCCCAGTCAAGGAGGATGCCCTATAAGCGGACAAGGGATAGGGGAAGGGAAGATCCTCTTCCTTTGGAAGACGATCTCCTGCCTGAAGAGTCCTCCCTTTTAAGGAATAACATCCTGGATAACGAGCTTAACCGCTTCTCCGACACCACCATCAGGCAGTATCTTGAGGATAACCTTGAGGGGAAAGAGGAAAGGCTGACCAACGAAAGGAAGGTGGAAAGCACTGACGACCTTGTCAGGAGGATTCTCGGAATCCTCAAGGCGAGGCTTGGCAGGATTCCCTATACGGCCGAGAAAATCTCGGACCGTGTCCTTTATGCCGGATACTATAGGCCGTTATACCGCTTCAAGAAAAAAGGAGTGATGAAACATGTTTCAAGAGGATTATGAAAAGAGGAGCCGCTCGGACAAGAATCTCTTCTCCGAAGTGCTAAATGACCTCCTCTATCAGTGTTACATCTGCCGGAAGTCCTATGACCGCAAGAGCAAGATGTTCCGTGCCGATCCCGACTACAGGTTCATCGAACGTTATTATGACACCTTCGAGGACTATCTCTCCTATAGGGAAAGGACCTTGTCTAAGTCCGATGAGGACGGCGTCATCTTTGTGACCTCTTCGGCCGAGCGGAACCACTTCCGCTTCGATCCGACGACTACCCTTATCGTCTTTGCCCTCCGTTCTTATTATGAAAACCAGCTGGAAAAGGCGCCGGAGGAAACTGAGATCCTAAGGACGTCCGGGGCCTTAAATGCCTATGTGAACGAACTTGGGCTTTCGAGCGTAAGCAAGCGTTTATCCTCCAACACGATTTCCTCCGCTTTAAGAACGCTTGACGGATTCAATATTGTCTCTAAATGCAACGGATCCTACTCTGATCCAAGCTATTCTTTCTATATTAGGCCGACTATCCGCTATCTTCTTTCCAGCGAAAAGCTTAACAGCCTCTATTCCTTCCTTACCAAGCCTAAGGAAGAGCCTAGTTCCCCTTCCCTGTTCGATGAGAGGAATAAGAAGGAAGACGGCCCTGTCTTCCCTGTCCGGGAAGAAAGCGAAGGAGGAGAGAATAAATGAAATCACTGACTAAGCTCCGCCTGATCAACTGGCATTATTTCAGCAATGTCACGACGGATATCAAGAACATCACCTTCCTCACCGGTCCAAACGGAACCGGAAAGTCGACCATCATCGATGCCCTTCAGATCATCATCCTTGGCTCCACCCGTCCGGAGAACTTCAACAAGGCGGCGAACGAAAAAGGCCGTTCCGGCCGTTCCCTTCTTTCCTATCTCCGCGGTCAGACCGGAATCAAGGACGATGGCTCGAATATCGTCTTACGCCGCGGGACGTTCTCGTCCTACATCGCCATCGAGATTTTCGATGACGAAGAGAACCGCACCTTTACTTTGGGTGTCGTCTTCGATGTCGATTCCTCCGATAAAATCGATAAGCATTACTTCTATCTTGACTCTCCCTTCCCGGAGAATGGGTTCTCTAACAGTGACAGCGAAAGGGATAAGAGCAAAATCCGACCTAGGCGGTACCGGGAACTCTCCCTTTTCGCCCGAAACAACTATAAGGTAAACCACTTCCGTTTCTTTGATACGGATACCGATTACCAGTCCTTCTCTAAGGAGGCTTTCGGAAACCTTCCGGATAAGTATTTCTCCCTGTTCAAGAAGGCTGTCTCGTTTGCTCCGATCAGCAACATTTCTTCCTTCATCACCGAATACATCTGCGATGCCGACGAAAACGTCGATATCGCCCCGATGCAGAAGAACATCGAACAGTATAAGATCCTTGAGGCCGAGGCGAAGACCTTAAAGGAGAAGGTTTCTGTTCTTACCGAAATCCAGAAGATCTTCCAGGACCTCCAGGAATCGAGAAAGAAGATTGACAGGCTTAACTACATCAATGCCCGGGCTGACTTCGAGCGGGGAAAGAAGAGCTTAGATAATTTAAACGAGCAGGTCAAGAAGGGAAACAACCGGCTTCTTGCCATCAACAACGAACTAAACACCCTTGACAACCAGCTTGACGACCTCTCCCATGACCTCAATTCCTATAATGCCAAGAAACTGCAGTCGGACAACTATTCTTTGACCGAGAAGCTCTCCAGGAAGAAGGAGCAGGTCAGGCAGGAAATCACCCGGATCACCCTCCAGGTGAAGAACGTCAAGGATACCCTTATCTCCTATGCCTCTTCCTATGAGCGGGCCTGTTCTTCCTTTGCCAGCTATTACCGCGACTTTGACACTTCCCGGTTCGGAGACAAACTTAAAGAACGGTTCGATTCCTTCCTTGAACTTGTCGGCGACCTTTCCTTAGAGGCGAAGAGCGTCAAGGACGGGCTGACAGGCGACCGCCTGGATTTTGACGTCATCAAGAACTTCCGTAACGACAGGGAAAGCCTCCGCAATGAGGCGAGCGGGATCAAGTCGTTGATCAACAACAAGCTTTATATGGTCAGCCAGGATCTTCAGTCCCTCCAGTCGGACCTTTCCGCCGTCAGCCAGGGAAAGAAGCCTTTCGACCAGCTTGGGCCTAGGTACAGGACAGTCAAGCGGGGACTTGAAAGCGCCCTTAAGGCACGGCATAGGGATGCCTATGTCCATATCTTCTGCGATTTAATCGATATCAACGATCCGGAGTGGACCTTCGCCTTAGAGGCAGTCCTCTACCGGCAGAAATTCAACTTCTTCGTCAATCCCGAATACTACGAGGAGGCTAACCGTATCAGGAAGCAGCTGACGTCTTCCTATAACTACTATTCCGTCTCCCTTGTCGATACCGAGCGTCTTTTAAAGGCCGGAAGGACGGCAAACGATGATTCCATTGCCTATCTTGTCGACACTAAGGACGAAGGGGCTAGAGCCTATACGGATTATCTGCTAGGCCGGATTAAGAAGTGCTCGTCTTTTGAGGAGGCACGTGCTTCGGGATCCGGACTTCTTTCCGACGGAACAGGGTACCGCGGCTTTGCCACCTGGTATCTCAATAAGGCCTATGGCCGTGTCTTCTTCATCGGAACAAAGGTTTCCAGTAAGACCAAGGCCGTTTCCTCTGCCGACTACCAGAAGAGGAACAACCTTTATTCTCTTCTTAACGAAGCAAACAACAAGATCAGCGATCTTCTCACTCTGCCTTTGAGGTCGTTAAACGAACTTCAGGCGGATGAAGCGGATCTTGTCCGTCTGAACCAGATTCCTTCCCTGCAGGAAAAGGTCGATTCCATCGGCAAGGAAAGGGTTTCCGCCTCTAAGGGGGACAGGTCCTTAGTGAACGGAAAAATCGAGGAAATCGAGGCCCAGAGGAGCAAGATCAAGAGTCAGCAAAGCACACTACTTACTGAATCTGGTGAAATCCGGGCCAACAGGAAACGGCTTAACGGACAGGACATCCCTCTTGCCGAAGCCAATCTTGCCTCTTTGAAGCAGCAGCTTGAATCCTTCCCGAAGGACATCGTCAACGAAGAATATGAGCCTTTCTTCGCTAAGCTTCTTGACCAGCAGGGCAGGAGTGTTAGCCAGGTCAAGTCGATGGCCTATAAGGAATCCATCACCGCACAGTCGAATCAGATTACGAACCGTAATCGCCTATGGAAACTGCGGAACGACTATTGCTCTACCTATAATCTGAACTATGATGCCCAGAGCGAGACCTCGAATGCGGAATTCGACCGGGAATTAGAGAACATCTCCAAGGTCAGGCTTCCGGACTACGAGGCAAAGATCACAAAGGCACACGATGAGTCGGTCAAGGAGTTCAAGGATGACTTCATCTATAAGCTCCGTACGGCCATTGATACCGTCTATGCCCAGATTGACGAACTTAATCAGGCCCTTCTTGATTCCCGCTTCGGACGGGATACCTATCAGTTCAAGGTTTCGCCGAACAAGGACTTCATCGAGTACTACAACAGGATCAGGGACGAAGACCTTCTCCGGGCAGGGGATGCTGAGACCCACTTCAACGAAAAGTACCGTTCGACAAGGAACGACCTCTTCAACCTCATTTCCTCTTCCACTTCCGCAAGCGGCGAACAGAAGGAACAGATTCTCCGCAATGTCGAGCGTTTCACTTCCTATACCACCTACATTATCTTCGACCTACTGAAGACCAGCGGAACAGGCGAGGAACAGCAGACGATTTCTTTGCAGAGAAGCTTCTCGAGCCAGTCGGGAGGCGAATCGCAGACTCCGTTCTATATCGCCATCCTTGCTTCCTTTGCCCAGCTCTGCCGGGTGAAGAACGCATCGGACAACAACACGCTCCGTCTTGTCATCTTCGACGAGGCCTTCTCAAAGAGGGATGCCGCCCGTATCAGGAAGTCGACCGAGCTTCTCCGTAACTTCGGCCTTCAGGCCATTCTCTCTACTCCGAGCGAAAAGCTCCGTGACCTTGTCAACTACGTCGATCTCATTCTTGTCACCATCCACGAGGATAAGCGGAAACGCTCTTATCTCGATGTCTATCAGGAAAAGGACAAGGCTTCCCCGGTAAAGAGGATCCCTTCTCCCCTGATTAAGGAAGAGGACGTCGGAGAAGAGAAGGAAAAGAAAGAAGAATAAGAAAATGGCTGCCAACAGGGGATGATTTGACTCTCCCTTATCAGGCAGCCTTTTTCCGTGGAAAGGAATGCAAAGAAAAAGGTTCTTTTTGAAGACATCACACCGAAAGATAGCCTGCGGGAGAGAAATTCCCAAAAGGCCAGGATTATACTTAGTAATTTAACCTAAGGTGGGAAGACCTGCGGCGTAAAAGCTCCTGATGGATGAAGAAAACACTTAAGGGTGCATGCCTAAGTCTGCCTGGCTGACTGTTTTTTGATTGGCGGACTAGCAAAAACGTTTAGAGTGTTCTTCTCTGGTCAAAGGGATAAAGTAATAGGAGTAGTTTTTGTATCCTGTTTTTACTTCCATGGCAGAGGAATAGATGTCGGAAATAATAAAATCGTCTTTTGAGTATTCCTCATAAGAGTAGAGAAAAGCAAAGGTATAGTCGATTCCCTGGTTCAGCTTGGTTTTGGAAACATCATAGCCGTTGACGGCTATGTTTTTCTTATCATCCGATTCTTTTGGCCTGTTCTTCCTAAGGCAGGAACCTGTGTCCACTAAACAACGGCTTGTACTAGGGGGATCAGTCCAGAAAAGGATGAATTACTTTTGCAAAACAAAGTCTGCAACGATAGGAGCTATCTTCACTTTTGCATAAACGACATATTGTTCGCCATCATCTGCAAAATCGATTTTTCGTTCGTGATCTTGGCTATTTCGATGGAGGTGGGATCTTTTGATGGCTCAGATGATTCCGGTTCTGAACAGATTGAAATACTTTCACCATAGAAAATATATAACGGAGCCAGGCAGAATCTCCCTCTTGAGTCACATCCGGCTAGGTTGATAGCAGGAGGTTTTTTCTTTGTTATCATGCTTTATCTCTCACAACGACAGACGTTCCGAACCCCTCGTTAAATAAGTTCCGGGAATAGCCATCAAAATCAATATAATAATCCCGTGTTGCATCCCGATGTTCGTTGATTACCATGAAGTGCTTTTTCTCTACGTGAGAAAAATGAACCAACCTGTTTTCTTTTTGTAGGTTTTGTCTCCTTTGCAAACCATAGAGTGGCAACTGTAATTTCCTCTTGCCTGGTTCCACATGATTGGGTAGCCTTTTTCTGCAGAACTATTCATGAGCATAGGCGTTGCCATGAATAGGGATAGCAACAATGCCTATGTCCGTGCCATAGGTTTTCCTTCTTTTTTAAAAATTATATTGCTGCTAAAAACAAAAGTAGATGTATTTTTGGTTAAGGGCTGGTATCCGATGGGTGCAGAAAAACGCTGAAGATCACACCCCTAAAATTTTTGAATCCCTAGCGTAGATTGCGGACCGACTTGTTACTTGCCAAGCACCCAAAACACCGCATATTACCTAAGCCATGCACGTGAGCCTTCTACGAATCCGAGGAAACGGGAGTGCCGCTAAACATCTGCCTCTTGGGATTATGGAACTCTTATATTTAGCGAGTCCGTTATCGCACCGGAAAGAGATACCAACACTTAACTAGGAACATATTTAAGAAAAAAATTGTTTTTCCTTTTTCTTCATTCCTTTTCTTCCTCTTCCGTATTACAATATTCTTAAGGAACATTGAAAGCAGGAGGATCACTTGAATGCCACGTTCTGAAGAAAGGGTAGCTAGGATTCTTGCCGGTGGACGGGGGACTCGTCTCCAGTCCTTGACTGAGAAGATGGCTAAGCCAGCAGTTTTCTATGGGGGAAAATACCGAATTATTGATTTCCCTCTGTCGAATGTCGCCCATTCCGGAATTTCGACTGTCGGTATCCTGACCCAGTACGAATCGACTGCGCTGAATAATTACATCGGCTCTGGCCGCAACTGGGGATTGAACGGAACCTATGCCTATGCGGCCATCCTGCCACCCCGTGAAACACCGAAAGGAGCATCCTGGTATCTAGGGACTGCCGATGCCATTTATCAGAACATCGACTTTTTGGATAAGACACACTGCAAATATGTGGTCATTCTCTCCGGAGACCATATTTATAAGATGGATTATTCCGAAAGGCTTGATTTCCACAAAAAGAACAGGGCGGATGTGACCATTGCCTGCATCAAAGTGCCAAGGAGCGAGGCTCCCCGCTTTGGTATTGTGGTGACCAACGAAGAAAAACAGATTATTGAATTCCAGGAGAAGCCGGCCAAGCCGAAATCCGATTATGCCTCTAGGGGTATTTATATTTTCACTTATGACTTACTCCGCAAGGCTCTGCTGGCTGATGCCGAGAACAAAAAATCCCAGCATGACTTCGGAAAGAATATTCTTCCTGGGCTTCTAGAAAAAGGAAAACGCCTTTTCGCCTATCCCTTTAAAGGTTACTGGAAGGACGTCGGGACGGTTCAGTCCTTATGGCAGGCGAACAGGGACCTCCTTGATCCGGATTGCGAGCTGAACCTTTTCTCCGAGGATTTCAAAATCTTTTCTGCCGATACGGCCTCTCTCCCTCAGTTCATCGATTCCAGTGCAAAGGTCGATCACTGTGTCATCAATCAGGGTGCGGTCATTGCCGGCTCTGTCCGGCGCTGTGTCATCTGCAATGAGGTTACCGTTGAAAAAGGGGCAAGCGTTGAAAATTCCTTCATCAGGCCTGGTGCCGTCATAAAGAAGGGGGTCAAGGTAAAATATGCCCTCATCGGTCCTAAGACCGTCGTCGAAGAGGACCAGATCGGAAGCGAAGACAAGGTCATCCTTGTCAACGGAAAATAGGAGGAGAGAAACTTATGGCTATCAAAGTTGTCGGACTTGTCGATTGCTTCAATCTTCCTTCCTTTGGGCCTTTGACCCGTCATCGTCTTATGGCTTCCACAGTTTTCCTAGGACGATATTGCTATATCGATTTCCCTCTATCCAACTTCAGGAATTCCGGAATTCCGTCTATCGGAATTCTCTGTCCTGGACATATCCGTTCCCTGACCCGCCATGTCGGTAACGGACGCAGTTGGATTGGAAACACGAAAATCGGGGACTTCCAGGTCCTCTATGACGAGCCGAGAGTTTATTCCCCCGGCTACAATACCGACATCGCCTGTATCCAGGAAAACATCAATTTCAGGAAAGCCCTCCATCCGGACTATGTCGTCATCGCCTCTCCCAATAGGATATATGAGGCTGACTATCATCAGCTTTTGCAGGAGCATATCGCTTCCGGAAGCCGGGTATCCTTGCTCTATACCCATGTCGATAAGGGGCTTAAGACCCATTTCATCGGCGCAAAGAAGATTACTCTTTCCCCTCAGGGCAACATCACCCATCTTGAACCGAATCTTGGGAATACGGATAGCGGGGAAGTTTCCTTGGCCTCCCTGATCTTAGACTATCCTAGGCTTGAATCCTTAAGGGAATACGCCCAGTCGACTTCTTCCTTCTTTGACATTACGGATGTCCTCTCCTATCTTAGTCCGTCTCTTCTTGTCCGCGGAGTGGAAATCAAAGGCTATGTCCGCTGCTTTGATTCGCTAAGCCATCATCTCACCCAGTCTTTGGAACTCCTCGACCAGAAAGTCTTTTCCTCTCTCTTTAAAGAGGATTGGCCTATCCACACCCGCTCTTATGACACGCCTCCGAGTGTCTACGAAAGCGGAGCCAAAGTCAAAAACTGTTATATTGCAAACGGCTGCCACATTTACGGAGAACTTGAGAATTGCATCCTAGGACGTGGAGTTACGGTCAAGCAGGGAGCGAAGATCAAAAACGCCATCATTTCGGCACATAGTATTATCGGTGAGAACACGCAGATGGACTGTGCCATTGTTGACCGGGAAGCCCAGATTATCCATGCCTCCTCCATTCAGGGCACCTTCGAGGAACCGGTGTTTATCGATAGAGGGGATATTGTCTAATGAAGATCCTTTTGGTGACTAGCGAGGCTCTTCCGTACTGCAAAAGCGGCGGGCTTGCTGATTTCATTTTTTCCTATGGAAAGGCCCTAAGCCATCTCGGACAGGATGTTTCCGTTATCCTCCCTCTCTATAAATCCATCCGGGAAAAACACCCGGAAGTAAGGGAAGGCTTTTACGATCAGTTCGATTTCAAAAGGTCCTGGCGGACTCAGGGTTGTGGAGTCTTTAAGACGGAAAGAGACGGAGTCAAGTTCTACTTTACCGCCAGGGACAGATTCGACCGGGATAACAGGTACGGATATGGTGACGATACCGAGCGCTTTGCCTGCTTCATCAGGGCGGTAAATACGTTTATCACCCGTCATAACGATTATGATGTCGTCCATTGCAACGACTGGCAGAGTGCCGTGCTTCCTCTTCTTCTTAGTTATAATCCGCGAAAGATCAAGACCTTCCTTACCATTCACAATCCTGCGTATCAGGGCTGGGCAAAGCGGAATGATGTTTCCGACTTCTTCAATCTCGATCTTGGCTATTATGATTCCGGTTTCTGCCGCCTTGGCGATTCCTTCAATTATCTGAAGACTGGAATCATGTCCGCCGATAAGATTAACACGGTCTCGAAAACCCATGCCAAGGAGCTTTTGGAAGACCACTCCGGCTTTGGCGGGATAGGGGCCATCATCGACTGGTGTCGGCATTATGACTTCTGCGGAATCGTCAACGGGCTCGATGTCGATATTTGGAATCCAAGGACGGACCCTATCCTGAAGAGGAACTATTCTACCAATGACTACAAAGCCGGAAAAAGGGAGAACAAGAAAGCCATTCTCTCGGCCTTGAACTGGCAGCAGGATTTCAAAGGCCCTCTCTTCGCGGCCATCACCCGACTCTCTTCCCAGAAAGGCGTCGAACGGATTCTTGATCTCTTCCCCCATCTGAAAAACTATGGTGCAAGAAGGATCATCATCGGAACGGGAGAAAGGGAGAACGAGGTCCTGCGGCGTGCCTTTGCCACTCCGGAAGTGTATTTAGTCAAACGTTATGACGAGAATCTCGCCCATCTTCTTTATGCTGCCGCAGATTTCTTCCTCAGGCCAAGCTACTTTGAACCCTGCGGAACGAGCCAAAGGATTTCCTCCCGCTATGGCACGATACCTCTTGTTTCCAATGTCGGAGGACTCAATGACACGGTCATTGACCTTTCCCGTGGTGCACAGGCAACCGGTTTTGTCTTCTCCAACAATGACTATTTCGGACTGGTGAACTGCTTCTATCATGCCTGCAATCTCTATCATGCCTCAAGCCTTGACAAAAGGATCAAGAACGGAAGGAGGAGGGACTTCAGCTGGAAGAAGTCAGCGGAAGAGTACCTCAAGCTGTACCATTCCGTCGACTGGAAGTAGAAACAAAAAGGCCCGGCTTCCCGCCGGGCTTTTCTACTTTTTCAGCCCCTTGGTCAATCGTGCTTTCCGGCTAAAAGGGTCTTCCCTGCCGTCTTTTTTTGCATAGCGGAAATAGGACTTAGCTAGAATAATGTTCCTTATACCGATAATAGCCGCGGTAAGAAGAGAGATCAGAATCCGTTTGATGACCCGGACTAGGACAAAGGCAAGAGGATAGTCCCTGATTAAGGCATCAAGGAATTCCACTGCTGTATTGGCAAGGGAGGTGAATAAGGAGGCAAGGAGCAGGACGGAGAAGTAGATAACCGGATGAAGAAACAAAGAATCCTTCTTCTTCCGATAATAAACGCTGACAAGGCCGACAAGGAGGATGCGGAGGATTGGAGGAAGGATCCATAAAGGCGTAGTCGGGGTGAGGGTTCCGGAGAAGACTTCGCCGAGGATCTGTCCGATGAAGACACACCTTAGTCCCTCCGGCAGGGAGAGGCAGGTCGTGAGGAAGATTGGGCTTAAGGAGGCAAAAGAAAGCTGTGCACCGCCGATACTGATGGTGAGCTTAGCGAGAATCAGGTAAAGGGCGGAAAAGACAGAGACAAGGCTTAGGCGGTATACGGCATTATATCTTCTCATTCGGCACACTTTCCGGAGGCTGTCTCTTTCTTTTTTGCCCGGAGAGGAAACGACACCGCGGCAGGAAGTCTGCCTTCGCCTGTTCCCGCACTCCAAAGGGGACAGTACTTTACGCGTCGTTTCCCAAAAGAAATTGTCTTTATTCTAGTTGTTTTCTTTTTGTTATTCAATCGAAAAAGCGGCTGCAGGAGGTCAGCCGCTTTTTATCTGAGTCTGGTTAGACTTCTTTATAAGGCGTTGAAGGTATCGTCGAAGACGACTTTGTTTGCCTTTTCTCTGACTGTGGATTTGAACTTTTCTACCGCGGCAGAGAAAGTCGACGTTCCTGCGAAATAGTCATGCCTGGCGTTCTGGATGCCTTCGTTGCAGGTCTGGTCGATGTCTGACATGGCATTCCTTGTAAGGTCTGCGGCAGTCTGTTCGAACAGGGCAATGTGGTTCTGTCCGCCAAGGAAATCAGACTTGTAATTGCTGTCTGTGGCCAGTTTATGCCTGGCTGACTTGTTGTTCGTGTAATCTTCCGTTCCGCGGGTAATCTTCTCAGCGACATCCTTGTCGCATGTCCTAACCTTCCTGATGTCTTTGACGTCCTCAAGGTTGTCTGTCCCCTTCGCGGCGCAAATCCATGTTCCTCCCCAATAGTAGTTTGCCGGTCCGCGGACGACACGATATTTTCCGTATAGGCCGTTTCCGATTTCATACTTTCCGCCTTCATTAATGGCTGTTTCCAGAGAGTTGTCTTTTAGGGTAAAGTTGATGCCCCAGGTGGAATAGAAGAAACCGAAGACATTCCCATCCGGCCCCTGATCTTTTGCCCAGTCATTGTCCCATAGGACGGTCTTGTGAGAATAACCGCTGTCGGTATATGTCTTGGTCTGTTTAATCCAATCCTTGATTTTTCCGTCTAAGGTTACAACACGATTTCCGTCATTATCATAATTCTTGACCCAGGAAGTCGACCTATTATTGGAGAAGGGACGATAGGCGTCATCATATCCGGAAATCCTGTAATGATTCTTTTCCTTCCTTTGTGCGGCAACGGCATCGAACTTTTCCCAGGTATCGATTTTGCTTTGGACTTCATTGGGATCGGAAGTTCCAAGTATCTCTTCGGCTAAGTCAGTACGATAGGCGAAGAGTCCAGGGGTGGCCTGCCAGGAGACACCTTTCAATGCACCGCCTTTCCCTTCACGGGTGTCGGTAGCGATGACTTTGGTGTAGTCGTACCTGTCAGCTAGATCACTGTCACTTAGACCGACATCATTCTTGACGTCTAGAGTGATATCATTGTTTGCATATTTCAGAGCATAGTCTGCTTCCCTGAGGAAGATATCAACCTTGTCATCGGCCTTTGCACTCGCCTGATTTTTCAGTAAGGTATCGAGGGCGTTCTGATATCCGTTGTTTTCGTTAGGGGTGATAACGAATTTGACGCGATTTCCGTTTTTCAGACGATAAGTACCATCACTCTCTTTAACGGGCTTCCCGTCTTCACCAAGCTTCCATCCGGTGTAATAATCGAGCAGCCGATTCTGGAATTCATCATTCCAGCATTGGATGTTGACGACTTTGGAGTTGTCCTTCTTACAACCTACTAATCCGGCGACTGATGCGGCTAAGACTAACCTACTGAGAATCTGCTTTTTCATCCTTTCTTTCCTCCGTTTAATAATGCAGTTTCCATCGGTCCGATTGCCTAAGGCTCAATTTGAATCCTTTATGGTAGGGCTTTCGCAAACGATTTCGATAGTAGTTTAACAATCCGAAAAAATATTGTCAACTAAATTTTGAAACTTTTTTGCCTATCCAATAAAAAATAAATAAAAAAAGCCGATAAAATAAGGAATATTCTGTGAAAAAACAAATTTTAGTTGAAAAAAGGAAAAAAACACGATAGTATAGTTTTGATAAGCGTAAACGTTTTCGATTAAATGCTGTAAACGTTTTCGGAAATGGGAGGAAAACAAATGAAATTCGGACACTTCGATGATGAAAAAAGAGAGTATGTCATCCAGACACCGCATACCCCTCTTCCCTGGATTAATTACCTTGGCGTCAACGATTTTCACTCTTTGATTTCTAACACTCTCGGCGGTTATTCCTTTTACAAGGATGCTAAGTTGCGACGGCTCACCCGTTACCGATACAATAATGTCCCACGTGATATTTCCGGACGACTTTTCTATATTAAAGAAGGGGAAGAAGTTTGGAATCCGGGATATCTTCCGTGCAAGACTCCCCTTGATTTCTATTGTTGCCGGCATGGCTTTAGTTATACGATTAGGGAGGGGGAAAAGAATTCTCTCTTGGTCAAAGTCACATCTCTTGTCCCGCTCCATGATGACTGCGAAGTCAACATAGTTGAGTTTAAAAATAAGTCTGATAAGGAAAAACTTTTTTCCTTTTATGCCGATGTCGAGTTCTGTCTCTATAATGCTGTCGACGATGCAAATAATTATCAACGGAATCTTAACCTAGCTGAAGTCGAGGTCGACGAATATGCGATTTACCACAAAACAGAGTACCGGGAAAGAAGAAACCATTTCTGTTTCTTCTCAGGCTCGAGAAAACATGATGGCTTTGATACTGACCGGGATGTCTTTTTAGGCCTTGAGAACGGATGGGACCGTCCTAAGGCGGTCAGGGAAGGGAAGAGCTTCGCTTCCATAGTCCATGACTATTACCCCATGGCTTCGCACCGCTATGACATTATCCTCAAGCCTGGGGAAGAGACTAGTATTGTCTTAAGGCTTGGATATGTGGAAAACAAACCGGAAGAAAAATTCATCGACGAGAATGTCATCAATAAAGAAAAAGCCTACCTTAGGCAGAAGAAGTATTCTTCCAAAGAACAGGTTGAAAGGGCAAAAGAGGAACTAAAAGAGTACTGGGATGGATTACTTTCCCACTTCCAGGTATCTACTTTTGATCCCCGCTTTGACCGCATGGCCAATCTTTGGAATCAGTATCAATGTATGGTCACCTATAGGATGTCCCGGTCTGCCTCTTATTTCGAAACAGGAACAGGAAGAGGAAGGGGATTCCGTGATTCCTGCCAGGACCTATTAGGCTTTGTCCACAGGATTCCGGATAAAGCAAAAGAAAGAATTATTGACATTGCCTCTATTCAGTTTAAGGATGGCTCGACTTATCATCAATATCAGCCGCTTGATAAAAAGGGAAATGCCGATATTGGAAGTGGGTTCAACGATGATCCTCTCTGGCTTGTGGCAGCCACGGTTTCCTATATTAAAGAGACCGGCGACTACTCCATCCTTGATTATCCGACCCCCTTTGATAATGAGAAAGGAAGCGAAAAGCCTCTTTATGACCACCTTCTTGTTTCTCTTGAGCATACAAGGAAGAACCTTGGACCCCATGGCCTTCCTCTAATCGGAAGAGCGGATTGGAACGACTGCCTGAATCTCAATTGTTTCTCTTCCAAGGACGGAGAATCCTTCCAGACAGTCGAGAACAAGGATACTCATGTCGCTGAATCGGTCTTTATCGCCGGAAGGTTCTCCCTTTACGGAAGAGAATTCGTGTCCCTGACCAAAAAAATCGGAAAGGAAGAAGACGGAAAAAGAGTCTTAGCCGCTCTGGAAAAAGTCGAGGAGGCTGTGGTGAAATATGGCTTCGACAAGGATGGGGGCTATTTCCTCCGCGCCTATGATGCCTATTCCCATGAAGTCGGTTCCTCTCGCTGTGAAGAGGGGAAAATCTATATCGAGCCACAGGGTTTCTGTACAATGGCAGGGATTGGAAAAGAACTTGGACTTGGAAAGAAGGCGATAGCAGCCTGCTTTAAGTATCTTCTCGATGACTATGGAAGGGAGATTATCTATCCGCCTTATTCCCATTACCACATCGAATTAGGAGAGATTTCTTCCTATCCAAAGGGGGTAAAGGAAAACGGGGCTGTTTTCAATCATAATAACCCTTGGGTCGTCCTGGCCTGCTGCAAGGAAGGAGAGAACGAGAAGGCGTTTGATCTTTATAAGCGCAATGCCCCTAGCTATATCGAAGAAAAGTCAGACGTCCATAAGAGCGAACCGTACGTCTATTCCCAAAGGATTGCCGGACGGAGTTCGCCAAAATATGGCCAGGCCAAGAATTCCTGGCTGACCGGTTCGGCGACCTGGTCCTTTGTTGCTTTAAGTCAGGGAATTCTTGGCGTTTTGCCTGATTATGACGGGCTAAGAATCAATCCCTGCCTTCCGAAAGAGAGGAAGAGAGTCAGGGTGAAGCGTCTTTTCCGAGGGCGTCTTTATCAGATTGAAAGGGATAATTCAGGCCTGGAAGAAAAGAAGATTCTGGTCAACGGAAAGAAAATCGAAGGAAATCTTATTCCTCTGCTGCAGGAAAAGAATATCTCGGTTAAAATCATTCTATAACACGTGGAGAGAAAAAGGAGAAACGAACCATGGAAGAAGAAAAGAAAACGATAAGGGAAGAGACGAAAAAGCGGAAGAATTTCTTTGTCCGATTTAAGGAAAACCGAAGGGAGGAGAAGAAAAGAAAGGAAGAGGCAAAGAAGAAAATCGCCCTGGCCCTAGAGAAGGACAAGGAAGACAAGAATCCTGATCCCAAGGATGCCTATGTCTCCTTGCACAATATTAATAAGGTCTACGATAATGGTTTCCATGCGGTCCATGATTTCACCATCGACATCAAACAGAATGAATTTATCGTTTTTGTCGGTCCTTCTGGCTGTGGAAAGTCAACGACCCTACGTAGGATTGCCGGTCTAGAGGATATTACATCGGGAACTTTGTACATCGACCATGAATTCAGGAACGACGTTGCTTCGAAGGACCGGAATATTGCCAGGGTCTTCCAGTCCTATGCTCTCTATCCCCACAGGTCCGTCTATGACAACATTGCCTTCCCTCTCCATATCAGGCGCCTTCCGAAAGATGAAATCGACCGCCGGGTCATGGAAGCGGCAAAGATATTGCAGATTACTCCTCTTCTTGACCGGAAGCCTAAGGCTCTCTCCGGTGGTCAGAGACAGCGTGTCGCCCTTGGCCGGGCCATTGTCAAACACGCCAAGGTCCTTCTAAGGGATGAGCCACTCTCCAATCTGGACGCAAAACTTCGTGTACAAAGGCGCAGTGAGATCGTCAAGTTGCATGATAAGCTTAAGGCAACGACCGTTTATGTCACCCATGATCAGACGGAGGCTATGACTAGGGCGAGCCGGATTGTCATCAGGAAAGACGGATATGTCCAGCAGATTGGGACTCCGATCGATATTTTCAACCATCCTTGTAATAAGTTCGTCGCTGGATTTATCGGTTCCCCGGCAAGGAACTTCTTCCCTGTAAGGTATAAAGACGGACGGATTACTTTTATTAACGGATTCTCCCTCACTCTTCCAAAGGAACTCTTAGCGGGGAAGGTGATTCCGGAAAAAGCCATTTTCGGAATCCGCCCTGAAGATATCTTTATTGCCGATGAATATCACGCCAGTCTCTATCCGGAAACAAAAGTGACGGCCAATGTCATCTTAGCGGAGCTTCTTGGGAACGAATACTATGTCCATACCGATTTTGCCTATCAGGAAACGATTGCCAAATTTCCTTCCGATAAACACCTCTCTCACGGAGATAAAGTAAGCTTCTGCAGGAATCTAGCCCACTGCCACCTCTTCGACGAAAAAACCGAAAAGGCTTATTTCTAGGAGAAAAGTTATGGCAAAGAATAGTCAATTGTCATTATGCTGCAAGCGGAACGGCAAAAAGCATAAGAGGATATCCTATGCCCGCTATGGCTATAGGTTTCTTCTTCCTTTTGCCCTTGTCTTTCTCGTATTCCAGTTTATTCCTCTTATCACGACGTTTATCTACGGCTTCTGCAACTATTATGAGGATGGGCTGAATACGGTTGGCCCTTCCTTTGCAGGGTTTGATAGGTTCAAGGTAATCCTTGGACCGGATTCAAACTTCTGGAAATACAGGGGCAATACAAGGATTATCTGGATTATCGGTTTTCTTCCTCAGGTAATCTGCTCCCTCCTTCTTGCCCTCTTTTTTACTTCCGAGCGACTGAAGCTGAAAGGAAAACGGTTCTTTCAGACGGTTACCTATAGGCCGAATCTTGTCATGGCTTCCGCCTTTGGATACATGTTCCTTCAGTTCTTCTCCCAGGGCGGACCGGTCAATCAGATTCTTCAGGCGATGAAGATTGTCTCGACTCCGGTGATATTCAGGGAAAGTGCCGCCTGGCAGAGAGTGATTATCGCCTTAATCAATTTCCTCATGTGGTTTGGAAACACATCCATTCTTCTCAGGTCTGGAATTATGGGTATAGATGAATCCCTCTTTGAGTCTGCCCGACTTGACGGGGCAAGCTCGTTCCGGATTTTCTGGAAAATTACTCTTCCGCTTCTTAGGCCAATCTTTGTCTACTTCCTGATTACCTCGATGATTGGCGGTATCCAACTCTTTGATGCTGCCCAGATCTTCACCTCCGGAACCGGCGGAGTCCAGGCAAAGAGCAGGACCATCAGGATGTATTTGTTTAACCTTGTTCAGCAAAAGCATAACTATGGTGAGGCAGGTGCAGTCTCCATCAGGCTTTTTGTAATAACCGGTCTTCTCTCCCTGATTGTCTTTAAGTTCAGGGTCCCGCACCAGAATTCGGAAAAAAGGGAAAAGCGGTCAAAGAACAAACGTCTTCGCTTTGAAGCTAAGGCAGAGAAGGAAAAAAGAAAACGGGAAGAAAGGAAAGGGGTAAGCCGATAATGGAAAACAGAAAACTGCTTCAGGCAGGGCTGAAACGGCCCAAAAAGCTGAAATCCGATAAGCCTTTTCTCTATACGGAGCGCACATTCGTTTACATTTTTCTTATCCTTTTAACCATTCTTTGCCTCTTCCCCTTCTGGATTCTTCTTGTCAACGCGACACGCTCCAACGCTGACATTAAAAACAGTTTTTCCCTTTGGTTCGGAGGGTCCCTTGCACAGAACTGGAACGGATTGAGGGGAAACGACCACATCCCTACCCGTACCGCCTTAGTCAATTCCATCTGGATTTCCTTTGTCTCGGCTATCCTGACTGTCTATTTTTCCGCACTTACTGCCTATGCGATTCATATTTATAACTTCCGGGGAAAGAAATTTATTGCCGCCTTCATCCTTGCCATCAGGATGATCCCGACTCAGGTCTCTGCCATGGGGCTTGTCAGGATCTGTGCTAAAAGGGGATTGTATAACCAAATCTGGCTCATCATCGTCCCTGCCATCTGCACCCCGTCCGTCTATTTCTACAGGAAACAATATCTTGAATCCGTCCTTCCTTACGAAATCGTCGAAGCTAGCCGTGTGGACGGGGCAAGCGAGCTTAGAACGTTCCATCAGATTGTCCTTCCTATCCTTAAACCGGCCATTTCCGTCCAGTTCATTTTTGCCTTTGTCGCTTCCTGGAATAATTACTTCAGGCCTGCTATGCTGTTAAAAGATTCTTCCGTCCGTACGATTCCTCTGATTATCGCCAATCTGAAAAATTCCGATCCTTCGGTCTTTGATTTAGGACAGATTTATCTTCTGATGGCAATTGCTGTCTTTCCGATGCTGATTATCTACCTTGTTTTTTCCCGTGGCATTTTGAAGAACCTGACCGCCGGGTCGGTGAAAGGCTGAAAAGATGTTTCCAAAGGACTTTTCCTTTGGCGCAGGAGTATCCGCCTACCAGGTGGAAGGCGGATGCAAGGAAGGAGGCAAGGACTTATCTATCTGGGATGTCTATTCCCATAAGAAAGGAAATATTCTCGATGGGACAGACGGGGACAGGGCAATTGACTTTTATCATCGCTATCGGGAGGATCTTGACCTAGCCCGGGAATTGGGCCTGGATGACTTCCGTTTCTCCCTCGCCTGGACAAGAGTCGTGAAGGAAGACGGAAGCGTGAACAGGAAGGGGGTCAGTTTCTACCTTTCCCTGATTGAGGAAATCAAAAAACGGGGAAGGAAGCCGGTTAGGACCATCTATCACTGGGACAGGCCCAGGTGGCTAGAGAAGAAAGGGGGCTTTCTCCCCCGCTCTGTCCTCCATGATTTTGAAAATCTTAGGCGGGTCGTTTCCCGTTATTTTGCGCCAGTCATGGATGATTTTATTTCCTTTAACGAACCACAGTGTTTTCTTTACCTTGGGTATCATCACGGCGGACATGCTCCGAATCTGACCGCCACCTATGAGGAACTAGGCCGGAGGGCACATCATGTCCTTCTCTGTCATGCCCTTGCCTCTTTTAGGATTAAGAGCGTCAACAAAAAGGCGAAGGTGTCCTTCGTTAACACGTTTAACGTCCCTATCCCGGTCAGAGATGATTCTCTTTTAAAGGAAAAGGCTAAGAAAAAGCTTTTCTCCTTTCCTCACTGCGCAGAAGAATTTTACACTAATTCCATCTATGGAGACCCTCTCTACCTCGGACATTATCCTGTGGGATACCAAGAGGTCAGGCCTGCCTTCCCATCGTTTGTCAGGCAAGGGGACAGGGAAAGGATCGGAAAAGCCAGACCAGAGACCATCGATTGCAACATCTATACTGGGACATACTATGACTTAGATAAGCAAGGAAACCTAATGGAAGCCAATGGGCGGAAAGGGGAAGACTCCGCTCTTCCCTGGCTTAAAAAACGTCCTCTTTCCCTTTATTATGGATCTCTCTTTAGGTATGAGCGCTATGGCCTTCCTATTCGGATAACCGAAAACGGAGGATGCTATCAGGATTCCCTCGCCGAAGGAAAAGTCCATGACAGAGAACGGAAAGAGTATATCCGGGAGTACCTCTCTTCTTTATCCTCCGCCATTGATAGTGGGATTCCTATCCGTGCCTATTACTACTGGTCGCTGTTTGACAATTTCGAATGGTCTGAAGGAGAAGAAAAACGGTTTGGCCTTGTCTATATTGATTATAAAAACGGATTGAAACGAATAAAAAAAGATTCGTTTTACTTCTACCAGGAGAGGATAAGGAAGAAGAAAAAAACAGATTAAGAAAAGGGCGAAACCCCGCCCTTTATTTGATTGATTTGACGGTTGCACCTTCCTGCAAGGCGCCAGTGATGTTAATGACTTTTGGGGTATAGGAATCCGGATTCTCGATATTTTCAATCAGTTCTTCTGCAGCCTTAGTCCCTAATTCTTCTGAGTTCTGGACCCAAGTTGTGATCCTAGGGCGGAAAATCCGCGATATTTCCGCTCCGTCATATCCGACAACGGATATATCTTCCGGTATTCTCCTTCCAGACTGCGTCAGGGCCGTGATTCCTCCAAGAATGGAGACATCATCTGGATAAAGAATGCAGGTCGGCATTTCGCCGAGGGCGAGAATCCGCTTCGTTTCTCTTCCGGAAGCCTTCGGATCATGGTAGGCGGCTTCCTTTACCCTGCCAGCCAAAATGGGAAGTCCGTTTCTTTTCCTTGCCTCTTTAAAGCTCTGCCTTCTTTTTTCGGTGACGTCTGTCCTCTCGCCGTGGATATAGGCAATCTTCTTATGGCCAAGGGAAGCAAGATAATCAACGAGTTTGCCTGTTCCGCTTAAGTTATCCGACCTAACGGCTGTCTTTCCCGGAAAGAGGTAATCAATGGTAACGACGGGAATAGGGGAATGGACTAAATCCACGATTTCCGGATCGGTGAAGCTTTCGCTGACGACGATTATCCCATCCCTGTTCCGGAATTGAGCGGCCTCAAGGTAGGTCCTTTGATGGGGGGAGTCGGGCTTGTTCCGGGAGAGAAAAGTGATGGCATATCCCTTTTCCTCCGCCTTTGATTTCACTGCCTCTAGGATTCCAGAGAAAAATTCATGGCGCAGGCCGCCCTTTGTCGTCGAATCGTAAAAGACGACACCGATGGAATAGGACCGCTTCAGCTTTAAGGCCTGGGCATAGACGTTTGGAACGTAGCCCATTTTTTTCGCGGTACGCTTGATTTTTTCTATGGTGGAAGGGGATAATTCAGGTGAATCATGAAGAGCTTTTGAAACTGTTGCGACTGAAGTATGGCAGCGTAGGGCGATGTCCTTGATTCGGACCATTTTCTTACCTCCGGATTAATAATATTATACCATGCCTTGCTTGAATTCCTTAGTTGCAGAAAGGAGAAAAAACACTCTTCCTGCCCCCTAGGGGGATAGGAAATACCCTTGATGGAAGGGAGGCGAAAGGACGACGAGGAAAATCCTGATTTTTCCTATTTGCTGTTTACTTTTTTCTTCCTTGTGCTTATAATATCCAATGCATTTGTTCAGCTGTTTTTAACGGAGGAGATTAACTATGGCAGTCCCAACTAGAAGAAGAGGTCATGCAAAACAGGGTCAGGTTCGTCAGAACACCAAGCTTAAGGCTGTAAATACCTATACCTGTCCGAATTGCGGAGCGACTATCCGTCCGCATCATGTCTGTCCGTCTTGCGGTTTCTATAACGGCAAGAAGGTACTTGACGTCAAAGCAAAAGAAGCCGAATAGGTTTCTTGCGATGAAAACGGAAAAGCCCACCTTATGATGGGCTTTTTTCGACTAAGGAGATTTACATCATGACTTATCTGGAAAACATCACCTTTCTTACCGGCCGTTTTGTCCAGCTTAGCCAATATCTTCTCAAGACTTCTTTTCGCCTTGTTGCCTTAAGGGAAGAAGAGGAACACCGGCTTTCCTATCAGACTAAGGAAAGCATTGTTTCCGGTGCGGAGGCAAAGGCGGAGACCTATCTTTCTTCTTCCCAAGGCCTATCTGCCGATGATCTGATTGCCTTCTTTTCCGGAAAAGGGATATCCGTAAAAGACAGGAACGAACTTTCCTTCCTTCTTCGGAAACGGCAGTACCTTGTCGGATCCTATTTCCTTGTCAATGATGCTGCACTTGGGCGGGAAGACGTCGCTATTTATGAGTCTAAGATCAACGAACTGAAGGAATACAACAAGAAGGCAAGGGATCTTAATGGCCATTTTGCCCGGCTGATTGATCAAAGGGAGAGGAAAAACTAGCCTTTCTCCTTGTGGGAGAGGAAACTATCCTCTAAATCCTGTTTTTGTTTATAATAATCTTATGAATATATCTTTCCCTGTTTTTACGAGGATTAACGAAATCCTCTTCAAGAAGAAGAACCTTTCTTCCGCCCTTATCAAGGCAAAGGAGGACACCCTTGTTTCCCCAAGCGATGAGCCGGAGATAAAAAAGGAAGCGTATGTTTTTTTGCGTCACTTCTTTTCCCTTCGCTTCGAATGCTCTGATCTTCTTAGCCAATACGACTACGAAAGCAGCGAATTTATTCTTTCCATGGTCACCCTTTCCCAGCTTCGCTATTCTTCTTTGCGGAAAGAAGAAATCTCTGCCGAGTATCAAGACGTCTTTTGTCGGCTTAAGCTTAGCGGAGATAGCCAGAAAAACAGGGAAATCCTGATCGAATCCACAAGTCGCCCTTTCCATATCCCTGAGGAAGTGAAGTCTTCTCCCTATTATTACAATTCCTTGGTGCTGGAAAGGCCTGAGTTTCTTTTCCGGAGATTCGATGCCGAGTTCGGGGCTAGCCGTACCCTTTCCATGTTCTCTTCCAGGCGGAAGAAACCTCTTTTTTATTATTCGTCCATGATGGGGGAGAATAGTCTTCCCTCCTCCCTGAAAAAGGAACAGGATGTCGGTCCCTATCCGCTTTTCTCTTCTTCCTCTCCTCTGCACCTGGAAATCCTTGCTGAGAAAAAACTCTATCCCTGTTCTCCCTTGCAGCTTACTGCCTATTCCTTGCCTGAGCTTCCACAGGTTTCCCCTAAGGTCCTAAGGAACGGAAGGAATGATTCCTTCTCTTTCCTTCCTCTCGCCATCTCCAGGAAGGATGACTATCAGCCGACAAGGATAGCCGATTATTTCGGCCCGGCTTTTGCAAAGGCAAAAAAGAACGTGGAGGTCTTTGGCCTCAAGGATGTGACAATCCTTAACTGCGAAAGCAAGCTGTTAAAAACCTATTATCCTTATGATTCTTTTGATTTATCTGTTGAATGGGGAAAGGATTCCGGTTTAGGATGTGTCGGAAGTAAACCATGGCTTCTCCCTTCCCTCACCCCCGATGATTTAAAGGACAGCCAGAAGCGCCAGCTTCTTTCTTTAAGGGAAAGGGCCGAATTCGTTAAATCGAAAGGGTATCTTCTTTTCGTCAACCATGGCCTTCTTAAAGAAGAGACAAGCGATATCGTCAAGCAGTTTGTCGAAAGGAACAGCCGCTTTGAGCTAGTCAAGGAAACCATCTCTATACCCGAGAGGGGCAATCAGGAAGGCGGTTATATCGCCCTATTAAGCAAGAAATGAAAACATCGATTTATTCTTACAGCCTTGAAGATCTGACCAAAATCAGGCTTGCAAGGGGACAGAGCAGTTATCGAAGCAAGCAGATTTATTCCTGGCTTTACCGGAAAGGAGCTCTTTCTTTCGATGAAAGGAGCGATATTTCCAAGGATTTCCGGGAAAAACTCAAGGAAAACTTTGACTTTTCCCTTCCATCGATGTCTCTCAGGCAGAAATCAAAGGATGGGACAGTCAAATGCCTCTTCCGTCTTTTCGACGGAGAACAGGTGGAAGGCGTGCTAAGGCACTATGTCTATGGCTATTCCGTCTGTGTTTCCTCGGAAGTAGGATGCAATAGGGCATGCGCCTTCTGTGCTTCAGGTCTTTTGAAGAAGAAACGGAACCTCACTTCCGCAGAAAGGCTTGGACAGGTACTTTACTTCGAGCATTATCTTCAGTCGCAGAATCCTGAGGACCATGTTTCCCATGTCGTCGTCAGGGGAACGGGCGAACCTTTCGACAACTATGACAATGTCCTTTCCTTTGTCAGAATCCTCAATTCTCCTTTTGGAAGGAATATCGGTGCCCGCCACATTACGATATCCACCTGCGGAATTGTCCCTGGAATCAAGAAGATGGCTAACGAAGGAAGGCAGATTAACCTTGCCATTTCCCTTCATGCCCCAAACGATGAACTGCGGAACAGAATCAGGCCGATTAATTCTGCCTATCCGCTTGAAGAACTTATTCCGACCGTCAGGGAGTATGAAAAGAAGGCTAACCGGACGGTCACTTTCGAATACATCAGGATTAAAGACGTCAACGACAGCCTGAAAGAGGCAAAGCAGCTTTATGACTTAATCCGGCCGACCCATGGATTTGTCAACCTTATTCCCTATAACCCAGTGAGGGAAAACGGATTTGAGCGGTCCCCGGACTATCATGTCGATGCCTTCCATCATTTCCTTCTTGACCATGGAGTCAAGTCGACAATCCGGAAGGAGTTCGGCAGTGATATCGACGCTGCCTGCGGACAACTGAGAGCAAAATATGGAAAACACTGAGAAAACAGAAACAGCCGGACGGATTGTTGCTTTAAGCAATATCGGAAAAGTCCGGAAAAACAACGAAGATGCCACATTTGGATGCGTGAGTAAGTATGGCACCCTTCTTCTTGTAGCGGACGGAAGGGGAGGGCACCGCAAGGGAGATGTGGCAAGCAAGATGGTACGAGACAGTTTCGCCATTGCATTTGGCGAGTACAAGAAGCCTTTCACTCTCCGCCGTGCCAAGCATTTTAGGAGAAAGACGAGGAAGAGGGCTAACCGGCGGGTTTATAGGATGTCGCTTTCCAGCCCGGAATATTCCCAGAGGGGAACGACTTCCATTGCTGCACTAATCTATGATAAGGGAACCCTTGTCCAGTGCGTAGGAGATAGTCGCTGCTATACCTATTCCAAAGAGCGGGGGCTGAAGCAGATTAGCGAGGACCAGTCTTACGCTGCCCTTCTCTTCAAAGAAGGAAAAATCAATCGGACCGAGAGGAAGACCTATCCTCAACGCAATTATCTTTCTAATGCTGTCGGTATCAACCGGAACATTGCGAATCTGGAAGAATACAATAGGAAGAACGACTATGATTTCCTTTTGGTCTGTTCAGACGGACTTTATAACAGGGTAAGCGATGAACAGATTGCCAAGGTCCTTTCCTCTTTCCCGACCATCGGAGAGAGGGGAGAAGAATTAAGGAAAGAGGCCCTTGACGCAGGCGGGCTAGACAATATCGCCCTTGTCATCACGGCCAATCCGGAGAAGAACCATGAGTGAACTTTTGCAGAAAAACGAAATCATCGATGATCGCTACAAGATTTCGGAATCTTTAGGCGAAGGCGGAAGGGCTGTTGTTTTTAAAGCCCACGACCTTATCAATGACAATGATGTTGCCATTAAGAGGAGGAAGTCCGATACTGCGGCAAATAAGACGAACCTTGCCCGTTTTGAGCGGGAGGCCCGCGCTGCAGCATCGCTGAATTGCTCGAACATTGTCAAGGTTCTTAATGTCGGGACCTATAATGGGAATCCTTACAGGGTCAATGAATATGTGGAAGGACAGAATCTCCGTCAGATTCTTAATACCCGGGGGAAATTCTCTTTCCGGGAAGCCTGTGATATCAGGTATCAGCTTGCTTCTGCCGTCAAATATGCACACGATCATTCCGTCATTCATCGGGATATTAAGCCGCAGAACATTTATCTCACGGTTGACGGGACTGTTAAACTAGGGGATTTTGGAATCGCCACTTTCCGGGACACTCCTCAGGTTTCTTCCATTACTTCCGCCACGACCATCCTCGGTTCCGTTCAGTATAGGGCTCCGGAAGTCTGCCAGAGGAATCCGGCGACTATCCGCAGCGATATTTATTCCAGGGGAATAACCTTCTTTGAGCTGATTACCGGCCATGTTCCTTTTAATGCCGATGAACCTCAGCGGATCGTCCATAGGCAGGTCTATCAGAAGTTTCCTTCCGTCAAAAAGTACAATCCTAACACCCCCGACTGCATCGAGGCAATCATCCTGAAAGCCTGTGCAAAGGATCCTAGGGAACGTTATGACAGCGCAGATGACAGGCGCAAGGATATCGAAGCCATCAGGAAGGATCCTTCCAAACTGGAAAAGAAGAGGTCTTTCTTTTATTCGCTTTTCCATTCCTCCTCGCCCCTAGTCCGCGCCCGCCGCGAAGAGGAAAAACAGAAGAAGAAGCTGAGGAAGGAAGCGAAGAAGGCCCAGAAGGCGAAAAAGCGATAACATGGATTATTACCGCGTTCTTTCTTCTTCCTCGCTCGGCTATCTTCTCTATTCCCTTAAAGACGGTAGTCTTTCCGTCCATCCCCACCGGGGGAAGGTTTTTTATGCCGGGGAAAAAATCATTATCGGGGATTATGTCACGCTTGACGGAAAAGGAAGGATCGATTCGGTCAGGAAACGGGAAAACAGGCTTAAGCGTCCACGGCTGAGCAACGTTGACGAAGTCTATGTCCTCTGTTCTCTGAAGGAGCCTGATTTTTCTTCCTATCTTCTGGATAAGTTTCTATCAAGGATCAATTATTCTTCCCTTTCGGCCAGTATCGTCCTTACCAAGGCGGATTTATTGAAAAAGGCAGAGAGGGAAAAGAGGAAGACGCGGATGTCCTATTATCGGAAAATCGGGTATCCTGTCTACTTCGTTGATGCCCACCATCCTTCCCTTTTCGATTTTCCTTCTCTGTCTACCGCGATTGGTAAGAAGACTGTCGCTTTTGTCGGGCAGACGGGGGTTGGAAAGTCCTCTTTATTGAATAGTATCGATCCGAGCTTCAAACGGCGGGTCGACTCTCTCTATGTCAAAAGCGGACGTGGACGACATACGACTAAGGAAATCGTCCTTCTTCCCTTTGAGGAAGGGTTCATCTTCGACACTCCCGGTTTTTCTTCCTTTGACTTGACGGAAAGGACAAGCTTAGATCTCTCTTTTTGCTTTCCCGGTTTTTCCGCCTATTTCGGATCCTGCTTTTTCAAGGACTGTCTGCACCTAGAGAAGACCAAGGGATGCAAGATTCTTTCCGCCTTAGACGAGGATCTTCTTTCCAAGGATTCCTATGCGAATTATTGTAAAATACTAGGCGAAGTAAAGGAGAATGACAAATGGAAAAAGAAACCATCATCCGGCCCTCGCTTCTGAGTTTCGACTTTCTGCATCTGGATAACGACAGGCAGGAGAGGATTTCCCTCGGAATCGGAAAGTGCCATTTCGATGTCAGGGACGGGCACTTTGTCCACGATATCTCCTTTGGCGAGCCCTTGAGGAGAAAAAGGAGGGCTGCCTATAAGGACGTTTCCTTCGACGTCCATCTCAGGGTGACAAATCCTCTCGATAAGGCTCTCTCCTTTGCCTCCCTTGGCATCAGAGAGATTACCATTCATGCAGAAGCGAGGACCTTAGGCGATCTGCCTAAGCTTGCCTCCTTAAAGAAAGAATACCCACTTTTGAAGAGGGGACTTGCCCTTTCGCCGGAGACGAAGGTAGAGGAGATTAGAGACTTCCTTCCTCTTTTTTCTTCCGTCCTTGTTATGTCCGTCGTCCCTGGTAAGGGTGGACAGTCCTTCCTTCAGGGAAGCGAGAAAAAGATTTCCGCCCTGTCGATATACCGGAAGGAGAAAGGTCTTTCCTACCAAATCGGAGTCGACGGAGGAATCGATACGGCTACCGGGCCTCTCTGCCTAAGAAACGGAGCCGACTATCTTATCGCCGGTTCTTCCTATAAAAAGAGCAAGGACAAGAAGAAATGGCTGCAGGAAAGGAAGAAAAACGCATCATGGTAAACAGTTCTTATCTTCTCCCCTCTCTGATCAGCTTCTTTCTTTCTGCTTTCCTTGGAATCGTCTCCCTTCTTTTCTGCCGCTTTTTCAGCGGCTCCAAGAACGGAGAAAAGAAAAGCTTCCGGAACAGCTTCCCTTTTGAGTTTTATTCTTCTAGGAAAGGGCCCTTAGCCATTCTTGTCCGTGTCTTCTTCCATGCCACCCTCTTTGCCGGCGTCTTCGGTGTCTCTTTCTTTTTCTTCGGCGTCTGCGAGTCTCCGTACAGGAAAGCCGTAGGAATCAGTCTTCTTGTGTCCTTAAGGACCATGCTTTCCCTCCACTATAGGTCAATGCGGCTGATTAGGCTAAGAAGGGCAGTCAGTGTCGTCAGCTTCCTTTCCTTTGATTATGCCGCTTTTAGGCTGTCGATCAGCATCCTGACTGGAAAAGCCCTTCTTACCGGCGAGAAAAGCATGATGAAGGTGCCTGTCTGTGTTGTCTTTGGACTTCTTACCTTAATCGGCCTTCTCTGCTTCTTTAACCCGAAGTTCTATACCTGGTTCAAGATGGACAAGGCAGAAGTGGACGGAACTATCTATTATGATAAGCCGAAGTGGAATTTCTATGCCTTCTACGAATGGGCCTTCTTCCTTGCCCAGTGTCTTTCCTTCCTTCTTCTTGGCACCTGCGCCTTACTTTACAGGATATAAAAAACCGCCTGTCCCTCGACAGGCGGCCTTTTTATCGGATAAGAACTACTTGGCTTCGGAAGTGGCAGCCTCGGCCTTGGCGGCAACGGCCTGGGCCTTAGCGTTCTTACGAAGAGTACGTAAGCCGGCTGCGGAAACACGCCTCTTGACCTTCTTGCCATCGATGACGACGGTCGTGTTCTGAAGATTGACGTTCCAACGGCGGCAGGTATGTCTCCTAGAATGGGAAACGTTCTTTCCGTACTGCGGCTTCTTACCAGTGACAGGGCAAACTCTTGACATCTTAGTATCCTCCAATAGTTTCTGATTGATTGACTCTATAAAAAAACGTGCTTATAAATGATACCATGCAAAGAAAAGATTGGCAACAGTTTTTTACCTCTTTCTTCGCTCCATAGGGATAAAAGACTTTATTTTCAGGCAAATCCCTGGATTCTGTCTAAGTCAAAGGCTGTCTGTCAGCGGAATTTAAAGGTCCTTAAATGAAGTGGGAAGGGAAGAGAGTCTGTCCTTTCGCGGCCTTTTTTCGTGATTCTAAACCTAACCAAATGATATTTCGTTTTGTGCTTCCTTTGTATGTTCTATCTTCTATTTATGGTTAGGGAACAAAGAAAATTTCTTCAAAAAAGAGCGAAGTGAACCTTTTCAAAGCACTCTTTCCTTTCGTTTATCTCTTGAATGTGTCAGTTTCTATCCGACGGGAATAACCCGAACAGATAAAGAAAGCCACCCCAAACGATGAGAAAGAAAACCTTGATTAGATTAAGCAGGTTCTTTATCATTCTGTGTTTCACTTTTTTTATTCTTTCATAGAAGGAAGAAATGTTCAATAGTTATTCCTTCCTTTTCTTCCTCCTCCCTTTCTTCTTTCTGTTACAATAATCCGGTAACGAAAATGACCATCCGGAACAAGACCTTCACGAGCGTAAACGCCCCGAAAGGGATTCAGATTGCCTTCGAGGCAAACGCCCTTTTCCGGGACGGCTTCTGGGAATTCATCGCGGTCTTCAGGCTCCTCTATGTCCAGTCAGCCTCTCCCATCAAGGGTGATCCGAGGTATACGCAGATGTTTTTCGCCATCACCAGGGGAGTCAGGGTGTCCAAGATACTTTCCATTTTCACTTGGATTATCTTCTCCCATTGGCTGGAAAAAGGAAGATTTCCTTTCGGGCGCTTCCGGACCAATCAGTTTGTCGGTGCAAGGATTGCCACCTTAGGCTTCTGCTTTAGGAGGTACATCACTCCTCTCTGCGGAAGCGGATGGACCTATGTCACCATCTTTGTCCTAAGCTATGGTTTCTTTCAGCTTACCTATGCCATAAACGATCTTGGGTATTGGGGCTCGGTCAACCAGCTTAGCTACGACGAAAAAGTCAGAAGCCGGATTTCGGCTCTCGCCCTTAGGTTCTCCGGCATAGGTTCCTACCTTGTTGCCGCTATTGCCCCTGCCATTTCCGGAGCCGATTCAAAGCACAACAGGATTGTCTTAAGTGCCATTCTTGTCTCCCTCTATTTTCTCTCTCAGGTCTTCTATACTCTCTTTAGGAAGGAACGTTATATTTCTAAGGAAAGGGAGGAAGAGAGAAGAAAATCCATCGCCGGGATTTTCGAACCCTTTAAAAGGAGGAGAGAATATCCTCAGCTTGCCTTAGCCGTCTTCAGTCATATCCTTCTCTTCCTTTCTTCCTATCTTAGGACAGGAAACTGTGCCAATTATTTCTACTACGAATATGGATATGGCGCCTTTGATTCAATGAGCCATTTTGAGGGGGCACTAAGGAACGGTGCAAAAGCCAACTTTATTTTCTCTCTCTGCTATGGATTCGGAGTCATCCTCTCTAACCTTCTTTACCCTGTTTTGCGTCGGAAGAGGAACAAGAAGCAGAGGCTGATCAGGGCAAGGCCAATCTGCCTCATAAGCTGTGTCTTCCTGTTCTTCTGTGGCAGGAAGGCGGGAAGGGAGATCTCCCTGTTTATCGTGACTTTCATCTATGCCTTCTTTAACGGAGATATTTTTGCGACAAACTGTCTTGATATCTTCGATACGGCCGATTTATATGAGGCAAAGACCGGCAAGGAACGTTCCGGCTCTGTCTCTTCCTTGAAGTCCCTCGCCGTCCTTCTCGCCAATTCCCTTCAGACGATGTTCTTCTATGTCATCCTCTCTACCTGTGGACTAAGGAGTGTGAACGACAGCGTAGGAGCTAGGGAGGCGGAGAACAGGATTACTCCGATTGAGGATTTCGAAAGCAAGGTCAATCAAAGGATAAGGAGCACAGAGGGAAGGGAGGCTTCCTTAACTGCCTACCGGGCATGGATTACCCTCGTTCCTGCTTTGCTTCTGACTATCTGTGGATGCATTACGCTTTTCGGACTGAAGGCAAATGATGAAGAATATTATGACTCCATCGTCAGACCGAGGAAACAAAGACAGCATGATGAAAGGCTGAGAAAAAGAGAGGAACAGAATGATTAAACGGATATTCTTTGACCAGGACGGGACCTTGAGGGAATCTGCGCCTGGGATTAAGCACTCGGCAAGGAAGACACTTGAGGCGAGGAAAAGGAAGAGGATCCCCTATGAGAAACTTGACTTTATCATCGGGCCTCCGCTTTTGGACTGCTTCCGGAGGTGTGGGGTTCCGGAAGAAAGATTAAACGAGGCGGCCTCCCTCTATCGCCATTTCTACGGAGAGGAAGGCGGGAAATATGAGGCTTCCCTCTATCCTGGCATCCTTGAATTATTGAAGAAACTGAAGGAGGATGGCAATCATCTTTATATTGCCACCTCAAAGGAAGCCTTTCTTGCCAAGGACATTGCCAAGCATTTTGGCTTTGCACCCTATTTTGACGATATTTTCGGAGCAAGCCTAGATGGCACCTGTGCAAAGAAGAAGGACATCCTTGCCAAGGGACTGTCGCTAACCGATTCCTCTCTCCCTGCCGTCAGGATCGGCGATACTTATCTTGACAGGGAAGGGGCGAAAGCAAATTCTATCCTTGGGATTGGGGTAGACTGGGGATACGGAGACAAAGAGAAAAGGAAAGAGTGCGGAGCATGGAAGATCTGTTCTTCCGGCAAGGAACTTGGTGACGTCCTTTCCGATAGGACGCCTTCCGATTTCACGGAATGACCAAGAAGGAAGTCGATGCCCTTCTCACTTTCTATAAGGAGAAGGGCCGTCTCCTGCCTTGGCGTATGTCTCCCACTCCTTACCATGTCTATGTCAGCGAGATCAGGCTTCAGCAGACACGGGTAGAGGCGGTCAAGGAGCACTATTTGCGCTTTATTGCCGCCTTTCCGACAAGGGAAGACTTCGTCCGTGCCAAAGAAGATGACTATTTAAAGCTGTGGCAGGGGCTTGGCTACTATTCGCGTGTGAAAAATAGGCATAAGGCAAGGAGCTTACTTGTTTCTGAACACCGCGGCATCCCACAGAGTGCAAAAGAGCTTCTTACATTGCCTGGAATCGGAGAGTATACCTCAAAGTCGATTGCCTCAATTGCCTTTCAGGGGAGAGAAGTCTCCGTGGACGGCAATCTTTTCCGTATCTTTGCCCGGCTTAGGGAATATCCAAAACCGTTTTCCCAAGCCGCCAAAAAGGACTGCGAGAAGTTCTTCCGTCCTTTCCTTCCTTTGCACCCAGGGGACTTCAATCAGGCACTTAGGGATCTAGGAGAGATAATCTGCCTTCCAAAAGGCACGCCGCTATGTTCTTCCTGTCCGTTCAAGGAAAGCTGCCTTGGCTATAAGCACTCCAGCTTCCTTCTTTATCCTAAGAGCAGGAAAAAGAAGGAAAAGAAAGAGGAGAACCATGTTCTTTTCTTCCTTCTCTATCAGGGAAAGGTTCTTCTTCATAAGAGAGCAGATGATGGCCTCCTTGCCTCGCTATACGAACCAATCAACGTTTCTTCGGTAGAAGAAGGACTATCCCTTTATTCCCTCACAAAGAGCCAGATGACTTATCTAGGAAGCTATAACCATGTCTTTTCCCATCGCATATGGAAAAGGAAGGCCTACTATTTTCTTCTCGGACAGCCTCCGGCTTTAGGAGACAGAGATGTTCTGGCTAGTAGGGAGGAACTTGCATCTTTTTACTCTATTCCCTCCGCTTTTTCTCCTTTTTTCAGCCTCCTTAAGGAGAAAAAACTGCTTTCTTAGAGTGTATAGTTGGTTTCCCCATCTTTGTTAATAGCATTTCTGAACTTAGCACGTTCAAAAGAGGTTTTTCAATGGACTTATACGGGCTTAAACCAGCTCTGACAGGCAAAAGGAGAGGTAGACAAGGAAGAGGATAATTTTTGATTCCAGCAGTGGAGTCCTGTCCTCCAGCTTTGGTATAAAAAATAGATGAGGCCATCGCCATTATAGGCTTGCCTTTATTTACCCGAATTCTTAATCGTGAACCAACGTTCTTCTTCTCTTCGCTGATCTATGTTAATCCTCGTCCTTTCCGGAAATCAGTGGAGAGGAATCGACAATCTGTTTGAGTTCGCCAATAAACGATGTATCAATCTCTCCGCTATTTAGTTCGTAATTAAGATAGGGCATACCTTGTTCAAAATCCGCTTGCTCACTTATGTCCTCATCGGTGTCCATGCAGATTTTTCTGTTCTCTGATATATAGATGAAACGCTTTACGCTTTCACCTGCCGATTTTTCAATTTTCAGCCGGTAAAATTTGATTAAACTGGATATGTCTCCGCCAGTCTGGCCCCTGTATTTAATGTCCTTTTTATGCCGCACAGAAGCATCAAAGTCTAACACCTTTTCTGAAAGACTCGGACTAAGAGTAACGGGCGTGATGCATTTGAACGTGCTCGGATAGGCGGGATCGAATGAACTACGATAATAAAGCTTTACGCTAGCGCCATCGTATCTCGACTGATTGACTTTTAGTTGCTGTCCTTTGCATCCAGTTAGGCTGAAAAAGAGGGCAAGAATTAATCCGGTTTTCTTCATCTGCAGTCCTCCTATTTTGTCAAATATAAAAAACGGCCCATATAATAATTTGAATCATTGAAGATATAGTCTCCTTGCTTTGAATGGTCGGCAGCATTATAGTTGACCATATAATAGTTTTGCCTTGTGCTTCCTGAACGGATAATAGAAAATCCGATTCCCAAAACAGTGTGTCCCCTCTTTCCATCGTTTCGTCTAAAATCTAACAGCACGGGATTGGATGAGGTCAAAATCCAGTCTTGATAGGAACTAAAACCAGTTCCTGAATTTACCTTTATTGTGGAACCGTTATGATTATTTAAATAGGACTGCAATCCAGATTTTTCATTGGTAAGGTATGTTCCTTCTGTAGGCGAAGTTTTCCTTTCGGAAATTAATTCTTTGACTAAATTATGAACTGCGGATTCGTTGTCCTCTTGATTAAGGGGGAGTAATCCATTTACTAAATCATATGAACTATATCGATCGTAAAATGAAACAAGCCTGGCTCCGGAAACGGCAGAGCAAGCAATATTGTAGTATCCAGGAACATCGTTAAAGTATTCGGGACATTTTGTGATGTATCTTTGAGCAGATTGACTATATATTTTTGATTCAAATAGATAATCTGGATGACAGACTAGATTTGAGCTTGAAAAAGCTGACATTGATGTGGTTACGGCAGAAGGAGTTGCTTTGTTAGAGTCATGATAGGGCAAATCAGACAAATCAGCTTGGCATTTAGGCATAAAGGAACCATGATATATTGTTGTAATGATTCCATTCGAGTCTACGAGATAGTATCCGGCATACTTGCTGTTAGAGTCGTACAAATAATAAACTTCCTCTAAACTTCCTTTGGATGTCTGAAGGCAGAACTTTTTTTCTTCTTTTATTAGATTTTGCGTCTGAGAGAGAAATCTAACTGATGGAAGAAAACTTTGCGAAATGATTTCTTTTTCCCTCGGCTTAATCGTAAAGAGATGGAATCCAAGAAGCATCATACTAATGATAAGTTTTTCCATGGTTAATTGCCCTCCTTATTGAGAATTGTATCAGGCTCAAATACATAAATAAAGAAAAAATAAATTTAATGTTTTTATCGTAAAAATGCTGAACATAAAACTAAAATATGTATACAAAAAAACATTAAACATCATCGTTCCAACTATTTGAGAAAAAGGCACCGACGGTTTTCCTTTATAATTTGTGTCCTGAGATACGGCTGTTAAGGAAAAACGAGAATACCATATGCATTCTAAAATATGATAGTGATGGCGCTTTGCATTGGCTCCTACTCTTTGCTGGTTATTGCTTCTTTTTTTCATCCTCACCATGCTTAGCCAATTTTTCCTGCATTGAAGTACTTAGTACTTTTCATGGACAAGGCATTTCCGGTTTTTTCCTTCCCTCCATTTTCAGACTTAAAAGTCATATTCCGGCAAAAAGGAACGTAAATCCCCTTATTCAATCCCCTCTGTGGCTTCTTCTTTTTTCATTCTGCTTGAGAAGAAAAAACTGCTTTCTTAGAGTATATGCTTGGTTTCCCTGTTCCCTTTTAACTATAATGCTTAGTGTGTTTGTGTGTATTCAAAACCAAGGTAAAGGACAGAAAAGATGATTTCTGCTGGAATCGATATTGGCTCGACGACGATCAAGGCTATCGTCCTCGATGACGAAAACCATATTCTCTATTCTTCTTATGAACGGCATTTTTCACGTATCAGTGAAAAACTTAGCGAAGTTCTTCAAAAAAGGGAAGAGGGACCCCTGAAAGGAAGGAAAGAAGTCCATCTTGCCTTTACCGGTTCGGCCGGTATGGGCATTGCCGAGGGTTGCTCTTTCCCCTTCTACCAGGAAGTCTATGCGACAAGAGAGACCACAAAGCTCTTCTATCCGGAAACCGACTGCATCATCGAACTTGGCGGAGAAGACGCCAAGATTCTTTTCCTTTCCAATGGCGTGGAAGTCAGAAGGAACGGAACCTGCGCAGGCGGAACCGGTGCCTTTATCGACCAGATGGCTTCTCTTCTGGATGTTCCGGTCACTAAGAGGGACGCTCTTGCCTCTAAGGCGGAACGGACTTATTCCATTGCTTCCCGCTGCGGTGTGTTTGCGAAAAGCGATGTTCAGCCGCTTCTTAACCAAGGGGCGAGAAAAGAGGACATCGCCAAATCGATTTTCTATGCCGTCGTCAATCAGACAATTGCCGGATTATGTCAGGGACGGGAAATCGAGGGCAATGTCAGGTATCTTGGCGGACCTCTGACGTTTAGGAAACAGCTCCGCCTTGCTTTTGACGATACCCTTTCCGTAAAAGGCGTTCTTCCGGAAGACTCCCTGTATTTTGTCGCCATCGGTGCTGCCTTGCTCGCCAAGAAGGATAAGCCTGTCGTCCTCTCTTCCATCAGGGACAAGGTGAATAACTACCGGAACAGGGAGAACTTCTCCTATATCGAGCCGCTCTTTAAGAACCGGGAAGAATATGACGAATTTAAAAAACGCCACGACAGAGACCATGTCGACGTTCTTCCTCTCGAAGGATACAAAGGCCCTCTGTATCTTGGTGTCGATTCCGGATCGACGACCTTAAAGGCGGTTTTAATCGACGACAAAGAGAATATCCGCTATACCTTTTATCAACCGAATAACGGAGATCCTATCGCCATTCTTCATCGTAGGCTACTGGATATTGAACAGAAAAAGGACAAGGACGCCGTTATCAAAGGCGCAAGCTCTACCGGATATGGCGAGGAACTGAGCAAGAACGCCTTCAACTTCGATCACGGCATCGTGGAGACGATGGCCCATTTCCAGGCGGCAAAGCACTTCCTCCCCGACGTCCAGTTCGTCATCGATATCGGCGGACAGGATATCAAGTGCTTCCGGATAAAGAAGGGCTACATCGAAGACATCTTCCTGAACGAAGCCTGTTCGAGCGGATGCGGTTCGTTTTTGCAGTCCTTTGCTGAGGCCCTTGGCTATTCCATCGAGGACTTTGCCAAAAGGGCTCTATTTGCTAAGAGACCTGTCGACTTGGGCTCTCGGTGCACGGTTTTCAGGAACTCCTCGGTCAAACAGGCACAGAAAGACGGTGCAAGCGTAAACGATATTGCCGCCGGACTTGCTATTTCCGTTGTCAAAAATGCCCTTTACAAGGTTATCCGCTGCTCTTCCAAGGATGACCTTGGCAAAAAAGTCGTCGTTCAGGGAGGTACCTTCCTCAACGATGCGGTCCTCCGTGCCTTTGAGAAGGAACTTGGAATTGAGGTCGTCCGCTCCAATATTGCCGGATTAAGGGGGGCCTATGGCGCCGCTCTTGATGCCAAGTCGCTTGACCTTCCCTCTTCCGGAAGGATTTCCGGAGAAAAACTCAGAAACTTCAAACGTAAGGTCTCTAGGATTACCTGCCAAGGCTGTCAGAACCACTGCCGTCTGACTGTCTCCGTCTTTGACGATAAGCGTGTCTTTATCGGCGGAAACCGCTGCGATAAGCCAGTCAGCAAGAAGAAGGTCAGCACAGACCTTGACCTCTATGATTTTAAATACAAGTTGCTTCGCTCTTATAATGACGAAGAATCGAAGGAAGAATTCAAGCGGGGAACAATCGGCTTCCCCATGGGACTTAGCTTCTATGAGCTGACTCCTTTCTGGTATGCCTTCTTCCATTCCCTTGGCTTTAAGGTCATTCTTTCCTCGCCCTCTAATGCAAAGAGGTATCGGTTAGGACAGGGGACGATTCCTTCGGACACGGTCTGCTATCCGGCCAAGCTTAGGCACGGACATGTCCTTAATCTTCTCTCCAAGGGAGTGAAGACGGTTTTCTATCCCTGCATGTCCTACAATTTCAAGGAAAAGGGAACCGACAACCACTATAACTGTCCGGTCGTCGCCTACTATTCCGAAGTCATCCGGAACAATGTCAAGGCCCTGTCTAAGGATGGTGTCCTCTATCTCCATGACTATCTTAACCTCTCCGAAAAGAGTCACTTTGCCCTTAAGGCTTATGAGAACCTGAAAGCCCATTATCCTGATCTTACCTATAAAGAGGTTCTCTCTGCCGCCAAGGCAGCCTATAAGGAGTATCGAAAGTATGAAAAGACGGTCTTCCGGAAAGGAAGGCACATCATCGAAGAGGCACGCAAGAAGAATAGGCTCATCATTGTCCTTTCCGGACGTCCTTACCATGTCGATCCCTTGATTAACCACGATATCGATAAACTGATTAGGGGTTATTCCTGCGCCCTGGTAAGCGAAGACGTCATTGCCCAAAGGGAAAAGCACCCTGAGCCTAGCCATGTCCTCAATCAGTGGACCTACCACTCCCGGCTTTATAAGGCCGCCAACTATGTTTCTGAGGTTAAGGACAGGCAGCTGATTCAGCTTGTGTCCTTTGGCTGCGGCGTCGATGCCATTACCTCCGATGAAGTCCGTGACATCCTTGAACGGCATGGGAAAATCTATACGCAGGTGAAAATCGATGAAGTCACCAATTTAGGGACCGTTCGTATCCGTATCCGCTCGCTTCTTGAGGCCTTGCGGAAGAAAGAGAGGGACCGGTAATGTTTTTCCACTTCCATTATTATAAGAAAGGCAAGGATGGTTTTTACCGGGATAAGAACGGACGCATCAGGTTCACCAAGAAAAGGAAGAAGACCTATACAATCCTTTTCCCAAGGATGGCTCCCATCCATTTTTCGATTCTTCAGCGGGTCTTTAAGCATTATGGGTACAATGCCGAACTACTGACGGATTCCTCTCCCGAAATCGCCCAGACCGGGCTGAAATACATTCAGAACGACAGGTGCTATCCTGCCATTCTCTCTTTAGGACAGAGGATCCATGCCTTGCAGTCAGGGAAGTATGACCTAGACAACACGGCGGTCAGGATTTCCCAGACCGGAGGCGGATGCCGGGCGAGCAACTATATTTCCCTTCTCCGGAAAGGACTTAAGCGTGCCGGACTTGAGAAGGTCCCTGCTCTTTCCATTAACCTTTCCGGACTTGAGCCGAATCCTGGAATCCAGATTTCCCTTGGGCTTATCCGCCGCTTACTCGCCGGAGTCATCTACGGAGACCTTCTTAGGGTTCTGAAGAACCAGGTCGAGCCCTATGAAGTCAGGAAAGGCGAGACTTTTTCCTTAGTCAAGACGTGGCAGGACAGACTTTGCAGGCAGCTTCTTGGCCATTCCGGCTATTCCTTCAAGGATAGGGAAAAGAATAGGAACGCCATTTCCGATGACTTTGCCAAGATTAAGCAGGACGGAAAAAAACGGGTTAAGGTCGGCATCGTTGGTGAGATCTATGTCAAGTATGCTGCACTAGGCAATAATAACCTTGAGAAGTTCCTTCGGGAGCAGGACTGTGAGGTGAACCTCCCTGGCAGGATGAATTTTATTCTGTTTAAAGTCGATAACCGGATTGAAGACATTAAGCTCTATGGCGGTCATAAGCTCAAAGGCAGGGTCTGTAAGAGGCTCTTTGACTATGCAAGCAAGATCCAGCTTGCCTTCAATGCGTCAATCGGACGCCATGAATGTTTTTCCGTCCCTACCCCGTATGAAAAAGTCAAGGAACTCGATAAGGGAATCAACGGATACGGAAACAAAAGGGGCGAAGGATGGCTTCTGACCGGGGAAAGGCTAGAACTCTGCCATAGCGGATATCCTAACATTGTCTGCACCCAGCCCTTTGGCTGCCTTCCAAACCATATTTCCGGAAAAGGAAGGCTACGGAAAATCCGGGAGGTCTGTCCGAATTCGAATATTGTTGCCGTCGACTATGATGCCGGCGCTCCGAAGGTGAATCAGGAAAACCGGATCAAGCTGATGCTTTCCCTTGCCAAGGAAAACCTGGAGAAGGAAGAAGAGGAAGAAAAGCAAGATTAAACTTTGCTCGATGCCCGCTTTGCTTAAAGAGTCAAAGACAAGGACATCATAAATAGCACCATTGCCTTACCTTGAATTTTCTTTGCTGATTCCTGCTGATAAAATGCATAATTGCCGTGTCTAGACAAGACAATGCAATGCCTTGGATTGTGATTGACACGAAAGCGGCAAAAAGGGACCTCTAAATTAAAGACTCTCGATATCACGTGGGCCTGTCTCCATATTTGATGGAATCATTTTTATTCTATCGAGAGTCCTTGACACTTTCGATACGATAAAGCGTTTGTCTTCCTTTGCCAAAAAGGTTGGCATTAAATCGAATACATTTTGAATCCTTGAAACTTCTGCCGGCTTAAAAACCGGCTTGCATTTTTTGTCTTTCCTTCTTCTTAAAGTACATAATCAGAGTCTCGATTTACAAAGTCCAGGGCACTTTGCAGCTAAAATATAATAAATATCAAGGGACTTTTAAGAACCAGAAGAGAAAAAATAAAACGAGCTTTGATATTTTGACAGAAATCCAAGTGGTTAGTGACAGCCGGAGACAACAGTTCTATGCTTATCACTATTTCTTTCCCTGTGTTAGAATAAGCAAGTTATGATTTATCTAGATTATGCGGCGAATTATCCTGCCGGCAAAGAAGCCAGGGAAACCTTTGTCGATACGGAAAGCAAGTACATCGGAAATGCCAATTCCCTCCATCCATTAGGGCAGGAAGCCTATGCCTTTTATCAGGAGATCAATGAAAAGAGGCTTGCCCTTCTCTCTTTGAATCCAAACGAATATGAGATTATCTATACATCCAGTGCTACCGAATCGAATAATAGGGCAATAAAGGGAATCTATGGCGCCTACAATGCATATTCTAGCTATAGGGTTGCTTCCCCATTCGAGCACTCAAGTGTCAATGCATGTCTCTCCTATCTAAAGGATAAAGGCGAAGAAATCGAGCTTCTTAAGGCCCAGAACGACGGAAAGATTTCTCTTGACGATCTAAGAGATAAAAGGAAGAAGCATCCGCTTCTTACGTGCTGTCTTTTTGTCGAAAGCGAGACTGGGGCCATTGAGCCTTACCAGGAAATCCAGAAGATTGTATCCGGAAGCGAGAATTCCTTCTTTCTTCTTGATGCTACCCAGGCAATCGGTAAGATCCCGTTTAATTTTTCTTCTGTCGACAGGGTTTCCTTTGCTCCACATAAGTTCGGAGGGCTGCTTGGTTCTGGAGTGTTGATTAAGAAGAAATCGATTGTTCTTACTCCTTTGCTTCATGGCGGGAAGTCATTGTCTAGGTATCGGAGCTCTACTCCTTGCCTTGGCCTGATTGCTGCCACGGAAAAGGCTTTGGAGATTGCTTTAGTTAAGCAAAAGGAGCACTTTGAAAAGACAAAGCGGACACGGGACTATCTTCTTTCCCTTCTTTCCGGAAGGAATGGTGTAAGAATCAACTCCTTCTTGGAAAATCCGTATATTGTCAATCTCTCCTTTGATGGAATTTCCGGTGCAAAGAGGGTTAAGGAGCTTGGAAAGAGAGACATCTGTGTCTCGCAGAAATCCGCCTGCTCTGTCCCTAATACCCCCTCTAAGCCGTTAATGGCTATTTACCACGATAAAAAACGTGCCCTCTCTTCCTTCCGTATCTCCCTCTCCTCTTTGACAGGCAAGGAAGAAATCGATGCCTTAATCAAGGCAAGGAAGGAGATTGCCCATGAGTGAAAAGAACGACAGGGAGAAGAAGAGGAGACTTGATCCTTCGTCAAGCCGGGCCGATTTGATCGAACAGGCCCTGTTTACGACCTACCATAAGACCATCTGGGGCCCTTTTACCAGAGCGATAAGAGAATATCAGCTTATCCAAAAGGGTGACAAGGTCTGTGTCTGCATTTCCGGAGGCAAGGACTCGATGCTGATGGCCCTTTGCTTTAAGCATCTCTTGAAAAGGACGAACATCCCTTTCGAGGCTAAGTTTCTTGTCAGGAATCCTGGCTATAACGAAATCAATCTTCAGATGATCAAAAACAATCTTAGGACGCTGAAGATTCCGGCCACCATTGTGGATACGGATATCTTTGACATTGCCAATAATTCGGATAAGAAACCCTGCTATCTCTGCGCCAAAAGGAGAAGAGGCGCCCTTTACCGGATTGCCAAAGGATGGGGGTGCAATAAGATTGCCTTAGGTCACCACTATGACGATGTCATCGAGACGACCTTAAGGAACAGGCTGAACGCGGGAAGCTTCCAGACTAGGCTTCCTAAGCTTCATTCCGATAATTATTCCGGAATGGAAGTAATCCGTCCGCTTTATCTTGTCCGGGAGAAGGACATTATCGCCTTTAAGAAAGAGAACCATCTCTCCTTTATTCAGTGTGCCTGCCGGTTCACGGAAAACTGTGCAGTCTGCGATAACGGTGGCGGAGGAAGCCAGCGCTATGCGACGAAGCTTCTTATTCAGCAACTGAGGAAGACCTATTCCCCGATGGTGGAGAAGAATATCTTTAAGTCGGCAAGTCAGGTGAATCTTGATAAGGTCATCGGATATAAGGACGAAAAAGGGTATCACTCCTTCCTTGATGACTATGACAGGAAGGCAAAAGAGAAGGAAGAACGGATTAAAGAGGACAACCTTGAGCAGCTTGCCAAGGATAAGGCGGAAAAGGAACATCCCGCCTTTGTCGTTTCTTCTGATTTTACAGGGAAAGAAAAATAGCTGGGACGCAGACTTGTACTATATCCTAATTGTTGGTCTTTGGATAGAACTACAGAGCAAAAGCGGTACGGATATTGTGCACTTTGTTAATCGAATTAGTGGATAGAAGCCGGCATTCTCCGATGATTTATTTTGGCTTTTTTGGGTGAGGAAAAATCCATTCTAAGATTCCACCTAATTTAAGAAGATAAAATATTTAAATAACTCGAAATATTTTACAAATATTAGTCGGTTTAATTTGTTTAACAAGTTTAAATTGAGAAAATTTCTCAAAACATGTACAATATTGAAAAAGGAGGTGTGCCCATGCTACTGCAATTCAATTTTGAAAATTATGGTCCTTTCAAAGATGCCGCGTCACTAAGTCTCGAAGCAACATCCTATACCGAATTCAAAGAACAGATTCGTACCATCGGAAGCAAAAAGATTCTTCCTTTGGCCGCTATTTACGGTGCAAATGCCAGTGGAAAGTCTTTTACTTTCAATGCTTTCCATTACAGGAAATTCAGGGTGCTTTTTTCTAGGAGTCTTGATTTGGAAAGAAGCAAGCCTGTTTTTAATCTTTATCCTGAAGCGGTTCCTTTCCGCCTCGACAAAGAAAGCAAAAACCGTCCTTCTTCATTCGAAGTGATATTGACTGACAGCATTAACGGAACAGAAATAACACTGCAGTATGGGTTTTCTATTTTTCAGAAGCGGATTGTTAAGGAATGGCTTTATCAGCTTCCTAAACGGGGTTCTTCTGTTAAAGAATACCTCAGGCGGGATAAGGATAACATTGACATAATGATTCCAAAGCTTCCGGATTCCATCAAAACGACATTGGAAAGTTCCACTCCTTCTACGGGTCTTGTATTGTCTTTTGGAGCCCGTTTAAATGTTGATCTATTTAAAAGAGTCTTTAATTTCTTTGATTTATCCTTAGTGACCGATTTTGGCAATCTCTCTGAAATGATTTTCCGTGAGCACCAACTTCCTTTTGGAATAGCAGACGATAAGGAAATCTTATCTGACTGTGTTTCGTTCCTGCAAAGCTTTGAACCTTCTATTAAAGATATCCGCTTAGAAGAGATTAAGCAGGACAACAATCAAAAGCAGTATTTTGTTAATACAATACATTTAACTGAGGATGGCGAAAAAGTTGAATTTCGCAGGGATGACGAATCGGCAGGCACAAAAAAGAGGTTCAGGTTCTATGGTTTTCTGCGGCAGGCCATCAAAAGGGGAAGCCTCCTTTTTGTTGACGAGCTTAATTCCCGTTTGCACCCTCTTCTGCTACGGAATATTCTTCTTCTTTTTCTTTCCCAGGAGAAGAATCCCAATCATGCACAGCTTATCTTCACCTGCCATGAGCCGTGGTTGCTTAGTGCAAAGATTCTGCGAAGAGATGAAATCTACTTTACCAATAAAAATATGAAAACCCAGGCTTCCGAACTTTATTCCCTAGCAGAGTTCAAAGATGACAAGGGAGTGAAGATACGGTCTGATGAAGGTTTTGAAAAAAACTATCTTCTTGGGAAATACGATGGAATTCCTGTTCTTTCAAACAGGGAAGTAGAAGGAAAATAGCCAATGGGACTTGGAAAACCAGGGAAAAAAGTCAGAAAACAAGGATGTCGAAGAGAACTCTTTGAGAATATTCTGATTGTAACCGACGGAGAGAAGACGGAATCTAATTACTTTCTAGGCCTTCGCGATTCTTTTCCGGAAACCCTAAGAAATAAGATTAGCATCAAGATTTTAGATAAGATTGACACACAAGAACTTGTGGTGCGTGCATTGAAGGAAAAAAGAGAAGATCCGAGGATGCGGGAAGTCTGGATAGTTTTTGATAAAGATAATCGCCCAGAAGATTTTGATAAAATCATCATAAGTGCCAAAAAGCAAGGCATTCATGTTGCTTGGTCAAATCCTTGCATTGAAATTTTCTTTCACGCTTATTATGGACGAAGGCCGAAAAACACGGATGCAAAGAAATGCATTTCCGCTTTTTCTTCAGACTTTCGTAAAGCAACGAAGAAAGAATACTTGAAGAACGATAGAAAAATCTATGATTGGCTCTGGCACTATGGAAACGAAAAGCATGCTCTTGAATTGTCAAAGCAGACTTTGGATCTTTCGATGAAGCAAGCGAAAATCAAAAAGCCTTCTTCTTATTGCCCCGGCTCTACCCTTCATGAAATAGTCAGCAAAATCACAAGTCATCGTCCGGATAAAAAATAAAAGGGGAAGAAATAATAAATCGTATGGGTGCAAAGACACTCGGATAGTCTCTTCATTCAGGAAGCCTCCTGGATACTTAATACCTGCGGTAAAGAAAATCGCATCATTCTGAGGTCGACGATGAGGGACTTTGTACATTTCCGCAGTCTTTTCTTTTTCCTTTTTGTCCAGTCGGATTATAATAGGAACCATATTTCTCCGCCAAAGAATCAAACAGAACCATCCGGATATGTCCGGGAAAGGAAAACGGTTATGAAAAAAACAAGCAGCAAGGTCGAAAAGATTGTCGGTCAGGGAATCACTTTCGATGATGTTCTTTTACTTCCCCGTTATTCGGAGATTACTCCGGACAGGGTGTCCCTTAAGGCAAGACTGACGAAGCATATCACCCTGAATATTCCTCTTCTTTCGGCGGCAAGGGATACCGTGACCGAATCGGCAAGGGCAATTGCCCTTGCCCGGGAAGGCGGAATCGGGATTATCCATAAGAACAGGACGGTCGAGCGTCAGGCCAAGGAAGTGGATAAGGTCAAACGCAGCGAGAACGGCGTCATTGCTGATCCGATTACAAGGACCGTTGACAAGACTCTCCGGGACTGTCTAAGGGAGAGGGCCGACTATAAGGTTTCCGGGTTTCCGGTGGTCGACAAAGACGGCAGGCTTCTTGGTATTATCACAAACCGTGACATCAAGTTCGAAACCGATAGGAACAAGACGGTAGGGGAAGCAAGGACGAAGGACAACCTGACGGTTGCCAAAGTCGGCACAACCATCGATGAGGCAAAGGAAATCCTTGCCAAGACCAAGAAGGAAAAACTTCCGATTGTCGATGACAAGGGACGCCTAAAAGGACTGATTACCATCAAGGATATCGAAAAAATCAGGAAGTATCCTAATTCGGCCAAAGACTCCTATGGTCGGCTTCTCTGCGGAGCCGGAATCGGAATCACCAAGGACAGGAGGATCCGGGCTAAGGCCCTTGTCGACAACGGAGTCGACGTTCTTGTCCTTGATTCCGCACACGGAGACAGCAAGAACGTAATACTTGCCTTGAAGAAACTGAAGAAGGAATTCCCGAAGGTCGACATCATTGCCGGCAATGTGGCTACCTATGAAGGAGCCAAGGATTTAAGGAAGGCCGGTGCCGATGCCGTGAAGGTCGGAAGGGGACCTGGTTCCATCTGTACAACCCGAATCATTTCCGGAATGGGTGTCCCGCAGATTACGGCTATAAGGGAGGCGAAGAGAGCGGCTGATGAGTTCGACTGTCCGATTATCGCCGACGGCGGAATCAAGTATTCCGGTGATATCACGAAAGCCTTGGCTGCCGGTGCCGACAGCGTCAGGATGGGTGCGATTTTCGGTGGCTGCGAAGAAGCCCCTGGCGCGACTGAACTTTACCGCGGACGTACCTATAAAGTCTATCGGGGCATGGGTTCTCTTGCCGCAAGGGAGCAAGCCCATGGATCGGCTGACCGGTATTTCCAGACTGGACATCAGAAGCTTGTTCCGGAAGGCGTGGAAGGCCGTGTCCCTTACCGCGGATACGCGAGCGATGTTATTTTCGAACTTCTCGGAGGTATCCGGTCGGGTATGGGCTACCTTGGAGTAGCGACCATCAAGGATCTTCAGGATAAAGGACAGTTTATTCAGATAACGTCCGCTTCTTTGAAGGAGTCCCATCCTCACGACATTGAAATCACGAAGGAATCCCCAAACTATCAGACTGAGCATTAAACCTTTCCTGCCTTCTCCTATTGGTCTTGTTTTTCCAGAAACAGATGAAGGATAGAAAAAGAAAATCTGAGTCTTTGCTGAAAGTTGCCATCCACTATCAGGATAAGCCAATCGCCTTAAAAGAGGTGCTTCTTTGCTTTTGCTCTTTTCTCTGCTCTTTTCTGAATGTCCTCTCCCCATTAAGGCAGAAGTGGATACTGGAGAATCTTCTTGATAAGGCGGCAAAGCAATACGCCCTGCTTTTTATCCTTGTCACGGTTTTTAGCTACATCCTTCTTGGAATCTGCAATGTCCTGAATTTACAAATCTTCTATCGTTTCCGCCTAATTAGGGAAAACGAGAGGATTCTTTCTCTTTCCGAAAAGGATCCGGAAATCATCCGTAAGGAAGGGGCGGGTGCCTATTCCGCCTCCGTCTTCGGAGACAGTGACCAGATCAGCAAGGTCATCGCCGCCAACTGGTTTCTGATTCTCTTTAATAGGCTCTCTGCCATTGCCTCAAGGGTCATCTCGGCGGTCTATTCTCTCTATTTCCTGCTAATTGCTCTCTGCGGATATGTCCTTATCCTTATTGGAATCGTCCTGTTTACCCACTTCTCGATTCTGTTTTACCGTAAAGGCAAGGAAGACGGTTACACCCTCTCTCCGAAAGTCAGGGAACTCGTGGACGACCGAAACACGATTCTTTCCTATACGACAAGGAGCGCGTATCAGAACCGGGTAAAGGAGTTTTTCCTAAGACGGGACGGACACCAGAGAAAATCCGAAGAGATCGATAGGATCGAAGACGCCGCCATCAAAGGGATTGAGGCTCTCTGTGTCGCCGTTCTTCTCTATTTCGGAATCAGGCAGAGGAATCCTTCCTCCGCTCTTTATGACCCAAAGTTTGATTATCCTACTCTAGTTGCCTTAATCAGTTATTTCACCACAATCTTCCTTCCTATCCCTTCCCTTTCCTCGACGTTTAAGAACAGGCGGATGTTCTCTGCCTTCTATTCCCGGATTAAGGATGTGGTCAGTTATGAGCCGATTGGAAAAATTCCTCTCTCCAGGGAATTAAGTTTCGACCGAGTGTCAATCGACGAACATCCAAGGGACAGGGATATTCCTCCGTTAAGGCGGAATTTCTCTTCCATCAGGAAAGGAAAAGTCGGATTATACAGGGAAGACCCTGTACTAAGGCAAAAGTTCAGGCAGAGGAGGGATGGCGACATCCGTTTAAGCGGAGGGAGAATCCTTCTTGGCGGCTATGATCTTAAGAATGTCCGAAAGACTCTTGTCCGTGCCTTGATTCGCTTTCCTTCGACGACAAATGATATTTTCTTTGAGGGTGCCGCCTTTAATCTGACACTCGGAAAACCGCTTCTTTCCGATGAGGAATATGAGGCAAAAAGGGAAGAATACCAAGAAGGCAGGAATAAGTTCCTTCTCCGGATAAAGGACGGAAGCATCTATTCCTTTAAGCAGAGAGCTCTTCTCTCCCTTTATCTCAAAGATATCCTCGGCATGGACTATGATGCGATAAAAAACAAGGAAGAAAAGGATGCATTAACTAAAGCGTTCTCTTTGCTAAGCGACTTGGCTTCCTATGTCCGGCAAAGGGCACCCTGTTTCTTTTCCCGGGAGTATGCGAAAAAATCACGATATGAATCCTTGATCAAGGACTTAGGCAGGGAAGAACTGTTCGGTAAGTCATTTGGACCGCGAGGCAAGAATCTGACAAGGGAAGAGAAGAAGAAAATCATTCTGGCACGGTACCTGCTTCTGGAAAACGGAGCTACCTTAAGGATTACGGACAACAGGGTTCTTTCCGACAGAGAGAAATTCAGGAACCTGATGGCATCTTATACCGATTCCAAGAATGTCGTCCTTCTTTCCTCGGATAGGAATCTGCTGAAGAAAAGGACAGACAGAATTATCTTCTTTGATTCCACAGAAAGAGAGAGAACGTGGGTCGAAAAAGAATCGAAGAAGAAATGATTCTTTTCCAAAACAATTTCACGCTAAACATAAGACGCATGTGATTATAAGCCGATGATTCTTTTTGAATAAAGGCCATTGGAATCGCCTACCGGAGATCTTTGGTTTATCCGTTATCCTTCTTTTTTTCCTCATCCCTTTTGCTAAAGTCGCTTGCCTTTCTGAACCTGTTGTTCTTCCTGTTCTTTCCTTTCAGGACATGGAAGATAATCCGGTTACAGATGATCTCATAGGCAAAGCAGACAAGCGCGCCTTTGAGCAGATTGAAGGGGAAGTAGGCAAGAATGACCGAGAGGGTGTATCCCCTCTTGAAGGTTCCGAAGAACTGATCGAAGGTGGCTCCGACACTGTCGGAAAGGTTGCCGATGCTGTCCTTTATCCTGCCATAGTCAAGCCACTGTGCTCCATAGGTCCTGTAGGTCGGAGTGATGAACCACCAGTTGAGGAAGGTAAGCCTTGAAGATACGCCAAGGGTGACAAAGACATAACCGACAATCCGCTTCCAAAGTTTCTTCCCAAAAAGCCGGAAGGCTTTATCACAGAGAAGGAGCATTAAGGAGTACCTGACGGAAGTAAAGAGGGCCGTCCTATTTCCGATCGGAATCGGACTTCCCACAGGTCCGAAGGTGAGCCTAGTCAAAAGGGTCTTCGTGACGGCGACAAAAAGGGAGGCGAAGAAGCCATAGAGGGAATAGGCGACTAATACGACAGCATCGCTCCTCTCGATTTCCAGAAAAGGGAGAAGAGGATAAGGCTGTACCTTGCCTAACCTCCTTAGAAGGTAGCCAAGTGCGGAAAGGAAGGCGAGCCTTACCCTTCTCCTTATCTGTTCACGGAGAGTGAACTTGCTACGGTTTTGTTTTGTTCGAGACATCCTGTTTTTTCCTTTCTACTTTAGGGAAAAGAAAAAAGCCCTGAACCTGTTTCCGAAAACGGAAACACCCCCAGAGCCTTTTATCTTCTTTCATCCGGACTATACCGTCGGTCATGGAATCCAACCATGTCGTGCCATATGGCTTGAGGACTATACCTCCGATAGGGAATTACACCCTGCCCTGAAGATTGTCGAACGACAACATTATAAACAGGGAAAAAGGAAAGTAAAGGGAATTGCTTGTCTTAGACCGGAGAAGACGGACAAATAGATTTTCCAATCTGTTTTGCCTTAGGCTCGAGACATTGGTTTTCTATGGCTGGATGTCTTTGTCCCCTTGTTTTTGAATTTTGTTTTTCTTTCCACTATAATGAGAAACAGGTCCGAAAAGGAGGGCCGAGGACATAAATGTTAAGTGCAAAAGATAAAAACGACATTTACGCCCTTCTGACCAAGAATTTCCCGACAGGGAAGGATATTCCTCTTGCAAGTGTTTCCTTGCTGCTAAGCAAGGAAATCGACTACAAGAAAAAAGGATATCCGAAAAGGAAGGCTAGGCTTGATGACCTTCCTTATGTCGAAAGGAAACGGGAGGAAGGAACGCCGAATGTCATGCTTGTTCTTCATCCAAGGATAAAAAAGGAGAAAAGAACGGCAAAGAAGCCGATAGTCAGCAAAGACCTTTACCAGGCAAAACTCTTATTGAAAAAACAGTTTGGCAAAGGCGGATGCTATCCTCTTAGCAAGGTATCGAAATACCTTGCCGATAATGGAAGGGACTTTCGTTCCCTTGGGTTTAGTAAAAGGAAGAGCCTGCTTCTCTCAAGGAAAGACATTCTTACTCTTGACGAAAAGGACACGAAGAATGTCTTTGTCATTTTTAAAGGCAAAGAGAAGCCAACGAAGGAAAAGCGGATTATTGAGAAGAAGAAAAGCCCCTCCTTTTCTGGCAGGGAAAGGAAGAAAGCGGCGAAATCCCCTTTAGTCAGTCACAGAATCCCGGATGGGGATTTCTATATCCCAAAGAATCTGATTCTTTCCATCAAGGAGTTCTCCTCCCTTTGCCTGGAAGATGATTCCCTTAAAGAGAAGATCCATCAGGATTACAGGGAGGATGCCAAGGCAGGGAAAGTCGTCTATGACCAAGGAAAGGATGCCTTTCTGTTTCCCCTTTCTTTTCTGACAAAAAGCGGGGATCCCGTCATTGGATCGGTTAAGAAGTCTGCCCCTGGAAGGGACTATCCTTATTACCTTAACTTCATCGGATCAAACAAGGTAAAGCCTAAGGATTATCTTTTCTCGATGGTCCATTTTCAGGACTTCGATGCCTCTATCCGCGAGCTCGCATCAAGGGCGAAGAAGGAAAGCTGGTGCTATCGGCATAGCAAAGATCCCTATATCATTCTGAAAATCTATCTTCAATATACTTTCTATCGGATAGTCAGCCAGAAGCGGCTGTCGCTAGATGACGCTTCTTCCTTCGGCTGTTTTAACACCGGACTAAAGAACGAGGAATATGAAGACATCTATGGCGTAGTCAGGAAAAGCAAGGACACAGAGATCAAGGAGAAGCTCATCTTCCAGGGGTTCTGTGTAGCGGCTAGCCAAGGGCTAGGCAAGATTGTCGTTGAGCATTTCTCCCCTCTTCCGTTGCCGGCAAGCTATCTCTCTTCCCCTGAAGAGCTTGTCTATGATACGGATAAGGAACTTCTTACCGATTACCATCACATCATTCAGGATAACATTGACCGCTTCCCTCTCTCCTGGCTTTCCTGCTATTGTGCTGCCTTTCCGGAAGAAAAGGGAATCCTGGACCGGATTCAGAGAGAAAAGAATGAGTTCAGAAAGAGCACTCTCTATGACAGACTCGAAATCGGTATTGAACGTAATCCCACTCTTTATAGCCTATTAAAAACTGCATTGGAGAACACGATATCCAAATCTATCCGTATGGTGAAGAATGATTACCGCCTAGCGGCCCCAAGCTTCTTCCCTACCCGGGATGTCAGGTCGATCAGGCTTCCCTTGGAATTCGGAGCGGACAAAGAGGTTAAGGCTGTCCTCCTTGTGGAAAAAATGCCGTCCGGAAACTATCAGGGCCAAACGATTCTTACTTTAAAAATGGCCTATGTCAATGCCCGGCTTATCGGACCCTTGGAGCATACTTATCTTGATCCGAATCAGATTGACGACTGATTTTCTTTTTCGTCTCTGATCCAAAGAGGAGGGAGGGAAAACTCTCTCCTTTTTAGGTTCGATGACTTTGGGAAGGAGAGAAAAAAGCAGTTCAGATACCTTCTCTTGGCTTCGTCTTTGCTATAGCGTGTGTCTCCGATTAAAGTGTAGCCTAAATCGTGAAGTCCGATACGGATCTGGTTCTTTCTTCCCGTAATCAGGGATATCTCCCTAGCCGTTCCAATCTGGATTTGATTCCGCCTTCTGTATTTCCTAGCGGCGTATTTGCCTCTTTCTTTGTCGGAGAGAGCCACCTTTCCGCTCTTTTTGTCAATCGAAAGATAGGCTTCGTAGAGATGAAAGTCCTTTTCTTCTTCCTTCTTCTCCCGGATGACGGCTTCGTATCGTCGGATTACTTGATGGTTCTCGAAGCAATTCTTTAGTCGTGACTGGACTTCTGGTGACTTGGCAAAAACGAGAAGCCCGGAGGTTTCATAGTCTAGCCGATGGACAAGATAGACTCTTTCCTTCTTTTTCCTCAAATACCGATTCAGGTAGTACTGAAGGTTTTGATGGTATGTCTTTTTGTCGTCTGTGGCGACCGTGAAGACGTTGTAGTTTTTATTGACGACAAGGATGTCGTTGTCTTCGTAGACAAGTGTATAAGGGATCTTTTTCATCTGCAGAAATCTTAGGCCTCTTTTTTCTTGTTTGCAAGAAAAAGAAGTATACTGAACAAAACAAGGGAGGATACGGATATGGCAGATATAACAAATAAAGTCAGAGTAAATTCATCTACTGAGCTTGAGCTTCTTGAAGCCTGTAACAAAGGGGATGTCATCAATCTGAATGAATTAGCCAAGGTGGACGTCTCTCCTCTTAGGAGAGCTATTGCGGAAGAAAAAGACAAAGTCTACCAGAACAGGCTTGCTTCCGAAAAGGAAAAATGGGAAAAAGACTCTGAGGCAAAGCTATCCAAAGAGACGATTGTCTTAAAAGACGAACAGAGCAAGAAAGAAGACAATCTGAAGAAACAGATTGCTGTTTTAAATACAGCTCTCTCTCTTCTTAAGCAGGAGAACGAAAGCAGGAAGAACAACCTTCCTAAGGAGATTTCTGCTGCAAAAATACAAAGGCAGAACGATCTTAATGAAAAGAGGAAGAACCTAGAAGCCGAAAACCAGCGTCTTACTAGGGAAAAGGATAACCTAGAAAAAAAGCAGGCCACGGAAAGGCAGCTTTCCCTAAAAGAGCAGGCTGAGAAAAGGAAGGGCGAATCCGATTCCGAACTGAAAGCAAAGGATGGGGAGATTAATTCTCTGAAAAGGGAGATTGCCCAGCTTAAGGCTGCTCATGAGGCAGAAAGGGACAAGAAGATTACCCTGATTAAAAGGGAAAAAGACAAGGATATCTCTCAGCTGAAAAACGATATCCTGAGGAAGGAAGGAGAAAGCCGAAACTCCCTTCTTCTTCAGGAGAAAAAGAGTAAGGAAGATTATCAGAAACTTCTGGATCAGTATAATTCCCTCCGGTATGAGAAATCATCCCATAATGTAAAAAGGCTTGGCGAAGGCCTTGAAAAGTGGTGCAATGACGAATATCAGCATTATTCCCTTTCTGGATTCAATAACTGCCTTTGGCTAAAGGATAATGCCACTGTACGTGACGATGGCTCTCTTGGCGCAGGGGGAACTAAGGCAGACTATCTCTTTGGTGTTTTTGCAAATGAAAATGACCTAAGAGAAGTAAAGGAAACCTATGATGGGAAGAAGAATCCTTCCAGGGAAAAAGCGATGACATCTGTTGTAAGGGACAGGAAAAACGAAGATCCCAATTCCGTTAACAGAAAGACAAACGCGAGTTACTTTGCCAAGCTTGATTCGGACCGGAAAAAGAAAGGATGCGAATATGCCCTTCTTGTCTCCGAACTGGAAAGGGATAACGAAAACTATTCCTTTATCACAAAAGCCCAGGGATATGAGAAAAGGTATGTCGTACGCCCTCCCTATCTGATGACGTTCCTTGGAATGCTCTATTCCCTCACCGACCATTATCGGATTTTGCTTAATCAGAAAGGAGCAGAAGAAGTACGTTTGAAGAAAAAGCAGGAACTTCTTGATGAGTTCGATGCCTTAAAGGAAACCTATTTTGAAAAACCGCTCGCACAAAGGGAAAAGGACAGGGAAGGAATCCTAAAGAACTGTGCACAGATAGAAAAAAGTAATAATGATATCCGTACCCTCGCCAGCGAAACGCTGAATGCCAAGATCAGCAACAGGAGAAATAAGATTGAAACTTTTGAACTGAAAAAGAGGAAGACGGTTAGGAATAAAGCGGATAAGGTCGAAGAATAGCGGCTGTTCCGTATACCGATTGGCAGATAAAAGGCGGAAAAAGGAAACTACTGAGGGTTTTGTTTTAAGCCAAAAAATTGCGTTCACCAAAAAACGGTCTGCTTTTTTTGCAGACCGCTTATGACTCACTATAGTCACAAGAAAAGTGAGAAGAAGCAACGATTGGATTAGCCGATGATTTGCGTCTTGCCTTCGGAAATAAGCCGGTCCAGAGTAGGTTTGACTGAATCCCATATTTTCCTGATTCCCTCAGGCCTTGTAAAGTAATAGGTTTTATCATAGGCTGTTTTATCCAGAATATAGTTTTCTTTTCCAATGTAGAGTGACCGAGTTTGCTCCCCGCTTATGGAATGAAGGGAAAAGCGATAGGTCTGCACTGGCGGATTTCCAAGCTTTGTCTCTTTTTCTTCGAAGACAGCTTCGTTTCTGATCCGATAGTCCATATTCTCAATTATGGAATTGATATCTTTAGGAAGGGTGACAGTCTGAATAGCCAAGAAATGGTTGATTTTCGCTTCTTCTCTTATTACATAGTCAAATTCGCATTTGCCAACTTCCATGCGGCTTCTTTCAAGCCCGCTTTTCTGTTGGCAGGAAAATAATAGAAGAGTAAGGAGAACGAGTTTTTTCGCTTTCATTTTCTGTTAACCTCCGATTATTTTGTTAGATAAACCATCTGGTTCAATTGGTCTGACTCAACATAGTAATTTCCTGGCCGGCTTCTCCAATCATAATGAGTAACCATATAATATTGAATGTATTGGCTTCCGTGGCGAAATTGTCGAACTGATGAAGAGTAATTTTAGCAAAAACATATTCGTGTTCCTCCTTTCCGCACAAGCCTAACTAGATAGTTTGATGACAACCATTCCTAAGAGCGTCTTAATCAATGTCTTGCTGACTTTATGATAGTTGAAAAAACAACAAATTCAACATTTAAATGGAGAAAATAAAAGTGGTATATAGACATATGAGATATTAGTGTCTAGCTTTGAACAGGACTCTTAACCTATGTATAAAAATGGTGTTTGGAATCCGTTAAAAGTCTCTACCTTATTTGTGCTTCAGAAAACGACTATATCAAGGCAGGCTTTTTCGGTTAAGCAAACTTTTTCTGCTATAAACTTAAGTCAATGTGATTAGCTGTCTTTCTGACTAAGAATCCGGGCAAGGCTTATTCATTTCATTGTTTGAATGGAAATGATGCATCAAAAAAGGCAGGATCTTAATCCCGCCTTTGCACTGGCTTGTTCTTAGTCCACGTAAGGAAGGGAGGAGTCTTTCAGGAAGCAGTTTTCGTAAATGAATTCTTTTAGATTTTCTGCGTTCTCACTCTTATAGTAGGAGAGGAGAAGGTGGAGGAACTTATCGTTCCATTCCGGACGGATAGAGAAGATTCCCTGTCCATGCCGGAGAAGGAACTGATTGCAGAGCAGGTTCGCACTCCGTTTATTCCCGTCATAGAAGACTTCACTCTTCCTCAGGTAACAATAGAGGTCAAGACCTCGCTCTACATAGGTCTTTTTGCTTTCGACAATATCGCGGATTTTGTTGTTCACTTCATAGGAGTCTGGGATTTCCGGCGCATAGTCCGTTCCGGTAATGGTGACAAAGGAATTACGGATTCTGCCACCGTCATGGCTGACTCCTCTTCCGTTGATGATTCGGTTGAGTTCACATAATGTCGCAAGGTCGGTCGGCTTATCGATGATGTCTTCGTCTTTCAGACGGCAATAGGCGGTTTTGAGATTTTTAATCTTTAATAGTCCGATAGGGTAAGGCTTTGTCGGGTCCTTTCCTCCAAGAATGAAGTCTCTTGCTTCGACATAGGTCAGCCGTTCTCCTTCTAGGTAGGCTGCATTATAGACTAGGTCGACAAGATTATCGTCAATCAGCTTTCTTCTCTGCTCTTCGCTCCTTGGTTGCTGGTCCCGATACAACTGAATCATTTTGGTTTTGCTCCTTTCTTCCTTTGGACTAAGGTTCTAGTTGTATTATAAAGTAAATTAAAGCGCTTTCAAAGAGAAATTTTAAGAATTAAAGAAAAAGGATTTGTTATTGATAAACTCTTATTTATCTAGGTTTTATAAAGTTTTCTATCTTGTGTTCTCTTTGAAGGAAAGAAGTGAAAAGCCGAAGAAGAAAACAGCGCTTTCAGCGCCGTTTTCTTTCCCTTGTGCGGAAGGAGGATGGGATTTTCTTTAAGAGAAGGGCGTTAATTATGGCCCTTACGATTCCAGTAAGCAGAGAGAGCGGACCAAGGATGCAGATATAGTAGAAAATATAAGGAGTCGAGAAGAACAAGGCATAGGCAATAAGCTGTCCTATGGTGTGGAAGAGGGAACCGAATAGGGAAACTGAATAAATCGAAGGGCGGACGAGATAATAAAGGATAAGGGAAATAGTGGTACAAAGAATTGTTCCGGAGAGTGACATGAAGAAGTTGATGCCAAAGCCAGAGGAAATCAAAGGTACGAGCATTACCTTGACCCTCCTGACAAAGACATAGCTGATTCCTCCATAATAATAAAGAACGAACAAGGTGACGATATTGGCTAGTCCTAGCCGAAAGCCGGGGACTGGGAGAAAAGAGGGAATCAGGGATTCAAGAAAATGAAGACCGACGGAGAGAGCAATCCTCCTAGCCAAAGATACCCTTCGGATAGTGCTGATATGGAATCTTGTTTTCATATTATTCAGTTATCAAACTCCGGGAATCCGCCTTTTACCGAGATGATCCTTGCCTGCCTCCTATTGGGAAGGCAGACAATCGGAGTGTAGGTACTATAAATCCGTCCCTGCTTTGAACAGTCGTGGTCCTTGCAAAACACTTCATCGTGCAGTACCTGGATGGAATAATCACTGTAGAGGGTGAAGGTGATGCCTTTGCCGTAAAAGGCAAAATAATTTCCTTCCCCAAGATAGAGTGGTCCGTCTTCTTTGACAAAAGCGACTTTTTTCTCTCCGGAAGAGGGAAAAGAGATGTTCGTATTCTTCAGTGGATCGTTCTTGTCGTAAAGGAGGGTGTTCTGATATTTAATCTGGACAAAAAGCGAATCGTTATCTGCTTTTGGCTTAGAGTAGAAGCTGACAAGAAAAACAGCTGCAATAATAAGAAGCGAGATAAGAAAAAGGGTTCCGTCTTTAATCGGATGAGGGATGAGGCTCTTTTTCAGTCTATCCGATTCTGTTTCCGGCTGGTTGATTTCTTTGTTTTTCATGACAATATTATACGCATAAGCCAAAGAAAAAAGAAAAATCCTTCCGGATGTAACGCTTTTTATACATCAATAATGGCTCATGGTGCTATAGTAATGAAGAATAAGCCAATCCTTAATTGCTCGGAGGGACAAGAGATGTGGACAAGCCAGCCTAAGAAATTCGGAGCCCTTCATCTTACCTTTCTTTTCCTTATCGTAATCAGGATGGGAATCAGTATCTTTTTCGGCTACCATTGCCAGGGAGAGAAAAATAAAAAGAAACGGGATCTCATCCTTTCTGCAACTGGGATTTTTCTTGTCCTTTTTGAAATTGCCAAGATTATCTTTGTCGTTGTGATTCATCAGGCGGATTTCTCCCTTCTTCCTCTTCAGCTTTGTTCGACGGCCCTTCTTATCCTTCCTCTCCCTTACTTTCTTCCTGATGGAAGATTCAAGGACTGTGTATATGGATATCTGGCCTTTGTCAGGACCACGGCCGGGATTTCCTATTTTGTCAATCCAACGACTTTGATAACTCCTCGCTATATCTTCAATTGCCTTCATTCCGGAATCTACCATCTTGTCATTATATCGTCTGGGACGTTTCTGTTTATTTCAATGGAAAGGTACCGAAAGAAAGGAATTTCCTATTATCTGAAATCTTTCCCTCTTTTTGTTTCTTTTTCCCTTGTTGCCATCCTGGCTAACACCATAGCGATTAGACTTGATCCTAAAACGAATCTGGATTTTTTCTTTCTGATGCCCAAAGGCCCGGCAACGATCCCTCTTCTCGATACCTGGATTAAGCCGAGAGTTCCGTTTGTCTGCTATTACCTTATTTATTTAGCTTGCTTCTTTATGAGGAATTTTGTTCCTTTTGGTGTTTTCCACAGGTTGAATTTCATCGTAGAGCAGGCTCAGAAGAAGAACGCGGGGAACAATATCCAGAAGGCAGATTCCTGATTTCCATCGACGAAACCAGGCCAAAGAAATCACTTTTTAAGCAAAAAGGCGCCAATATTTTCCTTTTGTAGTAGAATGGGACGCAATCAGTTATTCCGATAACTGATGGCATGACCATTGGAGGTTTATCAGAGATGAAGAAGAATACTTTGCTGTTCAGTTCTGTTTTAGCTTTAAGTCTGTTTGGCTGTGCACCGCGCGGAGGAAGCCTTTCTTCTGCCTCAGAGAGTACAACTATGCAGCCGTCCGGGACAATTGTAGATGGAATCCGTGTTGCCTATTCTAGGCATGGAAGCTACCTTCTCCGTGCCGAAGTCCAGATTCAAAATGAGGTTGCCAAATCTGTACATTTCGATGAGGTCGTTTTTTCTGCCTCACCGGATTCGAGCGGAAATTCAATCGCCAAGGCAGTTGATCAAAAAGAAGGCGATAACGTCATTGCCTTAACTACGGGAAAAGATGATAAGGTAACGACTACTTATTATGCAAAGTACCTCACGGTAAACGGAAAAACCTATACTGCCTCGGTTAGCGAAGGCAAGCTTTTCTATAAAAATGGTGACGAAGATTATGATGTCCTTGCCAAAGGATATACAAGCCAACAGGACAGGGCCAAACTTTATCATGTTCTGACCACAAACTATGCCTTTGGTTCCGATAAGGACGGAAAGGAAATCGAGGGACTTGTGGCTCCGATTTATTCAAAGGCCAGCAATAGTTCCACCTATTGGCCTTCCGGTGTATATGGATTAGGCTGGAAGGCAAATATTGCCAAGATTGAGAAAGCCCTTGTAGGCAAAGATCTTTCTAAGGTCTCTTCCGACTATAAGAAAGCGTCCGACTCGGCAAAGTCGAAGACTGGATTTGTCGACAATGTCGACACCGGTGCCACTATTTCTTCTTTCAAGTCCTATATTACAACAGCCGCAAGTGCATTCACCGGTGAATCCCGTGTCGTTGAACAATTCGGATTAGATCATAATAATTGCTTCTCCCGTACTGAACTTGTTGTCGGCGAGGACAATAAGGTTGTCTATGCCAACATCAATGAAACCAATCAATTCCTTTCTAGGCTTGCCCAGAGAAATTCCGATACGGGAAACGATGCTCCTATTGTCCGATTCCATACCGATGCGACGGATAAAGCCGAGGAAGTCAACAATTATTATTCCCAGTTTGTTTCGGTCAACGGAAAAGTCTGGACCGGAACAGCAAAAGATAAGGCGGCAAGCCGGGAATATGTCACCTATTCTAGCGGAAACGATCAAGATGCCCTGGCTTACTATTCTTCCAGTGCCTATTTGGCTAATGAGTACTATAATGCCCAGTTCCTGAATCTGATTTCTATTGCCAAGGATGCCAATGGCTCCGCTTCTTCCGACAAGGTGACCTATGGAAACAGGACTGCCACGAAAGCCGAAAACGGAAACAACTATTGGACTACCGGCCATGGTGCACCGGAAGACAAAAAACCGGATAACTATGCGACTTGGTGGAAATGGAATGTCGCTGCAGTCGAGAATGCCTTTGTCGGACTTGATTTTACAAGTCTGACTAAGGATAGTGCGGTCACTTCTCAGACCGCAGATGCTGACGGACACAAGTATGTCTCCATTAACGGGGTTAAGACTGGCGCTTCTAGGAGCGAAACGAAGAGCTATGTCCAGTTTGCCCATGAAGCATATGCTTATTTGGTTAAGTAGTTTTTTGCCTTACCATGGTCTCTCCATGGGTCAGGCCTCGTCTAGATATTAAATTGAGGTGAATCAAATGTTTCATTTATTCCGTTCTGATGAATCCGCCCATATTCCAGGATATAAGGAGCAGACAAGGAATCTCCCTGTCTGCCCCTATGATCCGGAGTTTGTCTATATTCCCTGTGTGGATAATCATGGTAATCCCCTTATTAACGCCCTTCCGATCTCCTCTTCCGTTAAGAAGGGAACGCTCTTAGGCCTTCGTGCACCGGATGATTTTCCTATCTATTCTTCCGTCTCCGGAAAAATCGAAGGTAGGCAGAAGAGGGTAAGGTCCTCTGGCAGAATCAGGGACTGCTTTGTTATCCGTAACGACCACAAGGGAGAATGGGATACCCTTACTCCCTTAAAGCCGGCAAACGAAGTTTCCAGAGAGGAAATCATCAACGCCATTAAGAAGAGCGGCGTCATTGGATTTGGCGGAGCAGGGTTTCCTACTTACCGGAAGTTCAATTCCGGTAAGGAATGCGATGTCTTAATCCTTAATGCCATCGAGTGCGAACCTTTCCTTACTACCGACTATGTCTACGGTGCAAAGGAGTGTGAATATGCCTTCCTTGCCATCCCTTATCTTCTTAAGGCAAGCGGTGCGAAGAAGGTTGCCTTCTGCACGAAGAAGGATAAGCCTGCCCTTATCGATGCCTGCAGGAAATGGAAGGCGAAGTATCCTTCTCTTCCTGTCGAGCTTGTGTTGGCCAAGGATGCCTATCCTAGGGGGTATGAGCGCAACCTTGTCACTTTAGTTACCGGCAAGGAGTATGCCCACATTCCGATTGAGGCTCAGGCCATCGTCGACAATATTTTCACTTTTATTTCCTTAGGCCGCTACTTCACGGAGGGAAAGAGTGCGGACTTACGCTGCATCACCGTAGCCGGTGAAGTAAGTAAGCCAAGGAACGTCCTGACTCCCTATGGTGTCTATGCCTTAGATCTTCTCGATAGGGCCGGATATAAAAACGACGCTTCTCTGAAGATTCTCAATGGCGGCCCAAGGAACGGAAACGTTCTTGATGATGAAAAATTCGTTCTGCTTCAGCAGGCCGATGGGATTACGGTAAGGAAGAAGTCGTCTTACCGGGCAGAGCCTTGCTGGCACTGCGGAAACTGTGCGGAGGCCTGCCCTAGGGACCTTCAGCCTGTGCAGATTCAGATGGCCTACAAGGCAAACGATCTTCATCGGAGGATTGAACTCAATGCCGATAGGTGCGTAGGATGCGGACTTTGTTCCTATTCCTGCCCTAGCCGGATTGAAGTCAGCCAACATGTCAGGGCAGCAAAGGCCTTAGTCATCAAGGCAAGGAAGGAGGCAAAGAAGTAATATTATGGATTACCCGAAACAGTTTACACCCCATATCCGGAGAAAGGCGTCGACCTTCTCGCAGAGGAGGGAATTCTTCCTTTGCGTCTGCGTCCTTTGGATTAGCAGTAGGATTTACTATTTCGTCACTGATGGAAAAGCATATGGATTAGCCGTCATTCTGCTTGGCATCACCGGAATCGTCTTTGCCAGGATCCCGGATATCTTCTGGAATCTTAACGTGTTCTTCTCCAAAGAACATAAACAGGATGCGTTTAAGGAGTTCCTCTATCGGGTTATTCATTCCTATTCCTTTGTCACCGGTCTTCTTCTTGCCTTGCTTTGCCCTATCGGTCTCCCCTTCTGGAAACTTGCCATCGGTGCAGTTCTTTCTATCCTTGTCTTTAAGCTGTTCTTTGGCGGATTCGGAAAGAACATCCTCAATCCTGCCATCTTCGGACGGGTCTTCCTTCAGCTTGCCTTTACAAGCGACAGGAAGACGTATCTAGGAGAGAAGCCGCATGATTTCACTATTTCAACCGGTGCTTCCGTTACTGGATTAATCAACAGTACGAACGGTTTCTCTCCGATTGTCAGTGGTCTTTCTTTTAAGGATAGGATTATCGGCAATTACCGAGGAACCTTAGGCGAGACTTTTGTCCTTGTCCTTCTTGCCATCTGCGTTTATCTTTGTGTCCGGAAGATCATCGACTGGCGTGTCCCTGTCACTTATATCGGAACCCTTTTTATCGCCTTTGTCCTGATGTTCCTTTCTGCCGGCGACGGCGGCTGGGCGTTCAAGGATGCCTTTAGGTATCTTGCTATCGGCGGCATCTTCTTCGGCGGTATCCTCTGTCTGACTGATCCGGTCACTTCTCCGACTAGCCACTCTGGCCGGATGAGGTTTGCCTTGACTAGTGCCCTTATCACCCTTCTTATCCGTCTTTATACCGGGTCTCCGGAAGGCGTCGCCTATTCCATCCTGATTGCCAATGTGATGACTCCCTTCTTTGACAAGATCAACACTGGCCGGACAAATAAGAAACTCGTCCCTATTGCCGTCAATGCTTCCCTCTTTGCTCTCGTCCTTCTCTCTGCCCTTGTCTATGGGTTTAGGAACAAAATCAATCCTTCTACGGGAAGGTTCCTGAAAGGTAGGTAAAGATGAATCAAAGGTTTAAAAACTGGATTATCGGTGCTTCTGCCGCCCTTATCCTTGGTGCTGCCTCCGTTGGGCTATATTTCGGAATCGTCCCGGAGAAAAGCCCTCTTTCCGATAATGTGATGAGCAGGTTTGAAAAAGATTCCCCGACCGGGAGGGACTCTCTTGATCTTTCTTCCCTTTCGGCTGATGATTCAAAAATGATTAAGGAAGCCGATAAAGTCTATCTTTCTTCTTCTTCGGTCTCTGCCTATTATTTTGGTCTGAGTTCTTATGACGGAAGCTATGGTTCGCTTAACTTTGCTATCGGGGTCAAGGACTCCGTCGTCACCTATTATCATTTCATCGATGCCGGAGCGGCGGATGATCTTGGCGCCGGACAGGCCCAGGATAACGAAGGGAAAAGGTTTGTCGGCTACACTCTTGGCGGAGACGATGTCAGGGCCGGAGCGACAGCCGAAGAGACCTATTCCGATAGGAAAAAGGCGGTCGATGCGGCTCTGACTTTTGTGAAAGGAAGGGATTAACGATGTCAACTCTTGAAAAAACCGGTTTTAAGAAAAGCTTCCTCGACGGACTTTTCTATAAGAATCCGTTCTTTGTCCTCTTTCTCGGTCTGACTCTGGTCAGGATCTCCACGACCCGTCTTGAGACAGCCCTCATTGTCGGGCTGATTGCCGGAATCGAGCTTAGGGTGACTCAGCTTGTCCTCTCCCTTCTCCGTAAACACCTAGATAAGGTCGGCGCCTATCTTACCGCCCTTATTCTTGCAGCCGGGCTATCCACCATCTTCGGAATGGTGCTTGGACTTCGTTTCTCCTCTTTCCTGAAATATGTCAACGTCAATGGGGCTAACGGAAAGTTTCTGACTATCGCCGTCCCCTTCCTCTGTACCTCTTCGTTCATTCTCGATCAGGCTGACGAATCGCTCTTCCATCCTCTTTCCGATACCAGGGGCTATTCCCTTGGCTCGTTCCTTGGCTTCCTTGCCGCTTTAATCCTTATTTCCCTCTTCCGCGAAGTTCTTTCTACCGGAAGGATTACCTTCTATGATGCCAAGGGTCAGGAATACGGACCGATTCTCTGGTCGAAGGACGTGTTCTCCCTTCCGATCCTTGATAAGCCTTTCGGCGGTTTCCTCTTTGCCGGAGTATTCAGGGGAATCTACCGTTCCATCCTTAACTTAGTCCTTAGCCATAAGGATAAGAAGGAAAAGTCCAAACTGAAGGAGGCTGAGTAATATGCAGTTCATCGGTGCAATTCTGACGGCGTTCTTCGCCAAGAACCTGATTCTTCAGGGACATGATCTCCGTGATGGCATCCATCTTGGCAATAGACACTACCCTCACCGTCTTGTTTTTCTTGGTCTTTATGTCCTAGAATCCCTTGTCATCTCTATCGTCGGATATTTAATCTCCAAATATGGAAAAGGAAGGGAGATCCTTTCCTATCTTGCTTTCTTTATCTATGCCCTCATCGCCGCCTTAAGGACAGGCCTTTTCTCTCTCGCTTTCAAGAAATTCTTCCCCCAGCTTGAAAAGGAACTCCATGAAGACTGGATTGAACGTGCCTGCTCGACTGCCTTAATCGCCGTCGGTGCCTCTGCCTTGACCTGGGCTAGCGTCTCTGCGGCGGAAAGGGTAGGACTTAGGCTTGCGATGCCTATTGGCTTTGCCCTTTCTTCCTTTGTCTTCTCTGCCCTTTATGAGCGGGTAAGGGAAGATGGAGATGCCAAGGGCTTCCGGGGAATCCCTCTTCTTCTTCTTTCTTTGGCCGGTGCCTCGCTTGGCGTAGTCAGGAGGAGCTTCTGATTTTTTCCTTTGTAGGAATCTGTTAAAATAGATACGCTGCCTAGGCAGCGTATTTTTTATGAAAACCAAAATCATCTGTCTGCTTTTTTCCTCTCTTTCCTTTTTCCTTTCTTCTTGCAAGGAAAACAAGGTGGAAAGAATCGAAACCCTGTCGAATCCCTATCTGTTTTCCACGAAGGGGGAGATACGGATAAACAGCGACGAAAGCCTTTCTCTCTCTCCTTTTGATACTTCCATCACCGGAAGCATTTATTATTACGGGGGTGACTTCACGGAAGAAGAACTTGCTTCTATCCATTCTCTTTTTGACTACTCTTTTTCTTATTATCATGCTCTCTCCGACCGGCATTATTCTTATTCCCGGTATGATGAAAAGGGAAATAAGGCCGAGGAAATCAACAATGTCCGGACAATCAATGAAAGCTACGGTACGGGAAAAAAGGTAAAAGTTGATTCTTTCCTGTATGACCTACTAAAGAAAAGCTATGAGTTTTCCAGGAACAGCGATGGAAAGTTCAACAGGTTTTTAGGAACGCTGAACGACCTCTATGAGAATAAGCTTTCCTCTTTGGAAGAGGATGGTTCCTTGGATAGCGAATACAAAAAGAACAGCGTCCTGACCGTCACGACAAAAAGGAAGTTCTCCTCTTTCTCCGCCAATGAAAAGAACCGGATTTCCTCCCTAGTCTCTTCTCTTCCCCGGACAAAGGAAGAGAGGCAGGGCCTTCTCTCCTTTGATGATGCAACCTCTTCCGTCACCTTCAACAAATACAAGGACACGAAGAACCTGGAAATTTCCCTCGGGGGAAATGCCAAAGGATATGCCACGGAAAGGTTCTGCCGGCAGAGGCAGAAGGAATATCCTAATAGGTCCCTTGTCATCAATTCCGGCTCTTCTTCCATCAAGGCAATCGGACAGCGGCCGGACAAACGGGAATGGAAGATCCAGTATACGAACCCTTGCTATAAGGAAAGTATCGATCTTAGCCGGTACAATCCTTATGAAGTGGTGATTTCCCATAATGGGGCTTTTAACCTCTCCACTTCCGGATATTACGAGCAGTATTTCTACTCTTATCTTCCGGACGGAGAGGGCGTTTATGATCCTAATTCTCCCTTTATCCTAAACAGCCATATTCTTAATCCTTCCACTGGGTATTCCACAAGGACGTTCGACCAGGTGTCCGTGTTTCTTAATGACACAGGCCTTGCCGATAGGTACACGACTGCCCTTAGGAACACTTCTTCCATTAAGGAGGCAGAAGCGCTCTTTGCTTCCCTCAATAAGATTTATTCTGTTTCCGATGCCGGGCTTAGGCTATGCCTTAAGGAAAAGGACGGCTCCCCTTATTTTTATAAAAGGTCGGACTACTCTCCTCTTCAGAGTAACGGGCTTCCCTGCATTAAAACTGCCAAGGGGGAGTATAGCGGAGACTTTTCCGACCTTGACGAAGCACCGCAGGAATACCTCTCCCGATATGTCTCCTCCTTTGAGGAGGTCTATTACCTTACCGGCAATAGGAGGGAGAAGGCTTCCATGACGGAAGAGAACGGGAAACAAGTGATTTCCCGACTGGAGGAACTGAAATGAAAAAATCCGCTTTGCTTATTCTCTCTCTTGGCTTTGTCCTTTCCGGATGCCAAAACGGGAGGAAGGGTTCCTCCTTGTCTTCTTCCCCCTCTTCCTCCCTTCGCCCACAGGAGGATGAAAAAGTGTTTTCCAGGCAGACCATCTATATCGGAATCGCTTCCGGCGATATCCGTGTCGTCCCTCCTAGCGAGAACAGCACAAGGGTCGGAGTGAGTCCGTTTAATACATCCATCCAGGGGAAGGTCTACTATTATGAAGGCGACTATTTCGACGATGACCTTAACGTCATCGCCGAGGATTTTAACTCCCTCTTCTCTCTTTACCATGCCTTAAGCGATAACCACTACAACTATAAAGAGGTGACAAAGCGGGATGACAGGGGCAACGCCTTGGAAAGGAAAGACATCGTCAATGTCAAGTACATCAATGATCACCCGGGAGAAAGGATACAGGTTGATCCCTTCCTTTATGATTTATTGAAGCGGAGCTATGACTTCACCCTGAATTCTTCTTTGATGTTCAATAGGTTCTCCGAGAGTCTCTCTTCTCTTTATGAGGACAAACTCTCCGAAGACGAATATTCGGGAAAGGCCCTAAACAAGGCTTTCTCCCTCTCAAGGAATGTCCGGTTCAAGGACGATTTTTCCCCGTCGGATATTCAAAACGCCCTGCTTAGCGTTCCGGAAAGTAAAGAGGAAGCAAAAGGCTGCCTCACCTTTGACGAAGAAAAGAAAGCCGTCCGGCTGAATAAGAGGGTAAAGGACGGGAAGGAATATACTCCGAGAAGGAATCTCGGGGGATGCGCGAAGGGATTTGCGACTAAGGCGGTCGCCGATTATTTTAAGGGTCTCTATCCGGACATTTCCCTTAGGATCAACTCCGGCTCTTCCTCCATCCTTGCCGTAGGGAGCCGGCCGGATTCTTTGCCGTGGAAAATCACCTATGTCAATCCGATTAGCCATGAAAGAATCAACCAAGGCGGAACAAACCCAAGCGAGCTTTATCTTCAGTTCAAAGGTCCCTTCAACAGGTCGACATCCGGATATTACGAACATTATTTTTATTGTTATGACCCACAGAAGAAGGAAATCTTCCGGAGAGACCATATCTTCAATACGGAAAACGGTTTTTCCGCTCCCTTCTTCGACCAGGTCTCCGTCCTTTTGGACGATGCCGGGCTTGCCGACAGGTATACCACGGCGATAAGGAACTGCAAGGGGACAGAGGAAGCATTTGCCCTGTTTGACCGCCTGAACAAGGTCTATTCCACCTCGGGGGAACTATTGGTCTGTTATAAGGGAGAGAAAGGAAACGAGGATAGTCTTTATAGCTATTCTCTTTCGGACAGGTCTCCCTTATCCTCTCTAGGATACCCAATCTCCATTCTCAATGACGGAAGCGAATATGACGGTGACTACCTTGATGTTTCCCTTTCGGATATCAAAGACACGAAGACAAAAAGCAAGTATCGGTTTTCCGAGGTCTACCTAAGGAGCGGGAAGAGGTATCAGGCAAGCCATCTCTTCACGGAAAAGAATGATACGTTCTTCCCTTATCCGGACAAGGCAATCTCCGTCAGAAAAGAACATAAAGGATAAAAAATGGCTTGAACGATACGGAAAGAGGGAAATCCGTTCAATTTCAGGCAATTTCTGCTAGAATAGAGCAAGTGCGAAAGCATTATCGAGGTTTCATATGAAAAATTTAAAGCTGTTGACTCTTCTTTCCCTCATTCCTGTTTTCTCTCTGGCTGGCTGTAAAGGCAATGCCGGGAGCGATTCTTCGTCTGTTTCTTCCTCTGTGCCGGAACAGACTTCTTCCTCCTCTAACGGCAGCCACGAGATTTCCCCGGATCCCTATGCCCAGGTCCTGGACGGACTGGATAAGACGAAGGATGTCTTCCGGGATCAGTATAGGCAAACCCATACCTATCTTGGCGGATATACCGAGACGGTGAACGGAGTCAAGGTCTCCTATGGCTGGATCGAGTATACAAGCACCTGGGGAACCTACGGCGTCGCGGTCAAACTGACCATCACCGCCGAAGGAAAGATTAAGGAAATCAAGCTTGGTGCTCCGGATAAGGACGTCCACAACTTCACTCCGTCCTATGGACAGACTTCCGGGTACGATATTTATAACGATTATATTGCCAACTATGAGAAGAATCTGAACGCGGCCTTCGCCAATAAATCGGTCAGGAACGCCTTTAATTCCCTTAAGGACGCTATCTGCGAACCGAACCTTAAGCCGACGGAAACAGACAGCGGCACCTTCACCCCATCCAAGAATGATCCGACCGTCAAGGCCGGTGCCACCCAGACGGCAGCCCGCACGGAACGTGCCATTTTTGCCGCCGCCGGCGCCTATCTTAGCGAGTACAATCCAAACGCCCGCATCTTTGCCCATGTCTATAACAACCTAAAGGCAGAGGATAGGCCTACCGATAACAATGTTTCGTTAGGCTATAGGAAGACCACGGACGGAAGTTATGGCTATGCTAGGTATCAGTCCTGGGGCAGCTACTATGGTGCCGCCGTCAAAATCAAGGTCAAGGCAAACAACGTCATCGACCATGTCTATTTAGGAACCCCAAGGAAAGGCGCCCATAACTTCACTCCCTGGTACGCTGTCTCCGATCCGAATAATTTCATTGAGTTCTACCAGAAGGCCGAAGAACTGGTCAACAACCAGCTTGTCGGCAAGGTGGTGAATGAACAGCTGAGGAATAAGTACAAGTCTGCCACGCTTGAACCTGGAACCTCTACCTTTACACCGGCTGAAACGATTCTTTCTGCCGGTGCGACACAGACCAATGTCCGTCTGGATCGTGCCATCGCCTCCGCTAGGGAAGGCATCCTTTCCTCTGTGGAAGCTAAACCGGATGAGGGCGGAGTGGTCGACGAAGTCCTCCCTGGTGCCGACACTATTTCCGGATCGGAAATTTATGCCTCCTACAACCATCTTAAATCCGATTATGTCACCCCTGAGGAAAATCAGAACGGATACTATAATGCCCAGACGATGACTGCCTATGGCTGGAGGCGTTATGAGAATCCCTGGTCCAAGGGCAGCTATTATGGTGCCGCCGTTTCTCTGACCTTTGACAAGAATAAGAACATCACTGATGTCAAAGTCGGTGTCTCCCAAAAAGGCGATGTCAATAGGACGACAATCTACCGTGCCCACTATGATTCCGACCCACTTTATCTAGATAACTATGCACAGTATTTGATTCAGGATAGGAAGGCTGCCTTAAGCGGGAAGACCGCAGCCGATGTCTATAAATCCACACTCTCTGCCGGCGTGGAAAATAATGACGGCAATCTTATCTTCACTCCTGGCGACTATGACTTCCTTGGCGCTGGTGCCACGCAGACGACTAGCCGAATCAATGTCGCCCTCTTCGAGGCGGCCTCTGCCTATAGGCTTGCCACTGATCCCTTCACAAAGAATGTGTTTGAGGATTTAAAGCTTGTCAAAGGAACGGACATCAAGGACAACACCTTCCACCAGGGCGGAAAGAAAGGCACGGATTCAAAAACCGGTACCGCTTATGTCTATGGCTATACCGTTTACTACATCTCGTCCTGGCAGAGCTACTATGGTGCAGCCGTCAAGCTTACTTATGATAGCGACAGGAAGATTACGGCTGTAGAGACCGGAGAACCGAAAATTGAGGATTCCGCTAAGTCTTGGGCCGCCGCGACGAACTTCACCGCAAGTTATACCTTCACTTCTACCTCTTCCCGCAGTGACTATCTAAAGTATTACACGACCATCAAGGAGGAAATCGATAAAGCCCTTATCGGAAAGACCATCAACGAAGAACTTGCCCAGCAGTTTGCTGCCGCCAAGGTCGAATTCGATCCGAATGACAGTGAGAAGAACACCTATACTCCTGCTTCTGTCCGCTTCGTCGGAGCAGGTGCCACGCAGACTGATACCCGTGTCGCTGCTTCTATCTATGGTGCCCTTCAGGCTGCCCTGAAAAAGTAAAAGGCGAAAAGCAAATGATTAGGAAGACTAAAGTACTTCAGGGAAGGATGAGAGTGTCTACCGAGCCGACCATCTCGCTTAAGCTCCCTCCCTTCCTTTATATCGAAGCGACGAATGCAAACTGTCCGAAGGCCGACATCTATGTCCAGCCTGGCGATCAGGTCAAGCTTTACCAGGTTATCGGAAGGCGGCACGGGAAAGGGTTTGACTTACCTATCCATGCCACCTGTTCGGGAACCTATTCCGGACTGGAAAAGCATTACTATCGGAACGGGAAAAGGGTCGAGTTCAGGAAGATCGAGAACGATGGAAAGGATACTTCTGATCCCGGCTTTGGAAAAGAGCGTTCCGATGAGGAAGTCTCAAACCTCACCAAAAAGGACAGGGCCGAAATCTTGAAAAACACCGGCTCTGTCGGACTTGGCGGCTCCTGCTATCCTACTTATCTCCGTTTTGAATCCGATAAGAAAATCGATACCATCCTGGTTAATGCCGTAGAAAGCGAGCCCTTTGTCTCTGCTGACCATACTCTTGCCCTTGATGAAAGGGAAAGCGTCATCAAGGGGACAAAGTTACTTAGGCAGGCTTTCTCCTGCCCTAAGGCGGTAATCTGCTTCAAGAAGAAAGACCAAGACCTGCTCCAGGCCTATGGACAATATCTTTCGGCAAACCAGACTTCTGCCATTTCGGCTAGGACAGTAAGCAATGACTATCCTCAGGGATGGGAGAACGCTCTTGTCAAATCCGTTACCGGGAAAGTCATCCCTCTAGGTCATCTTCCTAGGGAATACGGAGTCAGGAACTTCAATATTGCCACGGTTGTCAGCATCTATAACGCCATCAAATATAACCTTCCTACCATCGAACGTCTGGTTTCCGTTTCCGGCAACGGCGTAAGGAATCCTGCAAACGTGAAGGTCCGAGTCGGTGCTCCGGTCAAATACGTGATTGCCGCCTGCGGAGGTTATAGCCTTGGCGCAAAGAAGGTTCTTGTTCTTGGCGGCCCTAGGTCGGGGACTTCCCTTCCTAGCGATGATGCCATTGTCACTAGGGACGTTCCTTCTATCCTCGTCTTCAATGATAAGAAGGTGAAAGTCTCACCTTGCATCCGCTGCGGATCCTGTGTGATGTCCTGTCCTGTCGGCCTTCAGCCGGTTACCATCAGGAACACGAGGAACACAAGGCCTGTCGACCGGGAAAAAATTAAGCTTCTCCATCCTCAGGATTGCATCGGCTGCGGCCTATGCTCCTATTCCTGCACGAGCCATATCGATGTCATGTCTTCCGTCGCCCGTGCCAAAGTCATTGCGAGGTTAAAGTAATATGGAATTCGTCAAAGTTAGTGGTCCCTTTATCCGCCGGAAGGATTCGGTCTCCCGGAGGATGCTGGATGTTTTAATCGCTCTTCTTCCTGTCGTCATCGCTGCCTTTGTCTACTATCCTATCCCTGCCCTTCGCAACATCTCCCTTTCCATTTTGACAAGGTTACTCTGTGAACTTGTCTTTGTCCTGATTTATCATCGCATTCCTTATGACGGAGAGAAGCACACCTTTAAACAGTGGTGGGATAATTTTAGAAAGTCTTTTACCCTCAATAACATTACGGTTCCTCTTGTCTCGGGTGTCATTTATGGCTTAAGGAGGCCTGTTGCCACAAAAGACAATCCCAATTTCATCTACTATCCGCTTATCATCGGAGCAATTTTCGGCAGGGTGATTGGTAAGCTTATCTTCGGCGGAACAGGAAAGAACATCTTCAATCCTGCCCTTGTCGGTTGGGTCTTCGCCAAACTCTGCTTTGGAAGCCATTACGATTATCCTTCTGCCAGTAAGTTCCTCTCCAATGAAATCTTCACTGGTGCGACAAGCCTTGACCCTTCCCATTTCTCCCTTGCCAATAAGGTCTATTCCATCAATTCCTCTGCCCTGCTTGACAGGTTCCTCGGAAAGAGGACCGGCCTTGTCGGGGAGACCTGCAAGATCGCCATCCTTGTGGGGCTTGTCTATCTTATCGTCCGGCATACCATCGACTGGCGTATTCCGGCTAGGTACCTTGGAACGGTCGCCTTTAGGTCACTGATTCTCGGCACCATCATTTTCGGGGCCAATAAGTCCACTCTTTCCGCTTCCTATCCTTTCGTCTTCAGGACCTACCAGCTTTTAAGCGGCGGTCTACTCTTTGGCGCGGTCTTCAGGGCGACTGACCCCGTCACTTCCCCGCTCACCCATCCGGACCGTCTGATCTATGGCGCCTTCCTTGGCGTTTGCACGAGGATTATCCGTCTTTTCGGTTCTCTTCCGGAGGGTACTGCCTTCTCGATTCTGATGGGCAATGCCCTGACTCCGGTCATCGGCTACTATAAATGGTCGACTACCCGATATACCTGGAAGAATCTGACCCTGCTTGCTTCAGTCATCCTCGTTCCGACCCTGATTAGGATCTGGGCAGGATGCAGGAGGGTTTTCTAAATGAAATCGAAAATTCTTAAAGTCTCGGTTACCTTAGCCGTGATTGCCGGCGTGTCCGCCGGTCTTATCGGTCTTGTCAATGCCATTACCGAACCGGTGATTGCCGCCAATGCCTTAAAGAAAGTCGAACAACAGAAAAAAGTTCCTTTTGGAAACGATGTCGACATCGCCGAAAAAGAAAACGATCTTAGCTCATACAAGCTAACCTATGTTAAGAAGAGCTGGGATGCCTCGCAGAACGGAAACAAGATCGGAACCCTCTTCCAGACCGAGGGGACAAACCAGTATGGTTCCGTCTCCCTTCTTATCGGTGTCTACACCGATGGCAGCCTGACGGATAGGTCCATTCTGGAGAACACGGAATCCTATAAGACGACCTTGGAAGACAACTATATTTCCGTCTATAACCAAGCCGCCAAGGAGAACAAGAAACAGGCCCTAGGCCAGATTAAATGCGGGGCGACCTTCGGAGCAACCTTGATCAACAACAGGGTCACCGAGGCAGAGGACCTTGCCTCCGGCAAGGGTTCCTCCGTCACGGCCGGACTTCCTCAGGAGGCACTTGAGCTCTTCGGCGATCAGGCGGACAACTATTCCGAGGAATCTCTTTCCGCCTATAAGCTCACTTATGTTCAGAATGCCTACACCGCCAATAAGGGAGATAGCAAAGTCGGAAGGATTTATTCTTCCGCCCTCAAGGCGGATGATGAGACTATTCCGGTCTATCTAGCCATCGACAAGGATAACCAGTACGGAAATAGGTGCTTTGGACCGGATTATACGGCTTCTTCCTCGGCCGAAGGCTTTGTCTCCGGATTCAATTCCGCCAAGGACAAAAAGGCCTATCTCGATTCCCTTAAAGGAAACGGAAGTTCGGACGATGACATTACGGCCGGCCCTACCTGGCCCTATGATGCCAATAAGGATGATGAGGATTCTTCCTCTTCCTCTGCGGCCTTGGATGCCGCGCAGACTGCCCTTCAGGGCTTTGCCAAGGAGGCGAGGACAATCAGTGACGGAACGGCGACAAGGGATACCCGGTTTGCCTGTTTTGATTCCGGAGAGGTCGATGCCTTCACCCAGATTAGCAATGCAACCGGGACCTTTATCCAGAAAATCGACAAGGCTACCAAGGGCGGAAAGGATGTCGCCTATGTCTATGACCTGAAGGGTGAAAACGACACTCAGGGCGGAAAGAAACACAGGGAAATCTCCTTTGCCGTTTATATCGGCGGTGCCCTTGGTAAGATTGCCGTCATTGAAAACGGCCAGACGCCTAGCTACTATGGAAGGATTAAGAGTAAGTTCATCGATGCCTTTAATGCTTCTTCCGACCGGAAAGCCTTCCTGAAGCAGAATAGGCAGGAAATTGTCGCCGGCGCTTCCTCCGGTGCTGACCTCCTTGTCAATAGGAGGATGGAAGCCATTTCGGATGCGGAGGCCCGTTAATTATGATTGCGGATAAAAATGTTTCGCCTGTCAGTCAGCCTAGTGAAATGCCGGCAAAGAAAGCAAAACCGAAGAGCGAATCCTCTCTTCGCCATAAGGCTGCCTTTGTCACCGGTATCTTTAAGAACAACCCGCTCTTCGTCGCCGTTTTAGGAACCTGCCCGGCCTTGGCCGTCACGACCTCCTTAGAGGTTGCCCTTGGCATGGGTCTTCTCTTCACCTTCGTCCTTGTCTGTTCCAACGTTCTGATTTCCGCCCTTCGTAAGCTCATCCCCGAGGAAATCGAGATTCCTGCCTATATCGTCATCATCGCCGCCTTTGTGACCGTCGTCAAAAGGAGGACGAACGCCTTCATACCGGAACTGTACTCCTCCCTTGGCGTCTTTCTTTCCCTGATTGTCGTCAACTGCGTCGTCCTTGGGCGGGCAGAGGCTTTTGCCAAATATAACGGAGTCCTTGACTCCCTTCTTGACGGCCTTGGAAACGGCATCGGCTATACTCTGGCCATTTCTATCATCGGCCTCATCCGGGAAATCCTCGGCTCTGGTTCCATCACAATCGGCAAGGTCTTTACCTTTATCCATGGAAGCAACAATAGTCCTATTGTCCTTCCGATTCTGAAAGGGACCGGATACGACTTCTCCATGTCCGTCTTTACCAATGCCGCAGGCGGCTTTATCGTCTTCGGTCTTGTCTTATTTATCATCAACATCATCACCATGCATAAGAACAACAAAAAGAAATTCGCCAGGAAGAAGGCTAGGCTCACCGCCGCCTCTCTTAGCGGAAAGAAAGGAGCCTAAGGAATATGTCTCAGGCCACACCTTACATCGTAACCTTCCTGCTTGCCATTCTGACGGACAGGCTCGTCAATAACGTCGTCCTCAGCCGTTTCTACGGAATCTGCGCCTTTATGGGCGTATCGACGAAGGTCAAGAACTCCCTTTCGATGGGACTTGCCGTCGTCTTCGTCATCGTCCTTGCTTCCTTAATCTGTTGGCCGCTTTACTACTTCGTCCTTGTCCCCTGCCAGATCACCTTCAGGGATACCCTTACCTACATCTTAGTCATTGCCTCCCTTGTCCAGATTGTCGGAAGGTTCATCAAGAAGTTCTCTCCTTCCCTCTATAAGGCATTTGGTATCTATCTCCCCTTGATTACGACAAACTGTGCCGTCCTTGGCGTCGTACAGGAGAACACCGCTGTTGCCCTTGAGGCAAATGCCACTGCCCTTGAAAGGGCCCAGAACTTCGGTAAGTGCAGGGCAAATGCCCTAGGTACCTCTCTTGGCTACCTCATCAGGATTGTCATCTTCGCCTGTATCCGCGAGCGGAGGAAGGAGAACACTTCTTCGACTCCTAAGGCCCTTCGGGGAACGGCAGAAGCCCTGATTGTCGCCGGAATCATGGCGATTGCCATCATGGGCTTAAGGGGAATCGGTGCTTAAACTACTTCTTTCCCGGCCTTTGCAGATCACTTTCGGCATTCTCTTTGTCCTTCTTCTTGTCGGTGTGTTTCTTCTTGTCTGTGTCCTCAACCACCGCACACCGGTTCCGAAAGGATGCGAGAAGCTAAGACCGGATGCCAATCAGTGTGCAGGCTGTCAGCTCTTCTCTTCCTGTCCGATCCATCGTGTTCCGGACAAGGAGACGAAGCCTCAGAAAAAGAACAGGGCTGAAACTAAGGAGAAAAAAGATCATGAATAAATACGTAATTGCTTTAATCGCCCTTGCCGTGCTCCTTTTCATCGGAGCCATCCTTGGCGTCCTTCTCACGATTGCAAGCAAGACGCTTGCGGTGAAGGAAGATCCTCGGATCAAGGTCGTGGAAAGCAGGCTTCCGAATGCAAACTGCGGAAACTGCGGATATCCCGGCTGCCATGAACTTGCCGCTGCCCTTGTCTCCGGTGAGGAGACGAAGGTCACGAAGTGCAAGGTCGGGAACAAGGAAAAGAACTTCATTCCGATTATCAACTATCTTAAGGAACACCCGGGAGAAGACGGCAATAGCCACGTTCCTAGTCTGTAACGAGGAAGAAAAAAGGGGGCCTGGCGGCCTCCTTTTTTAGTCCCTGTAACGGATGAATAGATTATTATCCTTGTAGGAAACAAGAGCCGTGGCCCCGTTTTTGAAGGGAAGGGATGGAGGGATATGTCCAAGGTCTACGTTGAGGAGAATCGGTTTTTTTAGGTCGGCCAATGCGCTTAAGACTGCCTTATCGGCGTCAAGTCCCCTGACTTCCCTTTTCTGGCATAGCGGACGCCCAATGAGGAATAGACTGACTTTTTCAAACCAGTGGGCGTGTCTTAGCTGAAAGAGGCCGCGATAAATCTGCCTTGGGTTAAGATCGCAGGACTCAAGATAGAAGATAAGTCCATGCTTTGCCTCTTCCCCAAAGCGGCTTACTCTGTCAAACTCTGTCCCGCAGAGCGTCAATAGGCAGTCTAGGCAGCCTCCTATCCTGACGCCTTTGACCGGCGAAGAGTACCTATAGGGAGTAATGATCTTCTTTTCCTTCCTAGCTAAGGGGGCTAAAGGGTTATCCGTTTCCCTAGGCGGGGAAAAGAAGGGATAGCCCTTGAACTCTTTTTCCCCTTTTAGCCTTCTTAGGGCGTCCTTTTCGCTATAGGAGGGAGGGTAAGAGAAAAAGGAGGGTGCGTTAGAGGAATAGACTGTCCTGACCTTGGACAAGGTGGTAAGAAGAAAGGCAAGGTTTGTATTGTCGCTTGATCCCCTGAACCACTTTGGCTTCAGGCCTTCGATGAAGGAAAAGTCAAGGTAAGGGAGAATGTCCCTTTCCCTCTCTCCTCCACCGACGGAGAGAAGGAGGGAGGAATCGCTCTGATAGGCATCGAGGAATTCCTCTGCCCGCTCTTTCCCTCCGGAAGAGGCGAGAAGACCTTCGGCACGGTAAACGTTCTTTCCAAGATGAACTTTATATCCTAGTCTCTTGAATGTGTTAAGAGAATGGGAAAAACGGGTGATATAAGGCTCACTTGTTATTCCGAAAGATGGTGCAATAAGGGAGATATCCTCTCCCCCTTTAAGGAACGGGGGCTGTTTCATGTTTTTATTTTATCATGGGAGAGAACGGAAACAAAAGAGTGGGTCCTTTTTGCCTGGCAAAAGCAGGAAGAAGAGGAGAAAAAAGGAGGGAAAGAGGAGTCTTTCTCCTTTTTTCGTTTATAATGATGAAAGAAGCAGGCATGAATATGATTCTTGTTATCGGTGAAATCCTAGTCGATAGGATTGGGGAGAAGAAGAAGGGTGCTCTTTCCCTCACGGCAAAAAGGGGAGGGGCTCCGTTGAATGTGGCAAGCGACCTTGCCGATTTGAAATGTGAATCCTTTTTCTATGGTGTAATCGGAAAGGACATTTTAGGGCGCTTTCTTCTTTCCTCGCTCAAGGAATGTTCCCCTTTCCTTCATTATTCCCTAGGCGAACGGGCGGATAGAGAGACAAGTATTGCCTTCTATAGGAAGGAAGATAGTTCCTTCCAATTTATCCGGAAACAGGGTGCCGATTTCTCTTTTTCCCTTAAGGAAAGGAACTCCCTTCCTTATCAGAAGGCGAAAAGGATCCATTTCGGTTCTCTCTTCCTTTCTTCGCCTGAAGCTAGAAAAACAATCCTTTCCTTTGCCGGAAAGAGGAAGAAAAAAGGCAAGATCCTTTCTTTTGATGTCAATTTCCGAAGCGATATCTTCGCCAAGGGGGAAAACTTTGTTCCTTATTATCAGGAAAGGATATCCCTATGCGACATCGTCAAGTTCACTAAAGAGGAAATGCTCATGCTTTCGAAAAAGCCGGACAGGGAAGAGGCAAGGAAGTTTTATTCTTCCTCGGTGAAGAGGATTCTTGTCACGGACGGGGAAGAAGGCTCCTTTGCCTTCTACAAGGGAAAGAAGTTCCGTCAGCCGGTTAAAAAGGTCAAGCCTAAGGATACAATCGGTGCCGGGGATTCCTTTAGGGCCGGGTGTCTTTCTTTCCTAGCGGAAAAGGACAGGGATTCTCTTACCGAGGAGGATATTTCCTTAAGGCTGAAGAGAGGAAACGGGTGCGGAAGAAAGACCTGCCTTATAAGCGGTGCGCTGCATGCCTACTAAAGAGGAATGGCTATCTAGAAAAAGCAGATAGAAAGAAGAAACGGTCTTGAAGGAAAAGACCGGTTCTGTTTTGCCATTTCATTGACCGATGGTATAATGTTTTTGCTTGATTGGAGATAACGTATGAAAAAAAGACTACCTTATTTATTTGTTTTGTGCCTGCCCTGTTTTCTTATGGCCTGTCAGGGGAATCCTTCGAATGGAAAGCCTAGCGGGACAGGCTGGAACACAAACACGGCAGAAAAGCCGACGGCAGCCCCGGGGGATAATAAGCCGAGTGTTTCTTCCGGAAAGGAAAGCGAGTCGACAAGCCAGGAAACGGACCCCGAGAAAAGGAAAATCGTTCTTCCTGTTGAACCGGTTCTTAATCGCAGCATCCCGATTTTTGCTATCCTTCCCGAAGGAAAAAGCGGTATTGTTACCTGGACCTCTTCCAATAAGGATATTATTTCCGTTTCTTCCCGGCCTTCTCTGACCGATTCCAATGACCCGACAAAGAACTGGAAGACGGAAGGATCGTTAAGGACCAAACAAAGCGGAGAAGTGACGATTACCGCTACCCTTGCTTCCGATCCGAGTGTCACTGCCTCTATCTCAGTCGGCCTTGGGGAAAGATACGGGGAAAGGGATAAGGCATTGTATGATTCTCTTTCCGGTTCCCTTAAGGCGGTTTCCGTTGAGACGAATAAGACGTTTGACAATTCTCTGAATGAAACCTCGAGTGAGGAATCCTATGAGATTACCACTGTCTTTGAGGAAAATGCAGCGCCTGTCGATCCTTCCAGTGTGAACTATACCGATGCCTTTCAGCTGAAGGAAAAGGATCTTAAGACCGGAAAAGAGACCATTAATAATTCCCGTGTCAAAGGCAATTCCTCTCAGGTGGCTAAAGAGGAAATCGACATCAACAATAAGGTCATCAAGACTCCGGTCAAGAACGATGACGGCGAACAGTTCAAATTCGATTCCTCTTACTATATTAATTTGCTTAAGGATTCAGAGGCATTCGGAAACGATAAGTTTGTCTCCTATGACGGAGGAAATACCTATCATTATATTTCCGGTTATATAGGAAGGGATGAGCTTGCCCTTAATTACACGAGGAATTCTTCCTTCTCGCCCGATGATGTCTACTTCGAGGTCAAGGACGGAAAAGTTGTTTCCCTGAATAGGGTCTCCGCCCCATATAAAAGGAACGAGACCGATACGGTTTATAATGGCCGCGTGCTGAAGACGACCTTCTCTGAACTAGGCACGGCAAAAATCGACCACCTTACTCCCTATGCCTCTGATCCGAATGTCTCTCCTCTCTTTGCCAAGGCGAAAAAGAATCTTCTTGACGGCAGGAACTATACCAATACGACGACGATATTCTCTTCAACTGAACAGACAACGAAGAAACTTGTCATCAAGTACACTTCCGATGCCATTGATCAGAGGATTTACGATACCGACGGCACTGTTTCCTCCCATGAGGGAGTGAAAGTCCTTGACGGAAAGCTGATTCAGTATTCCTACGACGAAGAAAAGAATGTGCTGACCAAGATCAAGGATAGGGAAGGAACGATTGCGAATCAATATCCGACGTTTACTTTCTCCGATGATATTTTCTATGTGGACGGAGATAACTATAAAACCTATCAGGACTTCGGAAGCGAAATCCTCTTCTATAGCGGATATCTGACTAACGATGTGAAATCTGGGTCGGCAAAGAATAAGGCAAGTGTTTCCTTTGAAGGGGAGAACTTTAAAACCAGGGAAGGCACTTTTTCTTCTGAACTTACACAGGAAAATTATGATGTGAAGAGGGATTTTTCTGCTATCGGGACAACGACGATTGATCTTGACTTCTCTAAGCTTGAAACCCCCAAAGCGGATTCCTGGGAAAGTGATCCTGAATTAACAGAGATCGCCAAGGAAAGGGAGGCCTGCCATAGGCTCGATAAGCTTCCGTATAGGAAGTGTTCTGTTGGTTATAGAGGCGTGTTCCAGAACGTTAAAGATGATAACAAAATCAAAAAAGCAGACGGAACGGAAGAAGATATTACCGGAAAATGCAGTTATCTTAAAACGAAAAACTTTGGAACAGTAGAAGAGGTTAATCAATTTGTGCAGTCTTATAAGGATCTGATTGTCAGTAAAGGCTTTGCCTTAACCAGTGCAACACTAGGCTCAGGAAACATCCCTCTTTATCAAAAGAGCGGAAGTGATTACTATATCGGCGTTGCTGCTGGTGGCTATAGTGGAAAAGAAGCCCGTCTCTATGCCGCAGGAGGCAATGTCACGATACCCACGACATATTAGAGTCTGGCTGTTTTCCGTAATCAAATACCGCCGCACAGATTTTTCTATGTGGCGGTTTTCTGGTAAAAATTGTTTTGCTTCTTCCCCGGTTTGTACAAAAAGAAAGGGGATAAGGGCGAGGCTTATTACCCAGGTTCCGCCCTTCCGCTTTTTACGGCGGTAATCTCTTTCTATGCAAAACACGAATAATAGAAATCTTCTTATTTTTTCCTCATTGTTTATCAAAAGGAGTAAAATCTTTGATAGAGGCTAAATGGAAAACATCATTGAATTACTTCTTCAAGCGGTCAAAGAAGTTCCTGAACTGGTTCTTTTTTCGGATTCGGAAAAAGAAGTTACTTATGCCAAGGCTCTTTGTAGGGTAAAATCCATTGCCCTGTACTTGAAGAAAAAGAAGATTGTCCATCAGCCAATCCTCGTTCCGGTCGACCGGAATGTCGAGACTCCTCTTCTTTTCCTTGGAATTGCCGCTTCTTCCAATTACTATGTTCCTATCGATAAAGGGGCAAAGGAAGAAAGATGGAAAGACAGGATAGAAAGGGGCTCAATCCGTTATGGTTTCACTTCCCGGGAGGGACTTCTTTCCCTTTCTTTTTCGGAAGCAAGGGAAATAAATCCTAGCGCAAATGAATTCAATGCCATGGCCGAAGAATACCGGAAAGAGGAACCTCTTTATCTCAGGTTTACCTCTGGTTCGACAGGGAAGCCGAAAGGTGTCCTGAAATCCCATGAAAATGTTCTCTCTTTTGCTGAGAACTTCCGAAAGACCTTTCCGGAAATTCCTGACGGCCAAAGAATCGCCAATCAGACGCCTTTCTTTTTTGACGCCTCAGCCAAGGACATTTATCTCACCCTTAAGCTAAAAGGGACCCTTTTTATTCCGCCTAAGGAAGCATTTGTGCTGCCGAATAAATCCGTTGAGTACCTTAACGAAAAGAAAATCACGAGGATCAGGTGGGTTCCTTCTGCTTTGATTCTGATTGCCAGACTCCGCGTCCTTGCTTTTGTCAAACCTCTCTATCTTCGTTATGTCTTCTTTATCGGAGAAGTCTTCCCGGTGAAATACTTCAACAGCTGGATTACCTATCTGCCCGACGTTAGGTATGTGAACTGGTATGGCTCGACGGAAATCGCCGGTGCCTGCCTATGTGCACGGCTTACCCATCCCTATCCGGAAGATAAGCCTCTTCCTCTCGGCAAACCTCTCTTTGGCAATGATGTCCGCCTTGTCGATGGTGAAATTGTTGTCTCTTCGAAACAGGTGGCACTTGGCTACCTTCATGACGAAGAAAGAAACAGGAAGACATTCGTTCCGGCTAATGATGGAAGTACCCTTCTCCATACTGGTGATTTTGGCCATTATGATGAAAAAGGAAATATTATCTTCTCCTCCCGGAAGGATTTCCAGATTAAGCATCTTGGGTATCGGATTGAACTACAGGACATCGAAGCCCATGCGATGGAGCTTAGCTATAGGTCAGCTTGCTGCTGCCTCTACAAAAAGGATAAAATCATTCTTATCGCCTGCCTGAATAAGGGGATTAGTAAAACCACAGGGGAGGTAAAAACGGATCTAAGCAAGGTCCTTGCCGACTATAGGAGGCCCAATAAGATTGTTTTTCTCGATTCCCTTCCCTTGAACGGGAATGGTAAGATTGACCGTACGCTTCTAGAAAATGAAAGGACTGACTGATTATGGAAGAGACACAGAATAAGATTCTTGCCATCCTTAAGGATAGGCATCCGGAAGTGGAGGATTTCCTTTCTGTCAAGGAACTTGTCCACCAAGGAATTCTCAATTCGCTTGACATTGTCAGGCTTGTCGGTGAACTTTCCGATACCTTTGATATTCAGATTCCTCCGTCCGAAATCAACTATGATAATTTCGACACGGTCGAGGGACTGACGAAGATGGTCGAACGGCTCAAAGACTGAAATGTCGCTTCCACCTTTTTCTTTTGCCGGCTTCACCTCTCTGTACTTTATCCCATTTTTTCTATTGACCTTAGTTCTCTATTATCTGACCAAGAAGAAGTATCGTTACATCACTCTTCTTGTCTGTTCTCTTGCCTTTTATGGAAGGATCAGCTGGAATTCCCTTTTCTTTATCGCGAGTACAATCGTTTCGATGTACTTCTTTGCCAGAGCGATATCCTCCAATCTGAAGCGACAGAAAGAGTATTTGCAGGCAAACAAGGAAGCGAGGCCGAGGGAAGAAAAGAAAGCCTATAAGGAAAAGGAGAAGAAAAAGAGAAAGAGGTTCCTGATCCTTGGTATTGTCTTTAATCTTGCCCTTTTGGCTATTAGGAAATACAGGAACTTCTTTATTCTTAACCTGAATGGCATTATCCATTGGTTTAACAAAGATGTCACAATAGGCAGTCTTAATCTTTTTCTTCCTCTCGGTATTTCCTTTTATGTTTTCCAGGCTATCGGATATCTTGTCGATGTCTACTGGCAGAAAATCGAGGCGGAAGAGAACTTTTTGAAGTTTGCCCTCTTCCTCTGCTATTTTCCTAAGGTCATGCAAGGGCCGATTGTCCGATACGGCGAAAGGAAGGACGCCCTTTTCGGGGAACATGATTTCGACTATACCACCTTCACGGACGGACTTAAGCGTACCCTATATGGATATAGGAAGAAACTGGTGATCGCCGATACTCTGCTTGGTTTTATCCGCTTTGGATTCGGTAATCCGGAAGTTCTGTCCGGACTAGAGGCCAGGCTTGTCGTTGTGTTCTATTTCATCCAGGATTACTGTGATTTCTCCGGCTATAGGGACATTGCCATCGGACTATCCAATACAAGGGGAATCAAACTGCCTGAGAACTTCAACCATCCTTATTTTGCCATCGGCATCGATGACTATTGGCGGAGATGGCATTCCACTTTAGGAAGCTGGTTTAAGGATTATCTTTTCTATCCTTTGTCTCTTTCCCGCTTCTCCCTTAAACTTGGCAAGGCGGGGAAGAAGCTATTTAAGAACTTTGGCAAGAAGGTACCGGCCGTTTTCGGTCTGACGGTCGTCTGGTTTAGGACCGGTTTATGGCATGGGGCTAGCTGGAACTATGTGCTCTGGGGCCTTTACTACGGCTTTATCATCATCCTATCCGTCTGCTTCCAGCCTCTGATTGGAAAATTCTACGAAAAGAGTAAACTGAAGGACAATCCTTTCTGGATAGCCTTTCAGCATATCCGTACCCTTTTCCTCCTTGCCATCGGAAAGATTCTCTTTAGGGCCCCTTCCTTAAAGGATGCCTATACGCTGTTTATCAAATGTTTTTCCTATTCCCCCTCCTATTGCTCCATCACCAATCTGAACAATCAGCTAGGTTATATTTCAAGGATTGCCGCACTCGCCCTGTCCCTTGCCGTACTTATTGTCGATATCATCCAGGAGAAAAAGCCGGATACCTCCTTGCTCGCGAAGTTAAACCGCAAACCTCTTGCCCTTCAGTGGTCTTTGCTTATCCTGCTTGTCGTTTCCGTTGTCTGGTTTGGCTTCTATGGTTCCGGACTTCCCCATTATGACTTCGGCTACATTCAGTTCTAGGAGGAAAACATGGATAGACAGAAACTAAAAAAACCTCTTCGGTTCTTTTCTTTCTTTACCTTAGCCGCCCTTGTCCTTGCCCTCATTGATCATTTCCTGTTCTTTCCGTTAGGACCGGAGACCACCTCCTATGGCACCTTCTACCAGGAAAAGAAGGACTCCCTGGATTTGGTCATGGTCGGTTCTTCAACTGTCCGGGATGGATATATTCCAAGGGAAAGGTATAAGGAATACGGAATCACTTCCCATTCCGTCGATTCCTCCCCCACCCATCTGGAAGTCATTAAAATCGCCATCGACGAAATCGGAAGAACCCAGAAGCCGAAGGTCGTCTACATCGACCTTAACGGACTGAATAATCAGACTAAGGATAATGCCCCGACTTTCGTCAAAGACTATTTTTCCTCTAGGCCGGACGACGAAGAGACAAGGAAGGTGAAGGAAGGACTGAGGAGAAAATACCCTTATCTGAAACAGGAGAAATCCTGGGAGCCATTTAGCGGACATAATTCTTTCCGACAGCAGATATACTGGGAATCCTTTGTCTACAACAAACAGTTCTATACGAAAGGCTATTTCCCTCACACCCGGGTAAAAGAGGTAAAGTTGACTAAAGTCGATCCGGATAAGACTCTTCCTTTAAGCAAAGATGCGGAAGAATACCTTGAGGAAATCCTTCTTCTGTGCAAGAAGTACCCTTCCATCCGTTTTCTTTTCGGACAGAGGCCTAGATATCTTTCTGACGAGATTTCCTCTTTCGACAGGTACCAGATCCATTCGCCGCTAGAAGCAAGTTACAGGGTCCGTTCGGCCAAGAAGAAGGTTGAGGAGAATGGCTATACTTTCCTTGACTACACCAGCAACGAGTTTTTAAAAGAGGTAATCGGACTTGATCCGAAAAAGGACCAGTACGATGCCGAACACCTCAATCATCGCGGAGCGAAGAAGTTCACGAAGTATTTCGGAAGATACCTCAGGGATAATTTCTTCAAGGAAAAGCCGAAGCACTCTTCCGCCGTGACGGAAGAATTCGACAAGACCTATGAAGGATATCGGAAGATTGCACAAAAGGCAGAGAAGAAGCTTGGAAGGGAATAGCCTTCTTTAGCCATTTGGTGAAATAGCCACTCTCTTCATCCAGAAAAAGTCTCATTTTTTCATTAAAGGCAGAACAAAAAAACAATTAATTGCCTTTATGGAATGCTCAAAAGATGCAGCACCGTCTGTCTGATTGAAGCTTTCTTTTAAAGCTCTTTTTATCCTTGTATAGACTACTTTCTTCCACCTTAGGAAAAGAGAAAAACAGCTAAGGATGCAACGAAATATTGCTTTCTTCGCTTCTTGGAAGGATATCCTGGCAGGATCTTTCCGCAATGAAATTAAGATGGTCTCCGCAGCGTTCGAGGTTTCCTACCAAGTTGATATAGACATTGGAGCTTTGTGGTTTGCACTCGCCTTTTTCCAGACGGGCAAGATGGCCCTTGACCCTTTTTGTCCGTAATTCATCAATCCCTTCTTCCCTGTCACGGACCCTTGCAAGTTCGCTAAGGGAGGGGAAGTCGACAATCCGGTCCACCTTGATAAACCTTGTATTGATCTTTTCCCGCCTTTCCTTTAGCTCTTCGATGACTATGCCAGAGAAGACGAGATTATCTTCTACCTCATGCCGGGTATAGCCTACGATATTGTCAGCCACTTCCGTCAGGCGGACAATGTCGGCAAGATCCAAATGCCTTCGGGATATCCGCTTCTGTGATTTCTCGCTTACTCCCTTTGCGGATATCTGGACTAAAAACCCGCTTAATTCCTTTGACCTATGGAGGACTTTACTTTCCCTTTGGTCTATCTGTTCCTTCTTTCCTTCGTCCTGGCTAAGAAATGCCTCAAGGGCAAGGTTTAAATCGTTAAGTGCCCTATCCGCCCTTTTGTGATAAAAGCGTACCGCCTGATTTAAGGCAAGTTCCGGCGTAGAAAGAAGCCGGACTTCGAGTAAGTCCGCCTTGTCCTTTCCTTTCTCTGGGATGATTTTTCCGGCAAGAAGGACAAGAAGCTTTGTCCTTGGCAGGAAAATAAGGGTTGTCAGGACATTGAAGAAGGTATGGAACATGGCAATCTGGGTTGCCGGAGAGGAAAACCATTTTGCAAAGGTCCTCTCCCTTGCCTTAGGCCAGGCTAGGAGGATGGCAAAGAAGAAAAGGGAGCCAAAGACATTGAAGAGAAGATGGATGATGGATGCCCGCTTTCCGTTCGTCGTAGAACCGATGGCGGAAAGAAGGGCCGTGGAGCAGGAACCGATGTTCGATCCTAGAATCAGATAAAGGACACCGTTTCCGCTTCCCCCAACGACGGCCCCCGCCCTTGCTAAGGCAAGGATGATGGAGGTCACTGCACTGGAAGACTGTGCTAGGACGGTCAAGGCGATCCCGATGAGAAGGAGGAGAAAAGGATTGCTAAGGTTTATCAGCCCTTCTTTTAATCCTTCATTGGACAGAAACAGGCCCTGCCTGTTCTCTGTCCTTGTTTCGAGCCCCAAAAAAAGCAGCCCCAGGCCGGAAATCCTGTTTCCGGCAAAGGCTGCCTTCGGGTACTTCTTTTTCACAAAGAGACTAATAAGGACGCCGACAAGCGTTAAGGAAATGATGGCTTCCGTTAAAGGAAAGGAAGAAGAGGAAAGGCCGCCTAAGGCGACAATCTGTGCCGTGATGGTCGTTCCGATATTCGCTCCCCTGATATAAGTGGCCGCCTGGGTCAGGGTCCTTACTCCGGCGTTGACAAAGCCGACAACCATGATGGTCGTTGCCCCGCTTGACTGCCTGATCCTTGTGGCAAGCGTTCCTATTCCTACTCCAGCGAGCTTTGAGTTGGCCGTACGGGCGAAAAGCTTCTTTAATCCGCCTGTCGCTAGGCGTTCTGTCGCTTCCTGAAGCCTGTTCCTTCCGATGAACAGAGCCCCTAGGCCTCCGATCCTTAAGAGTACGGCAATTAACGTAGACGTTGCTTCCTGGGCTTGGGTAAGAAAGAACATGCTGTTTTGTTTCCTTTGGCTTAATAGTATAGAAAAACTTACAATTACGCTATCTTAAATTGATAGAAAGCGCTATCAATGAAGTTTACGGACGTGAATTGTATAGCCAAATTTACAAACAAAAGTTCTTAACCTCTTCTCTGTAGGGGAACTACGCATCGTTTTTTCGGTTTGACGGCCCCCTCCTGGACATTGAGGAAAAAGGTCTCCGCAGGGAAAAACATTTCCTGAAAATGCCAATGCCGTCCATTTTCCCTACTTGGAAAGAGGAGTGAAGGTGACAACGTCGGTCAAATCCTTATCATCGTAATAGATTCTGAATCCGTCTGTATAGGAACTATAGTTGATTTCCCAGGTGTGGCCGTCAGAGGTAAAGGAAAAGTTTCCGTAGGCGTTGATGGTTGCATCGACTTCCTTCCCTCCGTTAAGGGTAGCCTTTCCGTTATTGGCGACAATCGTTGTCGTTGTCCCGGGTGTTGCTTCAAAGGTGTAGGTTCCGTTAAAGATCTCCCTCTTTGACCTTTGCTGGATGTTGTCATACTGACTATAGGCTTCCCTGGAATAATCATAGGTGAAAGTGATTGAAATCCCGCTGCCGGAGAATTTGATGACCGAGACTTGGCTATTGCTGTTTAAGCTGACCGTTGTCTTCGTGACGGAAGAAGAGGCGATAAGGAAAGGAGTGATATTTTCGGCAAACACGGTGTTGGCGTTAAGGTTTTCGATGACATAGTCATTCTCATCCTTGATGAAGAATTCCGGTGCAATGGCGAATTTAATTTCGGTAGGATTAGGATATGCTGCCTCTTCCCTGCTGTAGTAATACTTATCCTGTTTTGGCAGCTTTTTGATATCGTAATATTTTCCGTCCTTCAGATAGTATCCGTCCGCACTATAGACTTCTCCCTCTTCCGTGGAAGAAGTCTTTTTCCTTTTGACGTTATCACTCTGGTAATAGTCTCCGATATAGTCATAGTTCCTTCCGTTAATATGATACTGGTAGCTGACTTTGTATTTTCCGTTTTCCAGTACCTTGAAGGCATTGGATAAGGTGTCCTGGTAGTCATAGTGCTTAAGAGGGGTGGGAATGGCCGTGGTGTGGTCGGTCAAAGGACTGATATCGATGGAAAAGTGATAGGAAATAGTCCTGTCCCTCCTATCTATGGCTACTTTATTTGTCACTAAATCAAAAGATAAAAGACCATCGGAAAGGGTGAGAGAGGCACTTGCAAAATCGGTAAGGTTATAAAGAGTTGTCAGGCTTGCCGTATGGGCTAAGGCACTCAGAGTGGCTTTGTCTGATAAGTTGAACGAAAGACTGTCTTCCCCCTCTTTGGTAAAACTCGTTGCCTTATAGGCACTGAAGGGGTTTGAAAAGAAGGAGAACTCAGCTGTGGTTCCATCCGAAGAAAGGGTGACATCCTTTTTGACGACTTTGTTATCCGTGTCGATGGAATAGTTGACGGCCTTTCCGTTGTCGTCATAGGCTGCATATTCAAGAGGATTAGGACCTGTTGCCTTTAGACTGTAGCTTGATGGAGAGAACTTGACTACCCTGTTATCGGTTTCTTTCGAGCCATCGGAATAGGTTCGTGTGCCTGTCCCAGTCAGAGTAAGACCTGTGGCGGAGGCAACATCGGAAAAGACTTGCTCGATTGTCTTAGAAGTCTCACTCGCGGAAGATGATGGACTTACTGATGAAGATTCGCTGAAAGAGGGTGAATCGCTTTCCGACGGGAACAAGGAACCTTGTTCCGAAGCTGAGGTCTTTGCCTGCCCACAGGCTGCAACCATAGACAAAGAAGCTAAAAATGTAAGAAACTGGACTTTTTTCATATTTTTGTATTCCTCTGTACACATTATATAAGTGGACATCTTAAAAACAATCAACTAGTTTCTTCCCGCCTCTATGGATGATAGGAAAGTCCTTACATTGCTGATAGAATAGATTTGGTGGTATGGATATGGGCTGACTAAGACAGGAAAATCCCTGCCGGGAAAGAAAGGAGCAGATTAGGATGACCGAAGAAGAACGCATTTTCAGCGGAAAGCTTTTTGCTTCCGAAGACAAAGAGCTGATTGCCAGGAAAGAGAAGGCACATAGACTAAGCCAGGATTACAACAACTTATACGAAAAAGACGAAAAGACCAGAAAAGAAGTGCTTCGGCAGCTTTTAGGCGGCATTGGCGAAGGAACATGGAGGTTAGGTCCAATCCACTTTCATTATGGATGCCATACCATTGTGGGAGAAGGGTGTTTCATGAACTTCAATTTCACTGTCCAGGATGATGCCAAGGTGACAATTGGGGATCATAACAATTTCGGTCCGAATGTAACCATTGTGACCCCTTTACATCCTATGCTGGCAAGTGAGCGACGGGGAAGGGTCTGTAGCGATGGCAAGACACGTTTTTTATGTTATGCAAAACCCGTAACCATCGGCAATGACTGCTGGTTTGGGGCAAATGTCGTTGTCTGTCCAGGCGTAACTATCGGAGACAACTGTGTGATAGGCGCCGGTGCAGTAGTGACAAAGGACATTCCTGCGAATTCCTTTGCCGCTGGGGTTCCGGCACGGGTGGTTCGTACAATCACCGAAGAAGATTCAGTCCGGAACTTGTTTGACGAAATACATTGAGCCATTGCCTAGGCTATTTTGCTTCATGGGCAGAAACGGTTTTCTTTTTAAAATTGGAACCAAAATGTTTTCTCAGGCAAAGAAAAAATCCAAGCCCTTTTCCGACTAGCGGATATTCGGCTTGGATTATTCGGATCTGGTGCCGGCGGTGGGAGTCGAACCCACACGCCCTCACGGGCATTGGATTTTGAGTCCAACGCGGCTGCCATTACGCCACGCCGGCAACAGATAAAATTATAGCGGATTAGAAAGATAATTGGAAGAAAGAAAAGCGTTGATGGATGAGGATAAGGAGGCTAGATTTCTCCTTTTTCATGTGCCAGGATGATTTTGTCAATAGGGCCGAAGATGCAGTAATAGGCAGGAATGGAGAGCAGGATGACCCAATAAGGATGCCATAAACCAAAGTACCTTCCGATGAAAAGGAAGGCGAAGAGGGCCAATGACCAGATGGGGAAAAGGCTGAACCGGTGCTTATAGATTGCCTCGAACAGGCCTGAGGGGACAAAACCGAGAAAGATAATCGGCCAGAACACGGCCCAGGATCCGTATCCTGAAGGGACTTCCTTCTTAGCTAAAAGTAGGCTGAGAAGGATGTACAAGAAGATAGCCAGACCGGAGAAGGAGGAATTCCTCACGTTCTTAATCAGATTCCTCTTCCGCTTTTTTGCCGCATCCGTAACAATTAACTTATTTTTCTCACCTGTCACATTGATTCCGTCAGAGTTGATATTTATGTTCATCATCGAGTCTCCTTTTTTATTCCTGTTCTATAATAATAGCAGAATTTAAGGAGGAAATTCTCTTTTGCCGATGTTTCAGATAAAAGAACCTAAGAATCCAAAGAAGATTTCCTCATATTTTCTTCTCCGTGTTCCTCTTTTAATTTTGGTTACCATAACCGGAATTGTTTATAACGTCGGAAGGCTCGCCAATCCGATATTTTTAGGAAGACTTGTTGATGTTGTCGCCTTAAAAGACAGTAAGGCTTCTTCTGCTTTTCTTTTACTTGGTGTTTATCTTAGTGTCATCCTTCTTGTCCAGACTGCCCGGGCCTTAAAGCGTTATTTTGTCCGCCGCTTTGCCTATGAGACAATTGCCTCTAGGCGTTCCGGAATCTTTTCTGCCCTTAGGCAGAAAAGTCTCCCGGAGCTTTCCAAAAGGGATATCGGGAGCCTTTCTTCGAAAAGGAGGGGAGATGTCGCAAAGGCAGTGGAAGGAAGGCGGAAGGTGACGACAGAGATTTTCGATACTATCGTTCTTTTTCTGGTCTATATCGTTTACCTCTTTCTTTTTGACGTCCGGATTACTTCTCTCTCCCTTCTGCCCGTCTTTCTTGCCGTACTTGCCTCTTTTCTTTTCCGGAAGGTCATTTATTTAACTAGTGAAAAAGCCCGGAGAGATAATTCCCTTCTTAGCCAAAGGACCTATGAGGACTGCGATAAAGCCCTTCTTTACCGGATTTACGGCAGGGAAAAGGAAAATGATAAGTCCTATCTTCAGGCTCTTTCTTCTTATGAGAAGTCTTCCCGTCTGTCTCAGATACTTACGGATATCTCCCTTCCGCTTACCCAAGGAATTGCCCTTATCGGACTTCTTCCTCTTAGGAGGATGGGAACAGACTATGTTAGGACGGGCAAGTCTCTTCCTTCCTTCGCTCTTGGAAGGAGTGAGAATGTCTGGACCGTGGGGGTGTTTACCACTTATCTTGACACCTTTGTCCTCTTAAGCACTAAGGCATGTCATACCTCCCGGCTTTTCTCTTCGAGGGAAAGCGGACTTGTGTCTTATCGCCGGATAGTCCCTCTTAGGGAAGAAACTACTTCCTTCAAGTCTTCTTCAGCCTATCAGGGACATGTCGTCCTCTCTTTTTCCCATTTTTCCCTTTCCGGGGAAAACAAGGTACTCGTGAAGGATTTGGATCTTACTCTCCACGACGGGGAAAAAGTAGGAATCTGTGGGCCGATTGCCAGTGGAAAGAGCCTGTTTTTCAAAGCCAGGAGGAAAGAAGCAGACTATGAAGGATCATTGACCATCAATGGAAAAGAAGTGAGAGACCTTAGCCGGGAAGAATTAGCCTCCTATCTTGTCTATAGGGGCCATAAGCCCGACTTGTTTACGGACAGCATTGAAAACAACATCGCCCTAGGCGAAAAGAAGGGCGTAAGGCCCTATCTTGAAAAAGTGGATTTTCTCTCTGACCTAAACGAAAGGAAGGAAAAGGAAAAAACGATTATCGGAAACCGGGGAATTAAGCTTTCCGGCGGACAGCAGCAACGTCTTAGCCTGGCGAGAACGCTCTATCATCAAAAGAAAATCAGGGTTTTAGACGATCCTTTCAGCAGGGTGGATCTGTCCACCGAGGACATTATTCTGAAAAGCAGGAAGAAGGAAAGGGAATCTTCCCTTGTCCTTATTTCCTCCCACCGTCTAAGTAACTTTGCAAGGAGGGATGAAATCCTCCTTTTTGACGGAAAAGGAAACGTTCTGGTGGGAAATGAAAAAGAACTTCGTTCCAGCCAGCTTTATCAAAATTTAAAAAAAGGGGATGAGGAAAAATGAAAAAAACGACCTTTATCTCTTATAGGAAACGTTTTATCCTTTGTCACCCCTGGCTTAGCTTCCTTCTTCTTTTGACTATCCTTTGTTCCTCCCTTTCTTCCCTGCTTCCGCCATTAATTCTTAGACAGAGGATTGATAACGTCTTTCTCTCTTCCCTATCTAAGCAGGACCACCTTCTCCTTTTTTCCTCCCTGACCTATTTTCTTTCCTATCTTCTTATTTCCCTTTTTGACATTCTTAACAGCGTCCTTATCGATTATTTCGGTTCTAAGCTGATTTATTCTCTTCGCCTAGATAGGAGGAAGAAAAGGCATTTTCTTCCTGCTTCCTATTTCCGCAGAAATGGCTCAGGAAGGATTTCTAGCCGTATTAGGGACGATGTCTCTTCCTTGGAGTCTCTCTTCAGCGACGGACTGATTTCCCTTCTTGTCTCCCTTCTTAAGATTATCTCTATCCTTGTCTCGGTTTTCCTTTTCAGCTACCTTCTTGGCCTTCTCCTGCTTGTTTCGATTCCTCTTGTCTTCCTTCTGACGATGTTCTTCCGCAAAAGAAGGTTGCTTGAGCAACTTGCCGTCCGGAAGAAGGAGAATAGGATTGCCAACGGATTAAGCGAAAGCCTTTCTTCCTTCCAGACCTTAGAGAACCTCAATAAGGAGGAATACGCAAAAGAGAATCTCGACTCGCTTCTTGTCGACAATAGGAAGCTGCGGGACAGAAGCGCTATCTATGATGCCCTCTTTTCCCCGCTAGTCAGGCTTCTCCGGGCGGTTAGGATTGCCCTCGTTACTTTCCTTGTTGTTTCCTTTAACGATACTTCCTCCCTTTTTGGCTTGTCTGTCGGGACTTTTGCCGCCTCGTTGACGATGATCAGTAATCTTTTTGCCCCGATTCAGGAGCTAGGGCAGGAAATCCAGGTCAGGCAGGAAGGGACTTCCGGTGCCAAGCGGGCAAGGGATTTCCTTAATCTCCCGGAAAGAAAGAAATTTTCCGGGAAAAGGAATCCTCTTCTTCTTGATGCCTCTCTCCCTCCGGTCATTGAGGCCAAGAATCTTTCTTTTTCCTATCAGGACGGAAAAGAACCGGTTTTCTCCTCGTCTTCCTTTGTCCTTCAGGGAAAAGAGAGAGTCCTTCTCCTTGGACGGACAGGGGCAGGAAAGACGACCCTTTTCCGGATGCTTTTAGGAAGGGAATATCCTACCCACGGCTCCCTGACCCTCAACGGACAGGATATCTTTGATCTCGATGATAATAGGAAGAAGAAAGTCTTCGGCTATGTCACCCAGGGCTTTCTTTCCGTTCCCGGGACAATCCTTGACCAGATTACCCTTCATGACAAAAGCGTCTCGTTATCGGAGGCAAGAAAGGCCAGGCAGGAATGCTTCCTGGATGAGTATGTCAGGAAGGAAATCGACGGAGGATATTCGGCACACTTTGATAGTTCCCTTTTCTCCCAGGGTCAGCTTGAGCTTCTCTCTCTTGCCCGTGCCCTTGTCCATAATCCGAAAATCCTCCTTCTTGACGAACTTTCGTCAAGTATCGACACTCTGACCGAGAAGAGACTGTTGTCCGCTTTGGACAAGGCGGGCAAAGGAAGAAGGAGGATTTCCATCACCCACCGCTATTCTTCTCTTCTCGCCTTTAACCGTGCCTTACGCATCGAAGAGGGAAAGATCAAGGAAGTGGATATCACTTCCCTTTCCTTGGCACAGGGGAAGGAATTATAATCTAAACGCCAACATGAACAGGAAAGAATATACCAGTAGTCTCTATAGTCAGTACAAAAAGGAACCGATTAAGACGAGGATTATCCCAAAAGAGGAAATACTTTTCAGCCTGAAAAACATCTCCCAGCTTCTTACTCTTGATGTCCTTAAACCGGACTACACCTATCAGGACAGGGAAAGACTTGTCCTGAACAGGAAGGAAGGCCTTCTCGCCCTGTTTACTAAAAGGGGCCGGAAGGATCCGAAAAAGGACGTGGAGGATTTCCTAAATTCTCTAGGAGGAATAAGAACCCTTCTCCTTTCGACCATCAAAATCATCCGGGAAGGAGATCCGGCAAGTGACAACGACGGGGAAATCGTTGCCACCTATCCCGGCTTTAAAGCCATTCTCTGCTATCGGATCGGACATCTTTTCTATCAAAAGGGGAGGAAGGAGGCAGCCCGGGTCATCAGTGAATATGCCCACTCCCTGACCGGAATCGACATTCATCCCGGTGCGAAAATCGGCAAAAGCTTCTTCATCGACCATGGGACAGGAATCGTCATCGGAGAGACCTGCATCATCGGAGACAATGTCCGGCTTTACCAGGGGGTGACCCTTGGCGCCCTGTCCTTGTCCAAGGGACGGAGGCTTAAGTCGGTTAAGCGCCATCCGACCATCCAGGATAACGTCACCATCTATTCCAACGCCTCGATTTTCGGAGGAGAGACAGTCATCGGGGAGGATTCCACAATCGGGGCAAATGTCTATCTTACTAAGTCGGTGGACAGAGACTCGGTTGTGTTCCTTTCGGACAAGGGGATTACGTTCAGCAAAAAGAACACCAAAAAAGGGGAGCACTGATGTGCTCCCTTTATTTTGCAAATGGTTGAAGCGATGGGATTTGAACCCATGACCTCTTGGTCCCGAACCAAGCGTGCTACCAAGCTGCACCACGCCTCAATGTCAGCTATGTAAGTATAATCACTCCTTTCCTGGAATGCAAGAACTTTTGCGTATTGGAAAGAGAGCGGAACGTAAGAAACCAAATAAAGGGAAACCGCTTACATAAAGAAAAAGGGCAATTTTAACTTTATGCTTAGCCTTAATTTATTTAATAAGATTAAAATAATCGTTAGTGCTATTAGTGATAAAAGCGCTGAAAGAGAGAAAACTGAATGAAAAAATTAAAACGGATTCTTCCTTTGCTGTTTGTTGTTGCCTTGGTTTCGTGCAAAGGCGGGGAAGATAGCTCGAATTCTTCTTCTGTCCCTGGATCTTCTGTCTCTGAGCCGAATGAGCCGTCAACTTCAACTTCGGCGAAACCTAAGCCGATTGCCTTGACCCAGGCTAGGATTAATAGCTATTCCACGGTCAAGTCTGTTTCCGTCATTGATGGGCAGAGTACCTTTACCTACAAGGGAGAAACAGAGACCACAAAATCCTTATTTAAGACTGAAACTGCTTATAAAGATGATGTAAGGGCGGTTAGCCAATATGAGGAGACCGAGTATACCGATAATAAGAAGCCTTCCGCTCCTTCGGACACACTTGTCAGTAAAGGACAGTTTAAGAAGGCTGATGATTCCACGATTGTTGTCCAGTATCTCGGACTCAACAATAAGCTCAGCAGCCAGTCCACTTCCTATAATTGGGATGATAGGGGCTTTGGCAATCCTTTTGCCGCAAGGAAGGCGACTTATTTCCAGCGCAATGCTGATAAATCCACGGATACGGAAAAGGTCTATGATAGGAAGAGGAAGGATGTCTCCAGTGCCGACGAGCAGCTTTTGAATCAGATTGTCACCTTCTTCGGTGGCAGGATGATTTCTCCCAAGACCGAATATTTTACTAGGAACGGCGGGCTTACCTCTTTCTCTCTGACCATTAGCTCTTCTGCCATTCTCTCCTATTCTGCGACGATCAATTATTCTTATTCCGCTAGTGGCCTTACACTGGCCCTTGACTATGAAATCACCGGAACCCTGGTGAAAGATGAGGCAGGTGTCTCGGCTCAGTTCTTCACTCCGAAGACCGGAAGCGAAGACGCTACGTTTAAGGCAGCTAGGAATAAACTTGCCACTGGCAACTATACCGAGACGAATACAAGGGCTCAGTATGCTTCTTCCACCGCAACTACCGCTACCCCTGTGTATCAGACTAAGGTTGAACGTGCAGGCGATGGTGTTCGTGGTACTGTCTCTAAATATAGTGGCACTACATTGACGGAAGTCGGGTCTGCATTATTTAAAAAGGAAAATAGCGGCAAATATACTCCCATCACAAAATTCGGCGATAAGGGGTACTATGTCGACGGTGCCTCTAGCTCTCTTTTCCCTGATTATGATATTTCCTCCCTTTTATTTACTAAGAACGGCAACTCCTATACCTTCGACACTTCCGCTGGTGTTGAATTTGCGTCTTACGATTATTCTTTCGGTTCAGTTCTTGATGGTTTCTATCAGTCTACCTTCACTTCATTAGTCGTAACCATTGCCGATGATTCCATAACTTTCAAGGCTGATGGCACCTATTCGACTACGAATGGGCAAGCTTTGGTTTGCTATACTACCGTCTTCTCTCTTAGGGGAACGACTCCGGATGTTTTCACGGGAATCATGGTGAAAGAAAACGGAAGTGATCTTGTCAGGTCTGATATTTTCTCCGGACAGGATGATTATGATGATTTTGTCACTAGGTTAGGCGGAAAAGACTTCTTCGATGCCATCCCGACCTTAGGCGGCATCTATAACAGCGGGAATAGGCAGTATACGGCTGCCTCTGGCAACACGGCTGCCTCCGGTCTGCTTTATTGGGATGTCGGAATCAATGATAGGATGAGCAATAGCACGACCACAACGGAAGAACTTCAGACCTATATCAATTCTTTGTATTCTTCCTACAAAGCCCGTCTGGAAGAAGCGGGATTTACCGTTACGGACACGGATGAGGCCTCTTATGGCACCAAGGATATCGAAAAAGACGGAAAGACCTATACCCTTCTAGTCAATTACGGGCTCTTATCTGGAACGGACAGCTCTGGAAACAAAAGTTACTATTTTGGTGTCATTCCTTCCGTTTCCGAAAAGACAACGACTGGCAGCGATACCGGAAAGACTTCCTCTGCCGGCAAAAACCTTCTTCTCTCCTCTGCCTTCTAAGTCTTAAGTCCAATCAAAGGGGGCGATTTGTCCGCCCCCTTTTTCTGTGAGCGTTTACACTGCCGATTTCTTCTCTTTTCTAAGCATGGGAGGAAACAAAGCTTTTCTAACCATGTAAACTCTTCAAAGCAGACAAGCGGAGGCATTCATGAAAATCCAGAAACTGACACTTTTGATGATTTCCCTTCTTTCCCTTCTTGCCGGATGCGGAAAGGAAGAGAGTTCTTCCCTTCCCGACTCTACAAGTCCAGACATCAGCCAAAAAGAAGATCCGACCCCACATCCTTCCTCTAATTCCCAGGCAGGAAGCAATAGTAGTTCAGGCATTGCCCTTCGCTCCTCCCTTTTGAAGAAGTACGCAAAAAACGTTTTGCTTGATATTATCGAGGAAGAGAAGAAGGAAGAGGGATATACCGCCTATGCCATTGAAGTCGCTTCGAAAGAGGACACCTCCACGGCCTTCCTGAAGTATAAGGGGGTCTCCTATAAGGACGCCTCCTCACCCGTGGTTCCGACAAAGGATGGACTTGTTTCCCGTACGGAATGGTATGGGAAGGACGTCGATGACCAAAAGGCGGTCTATTTTCGCACAGGACTTGATTTGTCTAATCAGATCACAGAACAGGGCGGAAAGTACCAGTTCACTTATTATGTCAATCCGTTTGAAGATAGGCAGGCCTCTCTTTTCGAGAAAAACAAGGAATTGTCAAACGAAGAGAAAGCCTGTTTCGACAGGAAGAGGAAGGATGCCGAGTCTAGAGAACCTGGCCTTCTTCTGACAAGGCGGCGCTTTTTCGGCTATGACCATAGCGCTGATGCCGCGATTTCCTCTTTCCGCCTTTATATCAATCAGGACTCCCTTCTTTCCTTTGAGAGGAAGAGGACTCCGAAAGAGGAAGGAAGCAAGGAAGAATACACCTATAAAGGGACTTTTGTATCCACTGATCCCTCGACTTTCTCCGACAAGTTCCTCTCCCCTATCAAAGGTGAGGAAGACGCCAAGCTGAAAAGCGCCCTGGAAAGAATTTATTCCGCGAAAAACGTCAAGGAAGAAAGGACCGTCTCTTCCTCCAGTAACGGACAGGATTCTATCCTGCTTTCTGCCGAAAACGACACCAGCGAACATGCCAGGGAAGGCAGCTACACTAAGGAGGATGGGACAAACGGAAGCTATTCCTTCTATAAACCAGGCACTCACAGCTACCAGAGCTATGTGGACTATCAGACCAAAGGCAGGTATCTCTACGGAGAAGAACAGGAGAGGAAACAAAAGAGCCTCTCTCCCCTTCTTTTCGATAAAACGGCAGAAGATGTCTATGTCCTCAAAGATAGGAAAGAGTACTCCCTCTCTGGGACGATTGCCGACTATTCCAAATGTTTCGACCTTCTTGGCTCAGCCTCTTATCCGCTTCTTGGACTCAAGGTGACGCTTTCCGATGATAAGACAGTCCTTGAAGCTTCTTCCGAGAGGACAAAACAGGACGGGACAAAACAGCCGCTTACCATCAAAACAACCTATTCCTCGTTTGGAAGCGTCGTTCCGAAGGTGGATCTGTCCCAAAGGAAGATGACCTGTGATGATTTGACCTGGAAGGACAGGATTGGGACGGACGAGGGTTATTCCCAAGTGATCATGGCTATCGGCGGAGAAACGGTCCTAAACAGGATTCCTACCTTTGGTGGGACAAGGTCTTGGGCGGAGATTCTCTCCGAACCTAGCGATAGTAGGCCATGCGGCAAGATTGGATTCCTTGTCGACAGGTCCAAGGCCGAGAGCCAGAACAGCTATTCTATCTCCCTAGCTTCGGCTTACAAGAAAAAGTTCACTGCAGAAGGCTTTACCGTTAACATTGATGGAATAAAGAGGAACCAATTCAAGGCGACTAAGGCAGTAGGAGATAACAAGACTCTTTCCCTTTCCGTCGGCTTCCAGACCATCGACAATTCCGTCTATCTTGTCCTTATTCCTTCTCTTTCCTAATAAAAAATCCTGGGATAAGGAAAAGGGGCTGCCATATCGTGGCAGCCCCTTTTTTACTGATTCCCTATTTCTTTTTGGCGAGAGGGTCGACCGGCTTGATTTCCGGACGTTTGCTAGGCTTTTTGTTGATTGGCGCTAGAGGATGGAAGAAAGGAGCAGGAGATGGATGGACATCCTTCTTTTCTTCCGGAACAGACGTATTCCCGTTCCTCTTCATCGGTTCGACCGGCTTAAGAGGAGTAATCGGTTTCATGACGGAAGGCTTCTTCTCTTCGTTTTCCGGCGCTTTCTCCTCTGCTGCCTTTGCCTTTTCGGCCTTTAAGGCATTACGCCTCTCACGGATGGACAGGCCGTTTGGCGTAAGCGGAGAAGCGGCTTCGACCTTGCCGTTAAGTTTGTCAACCTTAGTGACATCGGAATAACCGTTTTTCCGGATTTCTTCTTCACGGCGCTTCTGTTTCCAGGCGGATTCGTTGCCCTGATTGGCGAAGATTGGGCGGGCAGTAGGCTGGACTTTAGTAACACCCCTTGAGAAGGCCTGCTCAGGCGTAAGGTCTCCCTTGTAAGTCTTGAGCTGGTAGTTTTGGAGGACGAAGGGGACGCGGCGTGCCTTGACGGCTTGAATCTTCTCGTGTTTGCTCTTTGCAGTGGAATGGAGAGGACCGGCGAGAGGGGCGATGATCTTCGGCTCCGGTGCTGCTTCTTCCGGCTCTTCTTTCTTCGGTTCAGCTACAGGGGTAACGGGCTTAATCGGAGTAATCGGCTTCCTTGTTCCAGCCGTATTGAGTCCATTAGGCTTGCCGACAGGAGCCAAATCAACCTTCTTGACGCTTCCCCTTGGCTTTGGAGCAACATAGGCAGGAAGATTCCAGGTGTTGTCGATGACGCTTTCCTGGCTTTCAATGGCGGTATGGGAGTTGTCCTGGATGGTTGTTCTTTCTTCGTAGCGCGATGTCTTTTCTTCCGGCAAGGGCTTCCCATGTTCTTCTTCCTGCGGACGGAGATTGTCAATCGGAAGGGAATTGATCGAAAGAATGACCGGACCGACTTTCTTCGTTTCTTCCCTTACATTGACCGGCTCGCCTTTCTCTTCATAATCAGGCAGAATCCAAGTGGAGTTGAATCCGACCGGTTTGGTTTCGACCTGCTGATGCGTATTGTCGGTAAGGAGGGTTCTTTCTTCGTATCGGGATTTCTTCTCTTCCTTCGGCAGGACATCCTGCATAAGCTCCTGAGGCCGCTTGCCGTCATTAAGGTCGTCGTTGATGGCAAGAATAATCGGAACGCAGGGTTTCTCCGCTTCTTCTTTTTCCTCTTTCCTGACGACATTGACTTCTTTGTCTGTTTCGGGCTCAGCGGCGGAAGTGATGTCATTGATAGGTTCGCCAGGTTTGACTGCCTCATCGGAAGAAGGCATTTCGGCTACCGGCTTAATGGTTTCCACCCTGTCAGGAGTGACTTCCTTTTCCTCTTTCCACGGATCTGCCTTCCATTCGTCAATACCAGGAAGAACCTGGACGGCGGCAGAGAGATGGTCGATCCTATGAAGAATCTTTTCGCCTTCGACATTCTCCTTAGGGACGATTCCTTCATTTCCTAAGGTAGTTACAATTTGACTGATGTCAGTGCTTTCGATGCCAGGGAGGTCGCTAATCGGATCAGGATGGATATTTTCCAGACGGTCAAGGAGTTTGACGTCGTGATAGGTGGCTTCCCTCTTTTCGCCCTTTTGCTTTTCAGCTTCTTTGGCAGCTAAGGCAACCTTGGACGGAAGATAAGGAACGGCCTCGGCACTTGTCTCTTCCTCGAGAGGAACACTAGCTTCCCCTTTCTCTGCATTTACAGCCTGTACTTCCTCTTTGCCTTTTCCTAATCCACAGATCCTGAGCCTGATGATTTCCAGGGCCAGAAGAATAAAGAAGGCATACGAGAAGGCATTGAAATAGGCATTCTTGCTGATGGCGGAGAGCTTTAAAGGACTTAACCTTCCTTTTTCGAAGCTCAGTGCGACTTTGTCGACTAAATCATTAAACCATGAATAGGCTGAGCCGAAGATCTTTGCCCTCTGTTCACGATATAACTGAGCAAATAAGGCACAGCCACAGATAAGGATGACAAAAAAGGAAAGCCAGCCGAATACTTTCCGGTAGACTTGCTTCTTTCCCTTGGCTTTGTTCGCAGACCTGACAGAGAAGGGGACATAGAGAAGAAAGAGGAAAATAACAGCAATAAGGAATAGAAGCCAGAAGAAGAAAGCAATGGTAAATGGCTTAGAGGGGAAACCTTGAAGGTTGACACGCCTTGACCTATTAAAGGGGATAAGAATGTGTGAATTGACCCATTCATAAAGGGTGTTGACAAGTTCCTTGGCAGGACTAGGCAGCCTGTTCTGAAGCGGGGTGAAAAGAAGAACTGCACCAACTACCAGCAGGAGAGAAAAGAGGAGAAAAAGGATGTCAAAGACAACGATTGCCTTTGACTTTTTGTTGCCTTTCCCGGCAACGACTTTGGATTTCGCCATTTTCCAATAGGCCTCCTTCGTTGATACTGAAAAACTACAATCCTTTCAGTTTGATAACATTCTAACACCATATTTTGATTCAGTTCAATTGTTTTCTTAATATCTTTAACAGAAAGTTAGGGAAACAACTTTCATTATTAATAGTGTGCAACCATGTATTTGGAACAGAAATTAAGGAATTCGGCCCATAAAATAGACACACTGCCAGAATCTGTCCATTAACAAGCGAAAAAACAAAGTAGACAACGATAAGTTGCTTAGAGGAAGATGAACGAGAGTGAACACAAAAAGATAAAGAAAAAGCCAGGGCAGATGCCCTGGCTTTGTTTAGCTAAGTATGATTATCGGGAAACGTGGATAGGCTCTAAGGAAGCAAGAAGCTGAAGATCACGTAGGCACGCATCGACTTTTGTTTCGCCAAGGACACGCTGAGGCTCGGAATCCTTTTCCTTGGCCCTTACGGCAACTGTGGCAACAGGGATTGCTTTTTCTTCCGTCTTTTCCCTGATGGGTGCGGTCTCTTCTTTGGCGGCAACAGCGACTTTTCCTTTGCCGGCACCGGCGATGGCAAGCCTGATGATTTCAAAGGCTACTAGGATGATGGTCGCCCAGGCTAATGCATTAAAGGCACCGTTACGAGAGATGAACGTTATGGCAATGACGGATAACTGTCCGGAAACAAAGCTTTTTGCTACTTTGTTGAAGAAGTCAGGCCACCAGGAATAGGCGGAACCGAACCACTTTTCGAAACGATATTGGAAAACAAGAGACCTTAGACCGAAGATGCAGACAAAGAGAATGACGAAGGTCAGCCAGCAGACAACTTTCCGGTAGACCTGGTTCTTTCCCTTGGCCTTGTTGTTGGCAAGGAGGACGAAGGGCTGGTAGAGGAGGTAGAAGAGGAAGACTACGCAGAATGCCATGATGAAGAGGAAGAAAGCAACAGTGAATCCTTTGGAAGCGACTCCGCTAGGCCCAATCCGCCTTCCCCTGCCAAACGGGCGGAGGGCGTGCCATTCAACCCAGTCATACAGAGGGGAAATCCAGGATTGCGGCAAGGAATAGAGAACCTTGTTCCTTGGAGTGAAGACGAGTAATGCACTCACGACTAGAAGAACGGCGAGAACGATGAAGATGATGTCAAAGACAAGTATTGCCTTTGATTTTTTGCTACTCTTTTTTTGGGCAGCTACTTCGGATTTTGCCATTTCAATAGGCCCCCTTCCTTTTAAAACAATATTGTTTTTTGTTCAGTATTCATTGTATCACTCAGGCAAATCACTTGACAATGAGGAAAAGACACAAAATAAGTCTTTTTCCTCCCGTCACAGAAAAACCCGGTTGCTCATGGAAGAATCAACCGGGTTTCCCTGTGTGTTATTCAATAGGATTAACTATCAATTTGACAAAAATATTTTATCGTTTTCTGTTGTCAAAGGCAAACGAAAAAAAGAGGTTATTCTTTTTGGATGGTAAAATAATCATCTGGAGGTAAATCCTATGGCCAAACTGATGGTGTTTTTTGATTGCTGGGACACTCTAATCCGGTTCAAAACGAAAGACGAGAGATGGACGTTCCTTCCTTTAAGGGACCATGCGCTAAACCGTGACGAGGTAGACTGGGACAAGGTGGCTGCCTTCGCCAAAAGATACGAAGAACTCTATTATTCTTCCCATAGCAGGTATGAGACTTCCTCCCTTGCCTACTGCCGTCTGCTTGTGACTCTTTTTCATATCCGTCTTGACTGTCCGCTTCCTTTCGCCGCTTCACAGATTAGGGATTATCTTGATCCCTCTCCTATCGAAGGCATCGAGGATTTCCTTGCCTTTCTGGAAAAGAAAGCAGTACCTTATGCCTGTCTTTCCAATACGATTTATACGGAAGAAGACACCAGAAAAGCCATCACCAGGCATATTCCTGCCCACCATCTCTCCTTCGTCCTTGCTTCGAGTGAAATCGGCGTGAAGAAACCAAATCCCGACTTCTTCCTCGCCGGTCTTTCCCTGGCGGATGTCACCCCTGAGAATGCTGTTTATATCGGTGACTCCTTCCTTCAGGATGTCTATGGTTCTTTTAACGCAGGCTTTAGAAAGTCCTATTGGCTTAATCATAAACATGCTTCTCCGTTCTTCCTTCCTGAATTCCCCGGAAGGAAAACAAGGAAATATAGGGAGGTCTCCGGCTATCGGCAGATTCAGGATGACTTAGAAGAGAGGCTTAACCATGATTAACCCGAATTATCCAAACCCGTCGGAGGGCGATGTCCGTTACCAGAAGAGGAACTACCAGGCAAAAAGGGACTCACTAGGAAGAGTTGACCTGAAAAGCCTTCTTGAGGTTTTTCAGAATGCGGCAGGAAGGCAGATTGAGAAGCTTAATATTGGGAAATCCTTTCAGGAAAAGGAAAATTTCCTCTATGTCGTCTGCCGGGTGAAAGGAAGGATCAGGCGGAAGAGGAAAAAAGAAGAAAGCCTTTGCCTAGTCACGTATCCACTTTCCTTTTCCTCGATTCAGAGCGAACGTTTCTGCTACCTGCTTGACGAGGATCTTAATCCGGTTTTCTCCCTTTCGTCCCTATGGGTCTATAGGGATCCTCTTACCCGGAGAAGGAAACCGGTAAGAGCGGCAAAAAACCGGTTGATGACTTCTGCACCTGAAATCAGCGAACTTACTCCGCTCCCTGGCTTTGAACGGCTAACCGGACTTGATAGGCCCGATGGACCATATGAAAAAGTCCTTACTCACAAAGTCAGCAGGGAAGACATTGATTCCAACCACCATAGGAATAATACCGTCTATCTTTCTCTTGCCCAGCAAGTCTGCGACCTTGACTTTTCTACCTTTGAAATCAATTTTGAGAAGGAATGTGTCTTAGGCGAAGAACTTTCCCTCTTTATCCGAAAGGAGAAGGGCGTTCAGCTGGTTAAAGGAATAAAAGAAGATGGGACGTTATCTTTTAAAGTAAGATTTTCTCTCTAATTGGAAAAGACTCTTTTTTCTTCCCATATGAAGTGATGGAAGGAAAAGAGAAGTATATCTGTCCGATCTGTAAAGCTTCCTCTTGGCCATATATTGCTAACCGAAATGGTAAGCCTTATTGCCGGAGATGCCTTTCATTTCAAGGAAAAAGTGCTGATAATTCCTATCTTCCAAATAAAAATATTAGACTTTGCTTGAATTATCCCTTGAGCAAAGAACAGGAAGCAATCAGCCTGCAAACAAAAAAAGCGGTAGAGGAAGGAAGAAATGTTCTTCTTCATGCGGTCACGGGAGCCGGGAAAACGGAACTTGTCTACCCTGCGAGGGAAAGGAGGCTTAAAAAACGCCTGCGGGTAGGATTCGCCACCCCAAGAAGAGACGTGGTCATCGATCTTTATCCCCGCATAAAGGAAGCTTTTCCTATGGCCAAGGTTGTCTCGGTTTACGGCGGACACCATCAGATAAGGGAGGGCGATATCCTCCTTGCCACGACCCATCAGCTTTTCCGCTATCCCTCGTATTTTGATTTGCTGATTCTTGATGAAATCGATGCCTTCCCTTTTAAGGGAGATCCTGTTCTGCAGTCCTTCTTCCGCAGAAGCGTCAAAGGGAACTATATCCTGCTTTCCGCCACCCCATCGGAAGAACAAAGGAACGAAGTAAAACAGGACAACGGAGTTATCTTAAAACTCTATTCCCGCTATCATGGACACCCTCTTCCCGTGCCGGAGAGGAGGAAAAAGACAAGACCCGGACTTTATCTTGCCTGTTACCGCATCCTAAAGGACTTCCTGACCGAAGGTAAGCCGGTTTTTGTTTTCGTTCCGACGATTGAAATCGGCAAGAAACTTTTTCTTTTTCTTTCCCTTTTTCTGAAAAACGGCGCCTTTGTCTCTTCAAAAGAAGAGCAGAGAAGACTGCTCATTGAGGCATTTAAGGAGAAAAAGCTCTCTTATCTTGTCACGACTTCCATTCTTGAACGGGGCGTTACCGTCTTTGACCTTCAGGTGATTGTCTTCAGGGCCGACCACCCTTTGTACGATTGTGCAGGCCTGGTGCAGATTTCCGGACGGGTAGGAAGAAAAATCCATGCCGAAAAAGGAAAAGTGTTTTTTATCTCTGAGGTCGAAACAAGGGAAAGGAAACGTGCAAGAAATGAGATTGAGAAATACAACAGAAGCCTATTGTCTTAATTGCCTGAAAAGATTTTATCTTTCTCCAATACGGGAGAGGATAGAAAGAAAGCCTCTCCTTTGCCCGGAATGTCTGAAAAACAGGAGAAAAGAAAGGAAGAAAAGAAGATTGTTTGCTACCCCTATTCTTTTTCTGTCCAAATACGATGGACAAAGGAAGGAAAGGCTGATGAAATTCAAGGAGTACGGAGATATCGTCCTTGGAGAAGCCTTCCTTTATTATTTTCTTCCCTGGATCAGACTTTTTTGCCGCTCTTCTATAATTGTCCCCCTTCCTTCTTCGGATAAGCGGAATAGGAAAAGAGGCTTTGTCCACCTAGAGGAAAGGCTTAAGCCTCATTCTCTCCCTTTTCTTTCCTGCCTAAGAAAACAATCGGACAAAGAACAGAAGGAAAAAAAGGCAATAGAGAGAAGGGAAGAGAAGAGTATTTTCTTTTGCGGAAATAAGGAAGATATCGAGGGAAAGAAAATTGTCCTTTTTGACGATGTCCTGACAACAGGGGCCACCTTTCTTCAGTCCCTTGACGAATTGAAACAGCTCCATCCTAAGTCCATAAAAGGCCTTATCCTCATGGATAATCACAAATACGAGGAGAAACTTACCGATTAAGGATTAAATAAAACATGGTTTAATATATAATATTTATTGTTTACTGAACTACCTGCGGAGGCGAACATGAACCGACTATTGAAAACTCACCAAATCTGGCTCGCCATCACTCTCCTTGTCGAAGCATTGGCGAGGATTGTCCTGATTGCCTGCTGGGCTTCCTTTCCATCGTTCCCCTATTTTTTCTATATCAGTTTCGGCCTAGCCGGTCTTTTCCTTGTCTATGACTTCATCGGCAACTATGCCTTTAATGCCAAGGCTTTCCATAAGAAAGGACAAAGCGATTTAAAGGCGGGGGAAATCATCGGAGCCGATTTTAACGATGCCTATAATTTCGGACAGATCGGCATTGCGGTGTGTGATAATCAGAACATTGTTCTTATGGTCAACGATTTCCTCGGCAAACGTTTTGACAACCTTGTGGATCAGAATATTTATCAGGTATTCCCCTCACTTACCCGCTTTGCCGCCGGACAGGATAGGAGCCCTATCCGGATAGAGGAAGATAATTATTCTTATGACGTCCAATTGATTCCCGATGCCCGTCTTTTCGTCTTCCGTGACGTAACCGATTTTGCTGCTGTCTATAATTACAATGCCAGTCAGTCACCTGTTGTCGGCTACCTTGTCGTCGATAACTTCAGTGATGTCCAGGAATCGTTCAAGAATGATATCCGTCTTGCCGATTCCGTCACTCGCTTGCAGAACCTGATTTCCGAAACGGCCGAGAACTTCGGCGCTAGGATCCGTCCGATCCGTGATGACCGTTTTTTCTTCATTACGACCAAGGAAAACTACCTAAAAAGGTATGCCGATAAGTTTTCTATCGTCGACAAGGTGCGGAATATGTTTCCTAACCAATATACGATTTCCATCGGTGTGGCCCTTGGATTTCCGGACTATTCCCGTCTTGCCGAGAGGGCTTCTTCTGCCCTTGACGTCGCCCTTTCCCGGGGCGGTGACCAGACCGTCGTTTCCCCCTTTGGCCAGCCTAGGAGGTATTTCGGCGGAAAGAGCGAACTTCTTCCTTCCCGTAACCGGGTTAAGATTCGGACCGTGTCGAATTCTTTTGTCTCGATTCTGAAAAATTACAGCCAGATTGTAGTCATGGGCCATTCTATCGCCGACTTTGACGCAGTCGGAGCAGCCCTTGCCGTCTACTATCTCTGCCGACTGGAAAAAGTCCCTTGCAAAATCTGCTGGGAAGACCAGCTTGTCGAGGACAAGGCAAGAATTGCCGTGGAGAGCTCCTTTACCAAGGAGGAGAGGGAAGACACCTTTGTCTCTAGGCGTGATGTCGGAAGCCTGATTTCCAATTATGCCCTCCTTGTCCTTGTCGACCACTCTGACCCACGTCGTTCTATCTTCCCTGACCAGGCAAAGAAATTTGACCACATTGCCGTTATTGACCATCATCGTCTTGGCTCGGTTAGGGTAAACAACGCCATCTTCAGCCATATCGACACTTCCGCAAGTTCCGCCTCCGAGATCCTCGCCACCTTCTTCAGGTATAACCAGAAAGAACTGAAAAGGGATCCGAGAACGGCTACCTTTGTCCTTACCGGTATTTCCCTTGATACCCACAATTTCAAAGAACATACGACAGAATCCACCTTCGAGGCTGCGGCAGCCCTTGAGAACTGCGGCGCGTCCAATTCCCGTGCCGTCGACTTCCTAAAGGATGATTTCGATGACTATCGCAGGCAGATTTCAATTCTGAACCACTCCGAAACGCCTTATTATGGCACGGTTGTCTCTCTTTCCCCCGATGATGACATTGTTTCTTCCGTCACTCTTTCCAAAGTCGCCAATAGGGCAATCAATCTCCGTGGCGTTTCTCTTTCTTTCGCTATCGGACGCACAGGTCCTCATGAAGTGAAAGTTTCGGCCCGGAGCGATGGCAGTGTCAATTGCCAGACAATCAGGGAGAAAATGGGCGGGGGCGGACATCTTGTCAGGGCTGCGGCAGTCTTCGGAAATAGGAATGTGGACGAAGTGAAGAAAAAGCTCTATGCTGTTCTAGAGGAAAACCTTGACTCTTCGCGAGTCAAAGACGAAAACCATTCGAAAGGAGAATAAACTATGAAAGTACTCAGGAAACGTGATTTACGTAAGGTAGGAAAGCGCGGAGAAGTCGTCGATGTCTCCGACGGATATGGGGCGAATTATATTATTCCTTACGGATACGGCGTCCTTTTCACCAAGGAAGCACAGGCTGATTTTGCCAAAGAGCAGGCTGAAGAAAAGCGTCAGCATGACCTTAAGGTGGAGGAGGCGAAGAAAATCGCCAAGCAGAGGGAGAATATCACTCTCGAGTTTTCTGCTCCGGCCGGCCGGAACGGCGACAGGATCGGAACCGTGTCTTTTAAAAAAGCAAGTGAAGCGAGGAAGAAACAGTATGGCATCTCTCTGAACAAGGAAAGGCTCATCGACAAAGATGTCCTTGTGAACGGCTTTGGACTCACTACCTTGAAAGTCGATCTTTTTGACGGAGTGATTGCCTCTCTTCGCATCCACGTTTCTTTAAAGGAGAACAAGTAACTTGTCGGACGATTCCCTTGACCTGAACGAGGTTTCCGTTCTCGGCAACATTCTTCTTGATTCTAGTTCGGATTCAAGGCTGACGGCCAATCAGGCCCTGACTCCGGATGATTTCTCTGATTCCCGGAATCGGATCATTTTTGAGACGAGGCAGGAAAGGATGCTGACGAACATCAAGCCGGATTTGGCTACCTTGAAGGATGCTTTGACGAACAAGAAGGTTCTTGATGCCGCCGGAGGAAGGGAATATCTTCAGCTGATACTGGCTAAGACCGTTTCCATTACCTCGATTGAAAACTATGTCAATGCTATCCGCGACCGCTCCCTTCTCAATAGTTTTCTTGGTCTTCTTAGCCGGATTGAGAGCGATGCGAAGACCAAACCGATCAGCGATGTCTCTGATTTTATCGGCAAGGCCGAGGTGGATATTCTTGGCATTACCCATCAAAGACGGATTAAGCAGGCTTTTAAGCTTAGTGATATCAATGATCAGCTTGTGACAAAGCTTGTCAGGCAGTCCGAGCGGTTCAAGAAAGAAGGAATCCGTCCTGACGGAATAACGGGAATCCGGACAGGCTATGGGGATCTTGACAAACTGACCAAGGGTTTCCAGAAAGGGGAAAGGATTATTATCGGTGCCCGTCCTTCCGTCGGAAAGACGGCTTTCGCCCTTAACCTTCTCTATAACATTGCCAGTCAGAATATCCCGGTCATCTTCTTTTCCCTTGAAAGGAATGCCGTGTCGATTAACAAACGTCTTCTCGAAAGGGCTTCGAGCCTTTCCGCTAGCGAAATCGACTCAAGGATGTTTCAGCCTGGTTCCACCCAGTCCCGTCTTCTTGTCGAAACAAAGGGCGATCCCGACCTTACTTCTAAGGTAAAAAGGCTTCAAAACGGAAGGAACACTCTTCGGAACAGGCCCTTTTATATCGACGACAACACCTCTTCCAAGAGGAACGACATCGTCACCCGCTGCCAGAAGCTGAAGAACCAGATTAACAATGTCGGACTTATTGCGATTGACTATCTTGGCCTTATCACTTCTCCGAGCAAACGTGCACAGGAAAACCGTCAGTCCGAAGTGGCAGAGATTTCCCGCCAGATTAAGCAGATGGCCAGAGACCTTGACGTCCCTGTCATCGCCTTAAGTCAGCTTTCCCGTGAGTCCGCTAAACGGAACGCCGATCATACTCCTCAGCTTTCCGATTTGCGTGATTCCGGTACCATTGAGCAGGATGCCGACAGGATTTTTAGGATCGACCGTCCGGATTACTTCAATAAGCCAGGTGTTCAGGCGGAAGGAGGACAGCCGCCGAGGAGGGAACAGCAGCAAAGCCCCTTTTCCAAGACGATTTTAATGCTACAGAAAAACCGTAACGGTCCTATAGGAAACTGCGCCTTTAGGTTCGATAAGGAGCATCAGCGCTTCTCGGCCCTGGACGAGAATGCCGATGAAAGTGCCTTCTGATGCTTTACGATGTCATTTCATCCGGCTCCAGCGGAAATGCGACAGCCGTATTTTCCAACAATCAGGTAATTCTTCTTGACTTTGGTATTTCGAAAAAAAGAATTACAAAAGCACTAAATGGCTATGGAAGGACTTTTGATTCCCTTCTTGCCGTTTTTATTTCCCATAACCACTCGGATCATGTCAGCAATGCCTTTAACACTCCCAAAGAAAAGCTTTTTGCTTCCACTCCTACCTTGCCCAAGGTGGATTTCGTCATCCAAGGCGACCATCTGCTTGTTCCGTTCAAGAAAGTCAAAATCGGATGCTTTACCATCACTCCTCTTCCAATCAGCCACGATGCCCCTAACCCGGTCGGCTTCCTTGTCGAAGACGGAAAGGAATCCCTTGTCTATCTTACCGACACCGGGTTTGTCCCGGAAAAGGACTTTCCGTTCCTTAGGGGGAAGACTTACTATATTTTCGAATCAAACCATGATCCAAAGAGGCTCTTTGAGTCCAAACGTCCGGATTATCTTATCCGCCGGATTACTTCCGACAAAGGACATCTTGCCAACTGCGACAGCGGATATTATCTTTCCCAGTTTGTCACTTCGGCAACAAAGGAGGTCGTCCTTGCCCATCTTTCCGATGAGTGCAACACGCCCGATCTTGCCTTGGATACCTGTCTTGGGGTAAGGCAAAGACAGCTTGGCTATATTCCGGAGTGTTCCCTTGTCTGCGCAAGCGACAAAAAAGAAACCAAGGGGGGAAGATGAACATCCGCTTTCTTATCCCGGGCAAGGCAAGAGAGCCTTTCCTTCTTTCCGGATACCAGGAATACCTTAAACGCCTTTCCCGTTTTGGCAAGATAGAAATCATTTCCCTTCCGGAAGAACCTAGGGGAAAGAAACCATCCGAAAAGGAGATTTCCTCCGGACTGAAAAAGGAAGCAGAGAGAAGGCTTAAGCAGATTAAGGCGGACGACTTTGTCTTCCTCGTCGACATTCACGGAAAACAGATCGATTCTTCCTCTTTTGCCTTGGAAAGGAAGAAGGCCTTAAGCAAGAAAGGGAATCTCGACTTTGTCTTCGGCTCTTCCTATGGGCTAGACGATTCTCTTCGTAAGCGGGCAGACTATTCTCTTTCCCTCTCTTCCCTGACCTTCACCCATTATAGGGCCCTCCTGCTTGCCATCGAACAGGTTTACCGGGCAAGGAAGATTCTTTCCGGAGAGACCTATGACAAGTGAAGAGCCGGGAATCGAAAAAAAGAATTGACAAATAGAAAGGGAATATCTAAACTATTTAACGCCCTTGGGATATAGTCAAGCGGTAAGACAACGGTCTCTGAAACCGTGATGCCTTGGTTCGAATCCAAGTATCCCAGCCATTGAATGAAACGCCCGCCTTCCGGCGGGTTTTTTCTTTTTTTCCTTTCTGCCAAGGCAAATCCCAATCCTAGACAAGGGACGACAAGCAACCTTTTTTCAGCTTGAAAGTTTCTTACTTTCCTCATAATATCCTATCCTATTTGGTATAATTTTCTTCGACGGAGGAGAACCTTTCCATGGACTTTCTAGACACGCTGAATCACAACCAATATCTTGCTGCAACAAGCCAAAGCCAGTATCTCCGGATTGTCGCCGGTGCAGGAACCGGAAAGACAAAGACTCTGACCTGCCGGATTGCCTATCTGATTTCTAAAGGCAGGCGCCCGGAAAGAAGGGTGGCGAGGACCTTTACCAACAAGGCGGCCAAAGAAAGGGAGAACCGGGCAAACGCCCTTCTTCGACAGGAAGGCCTTTTCTCCAGAGCCCCGCGGATTTCCACGTTCCATTCCTTTTTCATCCGCTTTCTCCGCAAGGAAGCCCATAATCTTCAAGGATTCAACGAGAATTTCCAGATTGCCGACGATGAGGACCAGGCCAGCATTCTGAAGCAGAAGTTTTCGACCAGGTACAAAGGAGCCTCGAAGGACTTTACAAAGGCCGTGACCGGAAAAATCGAGGCTTTGCAGACGGACAATATCTTCCCCGAGGAAGTGACTTCCGACAGGGTCAATGACGATTCCCTCTATACCCTGGATGAGCTCCGGGAAGTTTATTATTATTATCAGGATGCAAAGCGGCGGCAGAATCTGATGGACTTCAACGACATCCTCAGGTACACCGCCAGAATCAGGAAGGAAAAGCCTGCCATCGCCTCCTACTGGAAAAGTAAGTATGACAGGTTTCTTGTCGATGAGTTCCAGGACACCAACCTTCTTCAGTATGATTTAGTCAAATCCTTTCTTTCCCCTACGACTTCCCTTACGGTCGTTGGTGACCCTGACCAGACCATTTATACCTGGCGGGGAGCCAAGAACAGCATTATCCGCACATCCCTGGAAAAGGACTTCCCTTCCCTTGAGACCATCGTCCTTGACCAGAACTACCGCTCTACGCAGAATATCCTCAATGCAGCCAATTCCCTGATCAATCACAACAAGGACCGAAGGAAAAAGGATCTTGTCGCCGCAAGCGGAAGGAAGGGGGCCGAAGTCTCTTATCGTTCCTATGCCAACGAAGTTAGGGAAGCGGATGGAATCTGTAAGGAAAGGATCCGTCTGCACCGGAAGGAAAACGTACCCTTCAAGGATAGGGCCGTCCTCTACCGCTCTAACTATCTTTCCCGCTCCATCGAAAAGCAGCTGACGAGGTATAAGATCCCCTATGTCATCTATGGAGGAAGGAAGTTCTATGAGCGTGCCGAAATCAAGGACGCGCTTTCCTATCTCCGTCTTTCCGTGAATCCGGATGATGATATTTCCTTCCGGCGGATAAGGAAGGCCCCGGCCAAGGGAATCGGAGAGAGGACTATGGCTGCCGCCCTTTTAAGGCAGAAAGAAAACGGCCTATCCCTTCTTGAAATCTTCAGAAGCCATCAGGACGAACTGAAAATAAGAAATAATTCCAAGATTGCCTTGAAACAATTCTTCGATGCCTATGATGCTTTCCTTGCTGTCTATGGCGTGAATCCGGATCCTAGCGACCTATTGAATGCCATCCACGTCTATTTCGGAAACAGTGGCTTTCTTGACTATGTCGCCAAGCAGGACCGGCTTGATGCCGAAAAAAAGAGCAGGACTGCCCAGACTTCCTCGGCCAAGAGGGATAACGTCAATGAATTCTTCCGTGCCCTCACCGGTTACTTCGATACACAGATTGTGGATGAGGAAGGCAAGAGGATAAGTCCGACCTTGATTGACTTCCTCATGGATGTCGCCTTGCAGTCTGATCAGGATACAAGGAATGAGGATGCCGATAATGTCAGGCTGAGGACGGGGCATGTCTCAAAGGGGCTGGAGTTCCCTTATGTCTTCATCCTCGGACTGGAAAACGGCGTCTTCCCGACAAGGCATGCCATCCGCACGGGGACAAGAGCGGCAAGGGAGGAAGAAAGACGTCTTCTCTATGTCTGTATGACCCGGGCAAAGAAGGCCCTTTATCTCTCTAGTAACACAGGAAGAAACTTTATGACCGGCCAGCTCTATCTCCCATCCTGCTTCCTTAAGGAAATCGATATTCCTGCCCTGAAAGGCGAGAGTAAGAACGTGGCGGTCGACTATGCCGCCTACCGGGGAGCCTCCCGTCCGGACAGGAATGAGGCAAAACAGGTCCAGGAGAGGCTAAGCCAGAAGAGGGCAGGGAGGAGAAAGCCGCTCTCTGCCGACGATAGCTATGCTATCGGAGACAAAGTTGTCCACACTAGCTTCGGGGTCGGGGAAGTGATTTCCGTGGAAGGAAAGACGATTCATGTCCGCTTCAAGGAACCTTATGGGGTAAAGAAGCTTGCCGTCGGTTTTAAGGCTTTCAGAAAAAGGAAACCAGGTGAATAATTATGGAAACAATCGATAAAGAGAAAAAACGGGTGGAGGAACTGACAAAGCTTCTTAACCAGTACAACTATGAATATTACGTCCTAAACCAGTCCTCCGTCTCCGATGCCGAGTACGATCAGCTCAGGGAAGAGCTTCAGCGTCTGGAAAGACAGCGTCCGGACCTGAAAGACCGCCTTTCCCCGACTACCCGGGTAGGGGGCGGCATCACTTCCGAGTTCAAGAAAGTCACCCATAAGAAATACAGGCTTTCGATAGCCGATGTTTTCAACGAGGACGAACTGTATGATTTCGATGCCTCAAGGCGGAAGACCACGGGATTACGTCAGATTGAGTATAGGTGCGAGGTGAAAATCGACGGACTTGCCTGCTCCCTCAGGTATGAGGACGGCGCCTTAGGAATCGCCTCGACACGAGGCGACGGGAGCGTCGGGGAGGATGTGACACAGAACGCCTTGACGATTCCGACTATCCCAACCCATATTAAGGACCTGCGCGAACTTGAGGTCCGGGGTGAGATCTATAGGCCGAAAGCCTCTTTGGCCGCCTGCAACGAGGAACGGAAGAAGGAAAATCTTCCTTTGTTTGCCAACTGCCGCAATGCGGCAGCGGGGAGCCTACGCAATCTCGACTCCCGGGTCACGGCAAGACGGAAGCTTAACGCCTTCTGGTACTATGTCCCAGATGCCCTTGCCCTCGGTTTTAAAAAACATTCCGAGGCCCTAGACTATATTTCTTCTTTGGGCTTCCGTACTAATCCTGAGCGCCGGCTTGTCCATGGGATAGAGGAAGTCATGGAGTACGTCCATGAATATCACGAAAAGCGGCCTAGCCTTGACTATGATATCGACGGACTTGTCATCAAGGTGAACGACAGGACCCTTTATGATACTATCGGCTACACTAGGAAGACCCCGAAGTGGGAAATCGCCTATAAGTTCCCTCCGGAGGAACAGATTACGAAGGTCAACGACATTGAGATATCTGTCGGCCGGACGGGAAGAGTCGCTCCGACGGCGGTCCTTGAGCCAGTCCGTGTTGCCGGTTCCCTGATTAGCCGGGCAACTTTAAACAACGAGGATTATATCAAGAGGAAGGATATCCGCATCGGCGACTATGTCTCCCTCCATAAGGCAGGGGACGTCATTCCTGAAGTCGAGAAAGTCATTCTGAGCCGGCGGACAAAGGATGTCATGCCTTACTTCTTCCCTAAGGAATGTCCTTATTGCCATCATGAGCTAGAAAAAATCCAGGGACAGACCTATTGCGTCAACGATAAGTGCCCTTCCCGGAAGATCAATAATCTGATTTTCTTTGTTTCCGACGGAGGAAGGGATATCGATGGAATCGGGGAGAAGCTTGTCGAATCCTTGTTTAACGAAGGACTTGTCCGGGAAGTGAGCGACTTCTACCGCCTTAAGGACCACAAGGAAGATTTAAGGAGGAGGGACGGAATCGGGGAGAAGACGTGTAATACCCTGTTTGCCAATATCGAGAAGTCCAAGAAGAACGACCTTTATAGGCTTCTCTGCGGACTGACTATTCCGCTTGTGGGAAAGAAGACGGCAATTGTACTTGCCAACCATTTCCAGAATCTCGACCGCCTTAGGCAGGCGAAAAAGGAGGAGCTCTCCTCCCTTAGGGATGTCGGGGAAATCACCGCCGATAAAATCCTTGGCTATTTTGCCGATGAGGAACATAGGAAGGTCATCGAGGACTTACGTAGCCTAGGACTGAACTTCTCTCTCCTCCATCCTCTTGCCGAGGCAAAGGAGAACTTCTTCAAAGGAAAGAAGTTCGTCCTCACCGGCGCCCTTTCCGTCAGCCGGGAAGAGAGGACAAAGCGGATAGAGGCGCTAGGAGGGAAAAGCTCTTCTTCCGTCTCCAAGGCTACCGACTTTGTCTTAGTCGGAGAAGACCCCGGTTCAAAATATGACAAGGCAAAGAAACTCGGAATCCGGATCTTTACCGAAAAGGAGATTCTTCCTCTTCTTGCCGAGGCGGAGAGCAGGCAGTAAGCTCCCGTCTTCTTTATCTTGTTAATTTACTAGAGTATAATAACTAAATGCATTTCCCCTATTTCTTAATGGAATAGGAAACCCTAATCAAGGAGCGACAAAATGATAAAAGTAACCAAAGACGTCATCAACGAGTGTGCCAAGAATCTCAGGTTCAGACTCTCGCCAGGGCAGGACGAGGTCATCTATTCGGAATTTGATACGATTCTTGCCCAGATTGACTTCCTGAAAGGAATCAAAGGCGTCGACGAGGCTGACCCGAGGACGTTCCCTTATTCCGAGCACCAGAAAATCAGGCGCGAAGATAAGCCAAGTAAGCCAAGGAAGGCGGAAGAGACGCTGAAGAATAGCAATACGAAGCTTGGAACACAGATAAAGCTTCCGAAAGTGGTAGGTAACGACAATGACAAAGTTGAGGAATAAGAGCATTAGCGAACTGCACCGTCTTCTTGTCGAGAAGAAGGTGACTCCGCTTGAACTTGTCGAAGACTGCATAGAAGGAATCAAGGAAGATAAGTGCAACAGCTTTGAGGCCACCTGTTTCGACAAGGCGAGAGAGGAAGCAAAGAAAATCACCTCCGTCGGAGAGGAGGAAAGGCTCAAAGGCATCCCTTATCTCTGCAAGGACAACTATTCGACAAAGGGGGTAGAGACTTCTGCCTCGAGCCATATCCTTGACGGATATGTCCCTCTCTTTGACGCCACGGTCGTTTCCAAGCTTCGCCGGAAGGGAAGGATCAGGGTCGCCCATACCACTAGGGATGAGCTTGCCATGGGCGGAACAGGAACGACGGGGCGCAAGGGGATGACGGTAAACCCTTATGACCGGACAAGAATCGTCGGCGGATCGTCCTGTGGATCGGCTGCCGCCCTTGCCCAGGGCATCGCCCCTAGGGCACTTGGCTCCGATACCGGAGACTCCGTCCGCAAGCCGGCCAGCCATGCCGGCCTAGTCGGAAGGAAACCAACGTGGGGACTAATCAGCCGCTTTGGTCTTTTCCCCTTTGCCCCATCTTTGGATACCGTCGGCTTCTTTACCCGGAATGTGCTTGATGCTTCCTATGTTCTTTCCGCCCTTGGCGGACATGATAATAAGGATAGGTCTTCCTCTTACCGGAAAAAGAAAAACTATCCGCTTTATATCAAAGAGCACAAGTCGCTTAAGCGTATCGGCTATTTCAAGGCTATCAGGGATACTATCTCCGACCCTTTAATCAAGAAGAACTACCTTTCTCTTCTCGACGGACTAAAGAAAAAAGGGTATGAAATCGTCTCCTATGACTATCCCGTTGATTTGCTCGATGCCCTTTATCCTACCTATAGGATTATTTCCTGCGCAGAAGCAGGTTCGAATGATGCGAACCTCGACGGAATCCGTTTCGGGCCTAAGGCAGACGGAGACCCGAAGACCTGGGAGGAATATAGGACCGAGGCCCGTACCAAAGGGTTCACCGATTTGATTAAGCGCCGGTTTGTCATCGGTTCATTCTCTCTGCTTAGCGCAAACCAGGAGGAGAGGTTTACCCGTGCGCAGAAGGCACGTCGTCTGATTGTCGATGAAAGGAACCGTTTCTTCGACAACATCGACTATTTCCTTACCCCCGCCGCTTTTTCCCTTCCTAAGCATCTTAGCGAGCTTTCCACTGCCTGGTCGAGGCATCCTGACTTCCTTGACAACATCAGGACGATCGGAAACTTCGGTGGATATCCTTCTCTCACACTTCCTTTCAGGAAAGAGGAAGGAAGGCCTCTTGGCAGGAATATCACCGGCCGGATTTTTGAGGACGGGGAAGTCCTTGCCCTTGCCTCTGACATCGAGGCAATCACCAATAGGCACGATTTAGTCGTCAAGGAGGTTAAGTAACCATGGAATACGAACCAGTCATCGGTATTGAAATCCACGTTGAGCTCAAGACGAAATCAAAAAGGTTCTCTTCCGCCCCCTGCAATTTCGGCCAGGCTCCTAATAGCCAGACTGTCCCGTTTGATTTGGCCTTTCCTGGCACGATGCCCCTTGTCAACAAAGAGGCGGTCAGTTTTGCCATCAAGGTCTGTCAGGCCCTGAACAGGAAGATTGCCCGCACCCTTTATTTCGACCGTAAGAACTATTTCTACCCGGATCTTCCTAAGGGTTTCCAGATTACCCAGCAGTTCCATCCTATCGGAACAAACGGCTTTGTCCTCCTTCAGATTGGAGATAGACAAGTCAAGGTCGGGGTCAATAATGCCCATATTGAGGAGGATACGGCTAAGCAGGTACATCTTTCCGATATCTCCCTTCTTAACTTCAACCGTTGCGGAACCCCTCTTATCGAAATCGTCTCGGAGCCTGATAGGCATTCCGGGGAAGAGGCAAGGAAGTATGTGGAGGCTATCCGGGAAATCGTCACTTACCTTGGCGTCTCCGACGGAAAGAGGGAAAACGGTTCTAGGCGCTGTGACGTCAATGTTTCCCTTAAGGAGAAAGGAAGCAATGTTTTGGGCACCAAGACAGAATGCAAGAACCTCAATACCATTAGCAATATACAGTCTGCGGTAGAATATGAAATCAAACGCCAAAGCGAAATCCTCTCTTCCGGCGGCAAGGTCGAGCAGGAGACCCGCCGTTATGACGAAGCAAAGAAGCAGACCGTGCTAAGGCGGAAGAAGACCAATGCCGTCGACTATAAGTACTTCCGTGAACCGAACATTGTTCCTATCGATCTCGATGAAGGGTTCATCTACGATGCCATCCATTCCAGGAACAAGCTTCCTAATGAGTATAGAAGAGAGCTTTCCAAGCTCGGACTTGGCGAGTACGAGATAGAAGAGCTATTGAAGAACCAGGACTTTGTCCTTTACTTCTCCGATTGTCTCTCCCTTGGGGTGAAATCCCTTTCCACCCTGTGGAACTATTTAAGGGTCGATATCCTTGGCTATCTGAACAAGAATTCACTCCCTCTTTCTTCCTTAAAATTCCCTAAGGAATATCTTGTCTCTCTCGTCAATGCCTTGACCGAGGAGAAAATCAACACCAAGCAGGCTAAGCAGGTTCTCGAAGAGAGGCTAAGCGATGGGAAGAACCCGCTTGACATCATCAAGGAAAAGAACAGGGTCCAGATTTCCTCTTCTTCCGAGATTGTCAAACTGGTCGAGGATGTCTTGGAAAAGAATCCCCAGGCGGTCTACGACCATCAGCATGGCAAGGACCATGCCCTTGGGTATCTCGTCGGCCAGGTGAGGAAACTAAGCCATGGAAAAGCTAATCCAGGCAAGGCAAAAGAGGAAATCATTAAGAAAATCGGTATCTGCACCCGTCCAGGGAAATAGCCTCTTATGCATAACTCCAAAGACAAACGTGTCGCAAAGACCCGAAATAAGCTTTCCTCTTCCCTGCTCGAAGAACTTAAGACCCGTCCTCTTTACGCCATAAAGGTTTCCGACCTTTGCCATGATGCGAACATCAGCCGGGCGACATTTTACAATAATTTTGACTCCAGGGAAGAAATTGTCCTTTTGATCCTCGACGGACTCCTCTCTCCGCTCCGGATAAAGTGCGAGGAGGTATCCAAGGAGGTAGTTTCTCCTTGGCAGAAAAGGAAAGAGTTTGTTTCTTTCTCAGTTGATTCGCTTTCATCTTATTATTCCATCTTTTCAAAAATCGTGAAAGATTCCTCCGTCCCCCTCTTCGACCGGCTCTATTCCTTCTTTGACGCTTCTCTGTCCAGCCTTCTCCATGGACAGGAGAAAGAAATCGCCCTACTTCCCTTTGGCCTTTTTGTCTGCAAGTACGCCTCGATCCTTACCGGATCAATCTATCATTTCTGCCGTCAGGGATCTCCTTTGCCTTCCGATACACAGAAGCAGATGATTTATTCCCTTTTCTTTGAAAAGGCGTGGAAAGGAGTAGACCATGTCGGATAATTTCTACATTGAAATCCTTCACCAGGATAAAAACTGCGGTGCCCGATACGGCTATCTGCATACCCCTCATGGTGTTGTCGAACTACCAAGGTTCATGCCGGTTGGCACACAGGCGACGGTCAAGAGGCTCTCTCCGGAGGAACTTAAGGAGAGGGGGTCTGGTGTGGTACTAGCCAATACCTACCACCTTGCCCTCCGTCCCGGGACAAAAGTAGTCAAGGCAGCCGGCGGCGTGCAGAAGTTCAGGAACTACGACGGACCGAGGCTGACCGATTCCGGCGGCTACCAGGTCTTTTCCCTGACAAAACTCCGGGACAAAATCACGGAAGAGGGAGTCAAGTTCAAGGATCCTCTTTCCGGGGATACCCATTTCTTCTCTCCCGAGAGCGTCATCGGCCTGGAAGAAGATATCGGAGCCGACATTATCAGGAGCTTTGATGAGTGTGCCCCTTATCCCTGCACGAAAGAGTATAGGAAGAATTCTATCGAGCGGACCATCCGTTGGGCGAAAAGAGGCCTTGCCAGCAAGACGAGAACCGATCAGGCCCTCTTTGGAATCTGCCAGGGAGGAGATTTTGCCGATTTACGGGAATACTGCGCCAAGGAACTCACCAAGCTTCCTTTCGAAGGGTTCTCTATCGGCGGAACTGCCATCGGAGAGCCACGGGTCACCGAGTATCATGAAGTGTCCCTGACTATCCCCTATCTTCCTTATGACAAGCCTCGCTATCTAAGGGGAATCGGCTCTTTGGATAGGAGGTTCGACGGTGTGCGGAAAGGCGTGGACAGGTTTGACTGTGTCCTTCCTACCCGACTTGCCCGGCATGGTTCGATTAGGACCCACCATGGGCGGATCAATATCAGGAAGGGAAAATACGCCAATGACTTCACCCCACTTGATGAGGAATGCGACTGCTATGCCTGCAAGCATTATACAAAGGCCTATATCCACCACCTGAGGAAATGCCAGGAGGGTCTTGGGGCAAGACTTTGTTCCATTCACAACATCCGTTTCCTGATTCAGGCCAGGGAAGGTGCCCGTGAGGCCATCAAGAATGACTGCTTCCTTCAGTATGCCGCCATGCGGCTTGACGAATTCGGTTCACCAAGAGGCTGCTAAAATGAATACACCAGGTTTTGATTATGATATCTATGATCTGAATTCCTACGACTACGATCTTCCCAAGGACAGAATCGCCCAGTCTCCCGCCGAAAAACGCGACGAGAGCAAGCTTTTGGTCAGGGACAGAAAGACGGGCGCTCTGACCGACGAGCCCCACTTTTATAAGATTGCCGACTATCTTCATGCCGGAGACGTCCTTGTCCGGAACAACACCAAGGTCATCCCTGCCCGGCTTCTCGGCGTCAAGGAAGGGACTTTTGCCCATGTCGAGCTTCTTCTTCTCCGCCAGAGCACGAAGGAAAAAGACGTCTGGGAATGTCTTGTCGGAAATGCCCATACGGTCAAAGTCGGAACAAGAGTCGATTTTGGGGACAAAGGCCTGCTTGTCGCAGAATGCATCGAGGTAAAAGAGGAAGGCCTTCGTCTCTTCCGCTTCTTCTATAAAGGAATCTTCAGGGAAGTCCTTGATTCCCTTGGCAAAATGCCTCTCCCTCCCTATATCCATGCCCAGCTAGGGGACAATAGCCGTTATCAGACTGTCTATGCCAAGGTCGAAGGTTCCGCTGCCGCTCCTACCGCCGGCTTCCATTTTACAAACGAACTGTTTGCCTCCCTGGAAAAGAAAGGCGTCGAAGTCCTTGATGTCACCCTGAATATCGGGCTTGGCACTTTCCGTCCCGTCAAGGATGATGACATCCGCAAGCATGATAGGCATAGCGAATTCATCCATAGGGATCAAAACACTGCCGACAAACTTAACCAGGCGAAGAAGGAAAAGCGGCGCATCATTGCCGTCGGGACTACTTCGACGAGAACCTTGGAGACGATTTATCATCAATACGGAAGGTTCAAGGCAACCGATGAGGACACTAAGCTATTTATCTATCCTGGGTTCCAGTATGAGGCTATCGATGCCTTGATTACGAACTTCCATCTTCCTAAGTCGACCTTGGTCAGGCTGGTTTCCGCCTTTTCTAGCCGTGACAACATCCTTAATGCCTATAAGCATGCCGTGGAAAACGGCTACCGCTTTTTCTCTTTCGGGGATGCGAGGTTCATCCATTGATGGAACGAGGCGAAGACTATAACCGGGAATTCAAGGAAGAAAGGAAGAAAATCGGCGCAAGGAAGGAAAAGCCGACTCTTTTCCTTCATGCCTGCTGCGGACCCTGTCTTACCTATCCTCTTTCCCTCCTTGTGAAGTCCTTTGACGTCACGGTCGGCTTTTTCAATCCGAACATCTCTCCGGAGAGTGAGTACCTGAAACGGGAAAAGACGAGGGAAGAATTCCTCTTCCGCTTCGGAAAGGATAATTCCCTGACTGTTCCTTTTGTGCTTAGGAAGGAAGACTTTGCCTTATATGATTCCCTTTTCGCCATGCGGAAGAGGGACCATGAAGGAGGAAGCTTCTGTCTGAAGTGCCATGCCTACCGCAGGGAAATCGCCTATTCCTATGCCTTCCGGCACCACTTCGACTACTTCACGACGGTAAGGACGGTTTCCTGCAAGAAGCCAAGCAAGGAACTCAACGAAATTGCCCAAATCCTCGAAAAGAAGTATCCGACGACAAAATATCTTTATTCCGACTTCAAAAAAGAAGGGGGCAGGCAAAAAGGAATAGAGATTTCCAAAGCCTACTCGTTGTACCGGCAAGGATACTGCGGCTGTCTTCCCTCCCTTAAGGAGAGACAGGCTTATATAAAAAAGAAGATAGAGCAGGGAAGAGAGCTGACTCAGTCGGAAAAGGAACTGAGGACTTTCAAATAGTTCTTCTCGGCCTCTTCCGGAGAGGAGAAGACGATGGTTACTTTCTTTCCGGAAAGGGTGATTTTCCGCTTTCTGCTCTTGCTGAGCCTTTCCCGTCTTCTCCGTTCCCTTCCGCGGACGGAAAGAGAGGACTGCCTTGCCTCCCTGGCAAGGCTTTTCTGTTCCTCCACGCTTAGGTTGATGAGGATTCTTGCCTTTCCGTAGGAGAGCTTACCTTCATGGACAAGGGTTTTGATCCACAGGGGCAAAGAGTCCCTGCGGATAAGGTTCCGGACCTGGGCCTTAGAGCATTCCCTCCTTAGGCAGAGGTCATCTAGGCTATAACCATACTTTCCCCTTAGTACCTTGATGGCATGGGTAAGGATAAGAGGATCCTTCTCCTCCTTTTCGATGGAGGCAAGGATATAGGCGTGTTTCTTCTCCTCGTTTAGGTTGATGACAAGGGCAGGGATGGAACGCCTTTTCTTTTCCTTGGCGACAAGATAACGTTTGACCCCGTTGAGGATCTCCCTTCTTGCGTCTTTTCCCCTCACGACGATCAAGGGGACGAGAAAGCCGTAGTGGTCCACGGACTTCTTCAGGTCTTGCAAAGTCTCCTCCGGATAGTTGGCCTCCGAATACAGATCCGAGATTTTCAGGGAAGAGAGAAGGACTTCCGTCTTCTCTCCTTTATCCAGGTTGCCCTCTATTTCGTTGACAACCGAAATCCCCCGATACTTCTTGACAAGGGAGGATAAATCAGTTCCCGTTTTTCTTTTCGGCATATTCCCTGACCTCACGGGCCAACGCAAGATAGGCTAAAGAACCGGCGGACAAGGGCTTATAGAGAGAAACCGGAATCCCTTTGGCAATCGCCTCAGGGATGGAAACGTTGCGGGGAATCGTCGTGGTAAAGGTCTTGTCCTTGAAATTTTTCCGCACCTCTTGGGAGATTTCCAGTCCGAGCTTCGTCCGGGAATCGAACCTGGTGAGAAGAATGCCTTCGATTTCCAGTTTCGGATTGTCCCCTCTCTGGACAGAGGCAATGGTCGAGAGAAGCTGGGCTAAGGCGTCAAGGGCAAAATACTCACATTGCCTCGGGATGATGACTCCGTCCGCCGCTTTCAGGGAATTTAAGGAAAGGAAGCCTAAGGAGGGAGGCGTGTCAATCAGAATGAAGTCGAAGGCGTCGGCATCCTTGCAGGAAAGCTTTTCCTTTAAAAGAGTCGTTCTCGCCTCGCCTGTCTTCCTCAGCCGGCTTTCCAGCCTCGCCAAGGAAAGATTGGCGGAAATCAGAAATATATTGGAGAAGGAAGTACGGCGGATGGCGTGCTTTAAATCGACCTGGGAGGTGAGAAGTTCGTAAGAGGTCCGCCGGCTTAAAGAGGAATCCACGCCAAGTGCACTTGAACAGTTGCCCTGGGGATCCCTGTCGATGACCAGGATTTTCTTGTTGTAACGGGCTAAGGCCGCCGCAAGATTATAGGCAGTGGTCGTTTTTCCTACCCCGCCTTTCTGGTTGGTTATCGCGATAATCTGTTTCATGGTCTTTCTATTTTACAACATATCCGGCAGGAACCCTTTTTCTTTTTTTGCGGAATTAGGTTAAAATAGGGAACGCAAAAACCGCGCACACATGGTTTTTGCCATGCCGGAAGGAAAAAGAGCGTCTTTTTCGTCCTGTGCTTCTTCTTTTTCTTGAAAACATGTAAACCAACAACTAAACTAATTTAGTGCTTAATCTGTGTGTAAAAGCTATTCAATGAGGAGGATTCATATGAATAAAGGCAAACGCAGCCTATCCATCAGCCTTTCCCTGTTAGCATCCCTGACTCTCTTAGCCGGATGCGCAAGCAAGGACTACACCTATCCTGATGCTAACTGGACCGATGGTGTCGTAGTCGATGCCGGTGGCAAGACGTACAAGTACGAAGACATTTATAAAAGGTTTGTCGGAACCAAGGAAGCCTCTAAGGCCCAGTACGACGTAGCAAGCAACATTCTTGCCCAGCTTGTCACGGAGCGTTCCAGTGCCATTCTTTCCCGTGTCGACTCTAAGAGGGACGAATATGAGAAAACCTGGAAGAACAATTCCAAGACTAACCGTACTTCTGTAAAGGAGGAACGGGAAAAGACCCTTGACGAGAGGAAGGTCGATACGGTCGAAGAACTCCGCCAGAAATTGATTTCCCAGGAACAGGTCAGCGAAAACTCCACCAGCTTTTATCAGGAAGCCGATGGCGAAACCGATCCGAGCGAACGCTATGAAATCAGCGAGGACTATACCAAGAAATATGTTTCGGACAAAGCCCCGTACCATGTTTCCCATATCCTCGTCAAGGTCGACGCATCCGGAGACGGAACCGGACTGTGGGACGGACAGATTTCTTCCGATGATGCAAAGCAGATCGACTCTGTCGTCTCTGCCTTAGCCAGCACAGAGTCTTTCGGCTCCATCGCCTACCGGGCAAGCGACGATGAAGGTTCCCAGAAGAACTATGGAGAACTTTATACCGTTGCCTCCGACGAAAAGTCTTCCTCCGCTAGGATTGCCAGGGAAAAGACGACTTCCTATGTCAACGAATTCAAGCTCGGCCTTTATGCCTATGATGCCTTCAGGAATCCGAAGACCAAGGACAACTCTAGCGTCAAAGCTTCTCTCCGTGTTCCTGGAAAGAAAGCCTATTCTTCCGATGCTTACAATGACTATGATTACAAGAACGACACATCGGTTTCCGAAAAGGTATACGATACTCTGATTGGGCAGGGCAAGGCCTTTGGCATTCCTCTTTCTGCCGCCTTCACCCTCGGCTTTGTCGCTTCCACCGAATCCAATCCGGAGAATGGCAAGCCGGTCCAGTATGCCACAGCCACACAATATCCCCGTAACATCTATTTCAACAACTATTTCAACTATGAAGGTGCTTCCTTCATCTATGACGATAGTGCCTACTATGACAAAAAGTTCCTTAATGAAGTCAATGCCAGGGGACATAGCTATGGAACCATCGATGAATTCAAGACCAAGGCCGCTTCTGACGGACTGAAGACAAAACTTGAAGAGTACAATTATGTCACTTCCGAACTGAAGAAAATCGATCAGAATAAGTTTGCCATGATCGATGGAGTCTCTGAAAACCTGGAAAACTACTATTGCGATCCTACTGCCACAGAGCAGACGACCAAGCTTAACTCTGTCGAAGGCGGAGAAAAAGTGAAGGTCCTTGTCGTCTCTGAGGGGTCTTCTACCCCGGTCTTTGTCACCCGCGCCGCTTCTTCCTCTTCCTACCAAGGCATCCACTTCATTGCCGTCAACCGTGATCCCTTCGTCAATTATGACGATGGTGTCCAAAACTACCAGTATTGGCGGACGAACATCCCTAAACAGGATGCCGAGAAGACTTCGGCCGACAGCACGGACTATTCCACAAAACCTTCCTTTGTCAACTTCATCAAGGCCGATGTCAATTCCAATTCTTCCTACTCCTCCCGTTCAATGACGGTCAAGGCCGCCATCTACAACGAGGATGCCAACAAGGATTACCAACTCTGGAAGCATAATCTTGAAGAATTCAAGTCATTATATAATGGCAAGAGCTTTGAGGATATCCTCGGAAAGGATGTTGCAGACCAGATTGCTTCCTACATCCAGAAGAACATCGATAAGACCGCATCCGATAACGAGAATAGCTTAGATACAAGCTGGGAAACCTACATCAAGAAACTGAACGTCCAGGAAGAGGCTGCCCAGTCGCGTATTCTTCCTACAGCCTGTGTCTCCGCTTTCGAAAGCGGAAGCTATGATGATAAAACGGAGGATCTCTGCCATGTCAAAAAGTAAAAAGAGTTTCGCTCTTCTTCTCCTCTCCTGCCTTGCGCTAGCCGGCTGCAGTAGCGAACATAAGACCTACCCGGTCGACTACGATGATGCTAGGTATGATTTAAGTCCGGCCAATGGCGAAAAGCACGATGACTTGGTCAGCAACGTCGTCGGGAATAAGAAGATTGAATATTATGAGAATGTCGCTTCCACTTCCACCATCTATGAAAAGACACTCAATGAAATCCTTCTCCAGGTCAGCAAGGTCGCCCATGATTACACTGCCGAACATGTCGGAAGCGACGTCACTAAGATCAAGAATGACACCTTCGAAGGCTCTGTTGCCGATGACTTCGGTTCCATTGCCACCACCTTTGATAACCTCGAAACCCGGGCAAAGGATTCCATGGTCTCTTCCGTCAAGGGCGGCTCCTACACCAAGGACAACCTTTACTACGAAAACAAATATGCTCAGTACCTTGATGAAAATTACTACTATCTTGACGTCGATAAGTCCAAGGCGACCAAGAATGTTCTGATTACGCCGGAGAGGAAATACGACGACCTTTTCTCTGCCGATAGGGAAAACACCTATAAGACCTACCGGGAAAAGGAGGTCTATTCCGACAGGAAGATAAACTACCTTGTCAGCGAATATATCTACTCCAAGTCCTATGCTTCCATCGGTAACTCCAATGCCCGCAACGTGCAGATTGTCGCACTTACCGACCGTAGCGACGAGCCTGGTGCCGCCAAGAAGCTTCTTGATGCCTATGTCGCGGACTATGTCCAGGGCGACAAGGCCGGGCAGGATAAAGACTTCTCCGTCCTTTCCCGTCTTTGGAAAGGCATCACGAAGTCTATCGCCAATAACAGCGAACTGGATGACGAGGGCCGCTATTCTTCCGCCGTCGTCTTAACCGACGAAGAAGAGGCCTGGCTCCGTTCCAAGGGAATCCTCCCTTCTTCTTCCACCCAAGACGATTCCTATTCTTCCACCCTGACCGGAAAGGTTCTTTCCGATTGGAAGCAGGTGAAGGAAGGCCAGGAGAATTTCAATAAGCTCGATTCCTCCCTTGAGTCCACTTACACGGGAACCTATGCCTATGATGTAGAAACCGGTGTCCGTAAGGCCATCGATGACATTGCGACAAAGGATTTCGTCACCAAGGGCTGGTATCTTTCCTCTTCCGGAATTTCCTCGCTTCCCTCTGCCCTATCCAGCCGTATCTTCTCTCCCCGTCTTACTTCCTCCAAGAAAAACATCGAGGACAGGAAGAAGAGCGAGAATGTCGGCAAGTATACGACTGACTTCACCATCTATGAGAAAGACGGCTTCCGTTACCTCACGGTTGCCGATACTCCTTCCACGGATTCGAGCAACATCATTTATTATGATTCTTCCACTAAGACCTACTATCTCACGCGTATCCTTGACGTCATCGATACTTCTGCCTTAAGCAAAGGAAACAATGATTCCATCTATGACACCGAGGAAAAGAAAGAGCAGGTTGCACGGGAAGTCGCCTATTCCATGTCCACAACCGGTTCCTATAAGACCAACGGTATTGTCTACTGGCTCAGCCGTCTCGATATCAATTACAAGGACGAAGGCTTCCGGGACTATCTGAAGAGCAACTACAACGATGTCTTTAAGACGGATAACCCGTATTCCTCCGAACCGAAGATCAAAATCGGAGAATAGTTGATGAAAAGAGAAGGCTGTCTGCCTTCTCTTTTTTTCGCTAAGAAAGGAAAACAAACAATGAACGAAAAATCCTGTCTGTTCTGTAAGATTGCCCGGGGAGAAATTCCCTGCTATAAGGTATATGAAGACAACCTTGTACTTGCCTTTCTGGACATCAATCCGGCCAGCCGTGGCCATACGCTTGTCATCGTCAAGGAACACTGCGGCTCTAGGCTCACCTGTCCTAAGGCCCTTCTTGACCATGCCTATGAAGTTGCCCAGATGGTTGCCCAGGCTGCTGTCAGCCAGCTTGGAGCAACGGGAGTGAACATCATCTCCAATGCCGGCGCTTCGGCCGGACAGACCATCAGGCATTTCCATATTCATGTCATCCCCCGTTATGACCATGACGGACTGAAGCTGAACTTCCCGCCAAGGCAGCTGACCGACGGCGAACTGACTAAGCTCCAGGAAAGCATCTCTTCGTCGAGGAAGAACTAGTTTCCGTTATCGTTTTGGTTTACATGGTCTTATCCGGTTATTAGAATAGTTACGATTGTTTTCGGGAGGCAAAAAATGAACGAACTCGACATTATCGACCTTAGCTGTGAGGCAGAAGGAAGGCCGATTCTCAAACATCTGAATCTGAAAATCCATAAAGGGGATTCCCTTGCTTTACTTGGGCCTAACGGACATGGAAAATCGACTCTCCTTAATGTGCTTCTCGGAAATCCGAACTATAAGGTAACCTCGGGTAAGATTCTTCTCGACGGAGAGGACATCCTTCCTTTGACGACGGATAGGCGGAGTAAGAAAGGAATCTTCATGGCTTTTCAGAATCCTCCGGATGTTCCCGGGGTGGTGACGATGGACTTCTTCCGTGCTAGGAGGAATGCCCATCAGGAAAAGCCGGTTTCGCTGCTTAAGTTCTATCAGGCAACGACAAACGCCTACAAGGAAGTCGATCTTGACTCCTCTAGGGCATCCCGCCATCTTAATGAGGGGTACTCCGGCGGGGAAAAGAAACGGAATGAGATTCTTCAGAGGCTGCTTGTCAAACCTGAGCTTGCCCTTCTGGATGAAATCGACTCCGGACTTGATGTCGATGCTTTGAAAATCATTGCCGACGTCATCAACAAGAGGAAGGAAGAGGGAACGACCTTTATCATCGTTTCCCACTATGACCGTCTTTATGACCTTGTCCATGCGAACCGTACGGCCGTCATTGTCAACGGACGCGTTGCCAAGGAAGGTGATTCATCTTTGGCAACCCGGATTTCCAAGGAAGGCTATTCCTTCCTGGAGAAAGAAGACGGAATTAAGCTTGAGAAGGAAGAAAAGACACCGAATCAGGTTTCTATCGGTTCCTGTGCCGTCAGACAGGTCATTAAACCGGAGGGCAAATAAAAAATGAAGGAGAGTGTATTCGATCCTTCGATTCTTTCCTTTCCCTCATCCTTTGACGGCGACAGCGTCTTAGCCTATCTTCTTTCTTCCAAGACCGAAGTAAAAAAGGAGTATTCCCTCTCTGTCCAGGCCGGGTCTTCCCTGACGCTGACCATCGTCGATTTTTCTTCCAAAGGGATGGATAGGACGCTCAATATCTCCCTCGCCGAGGAGGCACAAGTGAATGTTTCCTTGGCCTCTCTTCTTTGTGGCAAGGAAGATAAGATTTTCCATGTGAATGTCACCCATGAAGGAAGAAAATCTTTTTCCCTGACTAAGAGGGTAGGAATTAACTCCGGAAGCGGACATCTATCCTTCTTAGGTGCCAGCATGATTGTTAATGGGGCGAAAGGAAGCTCGACGCGGCAGGAAGGACGGATTACCAATCTCTCTCCTGAGGCGAAAAGCGAAGTCTCCCCTTCTCTTCTGATTAAGGAAAATGACGTCAGGGCAAGCCATGGAGCCACAGTCGGTGCCTATGACCCTAGACAGCTCTTCTATCTCATGAGCCGTGGCCTTTCGGTTAAAGAGGCAAAGAAGCTCATCACATTCGGCTATTTTGAACCGATTCTTTCCCTTCTTGGCGATAAAGACCAGATTCAGGAAGCAAAGAACCGGCTGAGGGAGGTTTCCTTATGATTTTTGATGCTAAGACTATCCGGAAGGATTTTCCGAGGTATAACGACCATGACTCCCTTTATAGGGGGAAGCCTCTTGTCTATCTGGATAATTCGGCCACCACGTTCAAACCTTATTCTGTCCTTGAGGCAGAGAGGGGGTACTATAAGGATTATACGGCCAACACGAGACGTGGCGATTATGCCCTCGCCCATCAGGCCGATTCGGCCTTTGACGAAGCAAGAAAGGTAGTCGCCAAGTTCATCAACGCCTCCTTTGAGGAGACCTGCTTCACTTCCGGCGATACGAGGGGAAGGAACGAAGTCGCCTTTGGTAGGATTCCCTTCCTTAACCCCGGGGATGAAATCCTTATCTCTTCCGAAGAGCATGCATCAAATGTCCTTCCGTGGTTTAATGTGGCCAAGTTCACTAAGGCAGTCATCAAATACGTCCCCCTTGACGGGAAAGGCGTTCTGACCAAGGAGAACTTTAAGAAGTCCCTTTCTTCCAAAACGAAAATCGTCTCTTTGGCATCGGTCAGCAACGTCCTCGGCCGTTCTTTGCCTGTCAAGGAATTTGCGGCTCTTGCCCATGAGGCCGGGGCGATTTATATCGACGATGCCGCACAGTCCATCCCTCATAGGAAGATAGATGTCAAGGACAGCGACGTGGATTTCCTTGTCTTTTCCGGACATAAGAGGTGCGGTCCTACCGGGACAGGCGTCCTTTACGGAAAAAAGAAGCTCCTTGAGAAGATCTCCCCCACCTTTTTCGGTGGGGAGAGGAATGCCCGCTTCAATTCTAAAGGGGAAGTCTCCCTTGACGAGCTTCCCTACCGCAGGGAGGCGGGAACGCAGAACGTGGCAGGCGTGATTGGACTAGCCAAGGCCTGTGAATATCTTTCTTCCATCGGCTTTTCCGCCATACACGAACATGAACTGAAACTGCGGAAAAGGGCCGTGGAAGGACTTAAGGCAAACGGAAACGCCATCCTCTACAACGAGGATGCCGACTCGGGAATTGTGACCTTCAACATCAAGGATGTGTTCCCACAGGATGTCGCCACCTACCTCTCTTCGAAGGGCGTCTTTGTCCGTTCCGGCCAGCACTGTGCGAAGATTCTTCCCGAATTCCTTAAGGTTCCGGGAACCGTCCGTGCCTCTTTCTATCTCTATAATACGGAAGAGGACGTCAAGGCCCTTGTTGAGGCCTGCAAGACTGCGGAGGACTATCTCGATGCCTTTTTCAATTGACAAGAACGAACTTAGGCGGGAACTCATCGTCGACCACTATAAGAATCCACGGAACTATGGAAAAGTCGATGATCCCCGCTATGTGACTATCCATAGGGATTCCGCTTCCTGTATCGATGACATCTATATCCAGCTTTTGAGGGAGAATAATATCATCAAAGACTGCAAGTGGTATGGCAAGGGATGCGCCATTTCCTCTGCCTCTTCTTCCATCATGACGGAACTTGTCATCGGAAAGAAAAAGGAAGAGGCGGAGAAAATCAGGGACCAGTTCAACAAGAGGCTTGCCGGAGAACCCTTTGACGAAGAAGAGATCGGAGATGGCAGGGCATTTGAGAATGTCAACCGCCAGCCAAGCCGGATTACCTGTGCCAACATTTCCTGGCGCGGGCTGAAGAAAGCCTTTGACGAAGAGGAGGAGAAAGAACATGGAAACAAATAAGCCGAAAGAGAATATCGAGGATATCGTCGACGACGACGACCGGGCAAAATTTGAGTTCCGTGACAAGGATGTCTCTATTTTAAAGACCCCGAAGGGATTAAGCGAAAGTACGGTCCGTGAGATTTCCAGAATCAAAAACGAGCCCCAGTTCATGCTGGATTTCCGCCTTAAGGCCTTAAAGGAATTCTTTGCCCACCACCAGCCTAATTTCGGCCCATCCCTTTCTTTCATCGACTTCCAGGACTATACCTATTACACCCGTGTCTCCGACCATGTTGCCTCAAAGTGGGACGATGTCCCTGATACGGTCAAGAATACCTTTGATAAGCTTGGCATCCCTGAGGCAGAACAGAAATTCCTTTCCGGAGTGACCACCCAATATGAGTCCGAGGCTGTCTACTCGAACAGGCTGAAGGAAGTCGAAGACAAAGGTGTCGTCTTCCTCGACACCGATACGGGTCTTAAACAATATCCGGAGTTATTCAAGAAATATTTCGGCAAACTCGTCCCTCCGCAGGACAACAAATACGCAGCCCTCAATTCGGCCGTCTGGTCCGGCGGATCTTTCATCTATGTTCCTAAGGGAGTTAAGCTGGACAAGCCTCTGCAGTCCTATTTCCGGATCAACAACAAGCAGTCCGGCCAGTTCGAGCGGACGCTTATCATCGTCGATGACGATGCGGAGCTCAATTACGTCGAAGGCTGCACCGCCCCTAGGTACTCCAAAGAATCCCTTCATGCCGCCATTGTCGAAATCTTTGTCGGCAAACGGGCAAAGAGGCGTTATACCACTATTCAGAACTGGTCCAATTCCATTCTGAATCTTGTCACCCAGCGTGCCATCGTCGATGATGACGGTCTTAGGGAATGGGTAGACGGAAATATCGGAAGCAAGCTCTGCAGGAAATACCCCTGCTGTGTTTTGAAGGGAGAGAGAAGCCGGGGATCGACGATATCCATTGCCGTCGCCTCCTCCGGTCAGTTCCAGGACACCGGAGCCAAGAGGATTCTTCTTGGCAAGGAAGCAAGCGCCAACGTCATTTCCAAGTCGATTGCCCGTCAAGGGGGGACAAGCAATTTCCGCGCGACTATCGAGGTAGGAAAGAACGCATTAAACAGCAAGGTTCATGAGGAATGCGATACTCTCATCCTTGATGACTACTCCTTTAGTGACACGATTCCCCATAACGTAGTCAATAATTCTTCCTCCTACCTTGAGCATGAGGCCTCCGTATCCAAAATCAACGAGGATCAGCTTTTCTATCTAAGGAGCCGTGGGCTGACTAAGGCTCAGGCGACACAGAGGATTGTCATGGGCTTCCTTGAGCCTTTCAGCAAGGAACTGCCTAGGGAATATGCTGTCGAGCTGAATCAGCTGATCAAATTCGATAGGAGCGAAAGCATCGGTTAGCCTATGCTGAACAGAATCCAGGATAGCTATGATGCCATCGTCGTCGGTGGCGGCCATGCCGGGGTCGAGGCTGCCTACAGCCTAGCCACAAGGGGTGAAAAGACCCTGAGGCTATGCAGGAATTTTAAGATGGTCTCCAATAGGCCCTGCAATCCCCATATCGGCGGGTCTGCAAAGGGAATCGTTGTCCGGGAAATTGACGCTCTTGGAGGAATCAGGGCGAAGATTGCCGACAGGAAGGGCTCCCTTCTCCAGATTAAGGAACTGAACACTTCAAAAGGGCCCGGGGTACGCTGCCTTCGTGCCCAGGAGGATAAAAAAGGCTATCCGAGAAACAGGCAGAACTATCTTCTGACGGTGGCGGGCCTTGACATCGCCGAGGGCGAAGTCAAACGGATTGTCGTGGAAGAGAAGAAAGCAAAGGGCGTTGTCCTGGAAAACGGGACTTTCGTTGCCTGTAAGGCCATCGTCCTTGCCACCGGGACCCATAGGGAGGCCCATATCTTAAGAGGACATACCATCACCGATGTCGGACCCGACGGAGAAAAATCCAGCCACGGACTTAGCAAATCGATTTCCGACCTTGGACTTCATAGGCTCCGCCTTAAGACAGGAACTCCTCCACGTCTTGATCCTTCCAGCATTGATTTCTCCTCTCTTGAACCCGAGTACGGCCAGGAGGGCGAACTGGCTTTTTCCTATGACACCACTTCTTTTAGGAAGGTGAAGGACAGGGTATGCTGCTATCTGACCTATACGAATGAAAAAACGCACCAGATTATCCGGGATCATCTTTCCGAGTCCGCTAGGTACGGAGGAGTTGTCAAAGGCGTGGGACCCCGATACTGTCCATCCATCGAGGACAAGGTTGTCCGCTTCAAGGATAAGACCCGGCATCAGCTCTTTCTCGAGCCGGAATCCCTGGAGAGGAATTCCACCTATGTCGACGGCCTTTCTACCTCAAGGCCGGAATATGTCCAGGAGAGGATTGTCCACTCCATTAAGGGACTCGAGCACGCCCGCTTTTTAAAGTACGCCTATGCCATTGAATATGATGCCATCGAACCTAGTCAGCTTGACCATTCTCTTGCGGTCAAAGGCTTCGACGGGCTTTATGTCTGCGGACAGATTGCCGGCACCTCTGGCTATGAAGAAGCGGCGGCCCTTGGGCTGATGGCGGGAATCAACGCCGGACTTCATCTTCAAGGGAAGAAGCCGCTTGTCCTAAGACGGGACGAAGCCTATATCGGAATCAGGATTGATGACATTGTGACTAAGGGAACGAAGGAACCCTACCGTCTTCTCTCAAGCCGCAGCGAATTCCGTCTGATTACCCGAAGCGATAATGCCGATACCCGGCTGAGGAAATACGGCCATGAGGTCGGCCTTGTCAGCCATGACCGTTATCAGAAATTCCTTGCCAGCGAAGAGAGAATCAGCGACACAAGGGACATTCTGGAAGGAATCAAGATTCAGAACAGACAGGAAGTCATTTCCTATCTTCTCTCCCTAGGGTTTCCTAAGCCAAACGGCGCGGAAAACCTTAAACAGACGCTGAAAAGACAGAACGTCACCTATGAGGGGCTAAGAGGATGTCTTCCCTCCCTTCTTCCCCCTCTTACCGGGCGGGAAGCCCTCAAGAGGGAAATTCGGATTAAGTACGAAGGCTACATCCAAAGGGAGCTTAAGGAGGCTAAGCGGAGAAGCGAATACGAAGACCTTCCTCTTCCTGACGGCCTTGACTATCTGCATAGGGACGGCCTTTCCCTCGAAGCCCGGGAGAAGCTTAATCTTCTTCGGCCGAAGACGCTAGGACAGGCAAGGCAGATCACCAATGTGCATCCAAGCGACATCGATGTCCTCTCCTTCCATGTCCGTTTCCGCAAGTGAAACCACAAAAGAAAAGTTCCGGCAGGTTGCCGGAACTTTTCCGTTTACCTTTTTGTCTTATAGAAGTAGAGGAGAAGCTTTTTGAAGTAATCGTCCATCGGAGCGTAGAAGGTCCTTCTTTTCAAGGTGTCCGGATGGATGAGGGAAAGAGAGAAGGCGTGAAGAGCCTGTCCTTTTGAGGCTATTTTTTCGTCATTCTTGCGCCCATAGAGGGGATCGCCGACGATCGGATAGCCGATATAGGCAAGGTGGGCACGGATCTGATGGGTTCTCCCTGTTTCCAAAGTGACCTTTAAAAGGGAGACTTTCCCAGTCGTGGAAAGAAGGGTGCAGTGGGTGATGGCCTCTCTTCCTTTGTAGACATCGACCAGGGCTTTTCTTTCACTGTGGTTCGGTCTCGTCAGAGGGGCGTCTATTTTAAAGCGGCGGTCTTTCACAAAGCCATAGACTAAGGCAAGGTAAGAACGATGGAAGTCGTGTTCCTTGATTTCCTCGCTTAAGGCGGCCTGGGTTTCCTTGTTGTTGGCGATGGCAAGAAGCCCTGATGTATCCTTGTCGATGCGGTGGACGATGCCAGGACGCAGATCGTCACTGTCATTGACGTCGAAATCGAAGAAGTCCTCATTTAAAAGGTAGTTGACTAAGGTGTTGTTGTCATGACCTGGTGCAGGGTGGACTACCCTTCCCCGGGGTTTGTTTAAGACGCATAGATCCTTATCCTTATAGACAAAGTCTAGTCTGACGTCGATCGTCGGCTTTTTCGGAAACTTGATTTGACTTTGGTCAAGCGCGTCTAGCGTAATCTCCCTTCCCGGCCTTGTCTTAAAGGAAGGGGAAAGCTTCTTTTCTCCGTTGACAAGGACTCTTCCATCCTTGATTGCCTTCTGCCCCTGGGAACGGGTGAGGCTGAAAAGAAGGGAAAGGGAGACGTCGAGTCTATTCTTTTCCTTGACTATCTGCTTTTGGATCATGGTCGGTAAGTTCCTTCTTGGATAGTTCGTTTAGTTTCTTATTCCTGTCTTCCTGTCCCCTTATAGGGGAAGAGTCTTTTTCCTGTTCCGGTTTTCCCTTATCTGCCGCTTCCTCCCTTTTCCTTTGCTTATATTCCTTGATAAACTCAAGGACAAAGCCGATGACAAGGAAGACAACTCCGATGGTTAGGCAATAATCGGCAATGTTGCAGATGGGGAAGCTTTTCCAGAAGTGGAATTGAAGGAAATCCACCACTCCGTCTTTGTAGATGGAGGCGCCCATCCTATAGCCAATACGGTCGACTAGGTTTCCGCTTGCCCCTGGGAGCATGAGAGTGATTCCTATCATCAGGATTCTGTTATAAGCCGTGAAGCGGAAAAGGAGGTTGACGGTAAGCCCGACGGAGGCGATGGCCGAGATGATGACAAGGGCCCACCTCTTTCCGGAAAAGGCACCCCAGGCAGCCCCCTGGTTTCCGACCAGCGTCAGATCGATTAGGCCAGGGATGAAGTTTTCGACGATATATCCCTCTCCTTTCCCATGGAGGGCATTATAGGCGGCATGCTTTGTGAAATAGTCGACAAGGAAGAGCCCGATAGAGAGGAGAATCCTTGACACGTAGAACGGATAGTTCAGGGTTTTGAAATAGTGGACAAAATAGGATTTCAGCTTGGAAAAAAGCGACGCCTTTTCTTTCTGTGCCTCTTCCATGGATTACTTTCCTTCCGGATGGACGATGGAGTAGCAGCGCTTGCAGAGATGGTTTCCTTCTTCGTCCTCTTTTACTTCGTCAAAATAGTTCCAGCAGCGGTCGCATCGGACTCCGGGATGGGCAAGGATGGAACTCTTGTCGGAAAGGGCGAATCCCGAAACGATAAGGATGCGTGCCCTTTCTTCCTGGCCGAGCTCCTGGATTAGATTCCGTTCTTCTTCATTCTCCGGAGCATAGAGAACCTTCGCTTCACTCGAGGAATGAATCTGGTTTTCCTTTCGCAAAGGCTCAATCAAAGTATTGATTTTGGAACGGAGAGAGAGAAGAAGCTGATACTTGTGGGAAAGATTAGGATCGATTGAGGAGAATTCAGGGAAGTCTTCCAGAATGACGGATTCCTTCTTTCCCTTAAAGGAGAGGGTACGATAGACTTCTTCCCTGGTGAAGGAGAGAATCGGGGAATAGGCGATGGATAAATCCTTGACAATGGTGAAAAGGACAAACTGTGTGTCTAGACGGGCTTTGCTCTTCTTTCCGTCGCAATAAAGGGTATCTTTGGAGAAGTCAAGAAAGAAGGAAGAGAGGTCATTGACACAGAAGTTCGTCAGGGCGGTCGTCACATTGGTGAAATTGTATTCATCATATCCCTTTTTCCTGTCTTTCAGGACTTCCTTTAAACGATTGAGAATCCTCTGGTTAGTTAGAGACAAACAATCGGGACGGTAGGAAGAATCAAAGGCATCACCCGAATCGTCATTCTGAAGGTTGGAAAGCCTGAATTTAAAGGTGTTGCGGATTTTCCGGTACTGATCCGAGACAACGGAAAGAAGAGGGAGGGAAAGCTTGATCTCGGCCGTTGTGAAATCAATCGTTGTCGTCCAAAGACGAAGGATGTCAGCCCCATATTTGTTGCAGATATCGACAGGATCGATACCATTCTGTTTTGACTTAGAGAACTTGTCTCCGTTTTGGTCCACGATGAAACCATGGGTAAGAATCCTCTTATAAGGGGCTATCCCTGTATAGGCAACCGATAGGATCCTGGAAGAGTTATACCATCCACGGTATTGATCGTTTCCTTCGAAATAGAGGTCCGCAGGGAAAGGATGATGGTAATTGATGTCACTTGCTAAGAAGGACGAACCAGAGTCGAACCAGACGTCCCTGATGTCCTTCTCCTTGGTGAAAAGGCCATGCGGAGAATGGCTGCTCTTGTATCCTTCCGGCCTAAGTTTTTCCCTCGGCCATTCATACCAGATGTCGCTTCCGTTCTCCCGGAAGAGTTTTTCAACATAGTCAAAAAGGGCTTTATCCCTTATCGGTTCATCGTCCTCGCCGTAGAAAATCGGAATCGGGACTCCCCATAGGCGTTGACGGGAAATGCACCAGTCGTCCCGGTCGCTAAGCCTATTCCTGAACCGGGTCTTGCCCCAGCTAGGGAGATAGTTGACCTTATCGGCTTCCGCGAGGAGTTTCTTCTTAATCTTGCTGATGGAGCAGAACCACTGGGTTGTGGCACGGAAAATCGTCGGCTTCTTTGTCCGCCAGTCATGAGGATAGGCGTGGACGATGTCTTCCGTGGCAATCAGGTTTCCGTTCTCTTTGAGGATTTCAAGAACCTTCTTCCCCGCATCTTCATAGAACCTTCCGTCGACTTCTTTCCCGGAATCGACCCTGTAGCCTTTCGGATCGACCGTGCAGACAATAGGAAGATTGTACTTCTTGGCAACCCGGTAATCGTCTGCGCCGTGTCCTGGGCCAAGATGGACGATGCCAGTACCGGAATCGGCTGTGACATAATCATCGACGCAGCAAGGAACAAGGCGGTCAAGGTAAGGATGGTGGACAAGGATACCCTCGCAATCCTTTCCGGTGAATTCCTTAAGAAGGGTAAGTTCCTTAAAGCCGATTTTTTCCTTAATCGAGGAAGCGAGGTCTTTCAGCATGACCAGATTTCCCCGGTCGGTCTTAAAGAGACCATAGACCATTTTCGGATTCAGACAGAGTCCCTGGTTAGAGGGAATCGTCCAGGCCGTAGTCGTCCAGACGAGGAACGCATCTCCTTTGTTAAGAAGGCCTTTGCCTTCTTCGACAGGGAAACGGAAATAAAGTGTCGTCGCCTTGACGTCCTTATATTCGATTTCCGCTTCGGCAAGAGCCGATTCGCTCGACCAGGACCAGTTGACCGGCTTTAAGCCTTTATAAATAAGCCCGTCCATCGCCATCTTGGCAAAAATGTGGATTTGATCCGCCTCATAATCCCGGTCTAATGTCCTATAAGGATGATGGTAGTCTCCGATGACCCCTAGACGAAGCCTCTGGCCTTTCTGGTAGTTGACCTGGCTAATGGCATATTCACGGCATTTTTCACGGAAGAGAGCAGGCTTTGTGCTCTTTCGGTCGACTCCCGATTTTGTCACCTGGTTTTCTATTGGTAGACCATGGGTGTCCCATCCAGGAGTATAGGGAACATAAAAGCCTTCCAGGTTCTTGCTTCTGATGATGATGTCTTTGATGATTTTGTTTAAGGCATGTCCGCAGTGAATCTGGCCGTTTGCATAGGGAGGACCATCATGGAGATAAAAAGGAGTCTTGTTCTGGTGCTCCTTAAGTAGCTTGTTATAGATTGCTTTCTCGTCCCAGTCCTTGGCCATCTTTCCTTCCCAGGAAGGAAGATTTGCGCGCCTTGGAAAAGTGCCTTTCGGCCTAGTCAGCGTGTCTTTGAGTTTCATGGGTGCCTCCGTTATCGAAATTAGCCTTTTTATTATAAAGGGTTAGAAAAACAATTCCAAGAAAAGGCGCCTTTGCCTAGGCTTCCCAAGAACAGGAAAAGCCCACCTAATAGCGCCTAGCATACATCAGAGTTCTTCTTCGCCGTATTTCCGCTCTTCGTCCGTATAGGGTTTCAGTTCTTCGAAAATTTCCCCAAAGGTCGGAATCACATTGCCGTCTTCATCAAGGGAGACCTTCCTTGCCTGCTTTTCCTTCCTCTTGACGGTCGTCTCGCTTTCAATAAGATAAGGGGTGTTGAAGGCAAAGTGAAGGGCATCCTCGAATACGACTCCGTTGCTGCGGACGGATTTCCTGATGGCATGGGTCATCTTGTCGTAGACAAAGAGCTCATGGTCGCCTTTGATCTTCTTCCTGATTTTCCTGATGGCATGATCGGTGGAAAGAAGGTCCTCGCTTCCATGGATAATCAAGGTCGGAACCGAGATTTTACGGAAGTAGCGGCGGTTTATCCTAATCGAGACAAGAATCTCAAAGAGGGTTCTTACCCTTCCGACCGTCGTTTCCCGGCAGATGGCCGAAGAAACTTTCTTCCCATACTTTTTCCGGAGTTTGTGGAACTTATAGGCATAACGTAGATAGCCAGGAATCCTATTATTGATGATGGTGTCATAGATAGGGGCGACAAGGATGACTTTCTTTATGTGGTCTTTATAGGCATTTGCCCTTTTTGCCGTTAAGGCACCGGAGAAGGAATAGCCAAGAAGGATGATGTCATAGCCTTTATGGATGTATTCCTCGATTACACTGCGGTAGGCCTTCTCATAATGGCTATGGCGGTGGGTCTTTCTTATGCTCGGCTCAAACAAAGTGGCCGGGGCGATTTCACACTGGGGGAAGTCCTTTTTGAAGGACTTATCGAAGTATTCATGCCTGGCGATAGAATCGTGCGTATCAGTGGTAAGAAAACCATTGGCGCAGATTAAAACCGTCTTTTTTTCCGGAGTGGTTATCCGGATGTCGGGGTTGATGTGTTTAGTGATTTTCGGTTTTGCCGTGATGACCATTTTTTATCCTTTCCGGAAGCGGTACCTGAAGATCCCGGCTGCTATTGCAACGTTCAGGGAATCGATGTTCCCCCTTTCGATCTTCAGCTTCGTTCCTAAAGACAGATTCTTCTTACTTATCCCCTGTCCTTCGTTGCCGAAGGCAAGGCAGAAGGGAAGAGGAAGGGAGGAGTACTTGCTTTCATCCTCACCATCTAGGACGGTAAGGTAAATGTGATACCCTAATTCCTTAATCCGGCTTAATTCCGCCTTGGCAACCGGCCTTTTGAACAAGGCCCCTTTTGATGACTGTATTGCTTTATTATTATAGAGCGATACGCAGTCAAAGGAAAGGACAACGCCGGTATAGGAAAAAGAAAGCGCTGTGCGGATAATCGTCCCTAGATTGCCAGGATCCTGAACCTTGTCAAGATAGATGATTCTATCGCCTAAATCGGAAAGGGAAGAATACTTTTTCTGGCAGAGACAGATAGTTTCCGGAAGCGACTGATAGGTCGATAGTTCTCGATAAAGCCCTTGTTTAAGAACAAGACAGGGAAGGAAAGGGTAAGGATTCTCCCCACCTTCTGGAATCAGGATTTCCTTAACACAGTTTTGCTTCCTTGCCTCATCAAGGAGGTCTCTCCCTTCGGCAAGGAAGAGACCTTCCTGTGCATCCCCTTTTTTCAATCGGAGGAGCTCCTTATACGTTTTGTTGTCTTCGCTTTGAATCAGCCGATTAATAGACATAGTTATCTAGCTCCCCCTCGAAGTATCCCTTGGTCAGCTCATCCTGAAGATGGTCATAGTCCGGGCAGAAAAGATGGACGATTTTATAGAACCGGGCATTATGATGTATTTCAAAGGTGTGGGCAATTTCGTGGATAATAACCGAATCCGAGATTTCCTGCCGGTAGGCAAAAAGCCGGTAGTCGAACTTCCTCCTGTGCTTTTTCGGAAAGCAGCAACCGTAGTAGCTCTGGAACCTTCCCGTCCGCAACGTCCATAGAGAAAGGTCAACACCCCTTTTCCGGCCTAATTGCGGAACTCTCTCTCCTAAATAGGAAAGAAAATCTTTCTTGTAGTGGGTCAAAGGATCTTTTACTGTCTTCCTTAGATAATAAAACCCTTCCTCCCCTTTCTTTTTCGGATCGGAAGTGAAATAAAGTTTCTTCCCAAGCCGGTAGATATAGACGCCTTCCTTCCTAAATGGACGTTGGGTAATCTGGCTTTTCCGCCGCCGATAGAGTTCCTCGACGAAGGCAAGCCTTCTTTTTTCCGAAATCCTTGTACTGGAATAAATGCACAGTTCCCCGTACTCTAGACGGGCGAGCCTGCCGTATCTTTTTCCTTTTTTCAGAAAGACGTTCACCTTCAGTGATTGGCCGTCCTCCCTTTGGAAAACCCGGCTTGCAAGCAGCGTTCTTTTATCCATAAAAAATATTTTAGCGGATTTTTCTTGAATTAGCGAAGGGAAGTGGATATAATTGTCTAGCAAATGCGGACGTGGCGGAATTGGTAGACGCGCACGTTTGAGGGGCGTGTGGGCTTCCCATGAGGGTTCGATTCCCTCCGTCCGCACCATAAAATTGCATCCGGCGGCCTTCTGCCACCGGATTTTTTCTTGCCATTTATCACTCTTTCTTTCTGAAAATGCCTGAAAAGCATCCTTGAATAGAAGGTAGACAACCATGATTTGTTTTTGACAATCCTGTAGTCTAATGGTATATATAGATTAATGGAGAATCTCATTTGGTTATGTCAAAACTGAAACTTGTTGCAAAAAAGATTTCTTTTCTCCTCTTAGTTTTATCTTTAACGTCCTGTCAGAAGGAAAAGCCTTCTGAACCGAACACCCCTATTCCCTCCGCCATTCCTAGTGCAGACAAAGGATCCGGGAGCACGGAAAAGGAAGAATCCTATTCTCTTTCGTCCACTAGGGAACATGGGAGCCTTTCGTTTACTGTTTCCGGCAAAAGCACAGACCGGGCAAAAGAAGGGGAAACAGTCACTGTTCTTCTTTCTTTTGATGAAGGATATGAATTCGACAAGATTACTTCGTCCTCTTCTTCTGTTTCTTTTGCGGAAGTGGAAAAAGGCAAAAAATATTCTTTTGTCAGGCCGAAGGAAAATGTTTTGGTTGAGGTAACGGCAAAGACCCGGAATAAATTCGAGGCGGAGAGTGTCCTTCTTCTTGGAAATTCCATTTCCTCCTTCCAAGGGGTAAAGAGGGGTGAGAGCTTCTATTTAGGAACCAGCGTGAACTGCTCATTCACCGGAACTGCTGACTTTACCTATGAGGCAGAAGTGAACGGAAAGAAAAGGACGCTGAACAAAAAAGAGAATAATTATACCTTCTCTTTCCAGGTCACTTCTTCTTTTTCCCTTGTCGTTTCCCAATGGAAGAATCCTTCTGCCTCCGGAATCCAGTTTTCGTATAATGGCTCCTCTGAATATCAGATATATGGAAGGGAGAACGGAGGCTCCTATTCCAAAGATGACTTTTCCTTTTATCTGATAGCCGACAAAGGATATGAGGTGACAGGACAATATTTGATTGATGGTGCATCCGGTCTTGATTTGTCTATTGGCGATGACGGACTTGTTGCCTTAACTAATCTTCCGGACGGTGCCAAAAGCGTGAGTCTGAATCTTTCTTCCCGCGTTGTCGGGTCAGGAAATATTTTCTTTGATCCCGATGAGGAAGCAAAGTTAATCCTCGAAAAAGGGAAGACGGTTAATGTTTTGAAGGGAGACTTCGTCTCGATTAAGGCAAAGGGAAGAGAGGGCTATAAACCTGTCTCCGCCAAGGTAACAAAGAAAGGAACGGAAGACGTTGTCCAAAGCCGCTTTGTTCCCGAGGAAGGACTTCTCACCTTCACTAGGCCTGAATGTGATGTTTTCGTCTCCTTTGAGATAGCCGTCCCCCTCTCTCTGTCCTTCACTCCAAACGAGGCGATAAAAGACAGGAAGTTTACAGTAGACGGAACGGAGACGACAAAGGCCTTCCCAACCGATACCGTCTATCTTGAACCTACATTCAATGACGGATATAAGCCAAGTGATACCATCTTCTATTATCAGGAAGGAAAGGAAGTGGACAGAAAAACAGATGCCTTGTCAGATGTCCGTTTTTCCTTCACGATGCCTTCGACTAGTGTTCAGATAACCTGTGTTTCTTCTCGATATTATAAAGTTTCTTTCACTGGTACAACGGATGCCTACAATGTCGAAAGGCAGCGGACAGAATATAAGGAAAACGAGACAGTCAGTTTCTCTTTAACGGCGAATACTGGATATGAGATCGTTTCCGTCAAACTCGGAGAAACAATCTTGTCCAAGGATTCTTCCGGGAATTACAACTTCCCTAGGCCAAAAGGCGATGCGGAAATCAGCATCGAAACCAAGACCATTGCTACGGGAACACTTGTCTTTAAGAAGGACGAGGGAATAGAGACCATCGTCCTCACGGATGGAAAGAAGGAACTTCAGAGCGGAGACAATGTCAACGTCGGGGCTAAGATCGAAGCCACCATCTCCCTTAAGGAAGGATACCAGCTGAAAAAAGAAGGTGGCATTGTCCTTACTCCTGCTTCGGACAGTTTAACAAAAGTGGATGAGGGAAAGTATACCTTTACTAGGCCTTCTCCGGACATGGACGGCCAAGTCACCCTTGCCGTAACTAGTGAACCGATTACTTATCCGAAACTTACGGTTAATTATGATTCAAACGCCCTTGTCCTGACGAAAGTGTATGACCAGACGGCATCTAAACATTATAATAAGCCCTCTTTCCCTCTCTCCTCGATTCCTTCCGGACATAAGGTTTCTGTCAGTGTCCATGTCAAAGACACAGCGGTTTATGACTATACGACTATTAAGGCGGTAAGGACTACTTCAAAAGGGGAGACAACGAGGAAAATCACGGAAGCGTATAGCGAAAAATATGACTCGATGTTTACCTTTACTAGGCCGGATGAGGACGTCAGTTTCTCTCTCAGTGTAGAAAAGAAGAAAGTGGAGCCGGTCAAGACTTATTCCCTGCAGGTTAGTACTTATAAGGATGACAGTATAGGAAGCGGAAAATTCGGATATAATCTTGACGGCTCATCCAGTTATTCTACTGAGGCTAGGACATATAAGGCCGGTGATACCCTCTATGTAAAACCAAATCTGACTGAGGAAGAAATAAAAGTCGCGAATGATAACTATCAAAAATGGGTAGTGGTCCTCAGAGATAAATATGGAATTAAAAAGCAAGTTTCTCTTGCGGATGGAACAAGCGTTGTTCAGATTAAATTAGACTTAAGCACGGACCTTTCTATCGGCCTCACGCAGGTTTATCATACGGATAAGGATTTTTGATAAAGGACAGGAAAATGAAAAACAAATTCACAATTTTAGGTAGGTTTGCTCTGCTTACGTTAGTCGGCTGTAATACGATGTCTTCTTCCGGTACTTCCGGTGAAAAGCCCAGCGCTTCCTTATCGCCGACTACCACTCCTTCTACCAGTGACAGCACTTCAACTGCAAGCAAAAAGATACTCCTCATCGAAGGAGCTGGGGACAAAGCTTCTCTTCAGGTCGGAGACTCTCTTTCTTTGACTGCAGTTGCTAAGGATGGCACAGAAATCGATGAGGAAGAATGGACTTCCTCTGATCCGAGTGTTCTTTCCGTGGAAAACGGGTTTGTCAAGGCCTTGACTCCGGGCAGTGCCGAAATCCAGGTAAGCCAGGGAGAATACCAAAGCGATCCGCTTTCCCTGACTGTAGAGTCCATTGTTCCCGTTGAGTCTTTGACGATTCAGAATGCTCCAACGGAGATAACTGTCGGAGAAACGATTACTCTCCAGACTTCCATTCTTCCTTCTACTGCCAATCAGAATATCGAGATCGCCTCAAGCAGCGATGCCATTGCCGTCGATGCCAAGGCGAAGACCATCAAGGCAATTGAGCCGACGGACGAAGAGGTCACGATTACCTTGTATGCCAGCAAGGATTTTACCAAAACCCAGAGGTTCAAAAGGCATGTCAAATCCGGCTACGGGGAAGAGAAAGTGACAATCAGTTTCTCTGTCCCTGAGGAATATGCAAAAAAGGAAAGCCTTTCCGTTCCGAAAGGAGAGACTGTTGACTATTCATTATTTGCCTATGACCCCTTTACGGAAAGGACGGATAAGTCTAAGGCCAACGACATCGTCTTCTTTGGTTTCTATTTTGATCCTGACTATTCTCTTCCTGTCACTTATCCTTTTACTTCCACCTATTCTGACCTGACTCTTTACGGAAAGTTTGTCGACTTAAAGACTTCCCAGGGTTATAACTGGAATTATACCTACGACAGTGAAAAGAAGGGGTACAATGTGGATAGCCTGACTTCCTATTCGACAGTGGGAATCAGTGAGCTTTCGGTCGGCATCCCTGCCTATCACGAAGGAAAGCCGGTTGTCTCCTTTAATAAGATTGCAACAAATGATTTTGTAAATCGGATTAGCCAGTTTGCCTTACCGAACACGATTACTTCCATCCCTGAGAACGCTAGGAATTACTGGACAAAGCTTTCCTACCTCTACCTTCCTAGTGATGCCCAGATTGTCTCGGTTCCTGACCACGCCTTCCAATCCTTAAAGGCACTTACCTCTCTCTATCTTCCGGATACGATTACCTCCATTGGCAAATCCGCCTTTGAAAGGAATGCAAGCCTTGAATCTATTTATAGGCCAAAAAGTTTACTGACTGTCGATGAGGCCGCTTTCTCCAATTGTTCGAAGCTTTCTTCCCTCGATTTCTCTTCTGTCGAAACAATTGCTAATTATGCATTTAGGTCTGCTTCTTCCCTGAAGAGAATCCACTTCCCGCAAAACCTGAAATCCATTGGAACAATCTGCGTTTTCAGGCAATGCCTGAATATTGAGCGGATTAGCGTAGACAAAGACAATCTTTTCTATTCTTCCGATGACTTCGGTGCCCTTTATAACCATGATAAGTCCATTAGGTATAAAGCACCGACCGGACTAAGCTGCACCAATGCCTATATCCCGGAAACCGTTACTGAAATCTATGATAATGCCTTTAGGGGTTCCAAAGCGGAAATCCTCAAGATCCCCTTTTCGGTGACGACTATTCATTATGGCGTCTTTGGGCGGAGGGTGAATCTAAAGGCTGCCTACATCCCTTCTTCGGTGACGGTTATCAAAGACAATTCGTTCAGTATCTGCAACGACAAGGAACTGACTCTGTATGTTGCCTTTGCCAAAGACTCATTGCCGGCTAAATGGTCTTCTTATTGGAATCAGAATTCCAATAACGACCAAAGGGAGTCCTCCCTTTACCGGACGGTCTATGGCTTCGATGCTTCCCTCTTTGTTTTCTAGTCTAGAGGAGAAAAACGATGAAAAAATCTTTATTTCTTATTCTTGCCGCCCTTGCCCTGACTTCCTGTAACAACGGTACAGGCAGTTCTACGACTATTCCTTCTGACTCTTCTGCATCGGCATCAGAGTCATCTTCTTCTGCCAATGTTCCTGCCACGAATGCCAAGAACGTTCTTGATGCGTTAAACAAGATCAAAGAAGAAAAAAACTATCAGCTTGACTATACTGTCTCGGATACGGCACAGACGGACATTTATACCAAAGACTACCTCTATTATAAGAGTCAGAATGTCGGTATTATCAAACTGAAAAACATCGACAAAGCCGAATATCCGGATGAATATGTCTGCTATAACTTTGAAGTGGACGAAAAAGGAAACATTGAGATCACTGGTGCCACTGTCGATCAGGACAATGTTCCCTATTTCAATCCCTACCAGCTTGATTATTTCCAGCTTCTCAACGAAAAAGGATATGAGGTCAGCGAAAGCGACTTCACTCTTCAGGCTGACGGCCTTTCTCTCGTTTCCCATAATGAAGGCCTTACCATTATCTGCTCTTCCCTTATCGGAAGAGGAGGAAGCAACTCTGGCTATACAGGCGTGAGTTTTAAGTTCACGGAACAAGGGCTCCGGTTTGCCCTCCTAGAGCAAGGAACAGACTCAGGGGAAAGCGAAGCCGATGGGACTGAAGCTTTCCTCTCCTCGATTGGAAGGGCTATGGACTCTTCCCTCGAAGCCTATTTATCTGCCAATAACCATTCTCTTTCTTCCCCCTTAAGCGAGGAAGCATCCAGTCTTCTTTTATCCTCTTCCCTGCATAGCGAAGCCACCCTTTCTTCTTATGACGGAAGTACGACAAGTTCTATCTCTTCCATTACCGTCGATTATGATAAGGATAATCTTCAGGCTACTGTTACTTCTTCTTCATCCAAGCAGAGTGTGATTTATTCCCGTGGCGAAAGGGGAAACGTTGTCAATAAGTACCTTGACGGCAGCAATCAGGTCGCCGAAGATCCTTACTCTTCGGAGTCCTTTGATACCTATGTCAAGAAGTCAAAAGACTACTTCAAGCCGGAAAGGTTCCGTAAGGTTTCCGATAAGACCTACCGTTATTTCGGCTACCATTTAAACAATCTTCTTTTCGCTTATGTCCAGGCCGACATTTCTTCCTACGGATTTGTCAGCTGTGATTTGACGGTTGGAAACGACGGAAAAGTCAGCCAGATAGTGGCAAAGAGCGATATTATCGAAAGTGCTTCTTCCGACGGATCGACAACAACGGCTACCTATACTCAGTACGTTCTTACCATAAGAAATTTCAAAACCGCTGAGGCTTTCCCGGAGAAGACTCCTCTTACGCCTATCCAAGGTAGGGACCAAAAACTGGAAAAGGCCTTTGCTGCCTTAAAGAAAACTTCCGGAAATCTAAAAATCCGTTATGAGGACGATGTCTTAGGGACCGGGACCAGTTATAATCAATATACGGACTACTATTACACGGATAATCTGATTGTCCGGGACAAGAAGTATGCAGTGACGGACAGCAACCCTAGTACCGATGACCATGAATACAAAGGGTATTACAACAGTAGCAGGGGAGTGGCCGGTTTCTATCTTTATAAGGAAGATGGGAAACTCACAATTACCTCCGATGCAGACAAGAACGATACAATCGACAAACACTGGATTGATAAGACCTTCACAAGGACTAGTGCTGTCTTTGAACAGGATTCTTCCGATCCATCCGGAAAGACGTTTAAGGTGCGGGAAGGAGTGGATGACATCGAAAATCAGGTTTTGTTCCTTGACGAAAAAGACCGGAAACAAATCGAACCACAGTCTGTCGTTCTTACCCTGGACGAGGAAGGGAGAATCGCCAAGATTTCCTACACGTATGTTAAGATTCAGACGACAAATGCAACGTTAACTTTCTCTTATGGAAGCCAGGATAACCCGATTACGGTTCCTGAATATGTGACGGACAGGCTCTCAAAGGTGACAAGCTGGATTAAGATTGATTCCTGGGAAAAGGAAGGCGAAAATATTTATGCCACCCTCGAAAGCGTCTTTGGAAAGGAATTTGCCGCTTCCCTTCCTTATCGTTTCACCGAAGACACGGCCGGAAAATGGCACTGCCTTCAGTCTTCTCCTACTACTGTCCGTCTCTATTGCGGCTATCAGACCGAATACTATTTTTCCTCTTATTCTGCGGAACTGTTAAAGGCAGGCTTCACTGCTGTCCAAGGAAGCAGCAATCTCTTCCTTGATCCTACAGGCAAGGTCGAGGTCCGCTTAGGGAAAGACACCAAAGAAGGAAGGACGATAACCAAGGTCCAATAAAAGGAAGGAGGCCAGGCCTCCTTCTTTTCTATTTGAATCCGGAAGAGACTTCCCTTAATTCGTGATATAATCCATTTTGTATGATAAAAACCACATGGAAGCGAAAAGATCTTTCTAAACGGGTGTGGGAAATCGACAGGCTTAGAGGGCTTGCCATTTTCCTGATGGTCCTTGACCATCTCGCCTTTGATTTTGCCTATCTTCTTCCGGAGAGGTTCTACAATTTCTACTCGGTACATAACCCTTTTATTAATTTTCTTCATAATCTCTGCTGGAGGGTAGAAGGATCTTTTCCTCTGCTTGTACTTCACTATATTTTTTCGAGCCTGTTCTTTGTTCTTTCGGGAATATCCTGTTCTTTTTCAAAGAACAACTTTCTCCATTCGGCTAAGATCAGGATCGGCTGTGCTCTTCTTGATTCTGTCACCTATGCTCTCTACTATGCCTCCGGAAAGGCCCTTGACGAAAGAATCCTTTTCGGCGTTTTATTTGCGCTAGGTAGGGGAGTCTTTTTTGTTGCCCTTAGGAATAAGTTCGTTAAGGATAATGCCCGGATCCTCTTTGCCCTTTCCGTTTTCCTGTTCTGTATCTGTATTTCCTTCGGACTATATTCATCGGATTCCTATATCGATGAAATCGCTTCCTGGTCTGATTTCCTTTCTCTGCTTACCGGAAGTGAATGCTTCGGAGCTGACTTTTTTCCCTTGGTTCCCTATCTTGCACCGAGGTTTCTCGGTGCTGCTATAGGGAAAACCGTCTATAAAGAAAAAAAGAGCCTTATTCCCTTCGGACGCTCCTTCTTTACCCCTCTTTGCTTTATCGGACGGAATACCAGGTGGGTCTATTTACTTCATCAGCCGGTCTTTCTTCTTCTCATCCTTCTTCTCGCTCTTCCTAGGGGATACCGCTTTTAGCCGAATCATCAAAAGGAGAATATTATGGACAAGACCAAGACTCTTTATCAGACCTTAATCGACACAGCCCATCAGGTCCCGCTTAATCCTTCTAGGTACTATGAAGGAAAAACCATAACCTATTCCGACTTTGTTCTCCTTGTGGAGAAGGCGGCCTCGACCTTTTCCACACTTGGATTAAAGGAAGGTGACAGGATTACCTTGGTCTCTCCGAATACCCCTGAGGCAGTCGCAGTGTTCTTTGCTGCCTCTAAGCTTGGTCTTTCCCTGCATCTTCTCCATCCCCTCACGAGCGAAGAAAACATTCTGCGGGAATTCAAGGACAAGGGTTCTAAACTTCTCATTGTCGTTTCCCTCTTCAGGAATCAATACCAGACTTTGATTAAAGAAAAGATTCCCTTAAGGGCACTTGATCCCTCTGCTTCCCTTGGATTGCTTAAACATGCCCTTTTCTCCCTTAAGGAACGGAAGAAACTCTCTGGCTATCATAAGGACAAAGACCGGATTCCTTTTTTTAAGGCGAGGAAGACGACCCTGTCTGTTCCCTATGACACGAAGAAAGGACGCATCCTTCTCTCCTCTGGAGGGACGACGGGAATCAGCAAGACGATTGTTCTTAGCGACTTTTCTATTTATTCTGTCATCGAGAACGGACCGAAGCTTGTCGATGCGAGCATTGAATATGTCCGTTCTGTCCATAGGTGCAGGCTTGCCTGCCTTCCGATGTTCCATGGCTTTGGCCTTGTCAGGGGGATTCTGACTAGGTTATGCTTCGGCGGAACGATTGCCCTGCTTCCTTCTTTCCGGACCAAAAAAGTGGTTAAGCTTCTTTCCAAGGGCAGACTCAACATCCTTATCGGTGTCCCTGCCGTCTATGAGGCATTATTAAACAACAAGGACTTTTCCGGAAAGAAGCTAAAGAATATCCGGATTGGGTTTATCGGAGGAGACTTTATCTCTCCGTCTTTGCTTGAACGGTTCAACAGACGTCTTGAGGAAGCCGGAAGCAAAGGAAGACTCTTTGAAGGATACGGACTCACCGAGACGGTGACTGTCCTTTCTGTCAACATCAGGAAGCAGAATAGAGCCGGCAGCGTAGGCAAACCGCTTGACAATGTAAAGGTGAAGATCCTTGATCCTTTTACCCACCAGGAAGTCAAAGAGGGCAGGAGAGGGGAAATCGCCGTTTCCGGGCCTATCCTGAGGAACGGATATTTCCATCAGGAACAAAGTCCGTTCCTAGAAAGGGGAATGGACAAATACATTCTTACCGGAGATATCGGACGTCTTGACAAGGACGGCTATCTTTATTTTGAAAGCCGCAGGAAGCGAAGGCTGAAAAAGAAGGGAAGGAATGTCTATCCTCTTGCCATCGAAAAGAATGTTTCTAGGCTGCCTTTTGTCAAAGAATGCGCTTATCTAGGGGAAACCTATAAGGGAAGAGACTATCTCTGTCTTTTTGTCACCCTTAAAGAAGACAGGGATGAGGAGAGGACGGAAAAGAAAATCAGGGAGTCCCTCTCTAGGTATTTCAATTCCTATGAACTTCCGGATTTTATTCTTTTTAAGAATGGTTTCCCTCACACCAATGTCAGGAAGGTGGATTATCTATCCTTGGGGAAGGAATTTCATCGGTACCTGGAAGAGAAGATAGGCTAGCCTTCCAAATGGGCGTCAGACTAAGTAGGCAAAGAAGCTGAAGAATATTCCTGCTTCCCCAAGGAGGTAGGTCAGCCTGATATAGAAGTGGTCACGGCGGATGTCTTTCAGGTACAGGGAAACAGTGAGGAATAAGTCGGAGAAGAGGAAAAGCCCTCCTCCTAAAACACCGGGAAGAAAACAGGCATGGCCTAGATAGAGGCCAAGGGCCATGACGGAGAAGTCAAGGACGAGACTTGTTCCATATAAAGAACCGGCAATCGCCATAGTTGTTTTGAGAGGGAGAAATTTCTTTGTCGACAGGAAGAGGAGAAGAAACGAGCCTAAGGCAATCGTAAGCAGGACAAGAAAAGAGGACAAAGGAACTGAGTCCCCAAGGAGAAAATGAAATTCCAAAAGGAAGAAAAGATGATTCAGGAAAAAGAAAAGCCTTCCTAGGAGGATGTTTCTCTCTTTGCCAGTGAACATCCTGAAGATGTCGCCAATCATTCCGCAGAACAGGGCCCTATAGAGATGGCTTTGTTTGGGAAAGGCAAAAAAGGCGGCAAGGAATAAACAGAATAGACAAAACGGCTTAAGGAACATTCTAAGAATGCACTCTTCCCGGTAGCAGGCTATTAGCTCCCTTACACTGACAAGGCAAAACCTGGCGGCAAAGAACGAAAACGCTGTCAGATTACCAAATGCGATTTTTCCCTGCATAATGCTTTGTTTCATTGTATGAGAAAAAACCTGGCTAAGCAAGGATATTCCTATCCGACCTACCTAGAGGTGAAAAATGGTTTACAATAGAAACGGAGATAATCATTTACTATGACACTTACACCGGAAAGCATTGCCCTTCTTCAGGGAAGCAGGGAAAAAGAAGAAAAAGTTAGGAAAATCCTAAAGACGCTTGCGGAAAACCGCCGGATAAAGATTACACCGAAAAAGGTGGCTGCCGTTTTGAAAGGAATTCCTTTCTCCTTTCTTGATTTCCGCTTTGCCCTGTCTTTGATTCAAAACGAACAGAGGAAGAAAGAAAAGAACTATCTATCCCTTCTTTCCATGAAAAAGGAAGCGCTCTGTCTGACTCCGGAGAGCGAGGAAAGGAAGGAACTGAGGAAAGAAAAACTTTTGACTAGGAAATCCCTCTCGGGGGACTATGAAAAGGCCTATAATTTGCTGCTGAGGAAAAAGCCTGTCGTGGATCCTGAGACTGATCCTGTAGGCTACCTTGACCGTTATCTACTTCTTCGCAGTGATTTCGCTCTTTACCTCGGTGCAAGGAAAGAACTTAGGAAAAACGGAAGGACAGAGCCCTCTTTCATCCGGATTCAGAGGGAAAAGGGAAACCTCTATTTCCGTCTGTAAAGAAAAAGAGGCGGCCTAGGCCGCCTTTTGCCTTATTTCTTTTCCACTGTTTTTGTCGCAATTACGTTGACCCCTGTCGAGCAGACGTCCTTTATCAGGACTTCGCCGATGTGAACAGGAGCCTTTAGGCATAGGCCATTGATTTCCTTCCTGATGGCAAACCTTTTCTCCTTCGGTGCTGGCTTGTCCGTACGAACGGAAACGCGGGGAATGTTTCCGTGCACGACCTTGGCGGTCGAGGTGACGGTTCGCCTTGGATGGGTAACCTCGCTTATTCCGTATTCTTTTCCTTTCGGGCAGAAGTTCCCTGTGACGGTCAAGGCTATGGTATCGACAGAGATTTCACAACCTCTTGGGCAATTGATGCACACCCTTTTCTTTATCATGTTTAGGCGTCCTTTCTAAGCGAAATCACAATTTCGCTTGCGTTGATGAAATCTTCCTTCTTCAGCCGGACGGATTCCCTTTCCGAGGGGATGACTTTGACTTTCTTTACTGTCTTGATTTCCTCACCGTCTTTTTTAACCACCAAAGAAAGAGAAGAAAGAGGTCTGCGTACACGGAAGAAGATGTCCACCGATTGCTTTCCTTCTTCTTTGCGGATGAACTGCGGACAGGTGTATCCGATTCCTTCTCCAGGGACTATTCGGACTAAAGGGGTATAGTTTTCGCCCTTGGTGAGATATTCGGCTGCGCCTCTTCCTGCCCGTTCTCCTTCGGCCGAGACATTGTCGACTAGGTCATGGACCTGAAGGACATTGCCGCAGGCGAAGATTCCCTCAACGTTTGTCTCAAGGTTATCATAAACGACAGCTCCCTTGGTCTTTGGATCGATGTCGATGCTTGCATTTTTACTGAGCTCGTTTTCCGGAATCAGTCCGACAGAAAGAAGAAGGGTATCGCAGTCAAAGACGATCTCCGTTCCATTTATGGGATTGTTGTTCTGGTCAACCTTGGAAATAACGACCTGCTTTACCCGATGATGCTCTTCATCGGCAATGATGTTAGTGACTGTATGGGAGAGATATAAAGGAATATTAAAATCATCCAGACACTGGGCGATGTTCCGGTTTAGGCCGTTGGAATAAGGACAGAGTTCGACATCCGCCAAGACCTTCGCTCCTTCTAACGTCCTTCTTCTTGCCATGATTAGGCCGATGTCGCCAGAGCCAAGGATTACGATTCTTTTCCCCACTAGATAGCCGTCGATGTTGCAGTATTTCTGGGCGGCACCGGCCGTATAGATTCCGGCCACACGGTCTCCGGGGGTGGAAATCGCACCACGGCTTCTTTCCCGGCATCCCCTGGCGAGGATAACCGCTTTGGCCTGTATCTGCTCAAGCCCTTTTTCCGGTGAGACGCAGGTAATGGTTTTCTCCTTGCTGATATCCATCACCATGGTTTTCAGCTGGTACTTTATGGCTGTGTTTCTGACCCTCTCCTCATACCGGGAAGCATATTCCGGACCGGTGAGTTCTTCCTTGAAGCGATGGAGCCCAAAACCGTTATGGATGCATTGGTTTAGGATTCCGCCAAGAGTGTCGTCCCGCTCAAGGATGAGGATGTCCTTAACCCCGGCCTCATAGGCTCCTAAAGCGGCTGCCCTTCCGGCGGGTCCTCCTCCGATGATGACTAAATCGTGCTTTTCCGGCATTTTATTTCCCCTCCTTGGTCATCGAGACAACCACCTTGCTTCCAGTCTTGTCCTGATAAATCTGATCAAAGGGGACATGCAGTCTCTCCAAAAGAATTTCAAATACTTTTGGCCCGCAGAAGCCACCCTGGCACCGTCCCCTTCCGGCATTCGTCCGCCGCTTGATTCCGTCGATGGATTTCGGTGGAATCGGCCAGGAGAAGGTATTCCTGATTTCCCCCTCGGTGACTTTTTCGCATCGGCAGATAATCTGCCCGTAAAGGGAGTCTTTCTTAATCAGTTCTTCCTGTTCCTGCGTACTTTTTTCGGCAAAGTAGCCAGGTAATCTAAAATAGGAGAAATCTTTCTTCGCTTTTAGACTTAGACCGAGATCCGAGAGGATGGTAAGAGCCTCTTTTCCCCTGGCCGGTCCGCTAGTAAGACCCGGAGACTTGATACCGGCAAAATTGATGAAGCCTTTGACATACGCTGATTCGCCGATAAGAAAATCATCCCTGCCCTTGATTGTCGCCCGGAGACCGGAAAAGTTTCTTATGTTGTCCCGGAAATTCACGTTCGGGACGGAACGTATAGACCTTTTCCGGATGTAGGAGAGTCCTTCGTCTGTGGTGGAAGTGTCACCCTTTGAAAGGATGTTTTCGTTCGCATCAGGACCGACGATAAGGTTCCCGTCTGCCGTAGGGGAAACCAAAACGCCTTTCCCAAGACTTGTCGGTGTCTGGAATATGACATGCTTGACAAAATCGCCTTGATCCTTGTCAAGAAGATAATATTCGCCCTTGACGGGTGTTATCTCAAAGGCGTCCCCCTTCTGCTTGCCAAGGGCCATTTTGTAGATTTCGTCCGCATATAGTCCGGCGGCGTTGATGACAAAACGGGAGATGAGGAAACCTTTACTTGTATCAAGGACAAATACCCCATCCTCCTTTTTGATTCCTTTCACCAGGCAATCCCCCAAAAAGGGAATTCCGTTCTTTACTGCCGTGTTTCCCCTTGCTAATGCAAGTTCCCACGGATAGACGACGCCACTAGAGGGAGCATAGAGGGCATAGTCAATATCCTGGGACAAACCTTTCTCCATTTTATGGACTTCGGCCGAGGTTTTTAATAGACGCCTATTTGGAACACCATTGGCCCTGCCACGCTCGAATAGGGTGTTGATTTTGGCATGGTCCTCAAGGGTTGAACCAACGACCAGTGAGCCGATGTTTTTATAATGATAATTCCTTACCGGTGCAAGATCGTGAATCCTTTTGCATCCTTGGACATTCAGACGTGCCCTTTTTGTCCCTACAAGAGGGTCATAGCCGGCATGGACGATTCCGGAATTTGCCTTTGTCGTCTGCCTGCTGACGTCATTTTCCTTATCGATGAGAATGGCCTTTACCTGATATTTGCTTAGTTCCCTTGCAATCCCTGTTCCGGTCACACCGGCACCGATGATGATAACGTCATATAATTCCATAAGGGGATATCCTCTCTTTGCCTTGATCTCGGCAATCGTCTTTCTCCTGAAAAATTATACTCCATACTCTATTCCTTTACACTTGTATCAAGGGAAGAGGGCTGGCCACTTTGCTAGTAAGGCAGCAAAGCAATGCCCCCTGTGATACAATGCAAGGGTGAAAGAAAAACGAGAAAATAAGCATAAGGGCTTGAAAACCTTTATCCGGATACTGACCGTTTTCATTTGTCTGGCCGGACTTCTTGTCCTTGGATATTATGTTTTTGCCCTCCTTGGCGGAAAGGCTAAGCTTAGGGATGACATCCAGAAATGGACAAAGAAAAACCTGGCTTTGGGCTGTTTCCTCTATCTAGCCCTAGGTCCGATTGTGAATCTGGTTCCTGGGATTTCCTCGATATTCTTTATCACTCTCGCCAACAGGAGGCTGAACGACAAGACACCTTTAGGCATGTTCTACGCCTTCCTTTTAGCGGATGCCTCTGTTTTGCTGACCACTGTTTTTCTTTTCCTTATGGGTCGGATAGTGGGGAAAAAGGCAGTGGGTTGGAGGATAGGGCAGGAAGAGTACGAAAAGAGGAAAAGAGCACTAAATATTGGCGGAAAGGCGGCCCTCCCTTTTATTTACCTTTTTCCTGCCTTTCCTGACGACACGATGTCCTTTGTCTGTGGAAGGAGCGATATTTCCTTAGGTTACAATTTCCTCATGGCCCTTCTTTTCCGTTCCATCGGTGTTCTTTGCTGCTGCATTCTGGGAACGGATTTCTTCGATTATAAGTCCTTTACCTGGTGGATGTGGCTGATTGCGTTTTTCTGTTTCCTTACTGCCGCTCTGCTGATGATTCTTGCGGTAAAAGCCTATTATTCCTATTTAAAGCGGAAGGAATGGGGGTTAAAGTACGATTTGGTGAAAGGCCTGAAACCAAAAAGAGGCCGGAAGCAAACAGAATCCGGAGCCAAAAGAACGAATCCTTTCTGAACATTTTTTCTTTTTCTGCACAAAAAATGCTTTGAAATAGAAATGAAATCGGTTACAATTCATTCCGGAGGAATAAAATATGCATAAAATTCGCGTTGTTCAGTATGGTTGCGGTAAGAGGTCGAAATATATTCTCCGTTATCTCCATGAGAAGGGTGCGGAAATCGTCGGCGCCATCGATGTCAATCCTTCCTTACAGGGAGTCGATGTCGGAGACTATGCCGGCTTAGGACTAAAGACGGGGGTGCTTATTTCAAAGGATGCCGATAAGGTGTTGGATGAATGCGATGCCGATGTCGCCATCGTTACCCTGTTCAGCTTCCTTTCGGATATCTATCCTCATGTCGAAAAATGCGTCACCCGGGGAATCAATGTCATCACAACCTGTGAAGAGGCAATTTATCCCTGGACCACTTCCGCTCATCTGACCAACAGACTTGATAAGCTTGCCAAGGAACATGGCTGCACTGTCACTGGTAGCGGAAGGCAGGATATCTTCTGGATTAACAGGGTTTCCCTCGTTGCCGGCGGATGCCATAACATCACGAAGATAAAGGGTGCCTATTCTTATAATGTCGATGAATATGGACTTGCCCTTGCCAAAGCGCACGGCTGTGATCTGACAAAAGAAGAATTTGAAAAAACTTTAGCCCATCCTACGGAAGTCGTTCCTTCCTATGCCTGGAATGCCGCTGAGGCCATTGTGAACAAGCTTGGTCTTACCATCAAGTCGATTTCCCAGAAGAACGTTCCTTATATCATCGACCATGACCTGTATTCCGAAACGTTAGGAAAGACAATCAAGGCCGGACGTTGCATCGGAAGGTCCGCGGTTGTCACCATCGAAACCTATCAGGGCAGGATTGTCGAAGAGGAGACAATCGGCAAGGTCTACGGCAAGGATGACGGAGATAGGTGCGATTGGTGGATCACCGGCGAACCGAACACCGAATTCCATGTTGTCAAACCCGCCACGGTCGAACATACCTGTGCTACTGTCGTTAACCGCATCCCCTCCCTTCTAAATGCCCCTAGCGGATATGTCACTGCGGACCAATTGGAAGAAATCAGCTACCTTTCCTATCCTCTTATCTCCGACTAAAAGAGGCATAACCTGGCGCCTGGATTCTTTCCAGGCGCTTTTTTGTCTATCAATAGAAGGACAAACGTGGTTTAATAAAAACAAAGAGAGGTTTCCAAACCATGCTTAATTTTATTTTGCCCCTTTTCCTATCATCGGAGGAGCCTTCCTCGTCCTCCACTCAAGGGGGAACCAATGCCTGGGAAGGATTCCTTTCCTGGCTGAAGGAAAGCGGAAAAAAGATCGGAGACTGGTTCTTAACCAGTGATACGAATGGCAGGAACAGGATGACCCGGCTTATCCTCGCCCTGTGCATACTTATCGTCTGCCACTATCTCATCAAAATCATCAGGCGGAGGATTAAGGCAATTTCAGGCGCCAACAGAAAAAGGGGTGTCGATGTTTCCGTCCGCTCCTTCACCATCGCCATCGTCAACGTCGGATTGAACCTAGTTCTTGCCTTTGTCGTTCTGCGTATCCTAAAAGTCGATGTGAGTTCCCTTGCCCAGATTCTTTCCGCCGGAACGGTTGCAATCGGTCTTTCCCTGCAGAATATTATTTCCGCCTGCGCTTCCGGCGTCATTCTTCTTAAATCGAAATATTTCCGCACAGGGGATTACATCCTTGTCCAAGGGGATTCCTCTGCCGAAGGCACGGTCACCTCTGTCGGTGTCAGGGCGACCACCCTGGATACCGTGAACGGACAGCATGTCGTCATCCCGAACGACCAGCTGAGGAAAAGCATTATCACCAATTATTCCCGCAATCCAGTCCGCCGTAGGGTTGTGGACATCGGGGTAGACTACGACACCGACACGGAGAAATGCAAATCTATCCTTCTTGACCTTCTCTATAAGGATAACCGGGTGCTTAAGGATCCAAAGCCGATGGTCTATTTAACCGACCTTGCCGAGTATTATCTTAATTTCTCCGTCCGGGCCTATGTGGAAAACAAGGATTACTGGGACGTCTATCTGGAATTCCGGGAAAAGGTCCTTTTAGCCTTCCGCGAGCAGAACGTCGATATCCCCTTCCGGCGGTTCGTCCTGGAAAACTATAACGGGCATTCGGCTGACCGACCTAAGGACAACTAACAAAAAACTCCGTCGGAGCCCGGCGGAGTTTTCTTTCATTTTCTGACTAGCTCTCTTAGACCATCGTCGCTAAGCAGGGAATAAAGGTCTTTCTTTGTCGCGATATTTTCCGCTTCCCTTTTCTTCCGTAAGGCAAGAAGGATCTTTTCCTCTTCCGAAGAGGGGTTTTCATAGTCCTTTAGGGTGTAGCCTATGCTCGCCTCTTCAAGAAGGGTGAGGACATACCGGCGGAGAAGAATAAGAATGTCTCCCTCAATCCAGTAGAGGAACTTCCTTTTCGGGTAGTGCTTTTCCTTTTCACACCTTCTTAGGTAGAGAGGCAGGGCATCCTCAGCCTGGTGGTAAATATCTATAAAGACAAACGGGTAGTCTTCCTTCCTCTGTTCCAAAAACGAAAAGCAGTCGCGGTGAATGATTTTGATTTTCTGCTTATTGGGGAAATAAGGAAGGATTTCACTTTCGAACAGGGAGATGATGTTTCTGTCTTTCTCAATGACGGTCACTTCCTCGACCTCTTCCTTCCTGGAGGCCATATAAGCAAAGTAGCCAAGGCCTAGGCCGAAGGTCAGGACCTTTCCCTTCACCAGGGAAATGGCTTTCTTCCTGGTATTGATTTCATGGGGGATGACACTCCTCCAGATGACGTCCTTTTTCCTCAGCACCGGATAGGAGAATTCATTCTTGAAATAGCCGACCGGGGTTATTTCCGCATAGTTGTCCGCCTCCGAGGACTGCCTCTCGGAAAAGACGAATCCTTCGTCCGGGGAGAAATGATTATAGGTCAGCCTATAATCCCGCCTCCTTTTCGGACGGAAAGGGACATTTTGGTAATAGGGGTCGTTTTTATATTCTTCTTCGCTAAGAAGGGTAAAATCCCCAAGATGACAGGTCTTGATCCTGTCATCGCACTCCTCTTCCTCCTCTTCGACAAGCGAAAAGAAGGCATGGCGGAAGGCACTTTTCTCCCCTTCGTCTTTCTTTCCGGACAGGGAGAGAAGCTCTTCGTCGATATCATCATAATGGTTCTCTAGATAATCATTGAGAATGTCTGCGGCTGCCCTGTTGAGATTCTTTTGGGCAATCAGAGCGTTAAGGGAATCCGTCACCTCTTTTGATAAAATCAGTTTCATGATGCTCTTAGTATATCGGTTTCCGGAAAAAGACAAAACGAAAATTGCTTGGAAACGCCATAAGGAGTTGTCACAACGATACGCGCGCGCGACCTTAATTTAATATGGTGAAAGAAAAAGGAGAAATTTTCTATATTTCTATTGACACCCCCACCTTGAAAGGGTAGAATCTTACACGCTGAATGCCATTTCAGCCCGTATTGACGTGTGAAGTTGCTGAAACGCCGACAGCGGTTGTCAACGCTTCAGGTTATTCATACCGAACGGATGCCCATACTGAGATCTTGGGTAAAGGAGGTTAAAAAATGGCAGAAACAAAATCCATTCGAGTTCGTCTCAAAGGTTACGATCACAAAACCTTGGACGAGGCGGTCAAAAAGATCGTCGAAGCCGCCAAGAAGACTGGCGCAACGGTAGTCGGACCTATTCCGCTTCCTACTGAAAAGAAAGTCTTCACTATTCTGCGTTCTCCGTTTACGGATAAGGATTCCCGTGAACAGTTCGAAATCCGGACGCACAAACGTTTGATCGATATCAACAAACCGACCAAACAGACCATCGATATTCTTAAGAATCTCGATCTTCCTGCTGGCGTCGATGTTGAAATCAAGCTGTAAGGAGGTTAGGCACAGTTTATGAAATCCATTATCGGACGCAAAATCGGAATGACCTCCGTCTTCGCCGAAGACGGCTCCCATTATCCGGTTACTGTTGTCGAGGTGCTTCCCAACGTCGTCTTACAGGTCAAGACCAAGGAAAAAGACGGATATGAGGCACTTCAGGTCGGTTACGAGGACAAGAAAGAAAAACGCGCAAACAAGTGCGAAATCGGAATTGCCAAAAAGGCAAATACTGCTCCGAAGTATGTTGTCCGCGAACTCGAGGGTGATGAAATCTACGGAAAGTATCAAGTCGGTGCTTCCTTAGACTGCTCCCTCTTCCAGGTCGGCGACAGGGTTGATGTCACCGGCTTAAGCAAAGGCCACGGCTATGTCGGCGTCATCAAACATTACCATGCCACAATCGGTCCGAAAGGCCACGGCTCCGGCTATCACCGCCAGATTGGTTCCTTAGCTACGAACGGACGCTGCAACAACCGTGTCCATGCCGGAAAGAAGATGGGCGGACACTGGGGACCGAAGGTCCGTACGGTTCTCGATCTTCCGATCGTCGCCGTTTATCCGGATAAGAACTGCATCCTTATCAAAGGCTCCGTTGCCGGACAGAAGCTCTCCATCATCAAGATCCGTTCTGCTATCCGCAACAACTTAAAGAAACCGGATCTTACTCCGGTCGTCGACTACACCAAGGAGACCATTGCTCAGCTTGAGGCTGCCGAGGCAAAACGCTTAGCCGAAATCGAAGCGAAGACCCCGAAGAAGAAACTCAATCCGAGGAAGAACTCCAAGGCTAGGATGAAGAAGTAAAGCGTGGAGGATTAATCTAATGGCTAACGAAAATCTGAAAAGCCCGGTTCTCGACTATTCGGGCAAGAAGGTCGGAGAAGTCACTCTTCCCGCCGACCTCTTCGATACGAAAATCAATGAGTACTCTGTCCAGCGTGCCGTCCGTGTCGATTTGGCCGCACGCCGTGTAGACACCGCACACACCTTAACCCGTGACATCGTCCATGGTTCTAACCGCAAACCTTGGCGTCAGAAGGGAACCGGACGTGCCCGTGCAGGTACCACCAATTCGCCGGTCTGGCGTCACGGCGGTGTTGTCTTTGCTCCTAACGGCCAGCAGAATCACGACCTGAAGAGGAACAAAAAGGAACATTACCTTGCCTTTACTTCGGTTCTTACCGAAAAGGCAAAGAGCGGAAACCTCATCGTCTTAACCGGCGATGCCTGTCCGTCCAGGAAGACCAAGGACTTCGTCTTAACCCTTAAGGCAATCAAGGCCGACGATAAGAAGAACCTTCTTGTCTTAGCGGATGACGATGTCAATCTTCTCCGCGCCAGCGCCAATCTGGTCAACGTCAAAGCCGTCTTCGCAGACAATGTTTCCGTCTATGACGTGCTTAACGCCAATAAGGTCATCTTCGTCAAGGATGCCATTCCGGCTCCCTTAGATGACGAACATGAGGAGGAAGCTAAATAATGGCAGAAGAAAAGAAAGCCCTTGAGGCTAAGGAAGAAAAGGCCTTCACCACCCGTCCCGCTATCGTTAAGGACTATTCCATCATCAAACATAGGATTGTCACTGAGGAGACTCAGCGGCTCCAGAAGGAAGACAATGCCCTTGTCTTCGCTGTTGAGAAGACTGCCAGCAAGCCGGAAATCAAGGCTGCCATCCAGGCTATCTTCTCCGCAAAGGTAAAGAGCGTCAACACGAGGAACCTTCAGCGTAAAACCCGCCGTGTCGGCCGCTATGAAGGCTACCTTCCGCAGTATAAGAAAGCCATCGTCCGCTTCGATTCTTCCTTTGATTTAGGAAAAATCACTGCTGCCGTCGCTACCGAAGAACAGCAGGCTAACAAAGCGGATGAGAAGTAAGGAAAGCAAATTATAGGAGATTACTATGGCAATCAAATCATATCATCCGGTGACTCCTGGAAGGCGTAACTTATCTACCCTTTCCACGAAAGACATCACCAAACAGACTCCTGAAAAAGCTTTACTCCGCCCGTTAAAGAAGACCGGCGGACGCAACAATCAGGGTTACATCACCTGCCGTCATATCGGCGGGGGAAACAAACGCAGGTATCGTTTAGTCGATTTCAAGCGTAAGGGAGAGGCTACCGCCACTGTCCTTGCCATCGAATACGATCCAAACCGCAATTGCCGTATCGCCCTCATTCAGAACGAGGACGGCAAGAAGCGTTACATCATCTGCCCTAAGGGCCTTACGGTCGGAACCAAGGTCACCGACGGAAAGTCCGGCGAAATCGAAGTCGGAAACTGCAGGGAACTTGGAAGCATCCCCGAAGGTCTCAGGGTCCACAATGTGGAACTTGAACCTGGAAAGGGCGGACAGGTCTGCCGTGCTGCCGGAACCGGAGCCCAGATCTTAGGCCGTGAAGGCAAGTACGTCACTCTTCGTCTTGCTTCCGGCGAAGTCCGTAAGTTCAGGTCTACCTGCCGTGCCACTATCGGCAGTGTCGGAAACGAAGATTTCAATCTAGTCTCCCTTGGCAAGGCCGGCCGCACCCGTTGGCTTGGCGAACGTCCGACTGTCCGTGGTTCTGCCAGGAACCCGAACGACCATCCGCATGGCGGTGGTGAGGGTAAGTGCCCTGTCGGCCACGATGCTCCGCGTTCTCCGTGGGGCCGTCGCTTAAGGGGTGTCAAGACCCGTGCGAAGAAGAAACCGAGCAATCGTCTGATTGTCCGTCGCCGCAATGGCAAGTAAATAGGAGGAGTGATTCATCATGTCTCGTAGTTTAAAGAAAGGACCGTATTGCGATCCTAAGCTCCTCAAGAAGATTCAGGAGCAGAATAAATCCGGCAAGAAGGACGTCATCAAGACTTGGTCCCGCCGTTCCGCCATCTTCCCTGATTTCATCGGACATACTCTTTCCGTCCACAACGGCCGTGCCTTTGTCCCTGTCTATATCACTGAGGATAGGGTCGGCCATAAGTTAGGCGAGTTCGTCTTCACCCGTACCTTCACCCACCATCGTTCCGGAGATGAAGCCGATGCTACGACTAAGCCGGCACCGGCAGCAGCTGCTAAGCCTGCAGCCAAGTAAGGAGATCCATCATGGCTACTGAAGAAAAGAAAACTCTGACCGAAGAAGAAAAAGCTCCGGTCGCTGCAAAGAAGACAGCCGCCAAGAAGGCCGTCAAATCGACAAAGACCGCCAAGAAGGCCCCTGCCAAGAAAACCGCTAAGGAAGAAGTTAAGGCCGAAAAAGAGGTCAAGGAAGCCCCGAAAGCAACCGAAGCCTCTGCCAAGCTGACGAACTACGGAGTCACTCCGCGTAAGGTCCGCCTGGTCATCGACCTTGTCCGCGGCAAGGATCTTCCCACCGCTTATGGCATTCTCGAGAACTGCCCTAAGAGGTGTGCACGCGATATTAAGAAACTGATCATGTCTGCCGAAGCCAATGCCGTCAACAATTTCCACAGGGATCACGATTCGCTTTATATCGCTTCGATCACTGCCAATGACGCCGTCCGTCTTAAACGGAGGCTTCCCCGTGCCAAGGGTTCCGCTTCCGGTTTAATCAAGCGGTGGTCGCATGTCTTCGTTACGCTGAAAAATAAGGAGGCCAAGTAATCATGGGTCAGAAAGTCAATCCGAACGGTTTACGTTTGGGCATCAACCGTGACTGGTCCAGCCACTGGTGTGCGGATAAGAAGACCTTCCCTAAGTACATTCACGAAGATGTTCTGATCCGGAACTACCTCGAAAAGCTCTTAGACGGAATCAAGGCCGGTCTTAGCCACATCGATATCGAACGGATTAAGAACAGCATCAAGATTTCTATTTTCACTTCCCAGCCTGCTCTTGTCATCGGGACCGATTCTGCTCAGATCAACGCGATTAAGAAGAACCTTGTCAAGAGGCTGAAGAAAGACCCCAAGAACATCGAAGTCGCCATCGTCGAAGTTAAGAACCCGGATCTCGATGCCAGGCTTGTCGCCAAGGACATCGCCCATCAGCTCGAGGAGCGCGGTTCCTACCGTGTCGTGCAGAAGAAGGCCATCCAGCGTGTCAGGCATGCCGGGGCCAAGGGCTGCAAGACTATGACCAAAGGACGTATCGGCGGAGCCGAAATCGCCCGTTTCGAGGAATACCGTGAAGGTGTCCTCTCTCTTCATACCCTCCGTCAGCCTGTCGATTATGCCTACTATCCAGCCCATACCACCTATGGTGTCATCGGTGTCAAGGTCTGGATTGCTCTCCCGGATAATTACAAGGAACTCCGGGAACGTCGTCCGGAAGATACCGGACGCTTCGGACGTGGACGCTTCAACAATAACCGCCGTCCGAATGGTTCTTTCCGTCCTTCCCGCCCTGCTGCTCCGGCCGTTACCCCGAATGCCAGCAAGGACGAAGGCGCCAAGAAAGGAGAATAAGCCATGTTACAGCCGAAAAGAACAAAGTGGCGTCGTAACCACCTCATCCGTCCGAAGAGAAAGGCAAGCCGTCTTGTTACCGTTGCCTTCGCTGATTTCGGACTAAGGGCTACCCAAGGCGGATATATCTCTAACCGTCAGCTCGAGGCTGCCCGTGTTGTCTTATCCCGTTTCACCAAGAAGGTTGGAAAATCCTATATCCGTGTGTTCCCGGATGTCGGTATCACCAAGAAACCTGCCGAAGTCCGTATGGGTGCCGGTAAAGGTGACGTCAATGGCTGGTTTGCCGTTGTCGAGCCTGGCACCATCAGGATGGAAATCGGCGGAATACCGGAAGCTGACTGCAAGGAAGCCCTTCGTCAGGCCGGGTACAAACTCTCCGTCAAGTCCCGTGTTGTTAAGAAAGGCGAGGAAAACAAATAATGACCATTGAAGATGTTCGCAAATTATCTGACAAAGACCTCGCTAGCAAGGTCTACGAACTGAAGGGTGAGCTTCTCACCCTCCGCTTCCAGGCCAAGGCCGGTCAGCTAGACAATGGCGCCAAGATCAGCGCCTGCCGTAAGGACATCGCCCGTCTTCTGACGGTCGAGAACGAGCGGAAGAAAGCTGCTGCAGAAAAAGCTGCAGAGGCGAAGTAATAAGGAGGCTATCAAACAATGGCTGAAGAAACGAAACAGGTCATCGAGGCCTCTCATAAACGCCGTCTACAGGGCGTTGTCGTCTCACATAAGAGGCAGAAGACGATTGTTGTCGAAACCGAGAACTACAAGGCACATCCGATTTACAAGAAACGTGTCTCCGTCCGTAAGCGTTATAAGGTCGATGACCGCAATGACGCTGCCAAGGTCGGCGATGTCGTCGTCTTCGAGGAATGCCGTCCTCTGTCCCACGACAAACGGTTCCGCTTAGTCGAAATCGTCAAGAAGGGAGAATAGTGTATGGTTCAGAACGAAACTAACCTTGTTGTCGCCGATAACTCCGGTGCAACAAGCGTCCGCGTCTTCCGCAGGCTTGGCGGCTCCTTCCGTCGCAATGCGACTGTCGGCGATGTCGTCATCTGCGCCGTCAAGAACGCTATTCCGAACGGAAAGGTCAAGAAGTCCGATGTTGTCAAGGGCGTTATCGTCCGTGTCAAGAAGGCTTATCAGCGCCGTGATGGTTCTACCATCAAGTTCGATGATAATGCCGTTGTCCTGATCAACGACGATGGCACTCCTAAGGGAACCCGTGTCTTCGGACCTGTCGCCCGTGAGCTCCGTGAAAAGGGTGACAAATACAGGAAGATCGTCTCTTTGGCGGTCGAAGTCCTTTAATCCTTGGAGGTCTATCGAATGAAAATCAAAACTGGAGATACCGTCATCGTCCTTTCCGGCGATGATAAGGGAAAGACCGGCAAGGTCATCAAAGCCCTTCCGAAAAAAGAGCAGGTCATCGTCGAGGGTGTCAACGTCAACAAGAAGCATGTCAAGCCGACTCAGGGTGCTCCTAAGGGTTCCATCAAGGATGTGACTCTTCCCATCCATGTCAGCAAGGTTGCCCTTGTCGACCCTAAGACGAAGAAGGCCACCAAGGTCGGCTATAAGGTCGGCCAGGATGGCAAGAAGGTCCGGATTGCCAAGAAATCCGGCGAAATCATCAAGTAAGGAGAAGAATCATGGCTGAAGAAAAGAAAAACGGCGTGTCCGTCAAAAAAGCCCATAATCAGGGAAATCAGAAGGCCAAGATTGTCTCCCGCCTTCAGAAGAAGTATGAGGAAGAGGTCGTTCCTGCCTTAAGGAAGGAATTCGGCTATACTTCCGTCAGGGAATGCCCGAAACTTGTCAAGATTATCCTTAACAGGCGTCTTGGCGAAGCCGGACATAACGAGAAGTCCGTCGAGGAAGCAGTTAACGAGATGGCCACCATTTCCGGTCAGCATCCGATTGTCACGAAGGCGAAGAAGGCTATTGCTAACTTCAAGCTCCGTGAAGGCGATGCCGTCGGTGTCAAGGTCACTCTCCGCCGCATCCGCAGGTACGATTTCTTAGACAAATTCGTTTCCATCGATCTTCCGCGTGTCCGCGACTTCCGCGGTATCAGTAAGGATTCCTTCGACGGACGGGGAAATTATTCCACCGGTGTCAAGGAACAGCTTATCTTCCCTGAAATCCAGTACGATAAGGTTACCCGTACCCAGGGAAGGGATGTCGTCATCGTTACGACAGCCAAGACCGATAAAGAGGCCTATGCCCTGCTTGAAAAGCTTGGCAGGCCGTTCAAGAAATAGGAGGCTGAATCATGGCACGTAAAGCACTCGAAGTGAAATGCGCCGGTCCGAAGAAATTCCCGAAGACCCAGAACTATCATCGCTGCTCTCGCTGTGGCCGTGTCCACGGCTATCTGCGCCAGTTCGGCTTATGCCGTATCTGTCTGCGCGAAATGGCCTACAAGGGAGAAATCCCCGGAAGGCATAAGTCTTCTTGGTAAGGAAAGGAGGAGAATATCATGGTTAATGATTCTATCGCTGATCTCTTGACCCGCATCCGCAATGCGAACCTGAGCAAGAGAAATACGGTCTCCCTCCCTTACTTCAAGAGGGGCGAGGAAATCGTCAACATCCTTAAGAACGAAGGCTTCATCGTTTCCTACGATGTCCATCCGCTCGAAGGAAAGCCGTATAAGGAGATTACGATTACCCTGAAGTACGATTCCAAGGGAAACCGCATCATCTCCGGTATCAAGGAGATCTCCAAACCTGGTCTCCGTGTCACTGCTTCCGTCGATCAGCTTCCCAAAGTCTTAAACGGACTTGGCATTGCCATCATCTCCACTTCTAAGGGCGTCATGACCGATAAGCAGGCCCGTAAACTCAACGTCGGCGGTGAAGTGATCGCCTACGTCTGGTAAGGAGGTAGGAAATGTCCCGTATTGGAAGAGAGCCTATTGCCATCCCTGAGGGTGTCACCATTTCCTTCGTTGGAAACGAAGTCACGGTCAAGGGACCTAAGGGCACATTGACTAAGAAGTTCAATCCCCACATCACCTTCGAAGAGAAGGACGGAAAGTTCTTCTGCAAACGTCCTGCTGACACAATCTTCAGGAAGAGGAACCACGGCACTGCCCGTTCCGTCATCAACGGAAGGGTTGAGGGTGTCACTAAGGGATTCGTCAAGACCCTTGTCATCAAGGGCGTCGGCTACCGTGCCGAAAGGCGCGGAAGCGATCTTGTCCTCCATTTGGGCCGCAGCCACGAAGATGTGGTTAAGCCTATTGCCGGAGTCAAGATTTCCATCAATACCAAGACGTTGGAAATCAACGTCGAAGGCATCGATAAACAGCTCGTCGGACAGCAGGCTGCCGTCATCCGTGCACTCCGCAAACCGGAATGCTACCACGGAAAAGGCATCCGCTACAAAGACGAGGTCGTTACGTTACGTGCTCCGGCAAGTGCCAAGAAGACTGCTGCCGGAACCGCAGCCTAATCACAGGGAGGCTAGATCATGTACACTACATTCGACAAGAACAAACAGCGTTTACATCGTCATGTCCGTATCCGGGCCAAAATCTCCGGAACGGCCGCCTGCCCCCGTATTTCCGTCTATCGTTCCAACAAATTCATCTATGCTGCCCTTATCGATGACGAAAAAGGCGTCACTCTGGCTTCCTCTACTTCGGCTAAGCTTGGCTTGGAGAATCCTTCCAACATTGCTGCCGCCGAAGCGGTCGGTGCCGATTTGGCGAAGAAGGCCGGCGAACTGAAGATTACCAAAGCTGTCTTCGATCGGTCCGGTTATCTGTATCATGGCCAGGTCAAAGCCTTGGCCGAGGCTTGCCGCAAAGGCGGCTTAGCCTTCTAAAAAAGAGGATTATCATGGCAGAAGAACAGAAGAACAACGTCGCTTCGGCTCAGGCTGAAGTCAAGGCTGACGCAAAAGCGGATCAGTCTGCTGCCCAGGGAAAAGGAAACGGCTTTAAAGGCCGTTCCGCCCAGGGCGGTCGCCGTTTCTCCCGTGGCAACGGCCGCGGCGGTCGTCGTCCCAGGGAGAAATTGTATGACGAGAAGGTCGTCAAAATCTCCCGTGTCGCAAAGGTTGTCAAAGGCGGCAAACGTGTCCGCTTCACTGCCCTTGTCGTCATCGGAGACGGAAAAGGCAAATATGGCTACGGACTTGGCAAATCCAACGAAGTCCCGGATGCCATCAAGAAGTCTCTTAGCGCTGCCCGCCGGAATATCCAGAAGAGGGAAATCGCCAAGAACCATTCCATTGCCCATCCCGTCAGGGGCCATTTCGGTGCAACTGAGGTCTTCCTCAAGCCTGCTCCGGAAGGTACCGGACTTGTCGCCGGTGGTGCCGTCCGTGCCGTCCTTGAATTAGCCGGTATCAAGAACGTCTACTCCAAGACTTATGGAGCCCGCTCTCAGGCTAACGTCATCAAGGCAACCATCGATGGCCTGCATCAACTCAAGTCCTATGAAGGAATCCAGCTTGCCCGCTTTGGCAAGAAGCCGGAAGTCAAGGCCGAGCCTAAGGCTGAAAAGCCCGAGGCTAAGGAAGCCAAGTAAAGGAGGAAGGGACTATGGATTTAAGTTCGTTAAAGATTGCCAAAGGTTCCCGTCACCTTCCCAAACGTGTCGGTCAGGGTATCGGCTCCGGAAGGGGCAAGACCTCTACCCGCGGTGTCAAGGGTCAGGGTGCCCGTCAGGGACGTAAGGTTCCCGTCGGATTCGAAGGCGGTCAGCTGCCTTTGTTCCGCCGTGTTCCTAAGCATGGCTTCACCAACTACGGCCGTGTCGATTACACCATCCTTAAGCTTTCCGATTTGGATGGCTTTGAGAACGGAAGCACTGTCACGCTTACTTCTCTTGTCTTCGCCGGTCTTGTCCGGAATCTGAATAAGCCGGTCAAAATCGTCGGCGGCGGAGAACTCACCAAGAAGCTTTCAGTCAATCTCCAGGGCTTCACCAAATCCGCCAAGGCCGCCATCGAGAAGGCCGGTGGAAACGCTCAAGTCGTCACATTAAAGGACGCCCGGATCGAGTTCCACAAGTCTCTCAACGACCTCGCAGAAAAGGCCTCCAAAGAGGATAAGTAATGAAAAAGGTAGCCGCATTTTTCCATAACAAGGACCTTCTCAATCGTATTCTGTTTACGTTCGCGATTTTCCTTGTTTTCCGAATCGGATCGGCTATCACGGTGCCTGGAGTCCAGACCAATGAGGATATCTTCGCTGATACCACTAACGCCCTTTCTATTCTTAATAGGATGGGCGGAGGTGCTCTGCAGAACTTCTCCTTAAGGGCTCTTGGCGTCTCCCCTTACATTACGGCGCAGATTATTATCCAGCTTCTCTCTAGGGATGTCCTTCCTGCCCTCACCCAGAGGACAAAGGAAGGAGAGACCGGACGGAAGAAGAGGGATGTCGTCACCCGTCTGCTCTCTGTCGTTCTAGGAGCCGTTCAGGCTTACGGCATCATCGTTGCCCTGCGGAACAATTCGGAATCCATCACGGTTCTCGATACGAGTCCTTGGGGCTATACGAAGGTTATCCTCTTCCTTGTCGCCGGGTCGATGATTCTCACCTGGATGGGAGACCAGATTACGGATAAAGGCATCGGAAACGGTATTTCCATGCTGATCTTCGCCGGCATCATTTCTTCGCTTCCTTCTCAGATCAGTGAGGCATTCCAACAATATCTCTCCTCCTCCACGCTCGGTTCGTCCGACCCCTCTCTCATTCTCGAAGGCAGCGTCCGCCTTGTCGTGTATCTCCTTGCCATGCTTCTCATCGTCATCTTTGTCACCTTCATCGAATCCTCGGTACGGAAGCTTCCTGTCAGCCATTCCAACACGAGCCAAAGCAGTGACCTTTCCAGCCAACAGTCATCCTTCCTTCCTATCAAGGTCAACGCTTCCTCGGTCAGGCCTGTCATCTTCGCTTCCTCTATCAGGATGGCCCCCTCGATTCTTGTTTCCCTGTTCAGCAACGGAAATCCGCCGGCCTGGGCCGAGAAAATCGAGGAAGTCTTCAACTATCAGGCGAGGACGAAAAGGGGAGACAGTTTCTCCTTCCCTTGGGGACCTATCATCTATGCCGTCCTCATTATTGCCTTCTCCTACTTCTATTCCCAGCTGGAAATCAATCCTGAACGCATTGCTGAGGAATTCCAGTCGAGCGGCACTTATATCACCGGTATCAAGCCCGGTGTTGAGACGGAAAGGTATGTTTCCAAGATTCTAAACCGGATTACGTTCAGGGGATCCATGGCGTTGACGGCTATTGCCTTACTGCCTGTCATCCTCTCGCTTAGCGGTGCAGTTCCTTCTTCCCTATCACTAGGAGGAACCGGACTCATCATCGTTGTCGGTGTCGCTTTGGAAGTCAACAATCAGATCAACGGCATTCTTGCCGGTCAGGGATTCGCGGAGAGTGAACTGTAAAATGGAAAACGTTAAGAACCATGGCTTGAACATCATCCTTCTTGGGCCTCCGGCCGCAGGTAAGGGAACCCAATCCGAATTGATCGTGAAGAATCATCAGATTCCCCACATCTCTACCGGAGACAGGTTCCGTGCCGCCATCAAGAACAAGACGAAACTCGGACTTGAGGCTGCTTCCTACATCAATGCAGGAAAGCTTGTCCCCGATGAAGTCACAATCGGCCTTGTCGATGAGCGGTTATCCGACGATGACTGCAAAGACGGCTTCCTTCTTGACGGCTTCCCCCGGACGGTCAAGCAGGCCGATGCCCTTGAAGCAAGGCTTGCCAGACAAGGCCGGGCCATCAACGCCGTCATCTGCTTTGTCGCCGACAAGGAAGAACTTACCAAACGGATCGTCAACCGTCGGGTCTGCCCTAAATGCGGTGCCAGCTACAACCTTCTCACGAAAAAACCGCTGAAGGACGGTATCTGCGACAACTGCAACAGCGAACTCATCCATCGGGAGGACGATAAGGAAGAAAGCTTCCGTGTTCGGCTTGAGGCGTATGATAAGCAGACGGCTCCGCTTATCGAGTACTATAAGGAGAAGGGCGTACTTAAGGAGATCAACGCCCTGCAGGGAATCGACGATGTCTATAAGGACGTCGAAAAGGCCCTGAAGGCTCTTGTCAAATGAGCAGGATTTCCATTAAGTCGAAAGCAGAAAGGGAGAAGAGGATCGTGGCCGGGAATAAGCTCGGCCACATCTTCGACCTCCTCCGCCCCGAAATCAAACCTGGACGCTCGACCCACGAACTGAATAAGCTGGTCGAGAACTGGATTATCGATTCCGGCGGAAAGCCGAACTTCGCTCTTGAGCCCGGATACAAATGGGCCCTCTGCGCAAGTGTCAATTCGACCCTGATACACGGTATTCCTTCTAAGAGCATTATTCTCAAAGAAGGGGATATCCTCTCGGTCGATAGGGGAAATCTGGATGGAAATGGGTATAACGGCGATGCCTGCAGAACCTTCCCCGTTGGAAATGTCTCCGATGAAGCGCAAAAGCTCATCCGCTGCACCGAAGAATGTTTCTATGCCGCTCTGAAGGTCTGTCTGCCCGGCCATCATCTCTATGAGATATCCATGGCTCTGCAGAAGACTGCCGACAAATACGGCTATTCCCTCTGCAAAGAGTACGGTGGCCATGGCATCGGCAGAGAGAGGCATGAAGATCCCTTTATTCCCAACTATTATGATTCCTCCCTCGGGCTTGGACCATTCCTTCGCCCGGGCAGGTGTCTTGCTATTGAGCCAAGGGTCAGGTCAGGGGCTAGCGACATCATCACCCTTGACGACTCCTGGGGCGTAGCCAGCAAGGACGGAAAGCTGACTTGCCATTATGAGAACGATGTGATTATCACCGAAAACGGTCCGATTATCACTTCCGTTGACGAAAACGTCCGACAGCACTTAAAGGAGTTAGGAACTATTGCATGAGCAGAGAAGATTTCATCCGTAGGGAAGGCACGGTGTTAGAAAACCTGCCGGCCGAGAAGTTCTCGGTACAGCTTGAAGGCGGTGCCGTCATCCGGGCCATGGTGTCCGGCAAGAGGCGGAGGAACAAAATCCGAATCCTCCCAGGCGATAAGGTTACGGTGGAAATCTCCCCGTATGATGTCACAAATGGTAGAATAGTCTACCGGTATAAGTAGTCTGTTGAAAAGGAGAAACGAAAATGAAAGTCAGAGCTTCAGTAAAACCGATCTGCGATAAATGCAGAGTCATCAAGCGGAAGGGACGTGTCAGGGTCATCTGCTCCAATCCTAAACATAAGCAGAGACAGGGTTAAAGAAAGGAAATCAGGAAAATGGCTCGTATTGCTGGTGTTGATATCCCAAACGATAAACAGCTGGTCTATTCCCTCCGTTATATCTACGGAATCGGACTGACCCGCGCACAGAAAATCTGTGCAGATGCCAAGGTTGACGGAACTAAGCGCGTCAAGGATTGCTCCGAAGAGGAACTTACCCGTGTCCGTGCCGAGGTTGCCAAGTATGTCGTCGAAGGTGACCTCCGTCGTCAGGTTGCCTTAGACATTAAACGTCTCGAAGAAATCGGGACATATCGCGGACAGCGTCATAAACGTTCGCTTCCTTGCCGCGGACAGCGCGACAAGACCAACGCCCGTACCTGCAAAGGTCCGCGTAAGACCGTTGCCAACCATAAGAAGGCAACGAGGTAATCGGAGGATTAATAGTCATGGCTGCTACTACTGTTGCGAATACTGCTAAATCTACTACCGCCAAGGCAAAGAAGACGACTATCCGTAAAAAGAAAGCCCGTCTTAACTTCACCAAGGGCGTTGCCCACATCCATGCTTCCTACTCTAACACCATCGTTTCCATTTCCGACGAGCAGGGCAAGGTCATTGCCTGGGCAAGTGCCGGAACTTCCGGTTATTCCGGAAGCCGTAAATCCACTCCTTTCGCCGCTCAGCTTGCCGCTGGCAATGTCGCCAAGGTCTGCGTCGATCGCGGTCTGAAGAGTGTCGATGTCGAAATCAAGGGTCCGGGTCCTGGCCGTGAGACTGCCGTCCGTGCCTTAGAGGCCGCCGGTCTGAAGGTTCTTTCCATTGCCGATGTCACTCCTATTCCGCACAATGGATGCCGTCCGGCCAAGCGTCCCCGTGGCTAAAGAGACAGGGGAAGGAGAGTCTGAATGAAAGAATTCGAACAACCGAAATTCGAAATCGGCAAAACCGATGTGACGAACACGTCCGGCCGTTTCATCATCTCGCCGCTCGAACAGGGCTATGGCGTTACGATTGGAAACGCACTCCGGAGAGTCCTTCTCTCCTCTCTGCCCGGTTTAGCCGTCTATGCCATCGAGGTCGAGGGTGCCCGTCATGAGTACACTCCTCTTGAGGGTGTCAGGGAAGATCTGACCCAGATTGTTCTCAATATCAAGAACCTTGTTTTAAGGGATCAATCCGATAATGCCGATGCCGACTATGTCCTTCGGCTTGACGTCCAGAACAAGGTCAACAGCAACAACGGAGAAGAGAAGCTTGTCAAGGCCGGCGATATTGTCTGCCCGGACAGGGTTTCCATCATTAATAAGGATAGGCCCCTTTGCACTTTAAGCGAAGGCGGACATATCAAGATGGTTCTCCATGCGAAGAAGGGCCGTGGCTTTGTCACTGCCGAAGAGAACAAGGATTCTTCCTGGCCTCTTGGCCGGATTGCCGTTGATTCCAACTATTCTCCGATTGAAAAGGTGGAAATCAAGGTCGAGCCTACCCGTGTAGGCTACGATGCTTCCTACGAGAAGCTGATTATCGAAGTCAAGACCAATGGTGCCATGGCTCCTAGCGATGCCGTTGCCCTTGCCGGTAAGATTCTCGATGAGCACTTCAAACTGTTCGAAGACCTTGATGCCGCTGTCAAATCGGCAACGGTCAGGTCCGTCAGCGAAGAAAAGCCGGAGAACAAGTATTCGGCTAGGACCCTGGAGGATCTTGATCTTTCTGTCCGTTCCTACAACTGTCTTAAGCGTAACGGCCTGAAGACGGTTCAGGACCTTTGCAACAGGAAGGAGTCCGAACTGAGGACCGTCCGTAACCTTGGTAAGAAGTCTTACAAGGAAATCCTGGATAAACTCGCTACGTATGGTTTATACCTGCAGCGGGATGATTCGTCGAAGTAATTAAAGTGAGGTAATTCAACAATGGGTACGATTGGAAGAACCAATGTCCATGGCAAAGGCGGCGTCCGCTTTAAGACCGGATGGACCTATAGCCGTGAGAAATCCAGGCTCCGCAATGTCGTGAGCCAGAGGATTGTGACGGGTCATGTCGAAGTGACCTTTGCCGTCGCAAAGCGTGCTCAGCAGGATGTGGAGCGCCTTGTCACCTATGCCAAGAAAGGTGACCTTGCCGCCCGCCGTCTTGCCGCCCGCTATGTCCACGAAGAATTCAAGGATCAGAAGACCGGAAAGAACGCTCTTCAGATTCTCTTCGATGTCTACGGAAAGAAGTACAAGGATCGCAATGGTGGTTACACCCGCGTCCTGAAGACTTATAACCGTCGTGGCGATAATGCTCCGATGGCCTTGTTAGCTTTCGTCGACTAGTTTGGCTTTTAAGAGGGCTTTCTCTTGGATCATCCATGATTTTGCCCTCTTTTTTCATGGCACGAAAAAAGCCTAGGCCATGCCTAGGCTATCCAGAATGGTGCCGCCAAGAAGAATCGGACTTCCGACCTGCTGATTACGAATCAGCCGCTCTACCAACTGAGCTATAGCGGCAACGGATAATATTATACAATTTTCCTTCGCAATCGCAACCCAAAGTTGCAATTTTCTCTCGGCTTTTGCTCTCATTCTTTTCTTTTTCCCTTATAATATTAAAAGGTGGTTTTTATGGAAACGAAAAGCCGTGTGGAACTTTATAAGGAACTCCGTGACAAGATTGCCAACAGGGATTCCTATTCATTCGAAGAGACGAAGACGAGGAAAAAGCATCTTCCCGAAATGCCTAAGGCAGATCCCAGGAAGGATGGCGTGACCAAAACTTATAAAAGCGAAGTCACCACCTCGACTCTTTCCCTGTCCGTAGATGAGCTTAGGAAGGCCAAAGACGAATTCGAGAAGAAACGGATCGAAGACGAAACCAAAAGACGATTCAGGGAGAAACAGAAAAAGGAACGGAAGAAGAAACTGGCCCGGCGTCTTTTCCTTGTCCTTTCCCTTTGTGTGCTTCTGGCTCTTATTATTGTTATTGCCGTCATGATCGGCAAAGGAGGTCAAAGATGAGATTCTATTCCATCGCTATTGACGGACCTGCCGCAAGCGGCAAGTCCACTGCAGCCAAAGGTGTCAGTAAGGCCCTTGGTTTTCTTTATATCGACACTGGGGCAAGGTATCGTGCCTTTACTCTCTATAGGCTTGAAAAAGGCAAGGACACGAAGTCGCCTGCCGATGCCTACAATCTGCTTCCTTCCTGCCATATCGCGGAAGACAAAGAAGGAAATGTCTTTCTTAACGGAAGAGACGTAAGCCAGGAAATCCGCAGCCAGGAAGTCTCGAAACAGGTTTCCTTTGCCTGTGCCCATTTCGAGGTCAGAAAGAAGATGGTCGCCCTTCAACAGGAAAGGGCTAGGTCCACTTCGGTTGTCAGGGACGGACGTGACATAGGAAGCGTTGTCCTTCCTCATGCGGACTTAAAGATTTTCCAGGTCGCTTCCCCTCTTGCCAGAGCTAGACGCCGGTTTGAGGAGAGGAAGAAGAAAGGTTTTGATGGGACAAGGGAGGAAATCCTTGCGGATATCGAAAAACGGGATTACCTCGATTCCCACCGGGAGAATTCTCCTTTGACCAAGGCAGAGGATGCCATTGTCCTAGATACTTCGGATAGGACAATCCAAGAGGAGATTGATGCGATTATTCGGCTTTTCGAAGAGAAAGTTGGCAAAAAATGGAAGAATTAGGAACTATAGCGTTAGTCGGATCACCATCGAGCGGAAAATCCACCCTTTTTAACCGCTTAACCGATCAGACTAAGGAAATCACCGGAAAACAGTTTGGAATCACCCGCGACCGCAACTATGGCAGGGGACATTGGCTGGACAAGACGTTTACCCTCATCGACACCGGGGGAATCACCCAGGAAAAGATTCCCTTCCAAAAGGAAGTCCAGAACCAGGTTGAACTTGCCGAAAAGGAAGCGGACCTGATTTTCTTTGTCGTGGACGGAAGACTTGGCATCAGCAACAATGATATCTTCGTCGCTTCCAAACTGAGGAAATACAAGAAAAAAGTCAGGCTTATCGTGAATAAGATTGATGATACGACAAGGCTTGGGAACGTCTATGATTTCTACTCCTTAGGACTTGGCGAACCCTTTGCTATCTCTGCCGAGCACGGCCTAGGGCTTGGGGACAGGCTCGATGATGCCATTGCCCGCCTACCGAAAAAGCAGAACAAGGACTATGGAAGTGCCTTGACTTTTGCCTTGCTTGGAAGACCGAACGTCGGTAAGTCTTCTTTGGCCAATGCCATCCTTGGTCAGCAGCGTGTCATTGTCTCCCCTCTGTCCGGTACGACCCGTGATTCCGTTGATATTCCCTTTGTCCGGGACGGAAAGGACTATGTCAGGATTGATACGGCCGGTGTGAAACGCCCCGGAAAAGTCGAAGAAGACCTTGATAAATTTGCCGTCATCCGCTCTGCCGATGCCGCCAAACGTGCGGATATCATTCTTATCCTGATTGATGCCTCGGAAGGGTTGGTCAGCCAGGACATCCGGGTGACGGGCTATGCCATGGACAACGACAAACCTGTCGTCCTCGTCGTCAATAAATGGGACCTCCATTCCCATGGCCCTAATGATCAGCAGAGGTTCGTCAAGGAGAGGAAGAGTTCTCTCCGCTTCCTTGACTTTGCCCCGGTTGTTTTTGTTTCCGCCATCCAGTCCACGAATATTGCCGCTATTTTCAAGGCAAGGGACGAAATCAAAACCAATCTGAATAAAAAGGTTCCTTCCTCCCTCCTTAATTCGCTCATTAGGCGGGCCCAGCTTGATAACGAGGCGCCTGACTTTAACGGCGGCCGGCTGAAGATTTCCTATATTACACAGACCAAGGACAGCATTCCTACATTCATCGTCTTCTGCAATAATCCGAACTACTTCCATTTTTCCTATAAACGTTATCTTGAAAACGTCATCCGGAAGGAATTTGGCTTCAATAACTGCCCTATCCGTCTTCTTGTCCGGGCTAAGCGGGAAGGGAACATCGGTTTAAACTAGTTCAGGCAAATTATTCGGCAATTGGGCTTGCAAATAGCATTTTCTATCCGTGGAAAACCCCTAAACTAAGGCAAAATAGGAAAATATTTGCTTTTATTTCTTTTTCGTGGTATCTTAACTTTACAGAAAGGAGTTTCAGCGAAAATGGAAGATAAAAAGGTTCTTACCAAAGAGGACATTGCTGAACAATTAGTGTCGAAGGCCCGTAGGAAGAAGGGCGATGCCGTCAGGGTGGTCGAGGCTGTCTTTGCCGAGATTGCCAAGGGTCTTGTCGATCCCGACTTCGGTTCCGTGAAGATTGCCGGCTTTGGCCAGTTCTCCCTCGTCGAACGTCCAGAGCGTGAAGGGGTCAATCCTTCTTCTCCGAAGGAAAAGATTAGGATTCCTGCCTCCAAAGCTGTCAAATTCAAACCTTCCAAGACCTTAAAAGACTTAGTCAACGAGAAATAAGCTTTTTCAGACAGAATAATGGAGAATAAGGCCGCAGAAGCGGCCTTTTTATGAAAATAAAACTACCGGAAGAGGCGAAGAAGGCTGTTTCGGTTGTTGCGGAAAAGATTGGCAAGGATAAGGTCTTTCTTGTCGGTGGCTTTGTCCGCGACCTTCTTCTTTCCCGCCACAGCACGGATATCGACAGGGCGACTAGCCTAGACCCGGACAAGGTCTTCGCCCTTTTTCCCTATGGCTACCGTTCTCCTTTCGGGACGGTTTCCTTTAAGCTCGGCGGCTTTTCCTTTACCATCGCCACAAGGCGGAAGGAGGAAGGATATTTGGATCACCGCCATCCTTCTTCCTTTGTTTTTGTGGGAAGCCCGCTGGAAGAGTACTCACGGCGTGATTTCACCATCAACTGCCTTTATGCAAATAGGGACGGGGAAATCCTCGATCCGACCGGCCGTGGGCTGAAAGACATCCGGCATAAAAAACTTGTAAGGATAGGCAACCCTAAGGTCCGGCTTAGCGAGGATCCGCTCCGTATCCTCCGGGCCTTCCGGTTCAGCAAGGAAAGGAACCTGAAGCTCTCCCATCGCCTAAAAAGAGCAAGGAAAAAGGCGAAACCCTTGATTCATAACCTGAAAAAGGCGAAAATCAAGGAAGAAGTAAGGAAATGTCCTGAGGCCGACCAAAAGGAGAGGATAGATTTCCTTTCCCTTGGATTCGCTTTTGAAAAAGGAGAATAGGAATGGAAATCGATTATCATGATTTTGACTTCAAGTCTGTCCTCATCAAGCGCTATCTGAACTACGACCTTTCCGAAAACGAAGTCAGGGTTCTTTTTGTGGCCGACGAACTTCTTTCTTCCGATCCCGGACTTTTGCTTACGGCTGACTCCTTGGCTCCCTTTAGGCATCTTACCCTAGACGAGATCGACCTTTGCCTTGCCCGTCTTAGGGAGAAGAAATTCCTGACTAGGCAGCAGAAGGGGAACAGCTACTTTTCCACCCTCGTCCCTTTCAAAGAACGGCTTCTTGCCGATTTTCTTAAGGATAATGCCCTCCGCCGGGAAAACGGACAGAGTGCCAGCGCGGACAATGCCTTTTTCGATTATGTCCAGAAACTCCAGGGAAGCCGGGAGATTTCCCCTGTTCAGCGTCAGTACATTGCCCGTTGGCTTCAGGACGGGGTGAGCCAGGAGAGGATAAAAGAAGCCCTGGAAAAGTCCGTCCGTCAAAGCGGAATCTCCTTCCCAAGGGCAGACAAGACTATCCGCGAAAGGCAGCGGAGCCAAGGCAGAAACGCTATCGGAACATCGACCGTCAACGAAAAGACCGGAAAGAAAGTCGATTACAGTGAATTATTCAACAATGAGGACTGGACAGTTGACAAAGACAAATAAGGCAGAGCTGATCAGCTCTTTCCTGGCAAAGGAATATCCTCAGACCGCCTCTTTTTTGCATTACGGAAATGACTGGCAGCTTCTTTTTGCTGTGATCCTTTCCGCCCAGGCCACGGATAAAAGCGTGAACGAGGCCACTTCCCTCCTTTTTGCCCGCTACCCAAAGCTTAGTGACTACCGGGAGGAAAACCTTCCGGGCATTCTTGCCTGCATTTCCCATATCGGACTTGGCAAGACTAAGGCCCGGTACCTGATCTTAAGCGCCAAGGAGCTTCTTCTGCAATACGGAGGCAAGGTCCCTAAGGACCGCACTAGTCTTAGGTCTCTTCCGGGGGTAGGTTACAAGACAAGTGGTGTCGTTCTTGCCGAGTTATATGACTTTCCGTATATTCCTGTCGACACCCATGTCCACCGGGTCTCCCTGCGGCTAGGGCTTGTCAAGAAAGGCACGAGTGCCGAGGAGACGGAAAAGGCCTTGGAAAAACTTTTTGCGAACGAACATGGAATCGAAAGGCATCACCGGCTGATCCTTTTCGGACGGAACATCTGCGCAAGCCAGTCACCGCATTGCGGAGACTGTCCGTTTAGTTCCTTTTGCCTTGAATACCAGAGATTGAGTAAAAGAAGACATGAGATATTAGACAAATAGAAAATAACTAGAAAAAAGTAACCAAAAATACAATTTAAAGTATAAAGTCCGTTAATTTATGGTAGAATAGTTTAGGTAAAAGCTTTTCGGTCCAGAATTCCTTTTGCCGGCCTCAGGAGTAATCCTGAGGTTTTTCTTTTTTCAACAAAAAAAGGGGCAGACCTGACAGCCTGCCTCTTTTATTATTTTGTCAGGAAGACAAGCTTCTTCCCGTCGCTTGTCAGCGTGACTTTGTCCTTCCTTTCACCGGAAATCCTCTTCCTTGCCAAAGGGGTCTCTACCTGGCTTTGGACATACCGGCGAATTGGACGTGCACCATAGCTAGGGGAATAGCTTTCCTGGTGGATAAACCGTACAGCTTTGTCATCATAGGCGAAGGAGATTCCTTTTCCGGCGAGGCGTCCCTTGAGAAGATTAAGGAACTTTTCGACAATCTGGTCTATGACATTCTCGCCAAGAGAGTTGAACCTGACGATCTCGTCAATACGATTGAGGAATTCAGGGCGGAAAGACTTCTTGAGCAGATTCCTGACCTTTTCGCGGTTGTCCGGAGTGTTTCCGGCAAGGAGGTATTCCGAACCAAGGTTTGAAGTCCTAATGATGATGGTGTTGGTGAAATCGACAGTACGACCCTGTCCGTCAGTCAGACGTCCGTCATCGAGGACCTGGAGAAGAATGTTGAATACATCCCGGTGTGCTTTTTCGATTTCATCGAAAAGCACGATGGAGTAAGGTTTACGTCTTACTGCCTCGGTAAGCTGCCCGCCTTCTTCGTATCCCACATAGCCGGGTGCGGCACCGATAAGACGGGAAACACTCTCCTTCTCCCTGTATTCGGACCTGTCGATGCGGACAATCTGCTTTTCCGAATCGAAAAGCTGTTCCGCAAGTGCCTTAGCCACCTCCGTCTTACCAACGCCGGTAGGGCCAAGGAAGAGGAAGCTTCCAATCGGACGGTTCTGGTCGGAAAGTCCGGCACGGGAACGGATGATGGAATCACTGATTTGTTTCAGTGCTTCATCCTGTCCGATGACCCGTTTGGAAAGCTCGTCTTTCAGGGAAAGGATCTTCTCACTCTCACTCTTTGTCAACTTGCTGACCGGGATACCTGTCTGGCTGGAAATCACTTCCGCCACTGTCTCATCGGTAACCCTGTCGGAAAGCCTTGTGGAATTCTTTGTCTTGCTTAAGGCATCCTTCAGCTTTTCCTGAAGCTGTGGAATAATCCTATTCTGAAGTTTGGCCGCAGTATTATAATCGGCATCCTGCCTGGCCTTCTGCAAATTGAGTCTCGCAATATCCAATTGCTTCTTGATATCCTTCTGCTTGTCAGATTCGGCTTTTTCAGCCTTCCACTGCGCAGTAAGAGTATCTTTCTGGCTTTGCAGCTCTGCAATTTCCTTTTCCCTTGCCTCATAACGCTGCTTAGCCGTGGGGGATTCATCGTTTTTCAAGGAAACCTTCTCAATCTGCAGCTGCCTGAGACGACGGGAAACTTCATCGAGGGCCTCTGGCCTAGTATCAATCTGCCTTCGGACTTTCGCACAGGCTTCATCAATCAAGTCGATGGCCTTGTCAGGAAGGAAACGATCGGTGATGTACCGCTTGGAAAGAGTGACCGCGGCAATGATGGCATCATCGGTGATTTCCACACCATGGTGCTGCTCGTAACGGTCCTTGATTCCACGAAGAATGGCAATCGAGTCTTCCACTGTAGGTTCATCAATCCTGACTTTCTGCCTTCTACGGGCAAAAGCCGGATCCTTCTCGATATACTTCCGGTATTCGTTCAAGGTAGTCGCACCGATACAATGAAGTTCACCGCGGGCCAGCCTTGGTTTAAGTATATTAGCGGCATCAAGAGAGGAATCCCCGCCGGCACCGGCACCGATTAAGGTATGGATTTCATCGATGAAGAGAATAATCTTTCCGTCGCTTGCGGCGACTTCCTTCCTTACCGCTTTCAGACGTTCCTCAAACTCACCGCGGTATTTGGCGCCGGCAATTAAGGAACCGACATCCAATTCGAAAATCGTCTTATCCTTGAGTGTTTCAGGAACATCACCCTTGAAAATACGCCAGGCAAGTCCTTCCACAACGGCCGTCTTGCCGACACCCGGATCACCAATCAGTACAGGGTTATTCTTGCTCTTTCGCGAGAGAATCTCCCTGATACGGCGGATTTCGTTGTCTCTGCCGATGACCGGGTCGATCTTGCCAGAGGCAACATCGCTGACTAGATCACGGCCATACTTCTTCAACGCTTCGTACTGAGCTTCCGGATTATCGCTGGTGACATGGTTGTTCCCCCGGATTTGTCTGATGGCCTTTACGAAGTTATCCTTGGTGTAGCCTTCCACCGATGCAAGTCTCTGCCTGATGGAATGACGGCAGTCAAACTGGGCAAGGAGAAGATGCTCGACGGACCTGTAGCTATCATCCCTGTCTTTTTCATATTTTGCAGCCTGATAAAGCCTGTTCTTCACATCGGCAGATGCTTCCGGTTCGTCCTGGGAAGTCGACTTGACGGAATTATGGATATAATCATCGATGGTCTGAGATACTGCGGAAGAGTTAATCCCCCTCTTTTCCCTGATGTTGACATACCTGGACCCTTCCTGATCGAAAAGAGCACGGAGTAATTCAGGAACATCAAAAGAAGATAAGGAATTGTCTTTTGCAATTTCAGCACCTTTATTGATGGCATCGATGACTTTCGTTGTATATTTCTGTTCTTCGGCCATAATTTTGCCTCCTCATTTCAGATTCGAACATATTATAGAAAGAAAAATAGCACTTTCAAGGTTAGAGTGCTAATTTTATAAACTTTGTTTCCGGCTCTCTTCCTTTTATAATAAGAAAGGAGGCCTATTCATGTTTGCCTTGGTCCTTACTCTTGTCATTCTGATGTTTCTTGTCTTTGTTTATCTTTCACTGTGCCTGATTTTGTCCTTTCGAATCCACAAGGCCCTTTTCCTTCATCGGGAAAGGGATTCCCATGGGGTTTATGTCCGCTACGAGGAAATTCAGGATAGAGTCTCCCGTGATTCCTACACGACCTATTATTATGGAAAACAGATAAATGGTTATCTTTACCATAGCAAAGAGAAAAAAGCGGAAAAAGGTTTTGTCATTCTCAGCCACGGGAAATTCGGGACCCATATCCAGTATCTTGTCGATATCCTTAGGCTTGTTGATAATGGATATCAGGTTCTTGCCTATGACCAGCTTGGTTCGGGAATGAGCCAAGGGGAAGAGCAACAGGCCTTGGCCACGGGGATTTATGTGGCCGAGAATGTCATTCACGATGTCCTGAAAAGAAAACTCAATAAGGGTCTTCCCCTCTTTGTCTATGGTCATTCCTGGGGTGCCTATTCTAGGGCAGGGGCCATTGGCAATTACAAAGAAATAAAAGGAGCAGTCATCCGTTCGGCTCCCATCGATGAAAACAGTTCCGTGCTCGGCACAAGGAAAGAGAAGAATCCACGCCTTTACTATTTCCTCCGTCCTGCCTATCGGTTTTGCATGCTCCTCATCGAAGGACGCCGATTTACGCTTTCCGCTGTGCGAGGAGTGAAGAAAAATAAGCGGACCCCAGTGTTAATGATTTATTCAATGGATGATCAGATGGTCTCTAATAAGGCTTCTCTAGCACTTTATTTTAAAAAACATCCGCAAAAAAATGTAAAGGTTTTTATAACAGAAAAAGGATTGCATAATTCGATTATTACGGAAGAAAGCTATAAATGGTTTGCAACAGAAAATAAAAAGAGGAAAGACGAACAGAAAAAAGCCACAAAAGAGAAAAAGGAAGAGGAAATCCTCTCCCTTCATCCTCTTAGTCATATCGTATACAACAGGGTAGTCGTAAAAGAAATTCTCGGTTTTCTCGATGATAAGAGCAAAGCCTAGAACTTCCTCACGGCATAATTGCGCTTTCCGCGCTTGACGAAGAGGTATCCGCCAGGAAGAGCAAGGCTGTTATCCAGTTTCCTATTCAGGTCACTGACTTTATTTCCGTTGATTTTAACAGCCCCGGCAGAAACAAATTCGCGGGCTTCCCGCTTAGAGGAGGCAAGCTTTAATTCAATGAGGGCATCAAGCAGTCCGATTTCTCCCGTCTGTCCGACAAGAACTAGACCATCGGTTAAATCTTTTAAATCGTCAGCAGTGAGCCCGTTGAAGTTGTCGGAGAAAAGGGCCTTCGACCTAGCAACGCATTTATCCGCCCTTTTCGCACCATGTAGTTTAGTAACGATAACCCGTGCGAGTTCCTTTTGTCCGTTTCGGAGTTCAGGATGGGCAAGATGCTCCTTATAAAGAGCATCAATTTCCCCAATCGGACGGTCATCGAAGATGTATAGGTATCGAAGAACATCCGCATCCGACACATTCCTGAAATACTGGTAAATATGATAAGGGGAAGTCCTACTTGGATCGAGGTAAAGGGCTCCTGTTTCACTTTTTCCGAATTTCTTTCCCTGGCTATCGGTAATCAGCTTCAAGGTGAAGACTTCTGCCTTGGCATCGTTTCCGTTTTTCCGTTTGACGAAATCAAGCGCAGTGGTAAGGTTCCCCCACTGATCGCCGCCGCCGATTTGAACAGAGCATCCGTATTTATTGTACAGATAATCAAAGTCTCCGGCCTGAAGAATCCTGTAAGAAAACTCTGCATAGGAAATGCCGACTTCTAGTCTGGATTTCACGATATCTTTGGCAAGCCTATATCCGACTTGGAAGTTCTTTCCGTAATTGCGAAGGAAACTGATGACGTCCAGTTTGCTCCACCAGTCATAGTTGTTGACAATCCTTCCTTTCTCCGGGTCAGACGTGTCAATATATTTTGCCAGCTGCGCTTCGATTGCCTTTGCGTTTTCCCTTACCTGGCTTTCACCAAGGAACTTCCGCTCTGCCTTTTTCCCCGAGGGATCGCCGATCATTCCGGTGGCACCCCCTAAAACGGCGATGACCCGGCAGCCCGCTTTCTGAAGACGCTGAAGCCTTGTTATCCTGATGAAATTTCCTAGCTGAAGGGATTTCGCGCTTGGGTCAAATCCGCAATAGACCGTAACCGGATTTTCAAACCTGCTTTCGATTTTCTCACGATCAGAAAAAGCGTCAAGAAGACCACGTTGCTCTAGATCTTTAATTGGATTCATATTAGCCCCCAAGTTGATTTACGCTAAATAGTATAGCCAATGGCGATGGTTTAATCAATTTAGGGTAATCGATAGAAGACAACTAGGCTCCCCTTCCTTCCTTATATAGCTGACCTTGTATTTAAGAAGGAAAACCCTTTCCCATTTTGGACTTTCAATTTCCGATACAAAGATAATCCGCACATTCTGATTGACCATATCCGATGGCTCTTTTTCCTCCAGTACGTTTCTTTTAATGTGTATGCATTCATAGGAAAGAACTTCTTTTGCCTGTTTTTCAAGTCTTCGGTCAAATCCGAAAAATGCTGCCGGAAGCAAAAGGGAAAAGAAAAGCAGGAGGCTAAATCGGTTGTGCAAACCCATAGAATAGGCAGATGACCATGACAAGGGAGAAGACAAGCGGAAGAAGAAAGATGGGAAAAGGCTTTGCTTCCTTGGCAGGGAAAAGGCGGCGGAAAAGCTTTTCCCTTTCCTTGCAGTCCGCATAGGTGTATTCGAATTCTTCACTTAGTCTTTCCTTCCTTGAGCGGATTAGCCTCGTCTCAACCTGATTGTTCCTTAACGATAAAGGAAGAAGGGATGTCCTTTCCCCTTCGAGAAAGTCTCTCAGTTTGTCCCGAAGGAGGGAAACAGGGGAAGCATCCACTGCTTTTTGAAAACCTAACAGATAAGAGTTTTCCAAAGCGGCATAGAAGAACCAGCGTCGGTAGAAGTCCTGATAGACAACAATATCTGATTTATTAACAGCCTTTTCCTTTCCAGGGGAAAAGCCGAATTCCAAAAGGAGAAGAAAGAGGCCAAGCCTTGCACAGAGGAAAAAAACGGAAGTTTTCTTTGCCTGAAAGAATAGCCTAATTCCTAAGAGGAAAAAGAGGAAAGGAATCAGAACCGAGGATAGCCTTATCTTTGCGCTTTTCTCCTGCTTTTCCTTTTTCGGCCTGAAAATCCCTTTCAGTTTCTTAAACATTTTCTTTCCCCTCATGGATCCTAATCAAAAAAATGGAACAGATAGACAATAGGGGGATTAAGGCAAGAAAGAGAGAGGGAAGAGGACCGCTTAATTTTTTCCTAAAGGAAGGAAAGATCAAACGGGTTAAGGCTAAGGAAAAACAGACCCCCATAAGGGAAAGCAGAGAGGCAAGGAAAAAACTTTTTCTTTTCGCCCTGCAGTGTTCCCTCGTTTCAATTTCTTCCCCCATTTTGTCCCTTAGGGGACGGTAGTCTGCGATATGGGATTGGTTGAGGCTGTCCCTTTGCCTCACGGCAAGAAAATACTCTTCATATTGCGGTATCCTTTTGATTGCAGAAGGGTTCTCCTTAACCTCTTCCAAAGGAATGATTTTCTGGTATCCCCGGATAAAGGCACAGGCCTCGTCATAGGCAACCTTGGTTCCTCGCTGTGCATAGAGAGAATCAAAGAAGGAAAGGAGGAAATGGGTATAGGCTTTCTTCCGTTTTACTTCGCTTTCCTGCTTATCATAGAGGAAATATAGAAAAAAGAACGCAAGGAAGAAAAGAAAGGAACAGACAACACCGAAAAGGGGGGAGGAAAAGAAGAAGAAAATGGTAACAGAAATCCTCCCCGCTAGAACAAATAGAATCAGATTACGCTTTAAATAGTCAATCATTTCAGGGCCTCCTATCCCATATGGGATAAGAGGCAGCCTGAAAGACAAATCATTTTTATTTTTTCTTGGTTAATGCCTCCTCTATCTTTTTCCTTTCTTCTTCACTGAGGTTCTCCTCTTTTATCACATCATCTGGATTAAGAAAATGATAAAGAGTTCTCCTCGTTCCGTTTTCGTCGTCCTTAACGAATGGGAGCAAGGCGGACTCGACAATAGCCTGCTGCTGTTTGTCGAGTTCGTTGAGGAGGGTCTTAAAAGGTTTCCCCAGGAGATTAAAGAAAGAAAATAACGCTTTATTCTTTTTTACGTGGAAAGTGACTTTGGAGGCATCCTCTTTCAGTGGATCATTATGAAACGAGCAGCGAAGATGGGTAAAATAGGTTCCCCAGAGGAATTCGGCATCTTCCTTGTCCATTAGATTCAGCCTAAAGCATATGCCAAGGATAAAAGCCTTTTCTATGCAGTGACTTTCCTGGTAGGTCTTCTTGAAGTCTAAGGCATCCCTTATTTCGTTGGCTTTCGGAAGCAAAGTAGGATGAATCAGGCTTCGTGAGATTCTTTCATCTTTGGAAAGAATCGAAACGACAGTAAAGTAGTCTTCGGCAATCGCCAGCATCCTCCTATGTGGACTGCTACTGGAACGATAGTATTCGGCTGGTTTTGGCCCGGCAAAAATCTTCTCAAATAAGTCATCGAAATGTTTGGGTTTATTGCTTCCCATTATTTTGTTCTTTCCGACGAGCTCATAACCCGGGAAAGAGCTAGTCTTGTTCTCTGCCAGTGCTATAGATTACAGAGTAATTTTAGCATAATGAAATTAGCTGGATAAGTCAAGTAATTTAGACTAGAAAAGGGATAAAAGAAGTGTATCCCTTATGTAGAGATATTCTGGTTTGATCCGGAAAAAACCGTTTTTCACTTCAAAATATTCTTTATTTTCCGCGATTTTTGTGGAAAAAGAGGAAAGAAAATCACGTTGGAAGATAATTTTGTACTCTTCTAGCGGGAAGCCTTCTACTAATCGGAGATGAAGCCTGAGGTATTCCCTTTCATGGTCGTCAGGAGAAATCCTGTCCTTTTTTACAATACGGATGCCTTTAAAATAATCGGTTAATGATTTCGTATTCAGATAGCGCCTATTGCCGATATATCCTGCAGCGCCTACTCCGCAGGCATAATATTGCCGGTCGTGCCAATAAGTGAGGTTGTGAAGAGATTGGTAGCCTTTTTTCGCAAAATTTGAAATTTCATAGCGGAAAAAACCATGGTGGGATAATTCTTCGCAAAGAAAATCGTATTGCTCACGGTATAGTTCATCGGAAACAGGGTGCGTCTTTCTTGCAGTAAGCCTTGTCCCAGGCTCTAGTTGAAGAGAATAGAAGGAAACATGCTGGATATTCTGGCTGACGGCAAAATCAATATCTTTTCTGAGCTGCTCCCATGATTCCCCGGGTATGCCATAGATAAAATCCAAATTGATATTCTTTATCCCTTCCTCCGTCAATTCCTTTAGAACATTCTCAACCTCATTAACCTTATGTTTCCGACCAAGGAAGGCTAGGAGAGAGGGAGAAGTGGATTCCACACCAAGAGAAATGCGGTTTACTCCGCTTTGTTTCCTTATTCTGATTTTTTCAGTAGATAAGGATTCAGGATTCGCTTCCCTGGTGAATTCCTTAGCGGAAGGAAAAGAGCGGTGAAGAAAACCGAGCAGAATTTCAAGATTCTTCTTCGATAAAAGGGAAGGAGTTCCTCCACCGATATAGATTGTCTCCAAAGAATCCATAGGGATCTGGTAAGAAGAAATTTCCTTCACCAGGAGAGGAATATATTCGTCTTCCCATTTCTGCAGATGCAATACTTTGGGGAAATCACAATAGGAGCAGATTGTCCGGCAGAAAGGAATATGAAGATAAAGGGCGCTAATCATCGTTTTGCTTTCCCTCGATGGGGATAGGGGTATAGGCAAACTTTTTTCCGATGAGTTCCTTTTTGTAAAGGCCACGGGAAGCAAGAGCTTCCCTTGACTTACGCGCGGTTTCGTAAACCGTATCTTCGGTCTTTTTAAACTGTTCAATCGTGTAGTGTAATCCTATTGTGCAATGCCCGGCATAAAAGTGAGCCTGCTTTTTCGTCAAATAAGGGTAGATCCTACGCAATTTCGTCGCAGTAGCCAGAACCTCTTCCTGACTGGCGACATTCGTTGGAAAAAAGGGAAGGGCCTGTTCGTGAACGCTTGAACCTTCAACCGGAATGTCAGGTGAATCTGAGATGTTATGATTTGTATCTGAAACAGGTTCCTGCTCTTTGATCTTTAAAAGCAATTCATGATTGATGGCTGAAATATGGCACCTATAGTTAAGAGCTGGAAGAAGAAAGTAGGTCAAATCCAAGGATGACTCGCAGGCTTTCCTTCGCTGAAAATCCTTACTAAAGGAAACACTTTCGAAATCTAAGGCATACCCGATTATCCCAAGTCCGGAACTGGATAGGAATGCCTTAGAAAACAGCGAAGATGTTTCTTCATTGAAATATTCAAAAGGCCGTACGGAAAAGAAATAGTAAAGAATTCCCAGTGCCCGGAGAATGACAGGAATTGAATCCTGAGAAAGGAATCCGGAAAGATTGCCCAGAGCGTTTACGATTTTTTCCTTTGGCCAAATGGCCAGAGTGTTATAAGGATCTTTTTCTTCCCCGGTACGATAGGAAGGAACGGCGTTTTCTTCCCGTCCAAGAAGAACATTGTTGATATGTTGCAGTGTTTCAAGGTTTGATGAGGTGAGAAGTAGGCCCTGATCAAAGGCGTCCGCATAGGCTTTAATGAGAAACAACGATGAGGAAATGGATTCCCTTGTCCCCTCGACGATTCTATCCAAAGTGGCATTAGTCACCTTGGTGCCGTTTTTCTTCGCGGTCAGGAGTAGAGCATTCTTTTTTGCGGAAAGGATAAACTGCCGCACAAGGGAATCGGAGAAGGAGGACAGCAGAATTTTGTCGTTCCTCAAATTCCTTTGCAGCTGATAAGACTTGGCTAGTATTGCTTTTGTCAGACAGATTTGGTAATGATTTCCTTCTTCGTCTAACAAGTCAGTCTCTTCATTAAAAAGAGAACGATAAGAAAGAATCTTTTGCCAAAGAGGAGAAACATCCTGAACGTTATAGAAAGCTTGGACTTCTTCCTTTCCGGCATAGGTATCATCTGTAAAACGGCGTGAGTCATCGCTGCGAAAAACCATAAATACCTCCGCACAATTTTAGCATAGCCAAGGTGGATTATTTAATGTTTCCTTCATCCACGGTAAGGATGGCAATAAAGGCTTCCTGTGGGACCTGGACTTTTCCGAATTCCTTCCTCCGCTTCTTGCCCTCTTTCTGCTTTTCCAGAAGCTTCTTTTTACGGGAAATGTCTCCGCCGTAGCATTTGGCAAGCACATCCTTGCGGACAGCTTTGATGTCACTTCTGGCGATTATCCGTCCCCCTAAGCAGGCCTGGACCGGAATCTCAAACTGCTGTTTAGGAATGACATCCTTTAATTTATCGACGGTTGCACGTGCACGGGGATAGGCGGTTCCGGAAAAGACGACTGTAGTAAGGGCATCCACGGCTTCACCATTGAGAAGAATGTCCCTTCTTTCTACATCGCTTGGCTCATAGCCAAGCAGTTCATAATCCAGGGAGGCATAACCCTGCGAGACAGACTTTAGACGGTCGAAGAAGTCAAAGACAATTTCGCTCAAAGGCATCTTGTATTGAAGTTCAACACGCGTCTCATCAATATAAACCCTGTTTTGATATTGCCCACGGCGATTCTGGCAAAGAGTCCTTACATTTCCTACATATGTCTTTGGCGTCCTAATCTTAACATCGGCAAATGGTTCAAGGGTTTGTTTGATTTTCGTTCTGTCTTTAGGAAAATCAGCAGGGTTGGCTATCCATTGCGTCGTTCCATTTGTCCTTTTCACTTCATAGACGACGGAAGGGGCAGTTGCCCTAATGTCAAGTCCAAACTCGTTCTCCAGCCGTTCCTGGACAACTTCAAGATGAAGAAGCCCCAAGAATCCGCAACGGAAGCCCGATCCTAGGGCTACGGATGTTTCAGGCTCATAAACGAGGGCTGCATCGTTTAGGGATAGCTTGTCAAGGGCATTATGAAGGTTTTCAAAGTCCTTATTATCGCTGGGATAGAAACCGGCATAAACCATTGGCTGGGTTTTTCGGAAACCTATTAATGCTGCCTCGGTAGGCATATCAGCTAAAGTTATGGTATCACCCACCTGAATATCTTTGATGTTTTTGATGGATGCGGCAAGATAGCCAACTTCTCCTGCTTTTAAAGTCTGTACCTTATTTTCCTTTGGAGTACGGATTCCAAGTTCAGTAACTTGGAAAACCAGGCCGGAACTCATTAACCTGATCCGGCTTCCCACTGAAACCTGTCCATCAAAAATCCGGATGAGAACAACAACCCCGCGATAAGGATCAAATTTTGAATCGAAAATCAATGCTTTTAATGGCTTGTTCCTGTCGCCGGATGGGGCCGGAAGAACATTCACGATATCTTCAAGAAGGCGGTCAACCCCCTGTCCGGTTTTTGCGGAAACCATGACGCAGGAATCCGGGTCAATGGAAAGTGTGTCAATAAGTTCTAATTGGCACCGCTCCACATCGGCAGAAGGTAAATCGATCTTATTGATGACCGGTAGGATTTTCAGATTGTTATCGATAGCAAGGTATCCATTAGCTAGGGTTTGGGCCTGTACACCTTGCGTGGCATCGACAACTAAGAGTGCGCCTTCGCAGGCGGAAAGGGAACGGCTAACTTCATAAGTGAAGTCGACATGGCCAGGGGTGTCAATCAGGTTAAAGAGATAGGTTTCGCCATTCTTTGACTTGTAGGTAACATTGACGGCATTTAATTTGACCGTTATTCCTCTTTCCCGTTCCACAGACCTGTCGTCAAGAAGCTGCGGGAGAAGTTCACGCTGAGAAACAGCTCCGGTTTTTTCTAGTATTCTGTCACAGAGAGTAGACTTGCCGTGGTCAATATGTGCCACGACACAGAAATTTCGGATATGCTTTTGATCAAAGTCCATATGATTATTTATCCTTCCAGAAGAGGCATAGCAATCTTTTCAGTTGGGAAGGTGAAAAGAGATAAATGGCATCTTCATAGTTTTCTTTCCTGATTGTCCGGTAGGGTTCCTGCCGGAAACGGATGTCAATGAAAAGAACGAAACCCTTATCAGAACTAGTCCGGATTACCCGTCCGGCAGACTGAAGAACCCGGTTAATCCCAGGATACCTGTAGGCATAGGCATATCCTTTGCGGGATGCACCATTGTCTTCCTTATCATAATAATCCTTGACTCGGTCCTGTTCAAAGTTTATTTTAGGAATTCCAGCGGAAATGATAATGGCTCCGATCAAACGGTCTCCAATTAAATCAACACCTTCACTAAATGAACCGCCTAGGACGAGCAGGCCGATGGTAGTCTTGTCTCCTTCAGCTTGAAAATGAGATAAAAACTCTTTTTGTGCCTTATCATCCCTTCCGGGAGTCTGGCAAAACAAATTTACTGATGAAAATTCTTCATCATTTCCTATCCTTTCCTGAAGTTTTAAAAGATATTCGAATGATGGACAGAAAACAAAATAATTGCCGGCCTTGCAAAAGACGGCTGTTTTAATTCGTAGGTATACGGAGGCTATGGTCCGAAGTCTATCTTTATAATAAAGGGAAACGTTGGCATCAATCCTTATTTTACGATTTTCCTTTGGAAAAGGAGAAGGAAGGACTAGCAGAGAAGAAGCATCCTTGCTATCGCCCCCGAGCAAATCCCTATAATATTCTTTTGGGGTAAGTGTGGCAGAAAAAAAGACTACGGAAGAGAACAGACGATTTCCGTCTTTAATTAACGGAGCACTATCTAGGTTACAAATCCGAATTGAAAATGGTTCCGTTTTATCAACACGCACATAGCAAAGAAAAGCACCCGCCATTTCCTCAGAATCCATTAATTGGGATAAGTAAACGAAAGAATTCAGCGAGTAAAAAAATTCCATCCTGTCATCGGTGAGAAGGTGAATATGATTCTTCCTTAAAGATTTCCTATCGGAAAGAATTGAATCCATTTTTTCAATTAAATCCCGGGGCAAGGTGTCTATTACCTGCAATGAATTCTCTAACACATTTCTATCTGAAGGATCAATAGGAATGGATTCAAGCATTCGAAGGCAGGACTTCAAATCTGCTTTTAAGACTTTGAATTCTTTTCTGCTACAGTTCGTTATCCTTCTTTCAAAAGAGGAATAGGAAATATCCCTCGAGTACCTCTTCCGAACCCGGTCAGGAAGATTATGACATTCATCGACAGCCAGATAGGTATTATCCAGGTTCTTTCCCTCTTCCCGTAGTCCAAGACGATCAGTAAAATCATAAACATAGGTATAGTCACAAACAAGAAAATCCCTGTAGGAAGCTAAATCATGCTGTAACTGAAACGGACACATTTTGTTTTTATAAGAAATCTTTTCGATAGTATCCCGGTCAAAAATACTGAATTCATGAAGAGAATCAAAAATGACTTCAAGCAACTTGTCATAGTAGTGAGAGGCAAAGGGACATTCATCGGGGTTGCAATGTCCTTTCTTGTCGTTGAAGCAGATAGTTTCTTTCGCCGTGAAGGAAATGGCCTTAATCTTTATTCCTTGTTTGATAAATAGAGAGAGATTATCTAAAGCAACTTGTTTAATCGAATTTTTGCTTGTCAGATAAAAGCATCTGTTAGCCTTTCTCCTTTTAAACAACTCCCTCATCGGATAAAGAACCGAAATCGTCTTCCCAATTCCAGTCGGGGCCTCGACGAAGAAGTCTTTTTCCTTTTCAAAACCACTTTTAATAAATGAAAGCCTCTTTTCTTGTCCATTCCGGTATTTTTTAAACGGAAAAGAAAGAGAAGCCATTGAATTGTCCCGTTCTATCTTCCTTCGACGTATTTTTTTAATATATTCAGTATATTGAAAAATTATTCCGGTTACAAATTGGCTCAGGTCCTTAAAGGTATAGGTGTTTATTATATGTTTCTGAATGTGGTAATCGTCTTGTCTAATATATGTGAGTTGTATACTAATAAATTTTAGATTTCGCTGACTGGAAAACATAAACGCATAAAACCTGGCCTGACCAAGATGCCAGCTGGCATGGTCTTTTGAAAATTCATCCAAATCCGCAACCGTTGTCTTTATTTCTTCGATAGTGAAAGAGCCATCGGAATGAGAAATTATGCCATCGGCTTTTCCCGAAACATGGAAAATAAATTCTTTTTCCTGGAAAACATAGGATAATGGCACTTCTGCCTCATAGTCTTCTCCTTGCTGTTTTTGATGATATTGGTGAAGACGGGTCCCTTCAAGCATTGAGGATTGATTGAAAATTCGACTGTCAAGGTGACCGGTTCGGAGAAGAACATCGACAATATCATGGACTGAAAGAAAATATTCATAAGACATGATATTATTCTACAACAACCTTGCTAGAAGCGATGAAACTAAAGATTACTCATCATCTAGTGTTTTTAGTCGTTTGGAATAATATAGGTTTTGATATATTGGTGCCAAAACATGGCCTTTTGCTAGTGCCTTGTAAAGATAATATATTACACTACCATCACTTCCCGTCATAGTTAATAACCGGAAATTAACCAAATCTAGGAATCCGGTTGGATCATCGTGGATTTGGTTACTAAAAATAAATCTTTTCCGTTCATACCTCTTGTTCATGCTGTGTGCTTTCCAACGCACATAGTACTCCCTTGCATCAAAGGAACCTAAAGAAGCTGCACGAATAAGATGACGCTCAGCTTCTTCATTTTCGCTAAGGGTCATACAAATCTTTGCCCGGGAAAAATACGCTGTTTCGCTTCGAAAACACATTGCGAAATATTTTGCAGCCGTGAATTTGGAAACATCTGTGCATTGGCGGTTCCAAATCCTATTTCCTATTTCCTCAACACAACGTGAAAATCCTAAAGACTTACCTTTATCAAAATAGGTACGGGCAAGCTTATATTCTTTTTTCTTTAGATAGTATTTTCCAAGAATGTAAGCTGAAAGCGCATCGCCTGACCTTGCTGTAATGAATAATGTCCGAAGTGCTAATTTGTCACTTTCTTCATTTGCATATGGGTTTAAATAAAGATAAATGTAAGCCAGGTTACGTTGTACTGCAGCAGTCTTATTTGGTATTTTCAGCAAATATTCAAGTGCTTTTTTTGGGGAATAGTCGGACAAGTAAGGAATAAGATAGTATTCCGCCCTATCGAGCCAGAGCTCTTGAGGAATCTCTTCAAATGGCACACTATTGGTGTGATTGGGGACCGGAATTAATTTATTCGAGTGTACGGAAGAGAGTTTTTTTCCAATCCATAAGTTTATAGTAACGCAAGGATTATATTTCCTACGCCCCCTTTCAAGCTCACAGAAGGTTTCTTCAGGGATAGCTTCCCCAAAAAGGAAACAAAAATTTAAAACCTCTTTTTCCCTATCGGCAATAGTAGCCGGTGACCTTAACTTCGAGTGCCGTATCCTGGCACAGTACCTTGTTGAAAGCGCCAGTTCATAATCGGCTTTAGAGATTCCTTCCGCTTTTGCAGCGGCATATATTTTTTTCCAAATCTTACTGGATTTCGCATTTTTCTGCTTGTTTGTCATCCATTCCCATCGTTTTGCCGGATCAGATAAACTATTGCGCTTTCCTGCAGATAATAATAATTGGTGTTTAAGGTTAAGCTTTGTCCGGTTGACGCGAATCAACATTAGTACTGGGTAATCCCTGAAACTAAAAGAAGGAGCCCCCTTTTGGCGGTTCCTCCTCCTATAGAGCTCCTTAGTGCTAAGCTGTTTTCCTTTTTCCATTTTGCTCTCTCCTCTTTTGTCAGGTCTTTTTAGGAATTTTTCAATTCCGCTTTCCTGCTTAGTATTATATTTGATGAAAAACGGAAATTCAAGACTTACATACAATTTTCAAAATATTTTTTTAATGATTGGAAATATGGGATTTTTTTCCTGTGAACTTTACTAAATTATTCAGAGTTGACTCGTATAGGCGAAAAATGGCAGGGGGCAACTAAGCATTCCAGTGCAAATTATAATAATGGTTTGTTCTTGGCATTGGACTTTTCTTTTCCAGAAGGAAGTGGCCACATAATATAAAAACAAACAGTTTTCTTTTTTATATAAGAAACTAGATCCAGCCGCATATACTAAGTGGTCCTTTCCTTAGCCTTGATTTACTCTCATTGTTTAGTAGAGGCTTTCGTTTCTCTTTTTTAGTTTGAATTTTTCAATGCTTGCGGATCCTTAGAGCAAAAATTCCGACACCTGCATTTTCAGTGTTGATTATTAAAAATGATGTGATATAATAACCAAGCGGCTCGGAAGAGACGCTGTTGGCCCGATAGCTCAGCTGGCAGAGCACAGCACTGAAAATGCTGGTGTCGGCAGTTCAACCCTGCCTTGGGCCACCATTTAGTTCTATCCCAGATGAAAATCTGGGATTTTTTATTTTTTTCCGTTTTTTTGTCTGTTCCCGTCCCATTTTATATAAAGGGGGGGAACATTAAATGGCCCGTGTAAATTGTGGCATTCGGAACGAAGAAGAAAGGGTTAAAGCACTCGATGGTAAGAAATTTAGGGAAATTAACAGAAACCTTCAATACAATAGGAAAATCCTTTTTGATGGTATTGAAGAGGATTCTGTCTTTTCCTGCGAAAAAACTGATTTGAGAGGAAAACCTGACCTCCATATAAAATGTAATGGGCAGGAACACTTTGTATCCCTGAAATCCGGTGCAGCCGAGACCGTGCAAGCCGAAGATATTAGAAAGTTTGTTTTTTTCCTGAGAAAATATAATGTTTCTGTAAAATCGCAGAAGACGATCCTTCTCTTTCAATACGGAGACACAACAATGACTGGCACTGGAAAAGACATCCGATATAGTGATATGGAACTAATGCTGTTAATGAAAAAAGAGATAGCAGATTGCAATGCGGAATTGAATCAGAACCAACAGCTAGTTACCGATTTCGTTCACTTTTGCTTGTTTGAAGGAAATTTCTCGGACCTCCCTAAAGCTGACTATATATATCACGGAACTCCTGACTATGGGGTTCTTTGTTCTCATGGACAGGTCCATAAGCATGTCACACGAAAAAGTTACTCCTATCTTAAACATCCCCATATCGGTCCTTTATTGTTTGGGCCCCGGGCTAGATATATCGATTTCAACGACCGTTTCCCAGAAAGACGCCATCTCATTGCATTCCGTTGGCCAAGACTTGCTCAGGATAGGGATTATATTTCTCGAAGATATGAAGGCTAAGCTTTATCCTTAGGATTGAGGGAAAAAGAGGGTAAACGAAGAACCTTTGCCAAGTTCAGAATGCACTAGGATTCTTATTTTATAGTTCAAACAAATATGCTTGACTATTGATAAGCCCAGCCCCGTTCCACCAAGCTTTCGACTATGTGCTTTATCAACACGATAAAAGCGCTCGAAAATTCTGGGAATCTGATCAGAAGGGATGCCTATTCCGGTATCGCTAATACATATTGATTTCTTTTTTTCGTCCCTAGCCACCGAAACACTGCCGCCTGGTCTGTTGTATCGTACTGCATTTTCAATAAGGTTCTTAATCCTTTCCTGGCAGTCTTCTTTTTTCCTCAGGACATCAAAATCATTTCCCAAGACTTTTGACTTTAGGTTCCTTTGATTCCTTTGAGAATCAAACTCTTTCATGCATGCGATAACTTCATCCTTCATGGAAAGCTTGGAAATATCTTCCTCCATTGTTTCAGTCTCAAGGCGCGATAAGTCAAGCATTTGCCTGACGATATTATTCCTTCTTTTACTCTCAAAAATAATCCGGGAAAGAGCATTGTCGATTTCTTCTTTACTGGATAGGAACCCTTTTTTAATCCTGTCGGAAAATCCGATAATAGTGGTTAAAGGAGACTTGAGTTCATGCGATGCATTTGCAAAAAAGTCCCGTTTCGTGTCAGCCAATTGCTTTTCATCTGTCCTATCAAAAATCGAAACGGCAACTGCCCGGCCTTTGATCGAATCTGACCAGTCTGTTTCCAAAAAGTCGGTTGTTATGTGATAGTAATGCCCTTCCCTGGTGAGATCCCTATGATCGGAAATATGGGTATTCCTTGTTTTCCGTATCGTCTGAATAATATCCGGATTAATGGTTACATCAGTAAGCTTTGGATAAGGTGTGGCATGGTATTGGAAAATATCTTTTGCTTCCGAATTAATCAACACAACCTCTTCATTGAAATTAAGAACCAATAAACCCTGATGCCTCGTATTAATGATAAATGCTAGCTTCTTTTGCTCTTCCTTGAGATTATTGATTTTTTCTTTTATTACATGTTCGGCATAATCAATTTGCGAAGAGATTTCATTTATATCAAGAGAATCAAACGAAGTGACCTGGTAAATTTCTTTCTTTCCGCCCAAATTAGACAGACGGTTTAGTTGGGACTTTAGAGGTTTAAGGGTGTGATTAATTAGACCCATATTAATAAGAATCACCAACAAAATCTCAATTGCCATAAGGGCAAGAGAAACAATTAACCTATGCTTGAGGGCTGAGAAAACAAATCCGGACGGTCTGGCTATCCGAATAAAAATCAATTCACCATTTCCCTGATTGACCTGACAGGCAATGTACCTCATTTTTTCCTTGAGTGTACTAGAGTAACGATAGAAAATCGTTCCGACATTTTGTATTTCTGGACGTTGCAAATGGCTTTCCGAAGTTGATTCCGAAATCGTATCAGCTAAAACATTTCCGCTTTGGTCAATAAAAGTGATTCTCAGTTCCTCATCGGAATCCTCAAAAATCGCTATGGTATCATTAATGGCCAGTTCCTGCTCCTTCTCTGAAGCCTCATTTTGGTAAAGCTGACTTATTGTATTAAGTTCTATTCGAATGGAAGTTTCCTGGTTTTCTTTATTGACATTCCAAGAAAAAAGACAGGAAAAGACAGTCCTTAACAATATAATAAAAACAACAAGGAGAGAATTAGAGAGAATAAGCTTCTTCTTCATTGGCTATCAATCCCTGATATACCCTACTCCATAGACGGTACGTATAATTTTTCCTTCTTTATCGCCTATTTTCTTTCTAAGCGATGCAATATGCCTGTCAATCGCACGGCTTTCCCTTTCCATCGTGCTATCGTAGATTTCGCCATAAATGTCATCACGGCGCACAACTTTCCCCTCATTCTTCCTAAACCTCTTAAGAAGCTCAAATTCCCTGTTGGTCAATTTTAAGGGGACACCCCCTTTTGTGGCATTATGATTGTTCAAATCGAGCAAAATATCTCCTTTGGACAATTCATGATTATCGTTGCGAAAACGGGCATTGACACGGGAAATCAATTCGAGTATATCAAAAGGCTTTTCTATGTAATCATCTGCACCATTGTCAAGCCCCTCGACTTTATCCCTTGTCCTTCTTTTAGCGGAAATAATGATAATCCGCACAGAATCATATTCCTTTTGGCTTCTTACCCATTTAAGAACATCCCTTCCGGACCTATCAGGAAGCCTCAAATCAAGAAGGATCCTATCCGGCTTCTTTTTCTTCCTTCCGGCGAGGAATTCAGTCCCGGTCGTAAATCCAGTCACATCATACCCGGATTTACTCAACGAAACCTGGATAATCTTACCGATATCCTCGTCGTCTTCCAGGGAATATATTCTTTTCATCGGATCCTCCTACAGAATTTGCTTATCTTTATAATATCCAGAGAGGATATAGATTACCCACTCCGCGACATTCGTGGCGTGGTCAGCAATTCGCTCTAGATATTTTACTACCAGAGCCGAAAAAATTGCATAAGAAGAAGAACATTCCTTTGCCTGGTCTTTTTCAACAAGCATGGAAACAACCTTCACATATTCTTTGTCAACATGGATGTCCCGCCCGATTACATCATTGGCAAGCTTTGTATCACGGTTCCTATAGGATTTTACGGCATCGGAAACCATCTTCCTGACGAAGGCAGTGAGCTGGGCGATTTCAGGATTGTTGGTAGAAGGATTCTTTAGCCTCAGAGCAAACTGAAGCAAGTCCTGTGCATGGTCTCCAAGGCGCTCTAAATCCTGGACCATTGACCTGATTCCCGTGACAATGCGTAAATCATCGGCAAACAGCCGTTCCTTAAGCCTAAGCTGAAGACAAGTCGTTTCAATCTTCCGTTCGAGAGCATTCACCTTTCCATCATCAATCGGCGGATATTCTTTGGTCGGGTTATAGTTCAGATAAACATCTGAAGCATAGAAAAGATTCTTTTCGACCAGGCCAGACATTTCCCGGATAATGCTGTCAAGGTTCTTAATTTCAGTATCAAGGATACTCATTTAGTAAATGCTCCTTTTTATGAGAAACGACCGGTGATATAGTCTTTTGTCTTTTCCGCCTTCGGATGGGCGAAAATTTCTTCTGTCGTATTAAACTCTTCGACTTTTCCAAGCCTGAAGAAGGCAGTATAGTCTGAAACACGGGTTGCCTGTTGCCTGTTATGCGTAACGATGATAATAGTATAATTCTTTTTTAGTTGGGCAATCAATTCCTCGATTCTCTTTGTGGCTATAGGGTCAAGGGCACTCGTCGGTTCATCCCTAAGAATGACTTCCGGACGCCTTGCGAGGCATCGCGCAATGCAAAGACGTTGCTGTTGTCCGCCGGAAAGGGCAAGCCCACTTGTCTTAAGACGGTCTTTTACCTCATCATAAAGGGCTGCCTCTTTTAACGAATTAATGACAATCTCTTCGAGAACATGACGATCCTTGATTCCCTGGCATCTTGGACCATAGCAGATATTATCGTAAATGCTCCTATTGAACGGATTCGGCTGCTGGAAGACCATTCCGACTTTTGAACGTAAGTAAATGGTATTCCTCTGCCTGATATTCTTTCCGTGGAAAAGAATTTTTCCTTCTACTTTGCAGCCTTCGATTAAATCATTCCTCCGATTAAGACAGCGAAGGAAAGTGGATTTTCCGCAACCGGAAGGCCCAATTAAAGCAGTAACCTGCTTTTCCTTGATTTCCCTATTAACATTGAATAAGGCTTGTTTTTTTCCGTAATAGAGATTGACGTCTTCAATTTTGAAGATAGATTGTTCTTTGCTAAAGTTGTCAACCTGTAAATTGTTTTCAATTTCCATATTAACCTCTCCTACTTTTCTTTTCCCAGAAATAGGTAATCACTTTTAAGCCAATGTTGAGAACAAGAATGCTAATCAGAATCACCCTGGCAACACCGCAACTTGCTTCAAAGTTCTGATGTTCGCCACTCCTTAAGTACCAGATATGGACGGCCAGGGATGCTGATCCCTGGTTCGGAATGATGACGTCCTTGATTGCCGTTCCTGCGGTATAGATTAAGGCAGCACTTTCCCCAATGACACGGCCGATACCAAGCAAAGCAGAAGTTAAAATGCCAGGTAAGGCATTAGGAAGAATGATTTTAAAGGTCGTCTGTGTCTGACTGGCTCCTAAGGCAAGAGAAGAAAGACGCATGCCGTTTGGAATCGTACGGATAGCCTCTTCGGTCGACTTAATGATAACTGGAAGAATCATCCTAGCCCTAGTGAAGGAACCGGCAATGATGGAATAATGGCCTCCAGTTAATGGAAGAAACACAAGACCGCCGACAAGACCAAAAATGATGGAGGGAATACCAGTGATCCTATCGATAAGACTGCGTAAAGCCCGGGTGACACCATTATCTTTAGCATAGATGGCAAGATAGATTGCGCCGGCGATTCCAAGTGGCCTACTGATCGCCCTAGTCAGAAGAATCCTATACAACGTAGTAATCAAGGAGCCACGGATGCCTTGCCCGCCTTGGGATAAAGTCCTAGTAAAAAGATACTTTCCCTTATCAAAAGCCTCGCATACCGCCTTTGCGTCTTCCTTGGCCGGTGCTAGGACTTCTGCAACATTCGGATCAGTATCGGTCCATAAGGAAACAACAGAAATGACCGCACCCTCATCGATGACAACCTTTTTTCCGTCCTGGTCAATCCATTGATTAGTGTTCGCATTCGGATCAACATAGGAAATAATCGTTACTGGATTACCTTCCTTATCGGAGGATTGACTAAAACCAAGCCCCCAATAGGAAGAAAAATATTCGCCTTCCTTTGGCGTGTGGTTTTCGAATGTGTTCCAAGTTGTAGGGGTCTCCCCTTCTTTTGTCGACAATGTCTCGGTTTGGGCGGCATAGTCACCGGTAATAAAGCCCCAGTTAAAGATTTTGTATCCTTTAAAAATAATGAAGGCTACCCTGGCGACAAGGCAGATAATAGAAAAAGACGAAAAGAAATAGGTTGATCCAATAGCAAAGAAATCTTTTAAGCGCCGCTTAAGCGGCAGTTTTTCAGGACTGGCAGTTATTGCTTTCTTAATCATGGTTGGCCTTTAAACCTTTCTTCCGCTCACTGATTATATGTTTTAAGTACAAATAAGGCCGTTGAATGAAAAGAGGTTGCTTATCGATAGAGGAAACGTGATTCTTGACATCGTTCAGAATCAGATTCGTCACAATTATAATCAACATTAGCCTGATTCCGGCCGAGAAGCGGACATCATAGTTCCTGCTTCCAGGAACAGCTTCGCCAATAGATAAGAGCATCTGGCTAGATAGGGTAATCGTAGTATTCAGCGGATTAATAGTGATACCGTAAAGAGGTGCACCACAGACCATGGAGACGGCAGTGGCTTCACCTAGACTTCGACCAATGCCAAGGATAATTCCGGCAAAAATACCTGATTTCGCGTTACGTAAAACAACTTTGAAGTTTGTTTGTGTCGGACTGGCACCGAGGGCAAGAGAGCCGTTGATCTGATTTTTGTCCACACTGTTCCTAGCGTTTACGGAAACAGAGAGAATCGTCGGAAGGATCATGAGGGCAAGGACAAGTGCTCCGGAAAGCATCGAAATTCCAGTATATCCGGCACCATTCGGAAGCGAATTTGAAAACTTTTTAATGATAGGAACAATAATACCGATACCGAAAATACCAAAGATAACCGAGGGAATGGCTGCTAATAAGTCAATGACCGTCTGCCTGATTTTTGACAACCACTTCGGTGCAATGCGGGAAATGAAAAGACCAGTCAAAATCGACCTAGGGATAGAAATGATGGCAACCAATAAGTTAAGGAAGAGAGTATTATAAACGAGGAAAAACACACCATATTGAAATTGCCCATCCGTATATCCGTTGTTAAATCTCCTTCCAGTAAGGAAATAGGAGAGAGAAGCCTTGCCGCTTTCGTTGTTTTCAGTGTAGGTTTTCCTAAACGGCCTTAGTCCCTTAAATAAAATAAAGAAGGTGACAACAATAACAACGGAAGAACAAATTAAAGTAAGAAAAAGAAAGACGTCTTTGACAATTCTGTCAAGGACGACTTTCTTTCCAGCAGTCTCTTCGATGTGCTGATTCCTTTTTTGGTATGTTTTCTCTAAGCTCTCTACTTGGCGCTGATGTCCGACCACTTGCTAATGGTTCCTTCGTTAGAGTAGATGTTCTTAAGCTGATCGGCAGTGATGTTAGCAATCGGATTTTCTTTGTGGACACCGACAACAATACCATCCACACAGATTTTACCGTAAGTTCCTTCTTTTAACTTTTCAGAATCAGTGAGCTTGAACTCACGGGAAGCGAAAGCAATATCTAACTGTCCCTTCTTATCTCCCTGGGTTTTGACATAAGCATCACCAGAACCGGTATGATTATGGTTTGCGACAAAGTTTCCAGCTAATTTGCTGAATGCAGCAGATAATGCCTTAGCAATTTTTTCAACCGACGTCGATCCGCCAAAATTGATAGTGACGTTCTTATGATCCTCATTAATCTTAGATAATTCAGAATCACCCTTGACTAAATCAGCCCATGTTGGGGTGCTAGCCGAAATATTAACGATACCACCATTTTGCTTGACAATCGTTAGGCCTTCCTGAGACTTAGTCCTATAAGTGACAAAGCCCTTCACAATCCTCTTTTTCGTTGCATCAGTTTCTTCAGCGAAGCAATAATTGAAGTTACGGGCAAGTTTATATTCTCCGCCAAGAATACTTTCCTGAGAAGGTGTGACACCTTCATAATTCAATAGCTTAAGGCCTTTGGATTCGGCATCTGCTTTAGTATCAAAGGAAAAATACCCGATTCCATATTCGTTTTTGCTTAGTGAAGTGACCCTGTCGCCATTGGAAGCAGCCTGCTGAACAGTTTTCTTTAATACATTATCGCTTTTAGCAGCGTCTTTAAGACCGATCTTTTCCCTGAAGCCTTCCCGGGTTCCAGAGAGTGTATCACGGGTATAAGGCACAATATTCTCATTAACATCGAATTCACTCGCAGTGGAATTCTTACCATTTTCACTGCCGGTATTTTTGTCAGTGGCGGTGTTGCTGGCAGAAGGAGTTGTATCAGCTGATTCCTTATTGTTTTCGCTTCCACCCTTACAACCGACTAATCCGAATCCTACGAGTGCAAGAAGACTTACGAATACTTTTCTTGTTTTTGTCATTTTGGACCTCTTTTCTTTTATCCGGTGAGAATTGTAGTTTCAAATCCCGCTTACCTTCAACCATGATGATGTAAAAAATTGTAAATAAATGGTAAATATTTCGGAAACGGTTTTTTCTATTTAAACGGAAAGGATAATAGTAGGATATAATATTTTCATCCGTTGACAACTGGAGAGATTTGTAAAAGTGGAGAAAAACAGAAGAATTGTCTTAATTACCGGCGATAGTTCAGGTTTTGGACTAGAGAGGGCAAAACTGTTCTTAAAAAACGGCGACATTGTCTGTGGTTTTTCCAATCAGGAATATTCCTTACCTGGAGTTTTTCATCAATACGGGGACGTCGCTTCCTATCCATCCTGCAAAGAAGCCGTAGATCGGATAATCAACCAATATGGTCGCATTGATGTTTTGATTAATGATGCCGGATTTGGTCTTTTCGGCCCAGTGGAAGAGACGGAACCAGAACGGGCAAGGAAGCTAATCGAAGTAAACTTTAGGGGATACTTTTACAGGGCAAAATGTGTTTTACCTTATAGGCGTAAGCAAAAAGAAGGAAAAATTATTAATGTCTCTTCAATCGCTGCAACTGTTCCTTTGCCCTTTCAGGGATTCTATTCCGCCGGAAAGGCAGCAAGGGAAAGCCTATTTGACGCCTTACGTGCGGAAGTGCTTCCCTATTCTATCTCGATCACCCATATTCGGCCAGGTGATGCCAAAACCGGATTCACTGCCAGCCGGATAAAGGAGAAAATACACTCCAATTCCCCCTATTATGCTTCTTTTCGGAAATGTCTAACCCAGGTGGAAAAAGATGAACTAACTGGTGTTCCGCCGCGGGAGATTGCAAAGGCCGCTTTTAACGCGGCCGGAAAGAAAAACCCGCCTTTAGTTGTCCCTGTCGGTAGAAAAGACAGATTTCTTTCCTGGCTTTATCATTTGCTTCCAAGCAGAGTCCGGAATAAACTTTTATATAAAGTCTATGCAAAAGAATAGGAGTGAATAAATGGAAATTGAAAAAATAATCGAAGATCCGTGCAAAGATTACCCCCGCTACGCCCAAGAAAGGACTGACAGCGCCACTGCCTACTTTGATGCCCTTGCCAAGGACAGCAAGGTTGACGTCGGGCAAAATCAGGCTACCTGCGAAAAATACTATCGTGCCAAGAACGAATCGGAAGAAGGTACTAAATCAGCCAATCGAAGAAACGGCTATTCCATCGCAAGGATTTTTGTCGGCTTAATCGGCTGTGTCGCCGGTTTCTTTAGGTTCAGGGGAAGCAAAAGCACCGGAATAAAAGTCTTGGGTGTCCTCATCTTCCTTGCCGCTCTTATCGGTGCCATCGCCGTCAATATCGTGCAGTCAAAAAGAGCAAAGCAGGATAAACTAGCCGCATCCAAAGCTCAGGAGAAGGCCGATTATTATGCAAGCCAGGCTTCTGAGCAAAGGCAACCCCTGTGGTCGATGATCTTTCCGGATAGGGCAGACAAGAGGATAAGGAAAATTCTTCCGATTATTCATATTGATCCGTCTTTTGACATCAACCGATATGCCTATAGGGTCAAAAAGTTCGGTCTTCCTAGGTCTGAGGGTGACGTGGATGCTTCCGTCCTTTTTGCAAAATCAGGAAGGATAAACGGAAATCCCTTTCTAGTTCTTCGGGAAAAATACCATCATGACGAAAGGAAAACCTATGTTGGGACACGTACAGTCATGGTCCGCCACAGCTACACCGATTCAAAGGGAAACACCCACTATACGACTACACCCGAGGTTTTAACGGCAACGTATTCTGAATTAGCCCCGTTTTATGATTTCTCCCATGTCTTGATTTTCGCCTCTGAAGCAGCCCCTGACCTGAAATTCTCCCGTAACCCTGTCTTGTCTAGCGGCAACGAGAACATCAAGAAAGTAATCAAGAACAATTCCAAAATATTGGAGAAAGAATCGCTTCGTCAAAGGAACGACGACAATCCGAACACGAACCTTCAGGTGATGAGCAATGACGAATTCGAATCTCTCTTCTTCGCCAAAAACCGCAACAACGAAATTCAATTCCGTCTTCTCTTCACTCCGCTTGCCCAGATAAACAGGGTCGACTTAATCAAGAATTCCCCGTATGGAGATGATTTCTGCTTTGTAAAAGATAAGAGGCTGAATTACATCATTACCGGCCATTCGCTAAATTATTCGTTCGACTTTAACTGCTCCGCCCAGTACATTTTCGACTTTAAGGTTCTCCGCAACCAGTTCATCACCGGAAGGCAGGACTACTTCAAATCGTTCTATTTCCAGCTTGCTCCGCTTCTGACTATCCCAATCTATCAGCAATTAAAACCCTTCGAATACCTCTATGGGCGGGAATACGGATTCTGCGTTTCGCCATATGACCATGAATCAAGGGCAAACAGGAGGCCGGATTCCAGGCTAAGGCCAAAAGGTAGTTCTACCGACAGGATTCTTAAATCCAGCTATGAAAAAAGCATAGGATTATTTGATTTGATCACCGTCGAATCCTTTGCCTATCACGCCATCCCCCAGACGGCCCTTGTCCCAATAGTCGCAAGCGACGGCAATGTCTACAATGTTCCCGTCCCTTACTTTACCTATTCCCCTGTCCGGAAGAAGACCCGATTAGCCGTAAGGAAAACCGGATATGAAAACGGCGAACTGAGAAACCGGCTTAGCGAGGAAGAAATCAACCGGCTCATAGGCTCAATTGACACCCCAGGCTCACTCATTTATAATAAAAACGAAATCGCCTTTGCACTTTCCGGCAATCAAGGATTAGACAATGCTTTAGAAAGAATATCCGATTATCTACAAAAGAAAGGGGATAAGACAAAATGAATGAATTAGATGAAGTAACTGGTCCGATTTCGGAAGAGGGACGTGACGTCAATGTCATCCAGAAGCAGCTTCCGGCCAAGACAGGCGCAGGAACGATTGTCTTTATTGTCGTTCTGTTCCTTCTCGGCATTATTCCTGGCATCATCTTTCTGATCAGGATGGTTCAGGCACAGAACTATCTCCAGAAACTCCAACAGAAGATCCAGGCCAATGCCTCCTCCATCGATAACTTCCTCGAACAGCGGGTTCAGATTCTGAAAAATGCCGCCAAGCTTCTCGATAAGGCTATTGACTTAGATAAAACAGTCAGGACCGACGTCGCCAAGTTCCGTGGCGGAAGCAATGTCTCGGATGAAGAACGGAATAAGGTCTCCGGTCAGCTTGATTCCATCGGCCGGCAGGTCAATATCGCGTTTGAAGCCTATCCGGACTTAAAGGCCCATAACGAAATAGCCGACTGCTTACAGCAGAATAGTTATCTTCAGCGGGAAATCACTGCCGCCCGTGAACTCTACAACGATTCAGTCTATGAATGGAATGGTGCAATCAGGCAGTGGCCGGTTAAAAAATTCGTCGCTTCCCGTCATGGCTATACTACCCGTATTCCTTTCACCGCAAGCAAAGAAACCAAAGAAGCCGCACGCGGAACCTTCTTCTAAAAAACAGAACAGAGAAAAGGCCTGGCAAACCGCCAGGCCTTTTTCTGTTCCGATAAATTAGTCGAATAGAGGAGTCGACCTATACCGGTCACTTCCGTCAGGAAGAATGACGACGATGTTTTTCCCCTTGAACTTCGGATCTTTTGCAAGTTCCAAAGCAGCATGGAGGGCAGCGCCGGAGGAAATTCCGACACCGAGTCCTTCGAGTCTGGCAAAGCGCTTTGCTTCCTTAAAGGCATCTTCGTCCGTGACTGTCTTTACTTCGTCTACGACATCGGCTTCATAGACGGCAGGTTTGAATCCGGCACCGATTCCCTGAATCTTGTGGGGACCTTTTACCCCCTTGGTCAGGAAGGGAGAACCTGCCGGTTCAACACCGATTATTTTTGTTTGGGTCCCCTTCTTCTTAAAGTACTCCCCGATTCCAGTAATCGTTCCGCCTGTTCCGATACCTGCAACCACGGCATCGACCTTCCCATCAAGATCGTTATCGATTTCCTCTGCGGTTTTTTCATAATGTGCGGCAGGATTGAATTTGTTGTCAAACTGTCCGAGCCTATGGTAATCCTTATGACTGGCAACGAGTTCCTTCGCCTTTTCGATGGCGCCAGGCCTTCCGGCTGCACCAGGGGTAAGGACGATTTCCGCACCATAGAGTTTCCTCCTCTTGCGGCGTTCTATCGACCTAGTTTCCGGCCTAACGATAATAATGTGCCTTCCCTTAATCGTTCCCATCGAGGAAAGGGCAATTCCGGTGTTTCCACTGGTTGCTTCGACGATAGTGTCTCCTGGTTTCCAGGTTCCCTCTTCAATCCCCCTTTCCAGCCTCTTCTTTACGGCACGGTCCTTAACCGAACCGGTGGGATTGAAACACTCGGCTTTAATAAACAGATGGGCACCGATATTGGCGTCCTTTTCAAAACGGCTTGCGTGCACCAAAGGTGTATTGCCGACTAAGTCTTCTACACTAGAATAGACATTCATGGTTTTTTGCACCCCCGAACGATATTATAGTTTTTTTCTTTTACCAGTAAACAAAAGTGATAACCCCTTCCCCGATATGGAAAACAAGGGTTGGCAGCAAAAAGCTTCAGGGAGACGAGTCTTAAAAAACTTTCTAGTCCAGGCCTAGGCGTTTATACCTATAATCCACATTCCGGAGGAAATAGGAATTATCAAAACAGGAATCGATTTCTTTTTTCGAAAGGATAGGCTCCAATGCCGGGCAGGATTCCAGAAGCGACTGGAAAGGAACGGCGGTCTGAAGAGTCTGCCTGGCAAGAGGCTGGATTGTATCATAGGCCTTTTCCCGGGACCATCCCTTGGAGACAAGCAAAGAAAGAACCCGCGAGGAATAGACGGCGCCATGAGTAAAAGCAATGTTCCGCAGCCTGTTCTTGGGAAAGACGTTTAGATTTTCAATGATTTTCGTCAGCCGGCATGTCCTGTAATCAAAAAGTTCAATCCTATCGATCAGGGCAACCCGTTCGACACTGGAATGGGAGATGTCACGTTCGTGGTAAAGAGCATTATCCTCCCTGATGGGAAGAAGATAACCACGCCTCCTTCTTGCACATCCGGTGATATTTTCACTTCCAATCGGGTTTCTTTTCTGCGGCCTTGCAGAAGATCCTTTCTGCCCCTTAGAGAATCCTTCTTCCACTTCGCCGATTTCCGTCCGGGAAAGATTCCGGATTTCGGTTGCGATTTTTTCTTCGCTAGAGGCAAGTATTGCCCTAGAGGCAGCGTAATGCTCATGTCGGTCCCGGGAAAGAACCTGGGTTGCAATCGGAGCGGATAATAGGCCTAATTCCTTAGCCGCAATTTCCTGTACACGGGGATCGATGTCCGCCCAGTTTCCTAAGGCTCCGGAAAGTTTGCAGACTTCCACCCTCTTTGCCGCATCCATAAATGCTTTCCTTCCGCGGAATATCTCATCATAATAATTAGCCCACTTTAAGCCAAAGGAGGTGACTTCGGCATGCCTACCATGGGTTCTTCCCCTGCAGGGAGTGAACTTATAATCAATCGCCTTTTTCTTTACCGCCTCTAAAAGCCGTTTAAGGTTTTCCAAAATGAGGAGGTTTGCTTTTTTGTAAAGACAGGAAAGGGCAGTGTCTACCACATCGGTGGACGTAAGCCCATAATGGACCCATCGTTTTTCCTCTCCCAGTGTCTCCGAAATCTGGCGGGTAAAGGCAATGACATCGTGTTTGGTGACCGCTTCGATTTCTCCAATCCGTTTGACGTCGACCTTAGCCTTTTTCCGAATCTTTTCCACATCTTCTTTCGGGACGGCACCGATTTCCGCCCACCCGGAAAGAGAGGCGAGTTCGACATTCAGATATTCGTTGAAGCGGGATTCGTCAGTGAACAGGCTCTTCCTTTCAGGCGTCATGTACCGGTCGATCATTAGAAAATCTCCTTCCGGATGATTGTCTGGTCTTTATCCGGACCGACGCTGATTAAATCAAAGGAGATCCCGGTCAGTTCTTCAAGGTGGCGGATATAGTTCTTGCAATTTTCCGGGAGGTCGTCGAAATTCTTAATGGAAGAAATGTCTTCCGTCCAAGAAGGCATCTCTTCATAGACGGGGGTGACTTCCTCAAGCTCAGGCAGGGAGGAAGGCATAAAGTCGATATCCTTGCCGTTAATTTGGTATTTGGTACAGATCTTAATCGTTTTTACCACCGAAAGGACATCCGTAAGCATCAGGGCAGCATGTTTTACGTTCGTCAGCGAGACAATATAATTTAATTCGGCTGTGTCTATCCAACCGATCCGGCGAGGACGTCCGGTTACAGTCCCGAATTCATGGCCCTTGTTCCGGATGAGGGAAGCAAGTTTTTCATCGCTGATTTCCGATGGGAAAGGACCTGCCCCTACTCGCGTGGTATAGGCTTTGACAATGCCGCAGATTTCCTTGACGGAGTCGGCAGGAAGTCCTGTATTGGAAGGAATCGCATTGGCCAAAGGGGAAGACGAGGTGACAAACGGGAAAGTTCCATAGGTAAGGCATAGCCTTGCCCCCTGGGCACCTTCGAAAAGAATTTTCTTCCCATCGGCTAAGGCTTTCTGCAAAAAGCGGGAAGTATCGGTAAGACGAGGAAGGACAAAGGGGCGGAACTGTTCAAGATATTTCCTGATTTCCTCGACGGTAAAAGTCTTGGCGCCATATGCTTTCAGTTCCAGATTCTTTAGGGGAAGGATAGACTCTAGACGTTCTTTGACAAAATCCGGATAAAGAAGGTCGCCGGCCCGAAGGGAAAGACGGGCGGCTTTGTCTTCATAGCAAGGTCCGATACCGTTCTTCGTCGTCCCGATTCTGTTTTTCCCTAGCGCGGTTTCACGTGCTTTGTCTAGTTCGATATGGTAAGGGAGAAGAAGGGATGCCCGCTTGGAAATGAGGAGAGAGAACTCCTTATGGCCGCTTTCTTCGAGATTTTTGATTTCCTTGTCCAGGCAGGAAAGATCAATCACCCTGCCATCGGCAAGAACATTTGTCACATCCGGATTTAAGATTCCTGAGGGAAGAAGGCGTAGAGCGAATCGCTTTCCATTATGTTGAATGGTGTGGCCGGCGTTGTTTCCACCCTGGGAGCGGACAACAATATCTGCCTTCGACGCGAAATAGTCGGTGATTTTTCCTTTTCCCTCATCACCCCACTGCCTACCCTGAATTGCTAAAGTCTCCATTGAAAAATGCTCCTCTTTCACTTGTAATGAAGACCGTTCATTACTTATAGATTTTAGCACAAAAGAGAAAAGAGGGAAGATGGTGAGGATTAATTTTGCTTCTCAAGCAGAGTCCTTAAATACATTAGGCTAAGACGTCCGTTGAAGGAGAAAAGATATTCGTTGTCTTTCTTTAGCCTCTCCTTTACCTTCGTCCTTGGAATCAAAGAATAGCCGATATCTTCAAAAGGCTCTTTATTTGATTTTCCAAAAGAAACGATTTCACCCTTAACAAGGGCGATGGTTTCATCGCTTAACCCAGTTGAGGAAGGAGAGGGAGGAATAAGAAGAGAAAGATGGTCGACCACTGCCCCGGTTTCTTCCCTGCTTTCTCTCTTAGCGGCACTAAAAACGGATTCATCTTCCTTGTCCACTAATCCTGCAGGGACAGAATAAAGATAGGAACCGACAGCAGGCCGGAACTGCTTTTCAAGAAGGAGATAGAATTCGTTTTCTTTCTTGTTGAAGTAGTAAAGCAGGATCCTCACTCCATCAGGACGTAGAAAGTCATGGGTCAGGGGAAGCAACGATTTTTCATTGTGGCGGGAAGAGAGATAATAATCGTAAGGAAGGACTTTTCCATCCTTATCCACCTCGTAGTGAAGGACGTAAAAATTCAGGAAGGGATGGTTTGTCTCCTTTGTGGCGGATAAAAGTTTCCATTTCCTGCTCATTTTTCTTCCTGCCTCCTTTTCTTTTTTCCAACCAATGCGTACCTCACGGCAGTTGAAAGGTAGGCGCATAAACTTCCCACTAAAAGTCCAAAGGAAACGTCAGAAAGAAAATGGGCTCCATAAACCATCCGTGAGTAGGCGATAAGAAGATCCACGGCTAAGGAAAAGACAAATAACCTAGTTCGCCCGTTTTTCCTCTGTCCCTTCCTCACCGGATAGAGTAGAGGAAGAAGAAGGAGCTGGGCAGCAGTGGCGCAATGTCCGCTCGGCCATGATTTATAATTGTCAGAGATGGAAAGGCCGCGGAAGTGAAATTCCCACCATTGGCGGAAAATCTCATCATCGGTATTCAAATTCGGATTGACGAGGAAGCGGTAACGTGGCCGTGCGGCAAGGACTTTCAGGCCATGCATAAGGACAAACTGGATAAACCTGGCCATTAAGATGATGATTCCGGCCTGAAGAAGATAGGAGGAGGAAGCGTCGTTCCGAATCACCCAATAAAATAAGAGAGTAAATAAGAGTGAAAGAATGGTGGCAACCAGATAAGAAGGGACGGTGTTAAGCCGCCTTCCATAATCGTTATGTGCGAAGGTAAAGGAATCCCCAAGAAAATAGATGCACGCTAGGTTGGCAAGGACAAGTACGGCAATGCCGAGTGCTTTCCACTTTCTTTCTTTCTGCTGGATTAGTGCTTTGAAAATAAGAACCCCGCCAAGAGGAATCATGGCGTAGGCGATGCTTTCCCCGAAAGTTTCAAAGAAGGAGCCTAAACCTGAATTTGGGTTATAAACCAGATTGGCTAGCTTCCAGTCAAAGAGACTGCCGAATATAATGCCAATAACACATATAGCGGACACAATTAGTATATCAAGGAACTTGATTTGATACCTACTTTTTTTCATTCGTTTTCTCCCTAGTTTATTCTATAATAAAACCACTATATACTATCTTTTCTTTTCAAGTACCGCAAGGAGGTTCGTATGCGAACAAAAATATGCAAGTGGATATTGTTATTCACCCTGTCTCCTCTTGCCTTTGCATCCTGCAAGGATGAAAATTCCGGTCAGTCAGGGACGTCATCCGCTAAGCCGTCGATTGTCCTGCCGGATATTGATCCTGGGATATCTTCCTCAAATGGGGAGTCCGGAGAGGTTTCTTCGGCCCCACAGGACAATCTTGAAAATATCCTGGTCAACTCTCTCTATCAAATGCAGAACATCGATCAGGTGTCCGTCAAAACGACTGACAATACGTTCAAAGGTGATTTCGATGTCACTTATTCCTCTGTTTCCTTGACGAAAACTTCCTCTGACACTGCTGAAGATAAAATAAGGAAAACCGTTAAAGGAAATGTCAAGGTCACCGAAGGAAAATCCGAGTCTGCCTTAACTGGTCTGCAGGGCGAGGAAAGCAAAATTGCCTTAAGCAGCAAGAACTCCTGCCTGCTAACTCTTTCCGATGTCTATACCAAAGAAACCATTACCGGTTCTTCGCAGGCTTCCGAGAGGAAAAAGCAACCTGATTATTCGGGAAAGACATCCATGGATTTCTATGTTGAGGATAGTACGGCCTATGCTGATTTCAGCGGTCTATCCTCTCTCCTCAAGACCTACAATACAAATGTTCCTGCGGTTTTAAAGTATAAAATAAGTCTTTCCTCTAGTTCCTCTTCCGTAAGTCAGAAGAAAACCCAAGAAGAAATCAAGAACGAACTTGAGGAAAGGAAGAGCTCTCTCAGCCAGGATTTCACTTATTCCAAAGAGGGAGACGATCACTACTCCGTTTCGTATCATTTTGGAATTACCGATGCCGACCGGCTAGGACTATCGGCATTTGTTCCTTCAGTCGATAGGAATAGGAAGCTTAGCTATAGCTCTTCAGCCTTGACTGCATTAAGCCTTAGCGGAAGTCTTTCCGTGTATTATTCAAAGAAGGCCCTACAGAACATTGTTGCAGCCATGCCTGACGGGGATGAAAAGACACAGAGGGAACAAATCATTGCCCTTATTCCTTTTGAAACTATTGTCGTCAATGTCCAGGACAGGGCAAGGAACTATAATTTTACTTATGACTCGGTGCAAGTAACGAAACTGACGCCTGCAGAGAAATTGCAGTTTGTGCAACTAAAATAACCCTTTTTGTCCAATTGTTAAGCACTTTCAAAAATATTCCTGGGAAATTAAATTATTTTCTCTTTTCATAGGATATAATAAGTTCAAACCTTGTTAGACAGGGATTTAGAATCGAGGGAAAGAGAATGGCACGTCCAATCAGACGAAATCGTCCGCATGTGCGGAAGATTAATTACATCAAGCATCCAAATGGTGTTTTCATCAACCAGAAACGCTTTGGGGAACTGGTTGAAAGGGAAGATAACCCGAAATCGCTATATAAAGTCAAAGAATACAGGTATACCGGAAGACTCCATCAGGGTTTAATCGAGTTCCGTTACGGCCAGGACCTGAAAACCGTGGTCCCTGAGCCTGCGGACTATGACCATGGATATACTTTGGAAGGAATAGCGGACAAACTCTTTGAAGCACAGAATGCCTTGGTTATCCATAGTGCCATAGAGCATCGTTCGTTCGTCTATATCAATCGGAAGACCACAAGGTCATTCGTCGGAGATCCTAACAAAGTCTATTCCGTCTATATCCGTATCTATGATAATGTCTATGGAAATTCGGACAATCGCTGGGTTGTCCTTTATGCAGAAGAGGCAAAGTAGGTCCGTTTAAAGTTTTTTGTCGAAAAAAGAAGACATGTCGGAAAGTTTTTGTGTTGTTTTTTCTCAGAAAGGGGCTTACTGTGGTGATTGTCATCGGTGGAAGGATCGGACTTGGAAAAACGACTACCTCGCAAATCCTGTCCAAAGAATTGAACGTTCCGGTTTATTATGAATCCGTCGAGGGAAACAAAATCCTCCCTCTTTTCTATTCGGCAAGCGAAGAAGACCAACAAAAATATCGCTATCCTTTCCTTCTCCAGCTTACCTTCCTTGCTTCCCGTTTTCATTCCATCGTGGAGGCTTTGGAAAATGATAACGCAATCCTCGACCGTTCCCTCTACGAGGATTACTATTTTGCGAAGAAAAACCATGACTTAGGACGGATTTCCGACCTGGAACTAGAGACCTATAAAGGTATCCTTGACGAGAGGAGGCTCGGCCTAGATAAGCTTCCGAAAAAGTCACCCGACGTCATGGTCTACCTCCATGGAAGTTTTGACACCTGCCTTCAACGGATCAAAGAACGGGGACGCTCTTTCGAAATCGAACCTTCCCTCGTGGACTATTATCATTTCCTCTGGAAGGATTACGACAGTTTTGTCACGGATTCCTATAAGGCTTCTCCGATTATCTCTGTCGACGTTGACAAGCGGGATATCTTAAAGAACGAGAGTGACCGTAAGTGGCTCCTTGCCCAGCTTACCCCCTACTGCCGGCAGATGCCTCCTCATTCATCTTTAACTAAATAGTAGTCAAAGGAGAGGGAACGGAAATCGTCCCTCTCCTTTTTCCTTTCCGGCGAAAAAGAAGAAACGCGTCCCCTGCCTACGACAAACGGATCGATGAATCGCTTCTTTACCGGGATGAGGTAGGAATAAGGCCTTCCCTTCCTCCCCCGTCTGACCTTAGAAAGCGAAGTAAAGGATTCAAACCTTTTCTTAGTTCGTTCATCGGCATTCCTTTTGCCGATGACTTCCTCCTCCGTGGAATATAAATCATCCCTAGTCAGGACATAGATCTTCCTCGCATAGGATAGAACATGGCAAAGGTATTCCCTGGCATAACGGTCTTCATCGCAGGAATAGATTCGCCCCGCCTTCAGGGAAAAAGAGGCAAACCTTTCGGCAGGTTCCGGTGTGCGGAAACAGATTTCCTGTTCACCTTTTTCGTTTAGGGAGATAACAAGATTGGAGAGGATTTTCCTGATTTCCGTTTCGGATGCAAATCCAAAATTGACGGAATTAGAAAGCGTATATTCCAGGCGATCTGCGGAAAGCATAGGGGAGGCATTGTCTGCCAAAGAATAGCGATGATAATCAAAGACGTCCAGGGTGGTCAGTCCCCTCTTTCTTAGATTCTCTTGGATGAGGGCACTTCCTTCAATCCTCTCCTTAGTCTTTTCCTCGGTGGCTTCCTGTTTCCTATGATCCCCAAGGAGAAAATCAATGACATGGGCAAAGACGGGAGTCGAAATGTCGTGGAAAAGTCCGCTGAGGATGACTTTCGGCTCCTTGGTAAACCGGGAAAGAAGATAACTTACTCCAACAGAGTGGACAAAGCGGGAGTAATGGCCAAGAGAAGAAAAGAAAGGAAAGGACGTATATTCCATTCCGCAATGCCTGTTGACCCCTTTTAGCCGCTTCCTTTCCTTCGCCGAAAGAAAAGGCTGAATATAAGAAGGGGGATATGGCTGATAAAGAGAAAGAAGGTTTGCACTTTTATCTTTCATAATGAAAATGATTCCAAACTGTGGGAATATTCGGCTTTCTGGATAAGTTTGCAAAGGAAACAAAAAAGCCGGTGCCACAAGGCACCGGCGTGAAATTTAGTAGTTGGCTTTTCCTTCGGAACCGAAGAGCTTAATCTTCTCTTCGACCTTGTCGCAGATGGCCTGATAACCAGGCTTGAGAAGCTTACGCGGATCATAGCCTTTTTCAAGGTTGGAAGCATCCGGAGTGGCTTTTCCTTCAGCGCAATACTCCCTAGTAGCCTTGGCGAAGACTAGCTGGCAATCCGTATTGACATTGATCTTGGAAATACCTTCGCTGATGGCACGCTTAATCTGGTCATCCGGGATTCCGGTTCCGCCATGTAAGACAAGCGGAATATTTCCGGTGGCATCATTAATCTTCTGAAGGACATCGAAATGAAGTCCCTTCCAGTCAGCAGGATAAATGCCATGGATGTTTCCAATACCGGCAGCGAGGAAATCAATGCCTAAGGCAACAATCTTCTTGCATTCTTCCGGATCAGCGACTTCTCCGTCGGCAGTAATGCCATCTTCCGTTCCGCCGATCGAACCGACCTCAGCTTCCCTGGAAAGGCCGTGATCATGGGCCCTGTTGACGAGCTCCTTGGTCTTGGCGACATTCTCTTCGAAAGGAAGAGCAGAACCATCGAACATGATGGAAGTATAACCAGCGTCGATGCAGGCCTTGGCAGCCTCATAGTTTCCGTGGTCAAGGTGGATGGCTACAGGAACGGTGATGCCAAGTTCCTTATCCATCGTACGGACAAGATTAGCAACGACCTTATAGCCGCCCCTATATTTGGCAGCACCCATTGACGAAGCAATGATAACCGGAGAATTGAGTTTCTGTGCGGTTAACAGAATCGCCTTTGTCCATTCAAGGTTGTTGGTGTTGAAGTGTCCGATGGCATAATGTCCGGCCTTAGCAACCTTAAGCCTACGCGTAGCATTAACAATCATTAAGATAAGCCTCTCTTTCAGAAATTATTTTAGTTATTTCTTTTCCTTTTTACAACAAGGAAGAAAGCGTTTTGCCCTAATTTTGGAAACGCCTGCCTACTTTGACTTCTTGGACAGTGAAATGACTGATTGTTTTCCATTTTCGGCATGCTGGATCAAGGAACGTATCCTCTGATAGTTCTCTTCGTTCCCACAATCAGGGAACTCGATAAAGTATCCTTGTCCGTCAACTTCCCGGATGACGATATTTTCTCCGCTGATTTCCCTTCTGATTTTCTTTTTCTTTTGCACGCTGGAAACAAGAAAACCGGCGGAAAGAAAATCATGGATGCAGTCTTCCGCACTAGCCCAGACCTTGTTGACTTCCCCTTCTTTCAGGAGAATGTTGATTGGCCGGATGACTTTGCCGTCTTTCCGGCATTTTGGGATTCCCTTGTGAACCAGGGAAGAAGGATAATAGGTCTTCCCTTTATCATGACTGACTGACCGGAGACGGAGGATGTTATTGGAGTTCCTGCTTTCCTTGGAAACGGAAAAATAGGTGTCCTTTCGGTATGAGATACGGGAAATCTTTCCTAAACTCCTGATTTGTTCGATCGCCTTATCGCTTTTTGTATGAAGTTCCCGTTTCGTGGTGTACCTGTTGCCCTCGCGTAATTCCAAGAACGTCCTTTCGTTATCGAGAATGATATCCGCTTTCTTGCGAGAGGGAAGAATGGTTTCCATGTATGATTTTACGATATACTTAAAATAAATTGATATGGTAAACACGGAATCGGCGGATGTGGCCTTTTCGTCACGGATAATACGGCGCAGGAAAAGGGACTTCGGATTTCCGTCGATGAAGTTCGTGATAATATCAATCCCCTTAAAGTTTTTCAGCCTGCCCATGGAGAGGGCATAAATTCCTTCCACAAGAATAACATCGAAGTCATTTCCGTTTATGACTTGGTCATTATCGACCTGTTCACTGATGACCTTGGAATATTTCCGCTCCTTGATCCTTTTACCCGCATAAAGAGACTTGATATCCTCTGAGGCACTTTTTAAATCATAGACGGTCGGCTCATCAAAATTCAAAACCTTCCACTCGTCATAAAGAGACTTCAGGAACAGATCCCTGTCTTTTTCAGGGATAAGGCCGGCAATTTCTTTTTTGATTTTTGCGATTTGTTCAGGTGCGTATTTCTTATCGAAGGGGATAGAATAAATGATTTTCTTGATTCTGGCACGGATTTCTTCCCTGTTTTTCAGCTTACCGCTGAAATAGTTGTCATTGACCTTATTCGGAATAATTCCCGAGAGTCCGAAATTATACTGGTCAAGGGAAACAATGACTGCCTTATGCCCATTCTCTCCAAGAAAATGAACCAGGGTTTTGGCAAGAAAAGACTTACCACTGGAGGAGGCTCCGCCGATAAGGACAATTGCCTTCTTGCTTGATTCTTCCGCCTCTTCGATAAGGTCGAGGTTGGCACAGGCCCATTTATCCGTGTGATGAAATTTAAAGCTCATAAAAGTTATCCATTCTAATCCTCTAAGAGGGTAATCCACTGCCTAAACGAATTTGCCGTGTCATAGAATAGCCGTCCGATGGAGAAAGAAGAGGGATCATCCAGCGAGAGGTCCTTAACAAGGAAATCATTCCTCGCCGTATAGTTAAATTTCAGCCTCAGTTGGTTTATCAAAGTGAGTGCGATAAGCAAGGAAAATATGGAAAGACACCTTCTCGCCAGGGAATAGGCCCTTCCGACAAACCGACCGATTAGGCTATTTCCTTCTTCACCGAAAAGCCTCTTCCATAATGGCCGGAGAAGAACGATTGTCAGAGTGCTGACTAAAAGATAGACGATGACGAAGCTAGCCAAAATCAGTGTCCTGTAGGCAAAGGAAGAAGCCAAAGCACGGGAAACCGATCCGGAGAGATCAAGGACATGGTTAATGACAAACCCTTGGAAGAAGGCGGGAACATGAAGTTCCGATAGGGCATTATGAAGTTGCTGTGTCCTTTCTTCGGAAGCCGAAGCGACATTTTGCATGAATAGTCCTTCATTAGGCCTAGTCTTCCTATAGGCACTTGTCAGAAAGCTGTTTCCTAGGGCTGTGCCCCTAAGACCATGGGCAAGCGGAACACCGCAAAGATATCCAGCCAAGCACCCTAAAGTCGAGGCAAATGAATAAAGATGCTTCTGTTTAAAACCTTTAAAGAAACCAATCCTTAACGATAGTAAAAGAAGAACGAGGACAATAATATCAATGACACCCATGACTAATAATAGATACTATCTTTTACCGCCTGTGCCGTTTCTTTTCCTAATATTGTTTCAATAATGAGAAAACTGAAATCAATGACGGCAGCAGCACTTCTTCCGGTGATGAGCTTTCCGTCTCTTACGGCATATTTATCGACATAGGTTCCGCCGAAATCTTCGTTCCTGCTTGTGAAACAGGTATATTGCTTCCCTTTAAGAAGCCCAAGATGCCCAAGAATTGTCGGCCCGGCACAGATGGCAGCAATGTACTTGTCCTGTGCAGCAAAAGAAAGAATCCTTTTTAAGAACTCAGGATTCTTCTCCTCGGCAATATATTCCGGTCCGCCAGGGATGACTAGCCTCCCATATTCCGAAATATCGACTTTGGAAAGATCGACAAAATTATCAACATGGATATCGTACCGACCCCTTGCTTTTGTTGCATTGATTGCGGCGAAAGTGACATCCAGCTTTGCCCGGCGCAACAAGGCAACCGTCCCTATGGCTTCAATATCTTCGAATCCATCTGTTACCACGACAAGAATTTTCATTTTGCGTTACTCCTTCTCTTCATTCCATCGCTTATAATAATAGCATTTAGGAACAACAATAGAAAATGAACGCAATAAATTGTGATTTGGAAAACAGGGACGGCTATATCTTCCCCTTTGAAGGAGATAAGCATTATGGAACCATTGTCATGCTTCCTTACCGGAAAGACACCTGGCGCAACGATGCTAAGCCTGCCTTAGAGGAATTCCTGAACGTCGTTGAGGCAATCACGCCATACGAGCGGGTTATCCTTGTCGTTGATCCTTCCATTGAGTATTCTGTGGTTTCCCGTTTTGAACTTCCTAATGTTTTCATTCTTCGTCTTCCCTATGACGATGCCTGGGCAAGAGATTCTCTCCCGGTCTTTAGGCAGAACAAGGAATACCATCTCGCCGGGGTCGATTTCGGATTCAACGCCTGGGGAGGAACCTTTGACGGCCTTTATTCCCCCTGGGACAAGGATGATACAATCGGAAGAAAACTTCTTTTGGAACTGAGGAGGCAGAGAAAAGCGGAAAAAGACTTTATCCTGGAAGGCGGAAGCATCCACACAGACGGAAAAGGGACCCTTCTTACCACTGAGGAATGCCTCCTGTCCAAAGGCCGAAACCCTTCAAGGAACAAGGAACAGATCGAACAGAGACTTCTTACCAGTCTGAACAGGAAGAAAGTCATCTGGCTTCCATTTGGAATCTATCAGGATGAGACAGACGGTCATGTGGACAACAGGGCCTGCTTCCTTTCCCCGGATACGATTGCCTTGGCTTGGTGTGATGATGTAAATGACCCCCAGTATGAACGCTGCATGGCGGATCTGGAAGTCCTTCGGAAGGAAACCGACTTTCAGGGAAACCCCTATCGGATAATCCGTCTGCCCCTTCCGAAAGTTAGGTACAGGACAAAAGAAGAAGTTTCCGGACTGAAGAATGAGGGGGAAGCCGTAAGGCGCCAGGAAGGAAGAAGACTTGCGGGCAGTTATGTCAATTTCTACAGGGGAGAAAAATACATTCTTCTCCCAAAGTTCAACGACCCAAGGGATGAAGTCAATGTAAAAATCCTGGAAGAATTCTATCAGGGACAAAAGAAAATCATTCCTCTCTATTCCCGTGAAATTCTTCTTGGCGGAGGAAACCTTCATTGCATCACTAAGCAGATTCCCTATGGGGAGGATTATCCTATCTTTGCGGAGGACAAGGACCGATGAAAAAAGTAACATTAGCAGCCAGCCAGATGTCCTGTAGTAAGGACTATGACGAAAACATTAAAAAAGCGACGAAACTTATTCGTGATGCCAAGAAAAAAGGTGCAGACAGGATTCTTCTTCAGGAACTATTCGAACGGAACTATTTCTGCCAGATTGAAGATTATTCCCGCTTTTCCTTTGCCGAAGAATATTGTGGATCGAAAACCTTGGAATACTTCAGCAATCTAGCAAAAGAACTTGAGATTGTCCTTCCCGTTTCGTTCTTTGAGAAAGAAGGAAACTGCTTTTTTAATTCTCTTTGCGTAATCGACAAAGACGGGACACGGCTTGGTCTTTACCGGAAGACCCATATTCCGACCGGGCAGTGCTATGAGGAGAAATTCTATTTCACTCCAGGTGACACGGGATTCAAGGTTTTCAATACCAAGGCAGGAAGAAGGGGAATCGGCATTTGCTGGGACCAATGGTTTCTGGAAACCGGCCGTGAACTTGCCCTGAAAGGTGCCCAGTATCTTTGTTTCCCTACTGCCATCGGAAGCGAGCCTGTCCTTCCTAAGGATAGCCGTGACCATTGGCGCAATGCCAGGATCGGACAGTCGGCACTAAACATCATGCCGTTGATTGCCTCTAACCGTGTAGGGACGGAAAAAGATACGAATTCTTCCAGGACTTTCTATGGTTCTTCTTTTATTACCGATGAGACCGGAACAATCGTAGAAAAGTTCGATCGTACAGAAGAAGGAATCCTTCTTCACTCCTTCGACCTTGATTCCATCGACAGTAAGCGGGTGGAATGGGGCATCTTCCGTGACCGGCGTCCGGAAAGGTACAAGGATATCAGGAAGCTTGATGCCTCCAAGGAGGAAAACAAATGAGACTTAGGTCATTCAACGTCAATTCCATCAAGGCCTATCTGTCAAAAGGCCTTCTTGCCCAGTGGTCGAATGTGCGTCCCGACATTCTTGGAATCGAAGAACTTAAATTAAGCGAGAAAGAACATAAGGATTTCCCTTTCCAAAGGGAAGGATACCTTCCCTTTTGGACGGTGTCTAAGACAAAAAAAGGTTATGCAGGGACAGCGGTTAGGACAAAGAAGGCACCTCTTAACGTTCACTATGGTCTAAAGAACGGAAAGTATGACGATGAGGGACGGGTAATCACTCTGGAATTCGAAAATTTCTATTTTGTCGAGAGGTATGTCCCTAATTCCGGTGAAAACCCTACACCAAAAGAAAAGCCGAAACGTCTCGGCTACCGCAGGATTTTTGAAGGCGACCTTCGGGACTATCTTTCTTCGCTGAGGAAGAATAAACCGGTCATCGTCACTGGTGACCTTAATGTCGCCCATAATGAAATCGATTTGAAGCATCCTGAGACCAACCATAATTCCGCCGGATTCACCGACGAAGAACGGGAGGCCTTCGGGAAGCTTTTGTCCTTAGGATTTGTCGACACCTTCCGTGCTTTGCATCCTAGTGAAGAAAAATATTCCTATTTTTCCTATCGTTTCCATGCACGGGAAAAGAATGCCGGCTGGCGGATTGACTATAGGCTGGTAAGTAAGGATATTTTCCCGCTTGTAAAATCCAGTGACATCCTTACTGACGTCTATGGTTCCGATCATTGCCCTGTCGTCAGGGATATCGACCTTTCCCTTTAAGAATAGATATTGAAAGCCGTGGCTTTATCCATTAAGATATTAAGGAATAAAACGGACGGAACAGGAACCAGATAGACTAAGGAATCTATTTTTGGTGCTGCGAATCCTATGAAAAATAAGGATGAATGAAGATGAATAACTCAAATAACAAAGAAGAAGTCAAATTTGACAGAGAAATCGGAAACTATCCGATTAAGGTCGTTGCTTTAGGCGGACTGGACGAAAACGGGAAGAACTGCTACGTCATCGAAATCAATAACGATGCGTTCATCATCGAATGCGGCATCAAATATCCGAACAACAGGATTCCCGGTGTCGACCTCATCATTCCCGACTTTACTTATATTAAGGAAATCCAGTCCCGTGTGAAGGCAATCATCATCACCCATGGACATGACGACCAATATGGCGCCCTTCCCTACCTTCTCAATGTCGTCAATGTACCGATTTACGCCAGCGAAACAACCATCACCTATATTCTCAACAAGCTTGGACAAAAGTCCTACAAGGTGAAAAATGCAAAATTCGTTCCTGTCCAGCCTAGTTCCGATGTTCTCATTTCAGGAAAGAAATTCCACTTCTTTGAGACGACCCACAGCATAGCCGAATCCTTCGGCTTCGCCTTAGAGACTCCCCAGGGAAACATCGTCTACACCTCCGATTTCATTTCGGACTATTCCGCAAGGAAAGGCTACACGTTCGATCTTCCCCGTATTGCCCGGATATCCGAGGAACAGAAGACCTTCCTTCTTAGGGCGGAATCCGAGAGTGCAAACCTTGCCGGAAACGCCTCTCCGAACCACCGGATCATCGAGAAGGCCAAGCCTGTCTTCGAAGATCCGACCGGAAAGATTTTCGTTTCCCTTTATACCCAGGATTTTTTCAACATTCAGGAAATCATCAATCTTTCCCGCCGTTACCGCAAAAAGATCTGTATCGCGAACAAGGCGGATGTATCGCTTTTCGATGACAGGGCCAAGCAGGGAATCAGGAGGATTCCGGATTCCATGCGGATTAATGCTGACCAGATTGCCAGGATGCAGGATACGGATGTTGTGGTCTTAGTGACCGGAAGCGGAGAAGAGCTATTCAACCTGTCCAAGGATATCTGCTACAACGCGCTAGACGGAATCCGGGTCAACACCAAGGACTCCTGGATTATTGCCGCTCCTTCCGTCCCTGGCACGGAAGTCCTCGCCACAGATGCCTCGGATACCGTGTTCCGCACGGACTGCCACGTTCTTGCCTTATCCCGAAAGGAACTTGCCTCCAGGCATGCCCAGCAGGAGGATTTAAAGAGGAGGTTATCCCTCTTCCGTCCCCGTTACTATTTCCCGGTCAAAGGGGAATTCCGTCTCTTGACGGCAAATGCCCAAATCGCCCTGAACAGGAATATCGGTCTGAACAATCAGAACATCTTCGTCTTTGATAACGGCAGGGCCCTAGCCTTCGACGACAGGGGACGGCTCATCCATAAGAACATCCTTCTTAAGACCGGCGACGTCCTTGTCGACGGCAATTCGGTCGGTGAAGTGAAAGAGGCGGCAATCGAGGAACGGCAGAAGAGGGCTGACGGCGGAGTCATCATCCTCTCTTTGGCCATCAGCTGGAAGAAACGGAAGATCGTTTCTTCACCTGATATCCAGAGGAAAGGCTTCCTTTACAGGAAGGATTTCAATCCCCTCAGGAATCAGATTTCCTGCCAGTTTACCACTCTGGTTCAGAATTGGCTTGGCAACGACAAGGCGAAAAATTCCATTGAGGACAGGAACCACCGGATTGCCGAGAAGATGTCCCGTTTTTTAAGGAAAGAGACCAAGAAGGAACCGATGGTAAGGTGCGAGCTTATCAACGTCGACAATCTCCAGGCCTTTGACTCTCATTAGAGTGACGTTCATATTTAAAAAAACAGCTTCCTAAGTGACAGGGAGCTGTTTTTGTTTTGCATGGGAGTTTAGAAAGAAGATTACTTTACGATATCAACGCCGTGCGAGGTTCCAAGCCGGTTTGCCCCAGCCTTCACCCTTTCCTCGGCAGCCTTTTTGTCGCGGATTCCACCGGCGGCCTTGACCCCCATCTTGGGTCCGACGGTCTTGCGCCTAAGGCTGACATCCTCGGCCTTAGCCCCCCACTTAGAGAAACCAGTGGAGGTTTTCACAAAATCGGCACCTGCTTTCTTGGCTAAAAGACAGGCACGGACCTTTTCCTCATCCGTCAACAGACAGCATTCGATGATGACTTTAAGAAGACGGCCGTCGCACGCTTTCTTAATTTGACTGATTTCTTTTTCCACATAATCGTCCTCGTGGTCTTTCAGCATTCCGATGTTGATGACCCTGTCGACCTCTTCGGCTCCTTTTTTAACGGCATCGGCCGCTTCGTATACCTTGCTTTCCCTTGTCCTTGCCCCAAGAGGGAAGCCGATGACGGTACAGACCTTCGTCCTAGACCCTTTCAGAAGCTTTGCACAGAGCTCAATCCAGCAGGGATTGACACAGACAGACGCAAAAGAGTATTCCTTTGCTTCTTCGCAAAGCTTTTCAATCTGGGCTTTTGTGGCATCCGGCGCAAGTAACGTATGGTCAATTAAACGATTGTATTCCATGTTTCTTTCCTCGAAGGAAATTATAGCAAAGTTTATTTCGGTTAAACAAATTTTCTGCGACCTATTGAAATAAATGTATGACACGAGTATAATTTTTAACTGCGATTAAGCTTATTTGAATAGGAGAGTATAGAACCATGGCGAACATCAAATCCGAGAAAAAACGTATTCTTGTCCGGAAACGGAATCATGACATCAATGCTGCTTTCAAATCTTCCAGGCGTACTGCCATCAAGAAGGTCGATCAGGCCATTGCTGCCAAGGACGGTGCATTAGCCGTCAAGCTTCTTCCTGAAGCGGTTTCCTTGATTGACAAGTCGGTCAAGAAGGGCATCCAGCATAAGAACACCGCTGCCCGTCAGAAATCCCGTCTTACCCTTGCCGTCAATTCCCTTTCTGTTGCTAAAGCACCGGAAGCCAAGTAGAATTCTGTCTTTTAAAACAAAAATCGGCTTTTCAGCCGATTTTTTTGTGGTTCTTTTCTCAGACTAGTAACGATACTTACGGACAAAGGTTGCCAGGAACAGCTCCCTTCTCACATCCCCGTCATCCCTGTTTAGCTTCCTGTCTTTTTCCCTGTCGGCCCTGTCGGAAAGAATGCTAAGAAGGGTGGAATAGGACCTTGCCCCCCTGTCTTTCCTGGCGTAATAGATTCTTCCCGGTTTTACGCCCAATTCCTTGGCAATCGAGTCCTGGCCCTCTCCCTGTTCGGCAAGGGCTTTGACTAAGGCCATAAAACGGAACTGGGAGACAAAGACGGGAAATAGGCTAAGAGGAAGGCTTCCTCCCTTTCTTAAGTCCTGATAGACGCAAAGTGCTCTCTTTGTGTCCTTACGGAGAAGAGAAGTGACAATGGAAAAGACGTCTTTCTCTAAAGGAGGGGCTACCAAAAGAAGGACGTCGCTCTTCCTGACATGGCTGCTATAGCAAAGAAGCTTGTCCAAGGCGTTCTCAAAGGAAAGAAAGTCCCCGGGAAAATAGGACAAAAGCAGATTGATGGCGTCCTGGTCGATTTTCTTGTTCTGTCCCGAAGCCCTTTCTTTGGCAAAAAGGGACAGATCATTGTCGCTTGGGGAAAGACAGGAGACAAGTTCGACTGAACTTTCCCTAGCCGCCTTATACAGGGTTCCCCGCTTATCGACCATGCCAGGGACAATCCTGATAAGGTCTGTTTCGTTAGAAGGCGATTTCCTGTACTCCCTAAGCCCATTATAATCCTGGCTTGAGTCAGGAATCGGGTTTTTCTTTCCGGACTGGTTCAGGAAATAATAGGCATTGACGACGACGATGGTCTTTTTTCCGCCAAAGAGCGAAAGAGATAGACAGTCGGAGAGGAAGTCTCCGACTAAATCTTTATATCCGTCGTATTTTATCAGGGAAGAAAAGGCATCCTCAGGAAGGGATTTTCTAAGATCCCCCCTTGCCTTATGCTGGACAAAGCCGGAATCGAGTCCGTAATAAACCTTAATCATCGGACTAAATCAGTCTGGGATTTTCTCCACGGGGAGGTCCTTTTCGTCTATGGCTGTCGCTTCTTGGATGACGACATCCTGATAAGGCCTATCATTCGGATCTTTCTGGACAAGGGCAATCTTATCCACGACGTCCCTTCCTTCCCTTACATGACCGAAGGCAGCGTACTGTCCGTCGAGGAATTCATCGTCCGCATCACAGATGAAAAACTGGCTTCCTGCAGAGTCTGGATCCCTGGCCCGTGCCATGGAGACGGTTCCCCGTTTATGGGACAAGGTGTTTTTCACGCCATTTGCGGAGAATTCCCCCTTAATGGAATAGCCAGGCCCACCAACACCAGTGCCAAGCGGGTCTCCGCCCTGGATCCTGAAATGGCGGATTACACGATGGAACTTCAGTCCGTTATAGAAGCCCTTTTTCACTAGTTCGGTGAAATTGGCACAGGTGTTCGGCGCCTGGTCCCAGTCCAACTGGATTTTAATCGTACCATACCCTTTGATCTTTAATTCAATCATTGATGTTACCTCGTTTTCTATTATATCGGTTCGGATAGGCTTTTGCCCCAAATCAAAAAAGAAAAGAAAACCCCGCCCTCGATTTGGGCGGGGCAAAAGTCCGGATTGGATTTACTTTTTGACGGAGTCCTGGTTCTTGACGGCGTTGATCTTCGCGGCAATCTTCGCCTGATCGCCAAGATAGTAATGCTTGATCGGTTTAAGATCCTCGTCAAGCTCATAGACAAGCGGAACACCGGTAGGGATGTTTAATCCGGCGATATCCTCATCGGAAATGTTGTCCAGATACTTGACTAAGGCACGGAGCGAATTTCCATGGGCTGCAATCAGGACCTTCTTCCCGGCTTTGATTTCCGGAACGATGACCTCATTGTAATAGGGGACGACACGGGCAATTGTATCCTTTAAGGATTCATGCAAAGGAAGAAGCTTAGGGTCGACGCCTTTATACTGCTTCTGGTTTGCCGGATTGCGGGGATCGTCTTTTTCCAGGGCCGGCGGGGCAATGTCGAAGCTACGACGCCACTGATGGACCTGTTCGGCACCATACTTGGCGGCAGTCTCGGCTTTGTTCAGTCCCTGAAGGGCACCATAGTGACGCTCATTGAGGTGCCAGTCCTTGATGACCGGAATATAATCTTCGTCGACTCCGTCTAAGACATGCCAGGCAGTGTGAATGGCACGCTTCAGATAGGAAGTGAAGCAGATATCGAAAGAATATCCGCCTTCCTTGAGAAGCTTTCCACCGGTCTTGGCTTCTTCAACGCCCTTTTCGGAAAGTTCGACATCCGTCCATCCGGTGAACAGGTTGAGCTTGTTCCACTCGGACTCGCCATGACGGATAAGCACTAGTTTTGTCATGTTTTTCCTCCTCAGTACCGGAAAAGATTATAGTCTATTCCGCAAAGGAAAGAAAGAAGTCAGGGATGCAAAGCTCTCCCTTATTTCCTCCCTGATTTCCTGGAAACCGCTTGACCAGAAGACAAGATAAACGATGTACAGGCAGAAAGCGATAAGAGAGAGAACCAATCCGATAATGCCGCAAATCCTTCCGGCCCGGGCGCGGGAATTAATGGAGGCACGCTTTGAGCCCAAAACGATGGCGACGATGCCGAGGATGATATTTGCACTGCAAATCGAAAGAATACCTAAAACAAGGGCAGCGGTGTCCTGCTGTCCGTTTTCCTGGCTGTCATCCCTCCTCTTCTGGTAAGAGCCATAAGTTGAATGAAGGGAAGAGGAAGGGCTGATATTGCTGTTCCCCTGCCTATAGGGATCAAGTCTCGCCCCGCAATTTACACAGAATTTATTGTCGGGCGAATTCGGATGTCCGCATTTTGGACAATAACGATGGTACTCCATAAATTTTCCTCCTTGATTTATTGTAACAGAAAAAATGGACTTCTGAAAAAGGACTTCCTGGAATATGACCTGTTTTAGCTTTGCAAAATCTCTCTGAAAAAGAACCGGATAGTGGAACACATTTTACAAAAAAAGCCCTGCAGCTGCAGGACTTTTGAGATCAGTGGTGACCTGGACGGGGTTCGGACCCGTGAATGCATCCTTGAAAGGGATGTGAGTTAACCACTTCTCCACCAGGCCATAAGAGAATGGCGCCAACTGTAGGATTCGAACCTACGACCTACCGGTTAACGGCCGGTTGCTCTACCGACTGAGCTAAGTTGGCAACGGGTTCTAATATATCAAATCTTTTTTAGATTTGCAAGTGCCTATTTGCGCTTGCGTTCAATTAATTCTTTGACGTCTTTGACTGTCTGAATATTCATCCTTTCTTCCTGAGAGATTTCCGGAAGTCCGAATTCGTCTTCGATGTTGATGACAAGTTCCGCCTTATCCAGGGAATCAAGACCTAAGTCATCCAGATTGGTTTCCGGCGTGACTGAATTGATATCGAAACTTTTTTTCTTAATCTGCTCATTGAGCATTTCTTTTAGCTTTGCATAAATATCCATGATGGTTAACCTCCTGTTTCCCTTTTCCTGGGACGCACCTCTTTACTATAATATACCCGTTCTCAAATTGCTAACAAGTTTTTTCCTAACTATAATAGAAAAGAATAAGCGGTGGAATAATAATGGTTACCTTACAGATCCTTACCCGATCGTTTACCAAAAAAGACTTCTTCCTTCTTGGGGGAACTATTCTTTTGGTAACGAGGATCGGCATAGGAATCTTTCTTTTGATTCTTGCCTATACTAACCATCATAGGAGGAAGGAAGCGGAGAGGCATGACTATAATGTCCGCCTATACCGCTACGACAGGATCGGAAAACTGTTTTACTGCGTGGACAAAAAGAATCTGAAGAACCGGAAGACTTTCACAAGGGAAGAGTTCCTTCGCCAGTTTGTCCCTCAGGATAAGCTTCGGGTCAAGGCCTGGATCGATTCCATCAGCCGGGGAGAATACGAAGAGTACTTCAGTGCCGAAATCAAACTGAACAAGCCGAAAAGCACCTGTCCGACCATCAGGGAAGTTACCGGAATCAATCTGGATGCCCATAGGATTCACTTCGAATCCTATCTTGTACCCTATTCAAAAAGCGGCTTTTCCGAGAAAACCGGGTTTCTTAACCGCCTTCTTGCCAATCGTTACCTCCTTAAGCGTGAGGAAGAGGCAAGAAAATTCCTTGCCTCCTGCAGGGAAGAGTCGATGGGTGCCCTGTTTGTCATCAAGATCTTCTCGGATTCCTCCCTGTCCAAAGAAGAGGAAAAAAAGAAAAACGATGCCGTTTACCTTGCCCTCATCCGCTTTCTTTCGAAAAAGCGGAGAATGTTCGTCAGCAAGCCGGATGACGAATACGTCCTCCTTGACCAGACCACCTTCTCGAAGTTCTCGGCCAGGAACCTTGCTTCCACCATGGCGACTTCCCTTCAGCAGCAGGTGAACAGGGGACTTTCCGCCCATAGCCTCACTGTCGCTATCGGTGCCTCCCTTTCCCAGGATCATAAAGGGAACTTCCGCATAGGAATCCAACAGGCCGCAAAGATGTGCGACGCCATAGGAAGCGGAAAGGTGAAAAAACAACGCGTCCTTTTCTATGATTCTTCCTTCTTCACGAACTTTGAAACGCTTCAGGCCGAAAAAGAGGAAGTGAAAACCAGGATTAAAGACAAGACCTTCCGCACCTACTACACACCTTGCCTTGACTTCTTCTCCCCCCAGAGCGATAGGAGCCAAATCCGGCCTTCCTTCTATCTTGCCGAATTCGTCCCTTACGGAAGGAAGCACATCCACGGAAGGGAGGATGCCTTCGAGCACATTAAGGAAAGGCCTTCCTTCTCCCGTAAGCTCTTTACCCAGATTACTTCCTCTTTTGAACGAACCTATGAAAGCCATAAGGACGAAGAGATAACCTTGGTAAGGAAGATTCCTTATTTTCTAAGGAAGGATGCGGAAAAAGTCTTCTCCTCTTCAAAGTCCGGCTTCCGGAGGATGTTCCTTGTATCCGAAAGCGAAATCCTTAATTCCAGCGAGGAGACCTATAGGACAAGGAAAAACATCCGGGAAAGGAAAAAACTTGGCTTCACCCCTGCACTTCTCATTGATTTTCCCTCACCCGTGCTAAAAAGCCGTATACTAAAATTGTTTGCCTATTTCTTCGTCAAGCCAGAGCATGTCCTAGGCGGCAATAGTACCCAGAGCTCCCTCCGTGCCATCCAGGCAAACTACAAAGGATATTCCGTCCCCTTTGTCTATTACGGCTTAAAGACAACGGAACAGGCAGAACTTGCCTCCCACTATGGGGCAAGATTCCTGCTCTGCGATTCCTTGGCCCTCCCCTCAAGCCGGTTAGAGCCGTTTGATGCAAAAAAGGTCGGATTCTTTATTCAGGATGCCAAGAAGCTTGCCCCTAAGCAGACTCTTCTTGGAATGAAAGGAAAAGGCGAAGAAAGACGGGAAGAGTCGGAAAAAGAATAGGAGATAACCAAAATGGCAGACAAGAAAGTGAAAAGTATTACGTCGAAGAGCGAAAACATCACCAAGTGGTACACCGATGTGTGCACAAAGGCCGAACTTATGGACTATGCCCAGGCGAAAGGGTTTATCATTTACCGTCCTGACGGATATGCCCTCTGGGAAGGAATCCAGGGGTATTTCGATAAGCGCATCAAGCAACTTGGCGTCCGAAACGTCTATCTTCCCAGCCTTATTCCTAGGAGCCTATTAGCCAAGGAAGAAGACTTCGTCAAAGGCTTTGCCCCCGAGTGTGCCGTCGTGACAAAGGGAGGAAGCAAGGAGCTAAGCGAACCCTTTGTTGTCCGTCCCACAAGCGAGACTCTCTTCTGCGACCACTTTAAGGATATCGTCCACTCCTATAACGACCTTCCGGTGAAATACAACCAGTGGTGCTCCGTTGTCCGTTGGGAGAAGACGACACGGCCCTTCCTCCGGGGAAGCGAATTCCTTTGGCAGGAAGGACACACTCTTCACGGAAGCGAAAACGAAGCCCGTGAATTTGCCTTGTCCATCCTTCGGATCTATAACGAACTTGGCAAAGACCTTCTTGCCATTCCTTTTGTCAGGGGAAAGAAACCGGAGAGCGAAAAGTTTGCCGGTGCCGTTGATACCTATACTATCGAGGCCTTAAGGCCGGACGGACAGGCGCTGCAATGCGGAACCAGCCATTACCTTGGGCAGAATTTCTGTAAGGCCTACAATATCCGTTATCTGAATAAGGATAACCAGATTAGCTATCCTTACTATACTTCCTGGGGGATTTCCACCCGTCTTATCGGAGCCCTGATCAGGGTGCACGGGGATGATGAGGGACTTGTCCTCCCGCCTAGGATTGCCCCCACCCAGGTTAGGATCATTCCTATCCGTGCCGATAAGGACAAGCGGATCAGGGAGAGGGCGAATAAGAGGAAGGACGAGCTTATGAAAGAGGGAGTGCGGATTGAAATCGATGCTTCCGACAAGACCCCTGGCTGGAAGTTCAGCCAGTATGAAAGGAAGGGCATCCCTCTCCGGATTGAAATCGGGCCTAAGGACAGGGAAAACGGGACTCTTGCCCTTTCCATCCGTTATTCCGGGGAAAAGAAGTTCCTGCCTATCGAAGACGCTTTGAAGAACATCCCTCTTCTTCTTAAGGAAATCCAGGAAGGAAGGTATCAGAAGGCTCTTGCCTTCCTTAATTCCCACATTGTGGAAGTCCATAACTATGACCAGATCAAGAATGTCGTCACCGGCGGCTTAGGATTCGCCAAGACGAGGACTAGTTCCCTTTCCGAGGCAGAAGACGAGAAACGCCTTAAGGAGGACTTCAACGCCACTCCGAGAGTCATGCCCTTCAATCAGGAACCCTTTGACGAAAAGGATGCCATAAGCGGTGAAAAGGCCGACCATGTCGTCTACTTTGCACGGGCCTATTAAGGATAAAGGAGAAAAACAATGAACGGATTTGATCAACGGATTAGCCTTCTTCAGTCACAGAGGAAGAAAGACGGCCTTAAGGCCTACATCATTCCTTCCACCGACCCCAATAGGTCGGAGGAATGCTGCTCCCATTTCGCCGCAGAACGTTTCTATTTCTGCCCCTTCAAAGGAAACGACGGAACGCTCCTTGTCACTTTGGACGGCTATTTCATCTATACCGACGGGCGATATTGGACAGAAGCAGAGAAAGAACTTGCCGGCAGCGGATGCACCCTGGTGAAAAGCGGCAGGGCAGGCGTCCCTTCCATGGCCCAGTATATCAAAGAGCATAAGCTCTACCCTCTTGGCCTAGACTGCTCCCTGTTTTCCGATGGGGAACTAAAGTCTTTTTATCTTGATGCTAACCATCCTATCCGACAGGTTTCCTATGCTAGTAGGGTCAAGGACATGCCCTCTCTTCCATCTGGGAAAATCTGGAAGGTAGATTCTGCCCTTCTTTCCCTTTCCCAAAAGGAACGCGTCGGAAAGATAAGGCAGGCCGTCCACGACAAAGGAGCCAAAGCCATTGTTGTTCCTAGGCTTGACGATATCGCCTACGTCTTAGGCTATCGTGGGAGCGACATCCCTTGTACGCCGGTTTTCTATTCCTATCTTTATATCGACCAGGATGAAAATCTCCATCTGTTCATCGAAAAAAGCAAGCTGCCCGAAGGCTTTTCCGAAGAGAAGGTCATCGTCCACCCATATGAAGAATTCTCTTCCTTCCTTGAATCGGTCAAGGACGTTGCCACCCTCGTTGATCCCAATAAGACAAACGCCTATATCTGCTCTGTCCTCAAGAACAAGGTCTTTGCCCCGTCCCCTGTTTACTCCCAGAAATCAGTCAAGGGCCCTGTCGAAGTGGAGAACACCAAGCAGGTCCAGGCCATCGACGGCATCGCCGTCCTTAAGCTAAGGAAATACATCGATGACACCATTGATACCGGACGCCTTAGCGAACTTAGCTGTGCCGAATACATCGATAAGGCTAGAAGAAGCAATCCCCGCTGTTTCGATATCTCCTTTGGCACCATTGCCGCCTGCGACAGCAATGCGGCAAGGAGGCATTATGCCCCTAGTAAAGATAGTTTCTCCTCTCTGACCAGAAACAACCAGCTTCTCCTTGTGGATTCCGGCGGACAATACTATGGCGGAACCACGGATACCACCCGTGCCTTTATCGTCTCCAACCATGTCAGCAAGGAGGTCAGGCACGATTACACCTTGACGCTGAAAACCCAGATTGCCCTTTCGACCACGATATTTGAGAAGGGTTGCACCGGGCATTCCATTGATATCCGTGCCCGCGAGGTAAGGTGGAAGGAAGGAAGGGACTATAAATGCGGAACCGGCCACGGAGTCGGCTATAGGTCCTGTGTCCATGAAGGCCCCATTGGCTTCCGCTTCTACGAACATCCAGACCGCGGAGACAAAGGAGAGCTTGAACTTGGCCATATCATTACGATTGAGCCTGGCGTATATAAGGCCCATCGGTATGGAATCCGTCTCGAAAACAATCTGCTCGTCGTTCCTGCGTTTGTGACCGATGACGGCATCTTCTATAAGTTCGAAACCATTACCTACGTTCCTTATGACCGCAGAGGCATTGACTTAACCAGGCTGAATGAGGAAGAGCTGGAATGGCTTAACGGCTATCATAAGATGGTCTTTGAAAAGCTTGCCCCTTATTGTGCCGGCGATTCCGCCCTGCTTGCCTATCTTGTCAAACAGACGGCCCCGCTTTACCGCTAAATGAACCGGGTTGTGCTTTTCGAACCGGAAAAGCCCGCCAATGTCGGAAACATTATCCGGACCTGTGTCGCCTTCGATTTATCGTTGACGATTATCGGCAATCTGACCTTTGACCTCAATGACAAGTCCCTCCGCCGTGCCCAGAGGGACTATGCCATCGGTTTTCCTATTGAGAGAGTCTCATCCCTTGATGAGTTCTTCAGCCTACACGGGAAGGAAAAAGGCTTTTTCGTCACCCGGTACTCGAAGAACATCTATTCCTCCTTTGACCTCTCCGATTCTGTCCACGACAGGTGGTTCAGGTTCGGCCGGGAGTCCACCGGGATACCAAAGACTATCCTTAAGGAACACCTTAGCCAGACTAGGCGGATTCCAAGGGCCATCAATGCCCGGAGCCTGAATCTTTCAAACTCCGTCGCCCTGGTGAGGGCCGAAGCCCTCCGGCAGCAGCACTTCCCTAACCTTGCCACGGAGGAAACCATCAAGGGCGAGGACTATCTGGAGAAATGGAACAAGGAAAGCATTAGGTGAGCGTGGTTCTTTTCTTTCCTTCCTTTTTGCCTTATAATTCTAAGCGTCTAAGAAACTTATGCGCTTTTCCGACAATTGCGTTTCGGGAGCCTAGTCCCTTATCCGGTGTTGAAAGCCTGCTTAAGGCAGGAATCCTAATGGATGAGGCAGGGCACCCACTTATTCATGGGGAAAAACCCAATACTCTTAGATCAGGCGGGAGAAATCCCGCCTGCTTTTTTTCTTTAAAGATAATGGCCTAGAGAGTAAAATAGAAAAAGAACCAAACAAGGAGGAACATGATGAAATACGACCATATAGCCTTAGAAAGCCTGCGTGGGCTTGCTTTAGACGAAATCGCACGTGCCAAAAGCGGCCACCCCGGAATGGCCCTATCTGCCGCCCCCTTACTTTATACCCTCTATACCCGCCACAGGAACGCCAACCCCCTAGACCCGACCTATTTTAACCGTGACCGGTTCGTCCTATCCGCCGGACATGGTTCGGCCCTTCTCTATGCCCTTCTCCATCTTGCCGGTTATTCTATTCCTAGGGACCAGCTCCGGCAGTTCCGTCAGCTTGGCTCCCTTACGCCTGGACATCCGGAAGTCGGACACACCCCTGGCGTCGATGCCACGAGCGGCCCTCTTGGGCAAGGAATCGCCCAGGCCGTAGGCAGGGCTAGGGCGGAAGCCCATCTTTCGGCTATCTATCCTCATGGGGAAAGGATCTGTAACCACTACACCTACTGCCTTACCGGGGACGGATGCCTTGAGGAAGGAATCAGCCAGGAGGCAATTTCCCTTGCGGGAGTCTGGCATCTGAATAAACTTATCCTTCTTTATGATAAAAACGACTGCACCTTGGACGGTCCTCTTTCTAACTCCTCCCTTGAAGATACTAAGGGCCGGTTTAGGTCGGCAGGATGGAACGTTCTGGAAGTAAGGAACGGAAACGACATCGAGGAAATCGACCATGCCCTTGTCCTTGCCAAGACCGCCAAGGAAAAGCCGACCATCATCATCTGCCATACGGTGATTGGCTACGGCTCGGAACTTGCCGGAAGCCATCTCGCCCATGGAAAGGCCTTCTCCTTGGAGATGGTCGTTAAGACAAAGGAAAACCTTGGAGTCTCCTTCCCGCCTTTTGAAGTGCCTGAGGAAGCCTACCTGGCGTTTAAGGAAACCTTCCTCTCCCGCGGCAAAAAAGCTGAGGAAGAAGACGATAAACGTCTTGAGGAGTACAAGGAAAAATATCCGGATGACTACCAGCGCTTTAGGGATCTAAAGAGTGGAAACGTCGCTCCTTATCTTTTCCAGAATGCACCGAAATATGAGGAAGGCTTCAAGGATGCAACGCGCAACACTTCCCAGGCCCTGCTGAACATTGTCGCGGATGAATTGTCGAATCTTTTCGGCGGTTGTGCCGATGTGGCCGATTCGGTCAAGACCCATGTCAAGAAATTCACCGATTTCTCCAAGGACAACCGGAAGGGGGAGAACATTAATTTCGGTATCCGTGAATTCGCCATGGCTGCCATCCAAAATGGCATCCTGCTCCATGGGGGAAGGCGGACTTATGTCGGGTGCTTCCTCGTCTTTTCCGATTATAGGAAGGCGGCCATCCGTATGGCGGCCAGGGAACGGATTCCTGCAATTTACCTTTTCAGCCATGATTCCCTTGCCGTCGGGGAAGACGGGCCGACCCACCAGCCGATTGAGCAGCTGACGATGCTTCGCGCCATTCCCCGTCTTGTCCTCTTCCGTCCTGCCGATGCCATCGAGACGGCTGGAGCCTATCGCAGTGCATTTCTAAGCAATGACCATCCTACCTGCATCGTCCTCTCCCGGCAGGCCCTTTTTAACAATCCTCTTTCTTCCTTTGAAGGAACAAGGAAAGGCGGATACATTGTCAGCAAGGAAAAGGACAAAGCCCTTCTCACCCTCATTGCGACTGGTTCGGAAGTCAACCTTGCCGTCAAGGCCCAGGAGATGCTTTTGGCGGATGGCATTGACGTCCGTGTCGTTTCTTTGCCTTCCACAGAATTATTCGACAGTCAGGACGATGCCTATAAGGATGAAGTCTTCGGGAACGACTATGCCCACCGGGTCTTTATCGAAAGGGGTAAATCGGACGGCAATTACCGGTATGCCAAGACCGTCATCGGAGTGGATGACTTCGGCGAGTCAGCCCCGGCCGATAAGGTCCTTGATGCCTATGGGTTTACTCCGGAGAAGATCGCCTTGCGGATTAAAGGCCTCCTTTCCTAATCCGACTTCTTTTAAGAGGATGACCGGTCTTGATCGGACCGGTCTTTTCTTTTTTTCTGGAAATTTTCATTTTCCTATCCCATATGAGATAGGAGGACATCCTAGATGAAGAAAAGAATCCTTCTTCCTATCCTTAGGTCCGGTCTTGTGGTCATGGGTTTTAGGGGAGTCTATCTGTTCCGGAAAAAAAGGGAGAGTGCCCCTAGCTCTTATTCGATCCTAAGGGAAGAGAAAATCGTAAGGGAAAAAGGGCAGAGCAGGGAAGTGACTTATGGTTTTGACGAAGATTATCTTCCGCGGCTGACTTATTCTCTTTCTTTTTTAGAGGGGGAAAGGGCGGCCTTAGACTATCTCTCCGTCGAGCTATTGGAAAAGAAGCAGGTTATTCTGTTCACCTGCCGGCAGACTTTTGATAAAAGCAGGGAATTTATTCTTTCCGATGCTGATCATCCGGACATCTTTTCTAAGATGGCGATTGAGTGTAAGGGAAGCCTGATTAAGGAAGCAGGTGCGGAAATCCAATGCGAGGGATTTGAGGAGGGAAAACCTCTTCTTTATACTTTCCATCCCGCCGTTTATGAGGAAGGGACCCTGACAGAGGATAAGGAGGAAGGAATCCAAGGCGTCCTTTCCTTCGGAAACTACCCTTTGGAGAATCTTTTTCCTTCAAAGAGGAAGGAATCCGGACATTGTTCCTACCTGGGGGAAAAAGTGGAAAACACAGAGGAGGGAAGGAAAAAGAGGAAGGAAAAAAGGGCCGAAGGGATAAAAGAGTACCTTTCCGCCCTGCTTGAGGGAGAGAGTTTGTTTTCTTATGAGGAAAGGAAGAAACGGAGGTCCTACTCCTATTTTGGGAAAGGGGAGGACGGCATAAGGCGGGAAATGACTTCCATCGAGTTCTGCCATTCCTTCTTTGACAACTACGAAAAGGAAAGGGAAAAAGGCAGAAGCCTTATCCGCCTTCAGATTAGGCAAGGCGAAGAAAGGCTGACAGAAAAGGATAGGAAATTCGTTGATGTGCCCGTTTTTGCGGACAAGGTATCCCTAGAAACAGACGAGATAATCTTCTAGCAGTGGATGACCTTTGCAAGTCCGCCAAGGGAGGTCTCCTTGAGATCAGCGGATAATTCGCTTCCGGTTTCCTTCCTCGCAAGGATAACATTATCGAAGGAAACCTTATTCGTTCGGTAAACCGATATTTCCTTGGCAAATTCAAAGGCAGCATAGGCATGGATGGAGGCCATGGCATTTCGTTCGATGCAGGGAATCTGAACATATCCGTTTACGGGATCACAGGTCAACCCAAGGAAGTGCTCCCTTGCCACCTCCGATGCATACTCAATCTGATAAAGGGAGAGACCATTTAGATAAGAGAGAGCGGCTGAAGCAAAACAGCAGGCTGAACCGATTTCCGCCTGACAACCTAGGACGGCCCCGGAAATGGAGGCGTTGGTTTTAATAAAATCGCAGACTAAGCCCCCGACTAGGTAGGCTTTGGCAAGACTTTCCCTGTCTTTGTTCCGGAACTTGTACTGGTGATATAAGACCGCGGGGACGACCCCAGCGGAGCCGCAGGTCGGGGCAGTGACGACCCTCCCGCCTCTTGCGTTTTCCTCGCTTGTGGCGTAGGCAAAGGAAGAAAGAAGCATCCTATCCTTTTCAAAACCGTCCTTGCTTTTCCTAGCCTGCCTATAGATGTCCTTGGACACCGACTGCAAATGAAGTGGGCCGGGAAGAATGTCGTCTTTCGTCCTGGCCAACTCAATAGTTTTAAAGGAAAGGGAAAGAAGTTCCTTGGCAAAGGGAATCCTGTCCTCCTTTTCAAAGAAAGGAATCAAGGTATACCTGTCGCTTATGTTCTTTTCCTTCCTGAACTTTTTCCTTTCTTCGAAACAATTGAAAGGATAGACATCCTTTTCTTCAGGGGCTTGTCCTTCTACGGCAAAGGATCCTCCTCCTAAAGAGCAATAACGTTTTCTGGAAAGCAGGTTGCCCTTTTTGTCATAGGCGGCACATTCCCTGGTGTTTGGATGATAAAGGTGGCTTTCCTTCTTGTCAAAGAGAACCATGCAGGGGAGAGGGGCGAATGCCTTTTCGATGATCTTGTCCGTCCTATGTCCCTTGCCGGTCAGGGCAAGGGAACCAAAGAGGGTAGCCTTGATCAAGGCGGTATCTTCCCCCAGGGTGGATAAGAAATCCTTGCAGATACGGAAAGGACCGATGGTATGGCTAGAGGAAGGTCCAGGTCCCCTAATCAAAAGGTTCTTTAATGATTTCATGACTACTATTGTAAACGGAGAGAGGAGAAAAAGCACAAAAAAAGGCTGCCGAAGCAGCCTTAGTGCCCATTAATGACGACGACGGGCGTTTTCGGATTTGAGCTTACGCTTAAGACCCTTCTTTAAGAAAAAGTCGTGCTTGCGATAATCGGCAATGGTGCCGGCTTTGTTGACCTGACGTTTAAAACGTTTCCTGGCCCTGTCTAAGCTCTCATTATCCTTGACAATAGTCTTTGGCAAAGTAACTCACCTCGTTTCTAAAATGCCACAGAGAATTTTACTAACTTTTCTTTTGTTTTACAAGAGAAACAGGAAAAATCTAATCGTTTTGCCTAAGCAGGGAATATTTCCGGCAGCTGAGACGATAGAAGACAAAGGAAAGGCAGAGGGAGAGAGGGAGATAAATCAAAAGGCCAAGATAGGAAATCCCTGAAAAGAGGGAAATCAGACCAAAAAAGAGGGGGACAAAGGAAAGAAGGGCGAAACTAAGAAAGGCTAGGAAAGGACCAAGTCCTTTATTCAGCTCCACAACATTCTGATAGTGGAAATTAACAAAAACCTGGCCAAGGAAGAAGCAGAACCTTTCCCTAAAAAGGAAATGGGCGAGCATGGAAAGGACGAACACGATCCGATAAGTGACGGATAAGGGGGAGAGAAGGGAGAAGGCTAGGGAGGAGATTAGGGAGAATAATCCATTGATGGCTAGGGACGGGCAAAGTTTGTACCGGCAGGATCTCTTGGCGGAAAGAGGCATAGACTTCCTGATGGAAAAATTGTCCTTTTCGAGTGACGTGGAGACTAAAGGAAGAATGGGCGAGAATCCGGAAAAGGAACTAAGGACAGGGTAAAGAAGGAGAGCGATAGAGGTGGCTTCCTGAGTCGATTCCCCGTCAGACCCTTGGAAGATAAAGCAAAAGATGACCATTCCGATTAAATAAAGGGCTGGCCTGATCCTGTTCCTTGTCAGAAAGCTTCCATCCCTTAAATAGTTTTTCCATTGCCTTTTCTGCCTGTTGAAAGAGAGGGAACGGGAAAAAGCTTTTTCCCTTTTCTTCTCCACCGCCGCTAAAGGAATCTGTCTTTCCTTGAATTTCGGTTCCGCTTCAAGCCGGGAAATAAAGAAAACGCGGGCAAAAAGATAGACAAGTCCAAAGAGGATGGCGAAAAGGATGACGGTTCCCCTGTTGGCGAGGATATTTCCGGTCAAATCCCAGTATAGTGGCCGGCCGAGGAAAAGAAGTCCTCCCAGTTCCTTATCCAATAAAAGGAAAAACTGATTTAAGTCACCATGGACAAAGGAAGGAATAAGAAGGGAGACAAGAAGAAAAACTACGCTAAGTAGGCTGAACAAGGTGGCATGGACAAGACGGAAAACCTTTCCTTTTTTTCCTTTCCACAGCCGGGCAAACAGACTGCTGAAAAGGAAGGCAAGGCAAGGACAAAGAACAAGATAGGCTAGACCGATGAGGATGGCGATAAGGTAAGAATAGGCGGGAAGAGAGGCAAGGAAGGAATAGGCCAGCCTAGATATCCTTAGACTTAATCCGCCGAAAAGAGAGGAATAATAGATTCCTAGGCTCATTTGAGCCAGGAAAAGCCGGAAGCCACTGATTGGAAGATAAAGGAAAGCATCCTGATTTTTTTGATAATAGATGTTTGGACAGATACTGACGCTGAACAAAAAAGAGAACAGAATAAAACAAGACCATGATAGCCTACCAAAGGCGGCAAAAGCATCGGCAGAGACTACAGCCTTCCTTCTTACCCTTGCACTGATGTTCTGGGCAGAAATCCCGACAACAAAAAACAGAAAATAAATAAGGAAGGAGAAGACGTTTCCGAGTTTGGATGCTTTTTTCTTTCCGCTGTTCCTCGTCCTGCCATTGGCATTCAAGGCTTTGATGAGGTAATAGAAGGCTTTCATTCTGCTCCTCCGGTAAGATGAAGGAAGAGGTCCTCAAGACCGCTGTTAAGCAGATTCTCCTTTTTCCGTAGCTGTTCGATGGTTCCAAGGAAGCAAAGTTTTCCTTTATCGAGAATCGCCACTTCGTCGCAGACCTTCTCCGCCACGTCCAGGACATGAGTGGAAAAAAGAACGGCTTTTCCTTCCTCTGCCCTCTTTCGCCTGATTTTCTTTACTTCATAGGAGGATTGAGGATCAAGTCCCGTCCTTGGTTCGTCGAGAATCCAGTTGTTCGGATTGGAAAGAAGGGATCCGATAATGAAAATTTTCTGCCGCCTTCCGTGGGAATAGTTGACAATCCGGTCGGACAGCGCATCCTGTAGATGAAGTTCTTTTGCCCTGTCCCTTGCCCGTTCTCTCCCCTCTTTCTGGTCCATATGGTAGACAGAGGAGATAAAGGCTAAATATTCATACCCTTTCCTTCCTAAAAACCTATCCGGTGTATCGGGAACATAGCCAATGTTCCTTTTTGCCTTCCTTGGTTGCCGCTTGATGGAAACGGAATCAATGAAAATTTCGCCTTTCGTCGGGGTAATGATCCCGGTTATGGCTTTTAGCGTCGTCGACTTCCCGGCCCCGTTTGGTCCGATAAGCCCGATGACCTTTCCGTTTTCAATGGTCAGATTCCTATCCGTCACAGCTTTCTTCGACTGGTAGTCTTTTGAAAAGTTCTGGATGCTAATCATGGGTTAATACGGAATCCTTTCCCTGTTCTTATCAAATGTTTCAGAAATAATCCCGGACCCTAAAAGTCTGTCTCCCTGGTAGAGGACGGCAATCTGTCCCTTGGCGACATAGTCGTATCCAGGATAGGTCAGCCATGCCTTACTTGGGTCTGGCTGCAAGGCAAAGGTCACCGGCCTATCCTTCCCCCGATAACGGAACTTGCAATAGCAGGAATATTCGGTCATGGGCAGGTCGCTTCCTATCCAGTTAAGTCCTTCAAGGGAACAGCGATAGGACTTCCGGAATTCATTGCCCTTCTCCTGCGCCACATAAAGGATATTCTTTTTTACATCTTTCCCGACCACGAAATAGGGATCCCTGGAATGCCCCTTGACTCCTCCGATGTCTAGCCCGCGGTGCTGTCCGACGGTGTAGTAAAGAACTCCGTCATGCTTCTTGATGACTTCTCCTGTCTGCCTGTCGACGATGTCGCCTGGCTTTGCGGGAAGGTAATTACTAAGGAACTGTTTGAAATTTCTTTCGCCGATGAAACACACGCCGGTGGAGTCCTTCTTCTTGGCGACAGAGAGATTGAGTTTTCCGGCCAGCTCTCTTACCTGCGGCTTTGTGAAATTGGCAAGAGGGAAAAGAGCGTGGGAGAGCTGCTCCCTGCTAATCTGACCGAGAAAATAGGACTGATCCTTGTTTCGGTCGAAGGCCTTATATAAATGGCTTTCCCCGTCTTCGTCAAGACGCCTTGCGTAATGTCCCCTGGCAATCGTATCAAAGCCTAGGCTTTTCGCATAAGAAAGAAAATGGCCGAACTTGATGAACTTGTTGCAGAAGACGTCTGGGTCTGGAGTCTGTCCTTTTTCATAGGTTTTGATGAAAATCGAAAAGACCTCTTTCCAATACTCTTCGATAAAATCCTTGCGGATAATCGGTAAGTCCAGCTCAAAAGCGGTTTCGACTGCATCATCGTAATCGAATTCCTGGGAACATTTGCTTCCGCTCAGAGTCGGATTTCCTTTGATGTCGTTATTCGTAATGCTGTCCCAGTTCCGCCTGAAGCAACAGGTGACATCATATCCCTGTTCACGGAGGAGATAGGCGGCTATGGCTGAATCCACTCCTCCGGACAGACCAAGCAATACTTTCTGTTTCATTTACAAATCTCCTTACTGTCCATAAAGATGGTAAAAGGACCATCATTAATCAAACGGACTTTCCTATCCTCTCCGAAGACACCGAATCGGGCTTCTACATATTTGGATAGTTTCTTGCAGAAGCATTCATAGAGAACCTTTGCCTCATCCCCTTTCAGGGCAGACTGGAAAGAAGGACGGTTTCCTTTAGAAATGTCAGCATAGAGAGTGAACTGCGAGACACAAAGCACTTGTCCGTTCACCTGGGAAAGGGAAAGGTTTGTTTTCCCTTCCGCATCCTTGAAGATTCTCAGTTTTATCCTTTTGGCAAGCCTTTTGTCTAGGATTTCCTCATTATCTCCTTGCGTGAAGCCGACAAAAATCACTTCCCCGTTTTGGATGGAGGAAACTACCTTGCCAGAGATAGTTACGGAGCCTTCAAGGCATTCCTGAATAAGTAATCGCATAAAGATATTATAACGGAACAGGGAGGGGATAGGGTAGGGCTTGCTGCTGTTTCCGCTACTCTTGAAAGGAAGAATTTCCTATAATAATGAGGAGGCAGAAAAATGAATTATCAGCAATATCTTGAGAGGCAGGCCTTTGTCAGAGGGAAAACTTCCTTTGTTCCTTCTATCGGAGTTGTTTTAGGAACCGGGCTTGGGCAGTTTGCCTCTAAGCTCTCCTCTTCTTTCTCCCTTCCCTATTCTGTTATCCCCCATAGGCCAAAAGCGACTAACGCCGGCCATAAAGGCAGGCTTGTCTTTGGATATTATCAAGGAATCCCTGTCCTTCTAAGCCAAGGGCGTCTACATTACTATGAAGGCTATACGGGCGAAGAGGCTGTACGCCCTGTCCGGCTGAGGAAAAGGCTTGGCGTGAAACGGATTATCCTCACTAATGCCTGCGGAATAGCCAACCCTAAATTTACCCCTGGCTCCTTTATGCTGATAAAGGACCAGATATCCCTCAGGGTCCCCTCTCCTCTTATCGGCGGGAATATCCCTGAGTTCGGCCCCCGTTTTCCGGACAGGTCCGATGTCTACGACAGCGAAGAACGGAAGGAAATCCTTAAGGAAGCCCGGAACAATTCCCTCCCTGTTTGCGAGGGGACATATAGGCAGTTTTCCGGCCCTCAGTTTGAAACGGCGGCCGAAGTGTCCTTGGCAGCAAGACTTGGCGCCGATGCCGTCGGAAGGTCCACGGCCATCGAAGCTATCGCCTGTGCACACAGGGGAATCAAGACAATTGGCATCTCCCTTCTGACCAATTACGGAACCGGTCTGTCAAAAGAGAAGCTGACGGATGAAGAAGTCAAGGAAAGGGGAGTAAAGAATTCCTCTCTTTTTGAGCAGCTTCTTTCTCTTTCCCTGCATGTGTTAGACAAAGGAAGGAAACATGATTGATAAACCGCTTGCCTACCGAAGGCGTCCAGATAAGTTAGAGGAAGTGATCGGCCAGAAGAAAATCGTTTCTTTCCTGGAAAAACTCAAAGAGGCTTCTTCCCTTCTTTCGATGGTTTTCTATGGACCTCCGGGCACGGGGAAGACGACTTTGGCCAAGGCTTTTGCCAATTCAAGGAATGTCAATTCCCTGTTTCTCAATGCCGTCCTGGACAAAAAGGAAAAGAGGGAGAAGACCTTCGAGGAAGCCATCCGTTTTGCACCGAGCATCGTCATCATCGATGAAATCCACCGTCTGGACAAGGCAAAACAGGATCTTCTTCTTCCTCATCTTGAGAATGGGGATTTCTATCTGATCGGATGCACGACTGCAAATCCTTTGATTTCCCTTAATCCTGCCATCCGTTCCCGCTGCCGGCTTTTGCAGACCATCCCTTTGACGGAGGAGGAAATTAAAACCGGTCTTATCAAGGCCTTAACGAGTCCCAAAGGCCTTGACGGGCAAAGAAAGTTTTCTGATGAAGCAATTAATTATTTAGCGAAAATATCGGGGGGAGACTTCCGTTTTGCGTATAACCAACTTGAAGCGGTAGCCTTAAGCTATTCAAAGGAACATCTTATCAGCCTACAAGAGGCAAAAGAGGTGGCCAATAGGCCGAACTATCTTTCCGATAAGGACGGAGACGAACATTATGACACCGTTTCCGCCTTTCAGAAGTCCATCCGGGGAAGCGAGGTGGATGCCGCCATCTACTATCTTGCCAAGCTGCTTAAGGGTGGGGACCTTGAAGGCCTTATCCGCCGGTTAATGGTCATTGCCTACGAGGATGTCGGTTTAGCCAATCCTCAGGCTGTGGGGCGATGCTATGATGCCTGCCAGGTGGCGAGAGAGGTCGGACTCCCTGAGGCTGCACTCCCTCTCTCTTTTACCGTCACCGAACTGGCATTATCCCCAAAATCAAGAGGAAGTGCCGATGCCATTGAAACGGCCAGGGCAACTGTCTCAGATGAACCCTGCCACGTCAGAAGTTATCTAAGACTGAAAACATACGGGACAAGCAAGGAAGAGAGTTACCCTTATGATGACAAAGAGGTCTGGTACCGGCTGGAATACCTCCCGGAAGGAAGGGAGGACCTTGTCTTCTATCATGGATGGGACACTGGAAAATACGAACGTGCCCTGAATGAGTACCGAAAGCTAAGCGGAAAGAAGCGGGTCACAGACAGGGCAGAGGCAAAACGCCTTGCCGCCCTTGACCGGGCCGAAGACAAGAAAAAGATTTAAAAAAGGTGCCTTTGTCTGGCACCTTTTCTATTAAGGGAGAAGATTTCCAGTCGAGCAATATAGGCCGTACCACTCGGTTTTTGTCCTTTGGATGGATACTCCGTCAAGTGTCTCTTTGATGTGGGAAAGGTCCGTGGATCCGGTGATGACCTCGATATTGTCGCCAAGCCTAGTGAGGAAACTTGTGGCAATGGCACAGGGGGTGGTGTGGTACTTTTCGGCAATCTGCTTTAATAGGGCCTGAGTCGGCTTCCTGTGGCTATTGGTGAAGATAGAGCCGTTGAAGAATTCATATTGATAGGGCGACCAGCATTGTAGCGGCCTATTCTTTCGCTTCCTATAGAAGAACAGTCCGTCGGAAAGAAGCGGGGACTGATCAGGGTTGTTGGTGTTGAACACCTGGGAGAGAAGCGAAGGCTGTCCTAAGGAGAGCTGAAGCTGGTTTACTTCGACTTGGTTGCTTCCTCCCTCCTGCAAGTAGCCGATGATTTCCTTGTCCCTGTTCGAGACACCGAAGTGAAGGATCTTTCCTTCCTTTTTCAGGATGGAGATAGCCTCCTGGATTTCCTTGTTATCCCTGAAGATATCCGGACGATGGAGAAGAAGACAGTCAACATGGTCGGTATTCCTTCTCCTAAGGGAGGCATCGACAGCCTCAAGAATATGCTTCTTGGATAGGTCCCTTACTGTCGGATCGCCGGGGTTTCGGACAATGCCACATTTTGTCTGGATGAACCTCTTGCTCCGGAGGGAAGGGTTGGCCTTTAGGACTTTCCCGAGTTTTTCCTCGCAGACACCGCCGGTATAAATGTCGGCAATATCAAAATAATGAATTCCTAAATCAAGGGCACCCTTAATTAAGCTTTCAACCTCTTCGTCCGAGGAATGGGCGATTCGCCTCAGTCCGAGAATGACTCTGTTCTGCTTAATGAAATCCTTATCCATTTTCTTTTTCTCCTATTTGGTTAATGAAACGAACTGACACTGACAGGCCTTTTGAAGGTTATCCGGGGTAAGCTCGATTTGATCCCCGATTCTTCCTCCCGAAACAAGCAGGGAGGGAAGAGCAAGGGCGGAAGAATCGACAAAGGTCGGAAGCCTTTTTTTCCTTCCTATCGGAGAGCAGCCGCCATGGATGTAGCCGGTGAGAGGGAGAAGCTCCTTCTGCGGGAGCCTTTCGATGAATTTCTCCTCGGCCGCTTCGGCTGCCTTCTTTAAATCAAGCTCGCCGGTTGCGGGAAGAACGAAGACATAATGCTCTCCAGACTTCCCATAGGTTACCAAAGTCTTAAATACCCTCTTCGGGTCTTCCTTTAAATAGGCGGCCACATCCGTAGCCGAAATAGCCTCTTTCGGATCATAAGTGTGGATAATGAAGGGAATCTTCTTCTGCTCAAGAAGACGCCTTGCATTTGTTTTGACTAGTTTCTGTTTTCCCATATTATGCCAATACCTTTCCTTGGAAATCTCTGACTCCGTTACTGAAGTCGGAGGCGCTCCTGATTTTCTTTCCCGGACGCTGGAGAAGAGTAAGGCGGACCTGCCCTTTGGCTAATTGCAGGATGATGTCCTTTTTGTGGGAAAGGACAATCGTCCCTTTCTCTGCTTCCGCTTTGTCGCTATAGGCCTCCGCCTGGAAGATTTTCAGTGGCTGTCCATCGAGAAGAAGGAAGGCGCCTGGTTCCCTTGAAAGGGCACGGACATGGTTGACAAAGCCCACCGGTGGCAAATCAAGGGAGAGATGCTCGTCTTCTTTTTTGATCCTATGGGTGAAGGTGGCAAGACGAGGATCCTGCTTGACGGGGATGAGCATCCCCTGAAAATAAAGAGGCAGTTTTTCCCTGGCAAGCTCCCTTGCCGCAATCGCCCTTTTCTGGCACAGGGAAGTGTAGTTGTCTTCCTCAGAGAGAGGAATCTTCTTCCTTGCATAGACGTCCCCGGCGTCCCTTTCCTTGACCCTCTCCCTAAGGGATACACCGGTTTCCTTCTCTCCGTTAAGCAGGGCGTACTGCCTAGGGGCAGCCCCCCGGTATTTCGGAAGCAGGGAACCATGGAGGTTAAGAGGCTTGTATTTGCCTAGCGAGAGAACCTTTTCGGAGAGAATCTGGCCGTAGGCAAAGGTGAGAAGAAGGTCCGGATGCCACGATTCGACCCTTGCAAAATCCAGATTGAGCTTGTGTGGCTTATGGAGAGGGAGGCCAAGCTTTTTCGCCCTGAGGCTGACCGGGGATTCTTCCCTCCTCCTTTTCCGTCCCTTCGGTCTGTCTTCCTTAGTGACGACGCCGACAATGTTCCTTCCGGATTTGACTAGGCCTTCGAGACAGACCGCGGAGATTTCCGGAGTGCCGAGGAATACGATTCGCTTGTCCATTTCCAACCCCCTATTTTTTGTTTATATGTTATCATAAATCAGGGGATAAGAAATATGTTTATGCTAAGGAACGGCCAGATGGAAGACCAGAATTATCTGGTCAGCAAATTGCTGATTCTTTATCTTTTCAGGTTTAGGGCAGGATGTAGGCTCGGCTATCTAATCGAAGTCCTTTTCCGTCGCTTCTTTTCGGCAAAGAAATGGGTGAACCCCGGCTTTTTGAAAGGCCCATGGCTTCCTCTCTACGGCTTTGGAATCGTGTCCATGTTCACCTTTTGCTTCATCCTTTACCGCTTCCTTCCTGACTCTCTTCCTCTTTTCCTTCCTGTCGAAGGGAGGTATGGAAAAAGCTATACCCACGGGGCAAGCATAAACGATCTTCTCCCTATCTGTATTAGGGGGACAAGCCTAGTCCTTCTGGAATTCATTGCCGGCTTAATCTTCGTCAAAGGCTTCAAAGTTAGACTATGGGATTACACGAACCAGAAAGGAAATGTCAGGGGGATCATCTGCCCGCTCTTCTCCATAATCTGGTTTGCCATCGCCATTATCTACTACTATGTCCTCAATCCCTTCGTCTATGAATTCGCCTCCAAGGCCTTCGTCTATCTCTTTGGAAGCGGAAATGCCCAGAATGCCGCCCACTTCGGCTCGATTTTCATCTTAGGCCTTACCTATGGCGTCTTTGCCATTGATGTCATCGTTTCGGAAAACCTTTTTGCCAAGATCAGCAAGGCGACCAAGCAGTCCCACTTTGCCCAGCAGTATGAAAAAATCCGGGAAAACCAGAAGGAGGCGGCAAAGGTGAACCGGAAACGCTTCTATGATGCCTTGCCGGAGAAACTTAAGGAGGGACTTGGAAAGAAATCCCGCCTGGAACCGGCGAAGAAGCTTTCCATGGCCTTGCGGAAGATTCTTCTTAAGGATCCGCAAAAGCAAGCGGAAGATAACTACCAGGCGGACGGCCGGCCGAAAAAAGAGGATGATGGAAAAGAGGAAACCGGCCAAGAACAGGAGTAGGAGTTTTTTCTTCCTAAGGATGGATTTACCTAGTTGAAACAGAAAATTCTCTGACTATAATCTATTTAGTGCAATCCACTTAGGAGGAATGGAAATGGATAAGTACACTCGTTGGATGGAGACAAATCCGAAATGGCTGAAGATTGTTCTTTGCTTCTGGATCCTGGACTGGTCATGGGCATTCTGGCGTATTGCTAAGGCACTAGAGCATAATAACAGGGTTGAGCTAATCCTCGGAATCCTATGGATCCTCTTCGGCGGCACAATCGGATGGATTCTCGACATCGTCTTCATTCTCCTCTATGATTATCCCTTCTGGTTCAGATAAACAAAAAGCGGGTGGCCTTTCCCACCCGCTTTTGTTTTTCCGTATTTTGGCGGAAAGCAACTACTTATTGTAGTTCTTCCACCTTGCGTCCGTTGCTTCTTTAATGGAAGACGTCACCGCCTCGACTTTTTTCTTCTCCCATTTTCCAGGGTCTTCCCGGAGGAAGGAAGTCCGGTCAATCCGGTTATCGAATACTCCGATAGGAAGGTGGAAGGTTTTCCCTGACGAAACGATGGTAATCGTGTCCTTGACCGGAGAGGAATCCCTGAGGTACTTCCTGTCGTCGACACCGTATTCATCCCTCCTCACAGCCCTAGGAACGCCGTGAAAAAGATTCGATCCTGGGTCGTTTGGATTTGCCCGGGCAAAGTTCTTCCGGCGGGATTCCTCGGGCGTGACCCAGATATAAAGGATTGCGGCATCCTGAAGAAGGTCGGGAGAGAAAAGGGAAAGAGAATACTGGTATCCCCTAGTGCCCTTTAAGGGCCTAGGCGAGCCACTCTTCCCGCCCCGGGCCGCCTCAATGACGATGGTCTTGTTCTCGAAGGAATCCGGCCTCTGGCTTTCCTTTCCTTTCCTTTCAGGATTTCCCCGGCCTCTTTTTCAAGTGCGGATGCAATCTTCGCTCTTATTTCCTCCTTTAGCAGAGACAGCCGCGGCTTAAGGCCGACCCTTAACGAGCAACGGTCAAGGCGTTCGAAAAGATATTGGCTCACGCTGTCTGGATGCACTCTGTTGGTGTTAAGAAGGTCGTGGTAGTCTTCGTTTAGCATCTGGATTAACGTTCCCCAGTCCCGTCCGTCATAGAAGGTGTCCTCGTCGTTTTTATAGAAAAGACGGGGTTCTCCGATCTTGACTAGTTCCTGGTCAATCCGGCGCCTAAAGTTGACATAGGGAAAATCATCGAGCTGAAGATTCTCTCCGATGTGGAAGTCTTTTTCAAGGATGGAGGGCTTCCTATGTGCCATCAGATTCCGGACTTCGGATTTTCCGCTTGCCGGAAGGGCAAGAAGAAGGATGGTTTTAAATGTTTTCATTGGCTTATACCTCGGGCTTATTTTACAACGGAAAGGCGAAAAAAACACCATGTTCCGTTTGAAAGGCTAAACCGAGCTAAGGAAGGATAAGGCTGTGACAATGCCACAGCCGGATTTTCATTGGAAGAAAAACGATTTCTGGTTTTTCTGCATCCGTACCTTTCGGAAAGTCCGCATCTTTGGTCCATAATCCTGTCTGGTTTCGGCAAAGAAAAAGAGATGCATAGATTTTCTCATTTCCCTTTTTCGGATTTAGGATGCCAGTGGCTTAGATAATCTTGGATGTACCTTACCAGTGATTTATCTTCACTAATGATTCTTTTCCCGTCTTTCCACATAAAGTCCATGGTTTTAATCTTCCTTATTCCACTTTCGTTACCTGTCTCATGGAAGTATTTCTTTGCGATAAATCCCATAGCAGATCAAAACTTGAAAAAAGGGAACTCGGGACAGAAAAAGACGGACCATCACAGATCCGCCTTCTTTGTTGGTTGCCGGAATAATTACGGAGCATCTAATCTTAAGCCGGACCTTCCCTTGCAGAGGAAGAACTCTTTGGCGAAAGTCCGACAGACATTCTATTTGGTGGAGCTGACGAGGATCGAACTCGCTACCTCATGCTTGCAAAGCACGCG